>Ga0157380_10000909_pt1 | contig 18637 bp, 14 predicted proteins | sample S35metaG_FD_119757 | JGI IMG/M metagenome (GOLD analysis project Ga0157380, IMG submission 119757) | Switchgrass rhizosphere microbial communities from Kellogg Biological Station, Michigan, USA - S3-5 metaG | ecosystem: Host-associated > Plants > Roots > Rhizosphere > Soil | place: USA... | reverse complement strand
GGGTGTCGCTCGACACCACCGAGCGGCATTCAGCGCTGACCGTGAACGAGTACGAGACGCTGCTCATGCGGTACGACCTGGCCGAGGTGCTGGCCAACCCGCTGCGCTTCGTGGCCGAGAAATACCGGCACGCGATGGCCGACCCGCGTGCCGTGCCCGCCAAGACGCTGGGGTACGCGAAGTACGATCTGGTCCGGGTGCTGAACCGCGGGCTCGACACCTTCGGGCTGCGCGGGTCGATCGTCGAGAAGGTGCTGGCGCGCACGCTGGCCGTGCCTGCGGCCCGCTTCTTCGGGATGCGCCGATCCATCAGCCTGCTGGTCTCGAGCGACGACGCCAACGGCGCCGGCATCGTCGAGGGCACCTATCAGAGTCCGATCCTGGTGCAGTGGCAGCAGGCGCCGCGCAGTTCGCGGGTCCTCGAGGTTCGCCTCACCGAACTCATTTAGGCGAGCGAAGCGCCCTATCTCGGAATCCGCTCCGGCATCTCCGCCACGACATAGGTGATCGCCGCAATGGCCGCGGCTGCTTTCGACAGTTCCTCGGGCGCGATCCGCTCGACGGTGTCGGCGGCGGTGTGGTGGATCTGAAACAGCCGGGAAGCGTCACCGAGATAGGCCAACGCCGGCACGTTGCCGGCTTGCGCGATCGGATCGATGTCGGGCCCGCCGCCTCCGGCGCCGATCTCCTGCAGCCCGAGCGGCGCGAGCAGCGTCGCGATCTGGGAGACCACCAGACGGCCGGCGGCGCTGCCCGAGAACCCGAGCGATGCCGGCGCGAACACGCCGGAATCCGACTCGATGGCGAGCACGTGATTGCCCGCGGCGTGTGCGTACTTCACGCCGTAGGCGGTGGCGCCGTGCATGCCGTGCTCCTCGTTGGTCCACAACACGAGCCGGACCGTGCGCCGCGGCCGGAGTCCCAGCTTCTTCATGAGGCGCAGCGCCTCCCACGTAATGATGCAGCCGGCGCCGTCGTCGGAGGCGCCGGTGCCCACGTCCCATGAATCGAGATGACCGCCCAGCAGCACGATCTCCTCGGGGCGCTCACGGCCAGTGATCTCGGCCACGACGTTCGCCGACGCCACATCCGGCTCCATGTGCCCGCTGGTCACGAGGCGGACGCGGACGCGCCGCCCCGCGGTGGCGAGCCGGGCGATGCGGTTGGCGTCTTCGACGGCAATCGCCGCCGCGGGGATCTGCGGCTGACCCGGCGCGTAGTTCACGCTCCCGGTGTGCGCGGTGCGGAGACCGATCGGACCAACCGAGCGCACCAGCACCGCGGCGGCGCCATACTCGGCGGCGAGCCGCGCGCCGCCGGTGCGGTACGACATCGTTTCGGCGTAGGTCGTGTAGGCGACATCGAAGAGCACGATTCTTCCCGGCACGTGCGCACGCTTCACCCGCAGATCGTCGAAGTTCGACACCACCAGCACGTCGGCCTCGAGACCACCGGGCGGCGTGGCCACGGTGCCGCCGAGTCCGAGCATGACGATCGGATGGCGCGGCGGCTCGACGATCTCGGCGCTCTCGAGGCCCCGCACCCATCGCGGCACCATCACGCGCTCGGTGCGCACGTTCTCGAGGCCGTCGTTCTTCATCGCCTCCGCCGCCCACACGATCGCGCGCGACAGGTTCTCCGACCAGGCCGGCCGCGCTCCGTAGGTGTCGGTCAGCTCGGCCAGCCGCTGCCACGCGAAGTCGTTCTCCTGCGCCGCCGCAATGAGCCGCTGCGCGTTGCCGCGGTACGGATCGAGCCACGAGCCGAACGTCTGCGCTCCGAGCAGCGGACCGGCGCCGGCGAGGGCCGCGACTGCGGTCAGGACGAGGACGCGCCAGGACATCGAGCGGCTACCTGAAGGACTCGGGGAGGTCGGGTTTGGTATCACGCAGGATCTGGAGGATCGCCTGGCGATCGGCGGGAGACACCTGCAAGGCGATCTTCCGTTTATCACGCCCGGAGAGCACGTCCGACAGCCGCCCGTAGACCTCCGTACGGGCCGGAGCCGGCAGGGCGTTGAACGCATCGCCGTAGATCAGGTAGCTGAGCGGATGGCGCAGCAGCCGTGTGCGCAGATCCAGATCCCGGAGCGACCGGCCCTTGCTGTCGCGCGGCCCCTGCGCCGCAAACCACTCCGCGTACCCCGACGACCCGCGCACCGGGCCTGGGAGCGGCGCCTCGTCGAGAAACAACAGCGCGTCGGCGAGCTCGTCGGCCGCCTCGCGCGCCCGCGCGGCCGCGTCGGCCGACGGCTGCGCCTCGGCGACGCGGGCTTCCCAGCCGGCCCGCGCGATGAGATTGGTCAGCTGCGTTTCGTGCGCCAGCACCAGCAGGGCGACGACGTCGCTCGTGGGCGCCGGATACCCCTTCAGGTCGAAGAAGCCCTCGACCGACGCGAGCGGCGCCTTGGGATTGCGCGGCCGCGCGAGGTTCTTCTCCGCCGGCATCACCGGGATGTTCCCCAGGTGCTGCGCCCCGCCGGTATCGCCGGTCACCCACCAGCCGCCCCAGCGCTGCTCGAGCGGGCTGCCTTGCACGGTGGAAAAGCCGTTCGCGTAGGCGTTGGGGTCGTCGGGCAGCGGATACATGCTGGTCGTCATCAGGCCGGGCACGCCACGCGTGTCCCACGACAGGTGGCACGCGAGGCACTCGGTCTGCCGGCTCAGGGTGAGCGGCGGGTCCGACTCGCCCCGGGGTTTCTGCGGCAGCGTATAGAAGATCGCGCCCTGGCGGCGATCGGCGGCCGCGATCTCGAGCACGTCGGCGCCACGCACCCACCCGACGAAGACGCTGCCGTTGGAGAACAACGCCCGGGGGTTGTGGATCGTTACCAGCTCGGCCTGGAAGCTGGTCTTGGAAAAGACCAGCGTCTGCGACGACACCGGAATCCCCAGGGCCTCGAGCAGCGAGCGCAGATATCCGTTTCCCGCGTCATAGGTCAGACGCGATTCCCCTGCCGTCAGGCGTTGGTTCAGGCGCTCGACCGGGTTGTCCAGTTCGCCCGACGAGTAGCGGATGGCGGGATGATCCCGCGAGAGGACGAAGGCGTCGCGGCGCTGGGCCGCCACCAGCGAGGTGACGAACACAGCCGCGGCGGCGGCGAGCACGGTGGCCGAGCGCGATGAGGGCCTCATGGGGGACTCCCGATATTCTCGCTGATTGACGGCCCGGCCGTGCCCCCCTGAACGGGCTTCCGTGCAGCCCCACCCCCGAGGGACCGATATCAGGGGCATGAGGGTGCACGCGCCAATGGGACCGCCTGAGCCGGTCTCCATGCTGTTTTCCGAGCCCGACGAGGCCGAACGGGTCCGCCGCCGCGAACGGAAGCGGGCGCACGACGCCGAACGGACGCTCGACGGCTGGGAACGCTATCGAGCCCTCATCGACGCCAGCGACGAAGCGTACGAACTCATCGACATCTCGAACCGCGAGGCCCGCTTCGCCCTGATCCTGATGGGCGCCTTGAACGCCGTCGCGCTCGTGCTGCTCACCAGGGCCGACGTGCTCAGCCTGCTCCCCGCCCGCGGCCGCTATTGGATGGTGGCGCTCTTCGTCGTCTACATCGTGATGGCGGTCGGCTTCCTGATGCAGGCGATCGAGGCGCTGCGGCCGGGACGCTTCCGCCCGCGCATCTGGGACTGGAACAGCGGCGACGGCGACCGCCCCGCAGGCGTGCGCTACTACGAGGACGTGATCCAGCAGACGGCGGCCGCGCATTGGAAGGCCTGGCAGGCGTGCGGCTCACGCAGCTGAACGCCGAGATTTCGGTGCAGGTCCACAGTCTGTCGTTGAAAAACCACGCCAAGCACGTCGCGATCCGCCGCCTCTACGGGGGGCTGCGATTGATGGCGCTGGTGCTCGGCGCGCTGATGGTCGTCTTTGCGTTCCTGGTCTGGACGCAGCCCGAACCGCTGAAGAATCTCCCGAAGCTCGAGACGAATCGCCCGGCCGCTCGTCTGCCTCTGCCCTCACTGCCTTAGAGCGCGTCGCAGATTGACGACGGGACCGGCCTCAGCCGGCCCTGGGCCGCCTGAAGGCGGCCCCCACATCTGATCTTGCGCGACCGGTGCACACCGGTGCGCACACGACCGGCGCGACTGACACGAATCGAGTCACGCCGGGCGATGGCGCGCACGACCTGCTCCGACGAACGACCGATACCACCCTTGGTGAAGACTTGCACATGCGGCCACGCACGCCGGCGTCTCGGCGTCCGGCCGGCCCGCTTCCATCTCGTCCCTGTCGCGGCGCTGACGATCGTCGTGCTCGCGCCGATGCGCCCCGCGCTCGCGCAGGACGCGCCGAGCGGTCCCGCGGCGCAGCGAGAGCCGGGCGCCGGCGCCACGTGGGACCACCGTCCCACCATAGTGTTGGGCGAGCACGGCCGTCTCGAGATCCACGCGCGGCTCCAGACCGATTACCTGGCGCGCAACGAGGCCGACCCCGATGCAGCGGACCTGAGCCTGGACGATCGCCTGTCCGTGGCGCGGAAGCGCGTTGGCGTCGAGGGCGAACTGTTCGGCCGGGTGTCGTTCCAGGTCGAGGGCGAGATCGGCGACCCCGAGCCGTGGCGCGACGTTTACGCCGACGTCAAAGTGACCCGCGCGTTGCGGGTCCGCGCCGGGCACTTCAAGGTGCCGTTCAGCCTCGAACAGTTGACCAGCGCAACGGATCTCGACTTCGTCACGCGCTCCGCGGCCGTGTCGGACCTGGCGCCGGCGCGCGACCTCGGCGTGATGGTGCACGGACGGCTGGCACGGAAGGCGCTCAAATACGAGGCGGGCGTCTTCGAGGCGGACGGCGCGACGCGCCTCTGGGCTGGGAACGCCATCCGCACCCTGGCCGGCCGCATCACCCTGGCGCCGCTGAAGGACAAGTCATCGCGCGGGTCGGACGCGCTCGAGATCTCCGCGGCGATGCTGCGCACCGATCTGCCCGAAGGGCGTGACAGTCCATCGGGACACACGGCGATGGGCCAGACGTTCTTCCGCCGCATGTATGTCAACGGTACCAGTACCCGTCTTGGCGCCAGTGTCGCGTGGAACGCCGATCGCGCGTCGCTGCGCGGTGAAGTATTGCGGTCGATCGACACCCGCGTTGGCCAGGGCGTGGACGGCTCCACGCTGTCCGACATGCTCTCGACTGGCGGCTACCTCGCCGGCATCTGGCATCTCGTGCCCGGCAGCAAGGGCGACTTCCCGCTGCGTGCGCTCGACTTGACCGCGCGCGTCGAGCGCCTGTTGTTCCACAGCGGCGCCACCGCCGACGAGGCGTTCCTGAACCCGCGGGCGGACCACGTGGCCCCGATCGGCCGGGATGCCCTGACCGGCGGCGTCAACTGGCACCCGAACCGCTGGGTCAAGGTGCAGGGCAACGTCGTGCGCGAGCAGGTCACCGATCCCCTGGCCCTGTTGCCGCTCAGCGCCACGCCTTTGTGGGGCGCCGTAGTCCGTTTCCAGGTCGCGATGTGATGATGCTTTCTCTTGTAACCCTGGCGCGGTGGACAACCGCGTCCGTCCTGATCGCCGTCGGCGCCGCCGCCACGGCGTCGGCACAGACCCAGACCGAGCTCTTCGACGACACCCGGCTACACTCGGTTGAAATCGTCATCCACTCGCGCGACTGGGCGGACCTGCGGAAGAACTTCCGCAGCAACGACTACTACCCCGCCGATGTGCTGTGGAACGGCGTGCGCGCGCGCAACGTCGGCGTGCGCGCGCGGGGCAACGGCAGCCGCTATCCGGTCAAGCCCGGTCTGGAGCTCGCCTTCGATCACTACGCCGCGCAGCAGCGCTTCCTCGGCCTCCGATCGCTCGTGCTCGACAACCTCGTCACCGACCCGTCGATGATCCGCGAGGCCACCGCCATGGCGCTGATGCGGCGGCTTGGTATCGCCGCGCCGCGCGAAGCGCCGGCCCGCGTCTTCGTCAACGGCGACTACACCGGGGTCTACATGATGGTGGAGCCGGTCGACACGGTCTTCACCGCGCGCACCATGGAGCCGGGCGGACTGCTCTTCGAATACCGGTGGACCTATCCCTTTTTCGCCGGGTTCCCGGGGGAGGCGCTCGACCCCTACGCGGTCCTGTTCGAGTCGCGGACACCCGGCGTGCGCTCGATGGCCGAGCTCTACACCCACATGCGCGAGCTCTTCCGGAGCATCAACGACGTACCCGAGGGCAGCTTCGAGCAGGTGAACCGCTACCTGAATCTCGACCGGTTCATCCGGACAGTCGGGGCCTCGACCTTTCTCGCCGAGTGGGACGGCGTGCTCGGCTACGACGGGATGAACAACTTCTATCTCTATCGCGTCGGCGAGCAGGCGCAGATCATTCCCTGGGACCGCGACCAGGCCTTCCGCGCGGTGAACTATCCCCTGCTCGCGGGCGCCAACGAGAACGTCTTGATGCGCCGGCTGCTCGAGGATCCGGCGCTGCGCGCGGCCTACGTATCGGCGGTGACCGGGGCAATGGCGGTCGCGCAGGCGGATCAATGGCTCGAAACCGAGCTGACGCGGCAGTATGCGCTGATCCGCGACGCCGCGCGGGCCGACACGCTCAAGCTGGCGACGAACGACGAGTTCGAACAGGCGTTCGCCACTCTGATCGGCTTTGCCCGCGCGCGGCCCGCGTTCGTGCTCAAGGAACTGGCAGCGCTGCGGTAGGCGGTCTGAAGACCCGCGGCCACATCCACAGGCGACGCCACGGCGGAGCCGAAGGGGAGGCGTGGGGTTTTCGCGAGACGCGTTCGAGCCGCGCCGAGCGACTCCTCGCGAGAGCGCGAGAAGCCATTGGGGGCCAGCGAGGTATGAGCGACGCGCGAGCGGCGCGATTCTCGCGGCCAGCGGACGGTGGGCGTCGCAGCGCTCTCCGGCGCGGTCGAGAAGCGGCTCGCGAAAACGCCCACGCCTCCCCATCAGGCCGTGTCGATGGACCAGCCAGGCCTAAAGACCAGCGGCCACGAACACGCAAGCGACCGGCGTGCACGGCAGGGTCGTCTGAAGCCGGCCTGCTTGTACGCCCGAGCAAACCCCTCGCCGAAGACGGGCCGGCGAAGCGACGAGCCCTGCTGCGCACGGCGGGAGACGCTACGGTTTAGTGAAGACGATCAGGTGCTGCCAGGGCAGGTCGTCGAAGACCCGCTGCTGCTTGAATCCTTCGAGCTCGACCTCGGTCTTCACCTGCGCCTTGGTCATTTTGTGCAGCGGCAGAATCGGCACGTTGGGGTCCTCGGCGCGGTACTCCCAGAGCGCGAGACGGCCGCCCGGCTTCAGCGCCTCGCGCATCCGCTGCAGCATCTTCTGCGGCTCGCTGAACTCGTGGTACACGTCCACCATGATGATCAGGTCGAGCGCGCCGGCCGGCAGCTTCGGATCGTCGATCGTGCCGAGCACCGGCACCACGTTCGCGAGCTTCGCCTTGGCGGCGTTCTGCTGCAGGAGCTGCAGCATGCCCGGCTGCACGTCCACGGCATACACGCGCCCTTCGGCGCCGACGAGACGCGCGAGCCGCAGACTCATGTAGCCGGAACCGGCGCCGACGTCGCCCACCATCGCTCCCTTGGGGACCTTCAGAAGCCGCAGCGCGAGGTCGGGTTCCTCTTCGCGGTCGCGCTCCCGGCGCTCGAGCCACGGCGCGCCTTCCACGCTCATCGTCGGGGCGTATTGACGCCCCGTCACCGGGTGCGCGCGAGTCTGTGCGCCGAGCGTCGCACCGGTGCCACCCGCGGCCAGGGCAGCAGCAACCAACAGGGCCGGCAAGCAGCGGATACGCGGCGTGATCATGGCCGAAAGCATAACGTGGCTCATTGGCGAAGCGCCCGCTGATCGGCGAGCGCCAGATTCAGCAGCCGGCGCGCGTCGGGATCGGCGGGATCGGTCTCGGTCGCGCGCCGGAATTCGGCGACCGCCTCGTCCAGCCGCTCCATGGCCACGAGCGCCACGCCGAGGTCGATCCGCGCCCTGACGTCACCGGGCCGCGTCGCGAGATACTCGCGCAGCGTCGCGACGGCTGCCGCCCACTGCTGCGTGTTGAAGAGCGCCGCGCCGAGCAGACGTTGCGCCTCGGGGTGACGGGGCACCACGCCAAGCACCTGCCGGGCTTGTGCGGCCACGTCGGACCAGCCCCCCTGGGCGGCGTGGATCCGGGCCAGCATGAGGCGGGCGGTGAGCACATCGAGCAGCGGCGGCTCGAGCCAGCGGAGCCGCTGCCTCACGCCCGCAGTCGCGACGAAGGCATCGAACTGTTCGGCCGCGTCGGCGGCGCGCTGCGCGTCCAGCAGCAGCATTCCCAGCTGATACCGGGCCCTCGAGTCGCCGAGCGAGACGGCGCGGCGAAGCGCCGCCTCCGCCTCGACGTTCCGTCCGGCCAGCGCGAGCTGTTCACCCAGGATGTGGTGCGCAACCGCGGTCGGTCGGCGCTCGACCACTGTCTGCGCCAGCACGATCGGCGACGCGTACTCCGTGTTGCGGCGCACGGTCGCGCTCCCGAGCGCGACGACGACGGCCGCCAGAGCCACACTGGCGGCCACCCGCCGCCAGCGCTCAGGGCCGCGGACACGCGCGGCAAGAGCGTCGCACGCCATTACGGCCAGCACCGCAAGCGCCATCAGCGGCAGATACATCCGCCGTTCGGCCCCGACCTCGGTGGCGATCGGAATGATGCTGGAGGTCGGCGCCAGCGTGATGAAGAACCACGCGCCGAGATAGCCGAGCGCCGGCGCCTTCACCAGCGCCACCGAGGTGACGGCGAGCAGCACGACGACCACCGCCGCGTACGGCCACACGTCGCCCAGCGACAGCGCCTCGGGCCAGCCGTAGAACACCACGAGATTCGACGGCCACGCTGTCAGCCGGAGGTAGTCCACGACCACGACGGCCTGATTCAGCAGGTAGGTCCACGCCGAAACGCCCGCATCCAGTCCGGTCACCGCGGCCCGCGGCCCCGAGCGAACCAGACCGGCGAGCACGACCCAGGTCGCGGCCAGGCCAAGATAGAGCGTCCGGCGCGCGGCCGCTGCCTCGCGCCACGAACCGAACACGAACACGCGGTCGTGCAGCGCGACGAGCAGCGGCGCAACCGCGATCGTCTCCTTGCACACCGTACCCGCCAGGCACGACAGCACCGCGATTGCCGTCCAGCGGCGGCGCGACGATCCGTGGGCACGCATCGCCGCATACAGGGACAGCAGCAGACAGAATGCCATCATCGACTCGGTCCGCTGCGTGATGTAGTCCACCACTTCGCTGGCGAGCGGGTGCACTGCCCACAGGAGCGCTGCGGCCAGGGCCACGTCGTCGGGCGACATCGCACGTGTCATCGCGCGGGTTCGAAGACCCGCAGCCGCCTGGCCGCGTATCGCCGGCAGTTCCATCGTGCGGCGGACGATGCCGAACAGCAGCCAGGCGCACGCGACGTGCCACGCGAGGCTGGCAACGTGATAGCCGGTCACCTTCAGGCCGCCGATCGCGTAGTCGATGGCGAACGACAGATTCACCAAAGGCCGCCCCGCGACGGGCGAATCGGGCAGAGGCGTCAGCACCCGATCGAGGCGGCCGAGGTCGCGGATCTCGGCGTTCTGGACCACCGAGGCCTGGTCGTCGAGCACGAACGGCCCGCGGAGGCTGTTGGCGTAGACCGCGACGATCGCAACCAGGATGAGAGCAGCGCGCCAGTGCCGGCTCACGGTGTTCAAGCTTGCACGCGCCAGGTTGCGGACTGAGCGCGCTGCACAGGGCGATCCTGAGATCGCCCTTCAATTCGTCCGGGTTGCGCCCTTCGCATACGGCTCGGCGTGGCGATCGATCCACTGCAGGATGAGGTCGGCCAGATCGAGGTTGTTGCGGTCCTGCATCAGCATGTGGCTGTTGCCCTTGATGCCCATCTTGGGCAGGTGCATCACCTCGATGTCGCCGCCGGCCGCCTTGATGCGGACCGCGAGCTGCTCGCAACTCTGGAGCGACGCCGCCCAGTTGGCCGGCCCGCCCTGCACGTCGCCCAGGTGATCGCCGAACATGATCAGCGCCGGAATCTTCGCCAGCTGCGCGACCTGTCCTGCCGGGAGATCGGCCGGGCACGGCTGCTCGATCGAGATCATGCCGCGGATGCCGCTGGGATCGATCAGCGCGGCCTGCTGCGGAAAGAATCCGGATTCGGAATGCCCCATCAGCACCGCGCCCTTGAGACGCACGGCGAGCGCCGCCATGTTCGTCCACGTCGGATTGGGCGACGGCAGCAGCGCGTTCAGGTCCGGAATCATCTGCTTGTAGAGCTCGCCGGCGGCTTCCACGGGGAACTGCCCGTCGGGAAAGGGCTGCGGATAGCTCGGACCGAAGCGGAACACCGTCCAGGCGATCTGATGGCTGGCGTAGATGATGGGCGGCAGCGCCGTCGGCGGCAGCGTCCCGGCGCGCACCGCCGACAGCGTGCTCGCGTCGAAGCCCGATCGCGCCCGTGACACCTGATCGGCGAGGTAGACGGAGCGGCCGCGGCGGACGAAGTACTCGTTCCATCCCATGCGGCCGTCGGGCGTCGTTTCCCAGGTCTTGCTGCTCAAGCAGCAGCCGTGCACCATCACCACCGGCAGCCGCCGCTCGGCGCCCGGCGGCACCTGGTAGCTGACATACATCTGGTTGACGGTGACGTCGCCCGCGGGGGCGGGCCCGCCGCGGCCGGCGATGGTCCCGAGGCTCTTGGTGTCCCCTCCGACGAAGAAGCTGCCCTGGCTCGCCAGCACCAGCGGCTTCTGTAGATCGCGCCGCTGCCCCGCGACAGGCGTGGCGAGCGCGACGGCCGTCACGGCGACAGCTGCGGCGCGTGTCTTCCACGATCGGTGAATTCGTCGGTGCATGCTGACGCCTCCCGCGGGGATGCTACCACCGCGGGCGCGACGGGTGACGGCTAGTTGGAATCGAGGGCCTCTCGCACGCTGGCAGCGAGGTCCTCGAGCGAAAACGGCTTCTGCAGGAAGTGCACGCCCTCGTCCAGCACGCCGCGAGGAGCCAGCGCACTGGCCGAATAGCCCGACACGAAGAGCGCCTTCAGTTGGGGCTTCGACGACCGCAGCCGGGCCGCAAGCTCGCGGCCGTTCATCTCGGGCATCACGACGTCGGTCACCAGCAGGTGCACCGGACCCGGGTGAGTGTCGAACAGATGGATGGCCTCGCCGGGGGTCGCCGCCGTGAGGACCAGGTAGCCGAAGCGTTCGAGCACGATCTTGCTGAGGCGCAGCACCGCGGCTTCGTCTTCGACGAGCAGCACCGTCTCGGTGCCGGCGCGCGGCGCGCCTGGCGTATCCCCGCTCGTCACAGTCACCTCGGCTTCGACAGCCGGCAGAAAGATACGCACGAGGGTGCCTCGATTGAGCTCGGTCTCCACCTCGACGCAGCCGCCATTCTGCTTCACGATACCGTAGACGGTCGCGAGTCCCAAGCCGGTACCCTGACCGACCGGCTTGGTCGTGAAGAACGGCTCGAACAGATGGGCGGCGGTTTCGGCGTCCATGCCGCGGCCATCGTCGGAGACGTCGACGATGGAATATGCCCCCGCCACGAGGCCCCGGGGTGCGCATTCCGCTCCGCCCAGGCTCTGACGGTGCGTCCGGATGGTCAGGCGGCCGACGCCGGCGATCGCGTCGCGGGCGTTGGCGGCGAGGTTGGTCAGGAGCTGGTCCACCTGATACGGATCGATGCGGACCCGCCCCGCGTCGGCGCCGGGCGCCCACACCAGCTCGATGTCTTCGCCGATCAAGCGGCGCAGCATGCCGAGCGACGCCCCGACCGCGTGATTCAGGTCGAGCACTCGGGGGGCCACCAGCTGGCGACGGGCGAAGCCGAGGAGCTGGCGGGTGATCCCGGTGGCCCGCGCCGCGGCCGCTTTGACAGCTTCGAGATCCAGACGCACGGGACTGGCCGTGTCGCTGGCGAGCAGCGCCAGTTCGACGTGCCCGGTGATGACGCTCAGCATGTTGTTGAAGTCGTGGGCGACTCCGCCGGCGAGGCGGCCCACCGACTCCATCTTCTGCGCCTGCGTCAGCTGCTCCTGCAACCGGATGCGCTCCAACTCGGCGGCCTTCCGTTCGGTGACGTCCTGGGCGCCACCCACGGTGCGCACGGGATGGCGCGCGTCGCCCTCGTCTCGGAAGAACGTCTGCGACCGCACCTTCAGCCAGCGCAACTCGCCGTCAGGCCTGATGAAGCGATACTCGACGTCGTAGAACCCGTCCGACTGCGGCGCGTGCGCGCGCCTGACGGCCTCGACAATCCCCGCTCGATCGTCGGGGTGGATCCACAGCACGCTGTCGGCGCCATCGGTGCTCGGATGCCGCGGGAGCGACTCGTCGACCGCGAGGCCGGAGATCCGCCGCAGCTCGGGCGACCAATAGCGTTCGTCGGTGAGGTGATCGTGGTCGAAGATACCGATGTCGGCGATGCGAATCGCCTGGTTGAGCCGCTCCTCGCTGCGGCGCAGGCGGTCCTCGGCCAGTTTGCGTGCCGTGATCTCGCGCACGATCGCCTGAGCCGCGACGATGCCGCCGTCGGCCGCGCGCATCGGCTGCACGATCGTGCTAAACCACCGCGGCTGGCCGTTCACGTCGAAGTGATCCTCGGTGCTCAGCGTCTCGCCGCTGTCGATCACGCGGCGGACGCCGGCGCGGTAGCGCTCGGCGACGGGCGGCGGAAACAGCTCGTCCACCGTCCTGCCCTCGACCTCTTCGGGCTTGAGCCCGAAAATCGCGGCCGCGGCGCGATTGACGTAGAGGAACCGCCCTCCGGCGTCGGCGCTGAAGATCGGATCGTGCGCCGACTCGACGAGCGATCGATAGCGCTCCTCGCTCTCGCGCAACGCCTGCTCGGCCCGCGCCCGGTCGCTCACGTCGCGGAACGAGGCGACGAACCCGGCAACGGCCGCGGCGTCATTCTCGATGCGCGTAATCGAGCCGGCGATCGGAAAGCGGAGGCCGTTACTCGCCACACCCACCGCCTCCCCCGTCCAGTTCGTGTTGACATTCATCGCGGCCAGCGGATTGGCGGGCGCGACGAACCACGACAGCAGCCGGCCACCGATGTCGGCGGCGCGCTGGTAGCCCCACAGCCGCACGAACGCGTCGTTGACGAAGGAGATGCGGCCTTCGACGTCCGTGAACACGATGGCGTCGACGCTCGACTCGATCGCCTGCGACACGAAGTGCAGCCGCTGGGCGTCAGACAGACGGGCAGATCGGTCGGTCCGGTGTAAGAAGATCGGGATCAGCATGCCGGTACGGATAGAGGCGCGCGGCCCGGTCGAAGCCACGGGGCGCAGCGAGCCGGGAGATTCTACACTTCGGGACTATCATCTCAAGGGTTTTCCGTCACTTCGTCATGCCTGACTCCAACGGTTCCACTTCTCGGCCCGACGCCGCACGCGGCGTCTTCCTGGGCGACCTGGCCCACGACCTGAGTACGCCGCTCACCGCCATCCATGGCGCCACCGAATTGCTGCTCGCCGGCACCTACGGGCCCATCGAGGGCGAGCAGCGCGCACTGATGCTCGAAGTGCTGGCCAGCGCGCGCGAACTCCGCGCGGTCGTGCAGGACGTGGCCGACCTGGGCGCGCTCGAGACCGGACGGCTCGCGTTCGCGTCGGCCCAGGTGGACGTGGCGGCCCTCGTCCGCGAGCTGCGGTCCACCTTCGCCGACACCGCGGCCAGGCGTTCGGTCACGTTCGCGCTCGACGCTCAGCTCGATGGGCCCGTCGCCAGCGACGAGCGCCGGCTGCGTCAGATCTTCTCGGCGCTCTTCGGCTACGCGGTGAAGGCGTCGAGGCGCGGCAGCCAGGTCACCGCGTCGGTCACACGACGCGACGGCCGCCTCCGCGCCGAGGTCCGCTCCACCGGCATCACCACCGGCGAGCCGGACACGCTCTTCGCGGACAGGCGCGACCCGACGCCCGGCGTTCCCAAGCCGTATCGCGGGCCCGGCCTCGGGCTGCCGCTCGCCGGGCGCGTCGTCGCCGCGTGGGGCGGCCATACCGGCGCCGAGGTCCGCGACGGCGTGCTGGTGCTCAGCGTGGAGCTGCCCGTCGGCTGACACGGGCCGCGTCCTCCGCGGCCCGCGTGTGACAGAATGTCGGCCGCATGAGCACACTCAAAATCAAGGTGATCGTGGGCAGCACGCGGGCCAACCGGTTCAGCGAGAAGCCGGCGCAATGGATCTTCGACGTCGCGAAGAGCCGCGCCGATCTCGACGTCGAGCTGCTCGACCTGCGCGACTACCCGATGCCATTTTTCGAAGAGGCGCTGCCTCCCGGGCTGGCCAAGGACAACTACGACCACCCGGTCGTCGTGAAGTGGCGCGAGAAGATTCGCGAGGCCGACGGCTACATCATCTGCACGCCCGAGTACAACCACGGCTACCCGGCGGTGCTGAAGAACGCGCTCGATTACGTCTATTCGGTATGGGGCCGCAAGGCCGTGGCCTTCGTCAGCTGGGGCGGCACCGGCGGCGCGCGCGGCGTGGAACAGCTGCGCCTGGTGGCCGTCGAGCTCGACATGGTGCCGATCCGCTGGGCCGTGCACATTCCGAACCCGTGGTTCATCCAGGACGTAAGCGGCGTCGCGACCGACGTCAACAACCAGGCGGCCAAGGCGCTGCTCGACCACCTGACGTGGTGGAGTTCCGCGCTGAAAACCGCGCGGAACTAGAAGGCCGCGGCTTCGCCGCGGTAAGGCGGGTGAGGTGGATGGGGCGGATAAGAGCTCTTACCCGCCTTACCGGCCGATGGCCGGCCCTACCCGCCTCTCAGTCAAGGTTCACCCTCAGAATCTTGCGTCCCTGGAGGACGACTTCGTTCAGCAAGAGCGGCACGGACCAGCAGAACCACGCCGAGATGCCGATGCGCTCCAGCAGTGGCATCCCCTGCGCCGCGAGCACGCTGTCGAAGGCGCGGAACGTGACAAAGGCGAACGTCACGACGTAGCTCCGAACCATCCACTCCTTGTGCTGCTCGTAGAGGTGGCGCTTGATGGCGAGGAAGGCGAGCCCGGTGGTCGTGAGCCAGGCGGTAGCGAGTCCGATGAGGCCGGAACCGAACACGACGCCGCCAGCCGTGTTGAAGGCGAGATAGTAGCCGGCGGTCGCGCCCAGCGCGACCGCCGCCATGTAGACGAGCCCCAGGTTCTTGTGCAGCGCGGGATAGCGATCGCTCAGTCCCAGCCACAGCTGCACCGGCCCCGTCAGCAGCGCCACCACACCCATCGAGATGTGGGTCAGGAGCCAGCCGCGCATCGGCCAGTACTGCCGGAACTGCCCTTCGTCGAATCGCACGTAGTACGGCAACGCCGCGACCACGATGAAGATCAACGCGCCGAGAGCCGCCATCCCCAGCAGCGCAAGGGAACCGCTCCCCGCCTTGGCTTCCGAACCGACCGCCGTCGCCACGCTTCCGTTCATCGACCTGCTCCGCTTAATCGACTCCAAACGCGAGCAGCACGTTGCCGGGCCGCCCGATCAGGCTCACGTAGCCCGAATTGATGAAGATCATTCCGTCGCCGACCGCCGCGCCGGGACCGTCCATCGCCCCGCCCTTGGCCTTGACGCCGTTGACGGTCTCGAACTCGCGGTTGGTGTCGAAGCTCCAGACCAGCGTGCCGTCGTCGCTGGCGTAGGCGCGGAGCCCGCCGTCCATGGATCCGGACAATACGATGCCTGGCACCGCGGTCACCGCGGCTCCCTGCGCCGCACTGCAGCCGCGCTCGGTGCCACACAGCCGTTCAGACGCTTCTTTCGACCACACCTCGGCGCCGGTATCGAGGCGCACGGCCCGGATGCCGCCCGGCGTCTTGCCCGCCGTCCCGTTGACGCTGAAATACGCCTGGCGATCGTCGGCCGCGCCGCCCCACTGCCCGCCCATCCCGCCGCCGGGGCTCGATCGGTACTCCCACACCTTGGCGCCCTTGTTGTCGGGATCGAAGCCGTAGACCATGCCCGACTTCTGCTGAATCAGGATCAGCTCCTTGCCGGTCGCCGTTTTGACGAGCATCGGCGACGCCGAGAAATCGTAGTCGGGACCGAGCGCCGCCGGGCAGTTCGCGTTGCTGGTGTCGTTCGCGCGGCATCCCCAGGCCCAAACGTCGTTGACCAGCGGCTGCTGCGACCACCGGAGCTTCCCGGTGTCGATGTCGAGCGCGAGCACCGCGTCGGTGGTGAGCTGCGGCGGATCGGCGTAGCCGTTGCCGGTGGCGACGTACACGGCCTTCCGCTTCGCATCGATCGTCGGCGCCGCCCAGATCCCGCCGCCCGCGGGTCCCCACAACGCGACGCCTTCCTTGTTCTTGCCGCGCGACTTGAGCTCGTCGACCGTGTAGGTCTTCCAGATCACCGCGCCGGTGTTGGCGTTGAGCGCCGTGACGCTGCCGCGAAAGGTGCAGCACTCGTAGCGCGGCGTGCCGCCCTGCCCTTCCTCGCCGACGCCGGCAAGCGGCACGTAGACGCGCCCGTCGTGGACGGTCACCGAGCCGGTGGCTTTGGCGTAGGGATGCGAGTCGAGCTTGCGCGTCCAGATCTCCTTGCCGGTCGCGGCGTCGATCGCGTAGGCCGACGCGGTGCCGTCGGCGAAGAACACGGCAAATCCCGAGGGGCCGTTGGCCGGCTTGTAGGGTGCCACCGTCACCGCCGTGCGAATGCCGGCCTGCGCGTGGTAGCTCCAGTGCGTGCAGCCGGTCTTGGCGTCGAGCGCGAACACGTCGCCGCTCTCGCTCCCCACGAAGACGCGGCCGCCGAGCACCGCGGGCTGCGAGCGCGCCGAGCTCACACCTGCGAATCCGAACGCCCACTTCAGCTTCATGCGCGGCATCATCGGCGCGGTGACGCCGCCGGCGGCAGCGGGGATGTAGCGCGTATTGGCAACGCCTGCGCCCCAGCCGTTCCAGCCGCTCTGCAGGTCGCGCGCCCGCACCGGCGCCGGCGCGGTGGTGCAGCGGCCCTGGGCGGGCAGCGGCGCCGCGGTGCCCATCGGACGGCCGGCGATGAAGCCCGCCACGGCACGGCGCTCGGCATCGCTCAGCGCCGAACCCTGCCGGAACATGTTGCCGCTGACGAGCGCGGTGTAGATCGTCTCGGGCGCAATCTCGGCGAGCACCGCGCGGTTGGGCGCGCGCGAATCGGCGGCCGGATTCTGGTGGCAGGTGGCGCACGCCTTCTCGAACACGGCGGCACCGTCGGGCGCCTGCGCGCGGGCCGTCGCGACGAGCGCACCCAGCGCGACGAAGGTGGCAACACACACAGTGACTGGTTTCATGGGGTCCTTAGGGTTGGGATGCGAGCGGGCCGCTTTCGGGTATGGGCTGCCCACCCACGGTGAGGCCGCCCTGTATCGGCCGCCGCGGACGGATGATGCCCTTCTGGCGATCCTCTTCGAGCGCACGATCCTCGGCACGCTCGCCGCCGAGCCCTTGCAGGATCGCCAGGTTGCCTTCATGGCATTCGTACGGCAGCACCGGGTAGCCGGACGGTGACGTGAACGGAATCGAGATCGTGTCGGGCGTGGTGTAGGTCTTCGGATCGATCACCGTTGCGTCATAACGCAGGAGGTCCGCGCCGACGCGCGTGATGCGCTCGATGATCTTCAGTTCCGGACTCGCCAGCACGGGATTGCCCGGCACCGTCGCCTTGCCGTTGAAGTTGGTGGTCTCGACCACCAGCGTGTCGCCTTCCCAGCGGCCGCGCGAGCCGCCCATGTACGAGCGGACGCCGGGGCCGGCGTGGGGCCGGCCGTCGAGCGGGATCACGCGCGCCTCGTGAATCATCTCCGCCATGATCACGGCGTAGCCCGGCGTCAGCCAAGAGTTGTCGTTGCGAAACGAGCCCACGGCGTTCTCGGCGGCCGTCCGGGTGCGCTCGTCGCGCCGCACTTTCTCGGCGAACTCCGCGTCGGTGAGCTCGGCCTTGGTTCCCAGCGCCGGCGGCCGCTGCAGCGGGATGCCGAAGGCCGAATCCCCGGACCAGGTTGCCTGCAAGTCGGGATCACCCCACGGCGTCCTGGGCGGCGAATACGGCTGCGCCGACGCGCCCGATGAGACCAGCACGACCAGCCCCCACCCGAGCCCACTCCGGAGCCAGCACGAGAGGAAATGGCGCATGTCCTCGTTCTCCGCGCCAGAGTCTACAAGAGGTCACGGTCTGGGCGCACACGCCCACCCGTTTGGGCGTGAGCGCACACTGCACACAACCGCACAAGGCGACGGCCGAGCGAAAACCTCTGTCCGTTCTGGGGCTTATCCCCGCAGTCGGTCGGTGCCACATCCGGTACAGGTCATGCTACGACACGGCCGGCACGGGCGCGTCTGTGCGGGGCGGGACAACCCAGGACAAGGACAGAGCTTCGACATGAACCAGACCGGCCCGGTGCGTGGCCACATTCTCGCCGTTGACGATCAGCAGCCCAACCTGACCCTGGTGACGCAGATGCTCGAGGCCGAAGGCCACGTGGTGCGCACCGCCGGCACCGGGCTCTCCGCGCTCCAGGCAATCGACCGCCAGCTGCCCGATCTCATCCTCCTCGACGTCGGCCTGCCCGACATCAACGGCTTCGAGGTGTGCCGGCGCCTGAAGCAGAACCTGCTCACGCGTCTCATCCCGGTGGTGATGGTCACCGGCATG
>Ga0157380_10000908_pt1 | contig 18644 bp, 19 predicted proteins | sample S35metaG_FD_119757 | JGI IMG/M metagenome (GOLD analysis project Ga0157380, IMG submission 119757) | Switchgrass rhizosphere microbial communities from Kellogg Biological Station, Michigan, USA - S3-5 metaG | ecosystem: Host-associated > Plants > Roots > Rhizosphere > Soil | place: USA... | reverse complement strand
GGGACGTGACGGCTCGACCTCGACGGCCATGTCCGCCAGTTGATGTTTCAACGCCTGAAAACTACCGATCAACTGCCCTTACTGCTTGCGCTCCTTGGCATAGTTGACCGCCCGGGACATCGCGGTTGCCGCTGCACCGCAAGCATCCGCGGCAAGCAAGACGAGCAAGGCGTCTACCAGTTGCGAAACCGACTCGGCGCCGCCTTCGATGGACTGAGCAGCCGACTCGCGGAACTCCATATCTGCCAGGCGGCGCGTGCGGTCCACACTATCGAGTGCATGGCGGACAGTGGTGTCGTTCGCCTCGACCAGCGCCAGCTGGTCGCCGCTCAAGCCGACGATGAACAGATCCGCGGCCGCGCCCCATTCCACGTTGCGTTTCCATCCGGTCAGCGAACCGCCGCCCGACTCGCCGCGGCGCAGTGTCCAAGTATCCGGCAACCAGCGATCCTCCGCCTCTCCCAGTGCGAAAGCCGCTTTGGCCTCGCCGCTGATGAGTTTCGCCAGCCAGCGATCGCGCTGTTCAGGCGAGCCGGACCTATCGATGAGCCACGCGGCGAGCGCGTTGGGAACGATGGGTAATGGGGCCGCATACGAACCCAGTACCTCGGCAATCACAGCCATGGTGACCATGTCCATCTGCATGCCGCCGCTCGCTTCACGGACCAGGATGCCGCAGACGCCGAGTCCGCAGACCTCGCTCCACAAAGCTTCGTCCAGCTCGACTCGTTCGAGATAGGCGCCGATCTTGGCGTCGCCGAGCCGGTCCTCGAGCACGCTGCGGACCGCATCTGCAATGGCCCGCTGCTCATCCGACAGATCGAAATTCATGGTTCGCGGTCCGCCTGGTCGGCGCGTGGCAGTCCGAGTCCGCGCTCAGCCAGGATGTTGCGTTGAATGTTGGAGGTGCCGCCGGCGATGGACAGTCCCAGCGAGCCGAAGTATTGATTCATCCACTTCTCGGCTCCGCCGCGATCGCCTTCGTGCTTCGGCTCCAGCAACGCGCTGGCGCCGATGATGTCGGCGGCGAGACTCGCAACGCGATGATAGGTGTTGGTCGTGGACAGCTTGTTCGTGAGGCCCAATACTCCCGCCGGAGCCTGCTTGCCCGCGAGCGTCAGCTGGTGATAGCCCGACCAGACCTGCGCCTCTACGTATCCCTCGATCACGGCAAGACGCTGGCGGATGTCTTCGTGTTCGATTGCCGGCCGGCCGTCGATCTTCGTGCGCTGGGCAAGCTTGATCAGCTGCTTGACCATGCCGACGGTGCGAGTCGAGGAGCCGACGTGATTGCGTTCGAACTTCAGCGTCGTCCGCGAAACCTGCCAGCCTTTGCCGCGCTCGCCGACCAGCCAGTCCGCCGGCGTGCGCACCCCATCCAGAAAGACTTCGCAGAACTCCTGCTGACCGTTGATCTGCCTGATGGGCCGCACCTTGACGCCCGGCTGCTTGAAGTCCAGCAGGATGTAGGACAGACCAGCGTGCTTCGGCGCATCGGGCTCGGTACGCAGCAACGCGAACATGTGCGTCGAGGTGTAGGCCAGCGTCGTCCAGATCTTGTGTCCGTTGATGATCCATTCGTCGCCGACCAGCTCCGCCTTGGATCGCAACGACGCCAGGTCGCTGCCCGCGCCCGGCTCCGAATAGCCTTGCGCCCAGAGATATTCGCCGCGCACGGTGGCGGGAATGAAGCGCTCCTTCTGCGCTTCCGTGCCCCACTCCAGCAAGGTCGGGGTCAGCAGGGCCACGCCGTTGCCGGGAACTTCCATCGGCGCCCTGGCGGCGCCGAAGGCTTCACGAATGATTTCCGCCTTGACCACATCGGGGGGTTGTTCGCCGCCGCCATATCGCCGCGGCACCGAACGATAGAGGTAACCCAGCTCGGTCGCCTGGGCGCGGAACGCCCGGACATATTGTCGATCGCCAGCCTTCGCCGGCGTCCACTCCTTGCGCAGGAATTCTCGGACTTGCTGCTGGAAGTCGATGTGGTCGGGGCTGTAGGAAAGATCCATTGACTGATTCTACGAGTGCGGAACGGCAGTCGGCCGCGCAGAAGGCGCGATCGCTATATTACAATACCTCAATTGCTGTTAAAATATATACCTCAATTGCAGCGGCGACAACCGCCCGCGTCTCCTTGGTTGCCGGAGTCAGCATGCAAGATGTGAAAATCGAAAAGGTGGCGCAGATTGGCTGGGTGGTTCTGGCCCGTCCCGCGGTTCGCAACGCAGCGCGTCCGCAGATGATGCAAGAGGTCTGCGAAGCGCTCGATGCGCTGATTGCTGACACAACGGTGCGCGGTATCGGCATCACCGGCGAAGGCCCGCATTTCCTGGCGGGGGGAGACTTCGAGTTTCTCGACGAGATCGCACGCGGCAGCTCGATGGAAGCGTACGCCTCGATCTACACATATTTTCAAGGCGCGACGCGCCGTCTGTTCCGCTGCTCCAAGCCGACGGCGGCTGCGATTTCCGGGGGGGCCATCACGGTCGGTTGTGAGATCGCGCTGGCTTGCGACCTGCGCATTGCCGACGACACCGCCTTCTTCGAGGAATCCTGGCTGCACATGGGACTGATCCCGCCACTGGGCGGCGCTCTGTTACTGCCAAGATATGTGGGCTTGACGAAGGCGAAAGAGATGGTGCTCGAAGCGAAGCGCATGCGCGCCGACGAAGCATTGCAGAGCGGCCTGGTCAACGAACTCGTTCCCGTCGGTCAGGTCCGGGACGCCGCTCAGAAGCGTCTGGAAGCCATGAGCGCATTCCCCGCCACGGCATTCCGGCTCGCCAAGGAAGCTCTACATCGCGGCCTCGAATCTTCGATGGAAAGCGAGTGGCAGGCGAACGTGATGGCTCAAGGCATCCTGCTGGGATCCGAGGAATTCCGTCAGCGAGTGGAGCAGCGGCGGCCGGGCAAGCGCGGTTCCAAGTAATACAGGGGGGGCATCGTGGCGCGAGTTCTCATCACTGGCTGTTCTTCGGGCATCGGGCGCGCTACGGCCCTGCATCTGACGAATGCAGGCCACGAAGTGATTGCAACTGCGCGCAATCCTTCGTCACTCGCTGACCTGGCAGTCAGTGCGCGCTTGCGTCTCGACGTCACTGATGACGATTCGGTTGCGAACGCGGTCGCCGAGGCCGGCCGCATCGACGTTCTGATCAACAATGCCGGCTTCAGTGTATGGGCTCCCGCCGAGCTGTGTCCCGTTGCAAAGGCAACGCAGCTCGTGCAGACGAACTTGCTGGGCGTCATGCGTATGACTCAGGCGGTACTGCCGCAAATGCGACAGCGCCGCAGCGGACGCATCATCCAGATTTCTTCCACTTCCGCTCGCCGCCCCAGCCCGTTGCTCAGCCACTATGCGGCGACCAAGGCCGCTGTCGAGACGTTTTCCCTGGCCTTGCGCGCCGAAGTTCGAGAGTTCGGCATCTGGGTCAGCGTGGTAGGCATGGGCGCGGTGCAGAGCAACATCGGCGAGAACCGCTTCACCGTGGCTACCGATGACACAGACTACGCAGTCGTCATGGCCCGCGTGCGCCGACGTAACCAGCGCTTGATGTCGACCCCGGCGCCGGCGCAGGAAGTAGCCGCCACCATCCAGGCGGTGATGGAGGCTGACGAACCGGAGTATCGCGTGTATGTCGGCGAGGCCATGCGGCGGACGGTGGCCGAGCTGGCCGCGCTGTCGGACGCCGAGTTCGAGCGCCGGATGCTCATCGAACTGGGCTTCGCCGACGCCGGAAAGTGAAACTGTTCTTATATTGAGCTATCTCTTTACTCCGACGGAAGGCAACTGGCACACTGGCCGCAGCAGGGGTTTCAGCGACACGCTGCGTGCCTGCGCAGCGACCGGTACGAGCCAAGAGGATCGACTCCCATGACCATGCAGCCGCCCGATGATCCGATGCTGTTGTCCAAGCATCTCTATATCTCGCCTGAAGTCGTCGCGCTCGAGCGCGAAAAGCTGTGGCCGAAGACCTGGCTGATGGTCTGCCGCGAGCAAGAAGTGGAGAAGGTGGGCGATTTCGTAGTGTTCGACATCGCCCGCGAATCCATTGTCGTCGTCCGCAGTTCGCCCACGCAGCTCAACGCTTATTACAATGTCTGCCAGCATCGCGGCCGCAAACTGAAAGACGACTGCGGCAACACCGGCAACGTCCTGTATTGCCGTTTCCACGGCTGGCGCTGGAATCTCGACGGCACCATCAACAGCATCACCAATCGCGAGGATTTCGACCCATCCCCCGACTTCGACAAGCGCGTCGCGCTCAAGTCGGTGCGGCTGGACACGTGGGCCGGTTGGGTGTGGGTCAGCATGGATCCGGCGATCGAACCGCTACGCGACTACCTCGGCGTCGTGCCGGAAATGCTCGCTCCCTTCGAGCTGGAGAACACCCGCATCACCTGGCACAAGACGCTGGTGTTTCCGTGCAATTGGAAAACCATCGTCAATGCCTTCAACGAGGCTTATCACGTCCAGGCCACGCACAGTCAGACTGCGCGTTATGGCTATCCGAAATCCGCATCCGCAGCCTATGGCGACCATTCGCACTTCTTCTATCCGCCACCCAAGGGCGACGCACCCGCCGCGCCGGTGCAGAAGTTTGCCAACCTTCGCGAGCAGATCCGCGGTCGCGAATACGAGCGTGACAAGGCGTTGCACGCATTGATCTCGCCCTACGCTCTGCGGGCCGCCGACAAGCTCGTTGCAGAGGGCGGCAGCGACACCGATACGCCAGCGGACATCATGAAGACCTATCGCCGCCTGCATCGCGAGGAAATGGAAGCTGCCGGTGCGAAGTGGCCGGACAAGCTCACCGATGCGCATATCGCCAAAGCCGGCGTGGACTGGCACATGTTCCCGAATCAGATGGTACTGCCGTGCATCGACGGAGCTCAATGGTATCGGGCGCGGCCCAACGGCGACGATCCGGATTCCTGCATCTACGATATCTGGTGGCTGGAGCGGTACGCTCCCGGCGCAGAGCCGCCGGTCAAGCACGAGTTCTTCCCTACTCCCGAATCCTTCACCGGTCAGAATTTCTTTCTCGAACAGGATTTCAGCAACTTGATGGCCGTCCAGCAGGGACTGCACTCGCGCGGCTTCCCCGGCTTGATCGCCAATCCCGTGCAGGAAGCGACGGTCAGCACCTTCCACCGCGGCATCGAGCGATATCTCTACGGCCGGGGCCGCTGAGAGCGGTCGCGATGTATGTGAGCGGTCAGTCTATGTGAAACGTCGGCTCCAGGCGCACGCTCGCCATCAGCCAGGCGCCTGCGACCTTCTCGTACGTTTCGTGGCTGTAGCCGTAGCCATGACCGTGGAACTCGCCCCGGCGGAAAGCGGGCGGCAGGAAATGTTCCTGCCCCCAGATTCCCCTGGCGCTGCGCTCCGACAGCACTTCAATCTCAGGCAGATAGTTCATGTGCAGGGAAGGACTGGCGGCAAACCACGATTTCACCAGCGAAATGAATGCCTCGACGCCACGCACGCCACCCTGCGCCCGCAGCGATGGCAGATCGAGCGTGATGTCCCGGGACAGGATCCCGGCCAGCTGATCCCATTGCTTGGTATCGATGAAGCGCGTGTAGCGGGCGCGAAGGTTGCGGATGTCCTCGATTGCCAGCAGCCGTTCCAGATCCGTCATTGCCGTCTCCGCGAAAAAAAGGTATCTAGTTTAGGCAGACGTGGGGACGACGGCAATCCAGTTCGTAACCGCAGCGGCGGCGGGCGGCTAAGCACACCTTGAGGGGAGGAAAGAACAGTGGATATAGTGACGAGGCACGCATCGATGCAGGTTGCCCGCGAGGGCGACGAGCACGGCGAGATGACAAAATTCAAGAAAGATTCCGCTGTAAGAAAGGCAGCCAAAGCGCTACGCGCTGATGCATTGGCCCTCGCCGACGGCACTCTCATGGGCTCGGAAGACGAGCTGTTGACCCGCTATGGAATCAGTCGACCGACATTGCGTCTTGCCGCTGCGCTGCTGGTTCAAGAACAGTTGTTGGTCATCAAACGCGGCGTCAACGGCGGATATTTCGCCCGGCAGCCCAGCGCCAAGGGCGTCGCGCACACGTCTTCGATCTATCTCCAGTCACGCCATACCAGCCTGCGCGAGATCATCCAGGCCATCCTGCCCGTCAAGGTGGAACTCGCCAAGCTGGCTTGCCGCAATCGCAATGCGGTCGTCCTGCAGCGCTTCCGCGACTTTCGCGAGCGCGATTTGCACTCGCCACATGACGATTACCATGCGTTCCTGAGATCCGAAATACAGTTCGGCACCCTGCTCGGCGAGCTGTCGGACAACAATGTTTTGCGGCTGTTCCTGGAGACGCTCTACGATTTCTGCTCGCAGCTTGGCGCCTCCGATGATATTTACCGCGGCCGGCCGGACCGGATCAAAGAATACTGGGCCATCCGCGAACAGCTCATCGACGCCGTGATCCGCGGCGACGAGGAACTAGCCACCACGTTCGCTCGACGCGCGGCCGGTCTCGCGGCGCAATGGGTAGTCGAAGACTTGGGCGCCAGAAACACATCCAAACCGTTCAGCGAACAACTCAGCGCCCCGGCGGTCCGCTCGCCGAGTGGCGCGACGCGAAAGATCGTCCCTCCGCCGAACAGGATGGAGAACAAGAAAAATCGCGCATCGCGCTAACCGAGAGGAAAAGACGATACAGGTGCGCTGCGTAACGCAACCGTCGCCTGCCGCACCGAAGCCACTCGCGCGCATGGCCATTATTTTTTTATTTCGTCCAGGCCCGCAAAGATGGTACTCCTATTCTCTGAAGGTCGAATATTCAAAAATGGAGCTACGCAGTGTTTGATCGATAGCCGTATCTTCAGCCCCCTCCGGCGCCAACACTCGTCTGACGAACCTATGCAGCCAGCCACTTCCCCTCAAACGGCAAGGAGCCAATCCCGTCTCCGGCCCGGCGATCACTGGGGCGCTCACTCCTCGGAAGCCAACGTCAGGCTCAAATCGTCTAGGTCCTCGCTCAGCTTGATCTGACATGACAGGCGGGAATTATCGCGATGGTGTTCCAGCGCGATGACGAGGTCGCGCTCATCGCCTTGCTGAGGCGGCAGGCGCCCGATCCATTCGGCTGCTATATATACGTGGCAGGTTGCACACGAACACATTCCGCCACAGGTTGCGGTCACGCCGTACTCAAGCTCCCGCAGCACCTCCATTAGCGAGCCCTGCGGCGCAGCCTCTACTGTGTGCTTCTGACCCTCGCGGTCGATCACATGCAAATGAATGGCCATCTTCTCTGCCGGGTTGAATTGCTGGCCAGGCCGGAGCCGGACGTTCGCTACCAAGCGTGCTCAGATTACGCGCGCTGGATGTTGTACTCGTGGACTGCCGAGCAAGTTGCGGTAACTGGGAGGCTCGCGGCCTCCCTCTTCTGTGATGCCGTACTGCATGGCAAGTTCGGCGGTGATCAAGGTCTGACCGCTGTAAGTCATCCGCCGCACATCGCTCGCCAGCGCATGAATCACGCGGCCATTGAATTCCGGCGTCTCACCTTGCTTCATGAATTCTTCATACTGCCCGGGACGCGCCTGCATTGCGACACCAGACCGTTCTGTCAATTGAGGCCCGAGCCATAGCGAGACTGCGGCCACCCCGTGTGGTTCGAGGTCAATGGCCATGTCAGCCGCGAATTTGTCGACACCGGCTTTTTGTGCACCGTATGCCGGCCCGTGCATGTAACAACCGGACCCGAAGGAGGACGTGAAGGCAATGAGCCCCGTGCGCGCTTCGATCATGAGCGGAGCCGCGTAGTAACTCGCAACGTATCCCGATCGTAGACCAACATCCAGAATTTCGGCGAGTTCCAGAGGTTTCTCCCAGAAGCCGCCTTGATCGATCAACGCATCGTGAATCGCGGCAGCGTTGTTCACGAGGATGTCCAGACGCCCCGCCTCTACCGCCACGCGCTCGAACAACGCCTTTACCATGGCGTCATCACGATGGTCGCACTGTACGGCGATGCCCCTGCCGCCCAGTTCATCGATCTGCGATACCGTTTCGCGCAGGCTGCCGCCGAGCGGAACGCCCTTCAGGCTGCCGAGACTTTCGCTCGCGGAGCGCCCAGTGACATACACCGTCATGCCGGCGCGGCCGAGCGCAAGCGCAATTCCCTTGCCGACGCCTCGACTTGCGCCGGTGACAACGGCGACTTTGGGCAAAGGCTGGTCTTGATCAGGACTCACGATGGTGCTCAGTCATGCGGGCAGCGTCGGATCACTGGGCGGCCGTGATCGGGCGCCTTCAAAACGGATTCGTCGAGCACCGCCCATTAGGTGAAGGAGATACTCACGGTGCCGACGCCGATCAATTCGGCCCAAAATCGGTCGCCTGCTTTGACAGGCTCAAGGGGTACCAACGATCCGGATAAAATGATTTCGCCGGCCTTGAGCGACACACCATATCGTCCCAACGTGTTGGCGAGCCACGCCACCGAGGCGAGCGGCGATCCCTGAACAGCGGATCCCAATCCTTCCGACAATGGTTGATCGTTCTTGCGAACCTGCACCTTGAGATTAGCGAGATCGTGCTCGCGCGGATTGACTCTTGCGTCGCCTAATACGAACACGCCACACGATGCGTTGTCCGCCACCGTATCCACTATCCCAATGTCCCATCGCGAGATCCGAGAATCGACGATCTCGAAGCACGGTGCAATCCATTCTGTTGCCGCCAGCACGTCGATTGGAGTGACGCCCGGTCCCGTCAAGTCGCCGCTCAAGATGAGGGCGATCTCTGCCTCGGCGCGTGGCTGAATCATTTGTTCCGCGAGCCGCACCGCGACGCCATTCGTGATATGCATCCGATCAGTTAAAAACCCGAAGTCGGGCTGATGCACGCCGAGCATGTCCTGCACCGCTTTACTGGTGACACCGATCTTCTTGCCGATGACTTTCTCGCCTGCGCGCAGCCGACGATTGAGAAGACCAAGTGAGATCGCATAGGCGTCATCAAGGCTCAGATTCAGGCCACGTTCGCGCAGCGGCGGTACAACTTGGCGCTGCGTGAGCGCCGCGAACAGCTCGTCCGCCAGCGTCTCATGAATTGGGCCGCGGGCTGCAACCTCAGAACCGGAGGAAGTTGACGACATTTCTGATTGAATCCTCAACGCGCGCTTGATCCTGGCCAATGACAGAACGCCAGACCTGAAGAACTACTATCGCGCGTTAGGGGCCGTAGGACCGGCGCGCAGAGCACGCTTGGCGGAGCTGGCGCCCCAACGCGGGATCGTTCGTCGCATCACGCGCTAACACATTCTAGTTCTTCTTTTGCGTATTTTGCAAGCCGCTATATTACGCCTCTACTGCCTCTGTGCGACTAATACCAGTCGATTGCGCATATACTTCAGTCGACCATCTTCCGGCGGCCTTTGAGCATTGACACTCGCCGGCACCGCGCCTCGTCCGATGGAAGATCGAGAGATGAAAGATAAGAAAACAATCTTCCTGACCGGTGCATCTGGAAATATGGGTGCAGCGGCGCTGCATGAGCTGCTTCAACGCTCGGATCGATTCCGTGTGAAGGCCCTGGTATTGCCGATTCACCGGAACGAACCGGCAGTGCAGCTCGCACGCTACGCAGATCACCCAGATCTCGAGATTGTCTGGGGCGATCTCACGAACTATGACGATGTCTTGCGTGGCGTGACCGGCGCAGACCAGGTGGTTCACATCGGCGGACTTGTCTCACCCGCCGCAGATCGCGTCCCTGAGCTCACGATGAAAGTGAACGTCGGCGCCGCCCTCAACATCGTCCGCGCGATCAAAGCACAACCCGATTCCGACCGAGTAAAACTCGTCAACATCGGCACCGTCGCGCAAACAGGACATCGCGCACCTCCCATTCATTGGGGCCGTGCAGGTGATCCGATCAAGATCAGCATGTTCGATCAGTATGCGGTCAGTAAGACACAGGCCGAAGCAATAATCGCCGAGTCCGGCCTGCAGTACTGGGTCTCTTTGAGGCAGACGGGCATCGCCCACTCCCAACTCTGGAGAATATTCGACCCGATCATGTTCCACAGCCCGTTCAACAGCGTGTTCGAGTGGGTCACCGTGGGCGACGCGGGGCGGCTTGCCGCGAACGTATGCGAGGACCGCGTTCCAAAGCACTTCTGGCGCTCGTTCCACAATATCAGCGGCGGCGAGCGTATGCGCGTCGTCAATCACGAATTCGCCGCTGCCGCAACGGCCGCGATGGGACTTGCCGACTTTCGCGCCATGTATCGTCCCAACTGGTTCGCCTCACGCAACTTTCACGGCCAGTGGTATACCGACGCCGATACCCTGGAGGCGCTGGTTCCTTTTCGTCAGGAAACGCTCGCTGACTACGTCGAGCACCTTAAAAACGCCATTCCCTTCTACGTGAAGTGGGGAGTGCGGCTCGCGACTGCAACGGCGCGCAAACGGATTCAGCGGCTGGCGGAGTCAGAAGGGGGACCATTGTATTGGCTCGCTCACGATGACAGAGCACACATCAACGCTTACTTCGGCTCCCGCGACGCCTGGGAGAAAATTCCGACTGATTGGGACCGGTTCGTGCTGGAACAGCCATCGCGAGTGCCAACACAGCTCGATCATGGATATGACGAACGCAAGCCTGCGGCGCAGTGGACGCTCGCCGATCTGCGGCAGGCGGCCGAGTTTCGGGGCGGCGCATATCGCTCGAATCAAGTGGCAGATCCCTATGCACAGACCGAATGGACCTGCTGCAGGGGTCACGAATTCTCGATGTCGGCTAACTTGATGTTACGTGGAGGACATTGGTGTCCTCACTGCATGATCGATCCGGCGAGCTATGAGGTGGTTGCCGCGCGCAGTCCCTTCTTTGCGCAGGTCTGGCGTGAGGGCTACTAGTTTGACGCGAAACGGCATTACGGCTGCAGTAGCCCTCGCCGAGTGCCAAGCCTGCTCGAATGAGATGACGCCATGGAAAGAAAAGTACAGCGCACGATTCTGATCACCGGCTCGGCCTCAGGCATCGGCGAAGCCACCAAACGCCAACTTGTCGGCCAAGGCCACTTGGTGGTCGGCGTCGATGTGCGTGACGCCGACATCCAGGTCGATCTGGGGACAGAAGCGGGTCGCCATACAATGCTTGACGCGGCACTGCGACTAGCACCGCACGGACTCGACGGGGTTGTAGCCTGCGCCGGCATCTCCCGTCCCGACCGCGCAGCAGAAATCATCGGCATCAACTATTTCGGCGCGGTTGCAACTCTCGAAGGACTGCGCCCGCTGCTTGCCCGCTCCCGACGAGCGCGGGCCGTCGCCATCTGCTCCACCGCCGCACTGCTGCCTACTGACGATGCCGTCGTGAACGCCTGCCTCGCAGGGGATGAAGCACTCGCTCTCGCGGAAGCACATGCGCGACCGCAGAATGCGTACATGTCCTCCAAACGCGCGCTTGCACTGTGGCTGCGGCGTGCTGCGGTGGCGAATCGTTGGGCCGGTGCGGGGATTCTTCTGAACGGCGTAGCTCCCGGAGTCGTAAAAACGAGCATGACTGCCGGTCTGTTGAGCGACCCCGAGATGCTCAAACTGATCGCACTGTCGAACCCCATGGCAGTCCAGGAATTCGCCAAACCTGATGAGATCGCCGAGTTCATTTGCTACTTGTTGACGTTCGAGGGCCACTACCTGCTCGGACAAATCATCTTCAATGATGGTGGCACCGACGCCTTGATGCGACCCGACGCATTCTGAATCCACGATGCGCACTATCGCTCAGGGTTGGCGCTGAGCATCTTGGGTCCGACTATGCGGAGAGGCCCTTCGCGGACGTGATGCGCGCCACACGCACATCGTATTTGTAATTGTGAATCGAGATGGAGGTTTCCACCGAGCGGACACCTGGCAAGGTTCGAATCTGCCGCTGAATGAGTTCGTTGACCTGCTCGATGCTCGTGAACAACCCCATGGCCAGTAAGTTGTAACGACCCAGCAGTACCATGACACATCCTAGTTCTGGTATCGCGGCGAGCGACTTTGCGAGCGCCGGTACTTGAGCGATCTCAGCGTGAATGCCCAACATCACGAGGTTAGGCGACCCCACCAGCTGAAAATCGGTGACGACCGTGAATTGTATCAGCCGCTCGTTCTGCAACCGCTTGATTCGCGTTCGAATCGTACCTTCGGTGATGCCAAGCTCCGTGGCAAGTTGTCGATTCGATACGCGTGCGTCCTTGCCGAGCGTCGCAACTATCTTGTGATCCAGTGCATCCAGGAGAATAGTATTCATAGCGGTGCCACGCTGAATTCGAATTTAACTATATCTGCGGCGATGCCGGGAAGCAGTTCGCTGACGCCAGGGATCCGGGCGACATGATCGGCGAGAAAGACATTGATTTCGTCGAACTCGCTCAACGTCACCAGCAATTCGATGTCTACCGGGCCGCACATTAGATTGACTGAAAACACCTCCGGTAGGTTGGCCAGATCGCACGCCACGTCGGCTGGACTGCGCCCCATGACGCGAACACCGATGGCAATCAGGATCTTATAGTCATGCGCAGCGAAATCGGCGACTGCCACGACGCGCATCGATTTCGATTCCTCGAGACGACGCAGGCGCGCTGATACCGTTGCCGCGGTGATGGACAGACGCTGCGCGATATCCTGGTTGGTGGCACGACCGTCCGATCTCAATAGATCAATGATCGCCGAATCGATTTCGTCAAGTCCGGGTATCGTTGGGCTATTTCTTATCTGCATGTTCGAGACATCATTCTCTAGATTTCTCTAAAACGGCTCATTGTCAGCCACGAGGGCGTTCTACCACTGAAGGTAACGCGCCCAGACGTCAGCGGCTAGTTCGCAGGCTCGGCAGCGCATCGTACTGGATCGATCGCGACCTGCGGCCGGTCGCCTGATCATCGCATTTCTGAGCACGACGATAAAATCGACAGCCCACGCGGCCAATTCTGACACATCCCACTAGAACGTTCCGGGTACACCCGCTCGACATTGCAGTCGAGCGCCAGGCGACTCGTCGTTGTCTCACCGTTTTTGATGATGGACGCCAGCTGGGGAAACCTCGCTCGCACGACTAGCCATGCAGAGGAATAGTTCCACGCGGCGACCCTTATCAAACCTGCAGTGATCCGCCTGACATGAATGGCGCGCCGGATGAGGTCGCCAGCCCGCTATGCTAATTATCGTAGAAAACTAGTTAAATAATTACGCGAATGGTCGTTTTTTATCTGGACTACCTGGATAATTTGTATATCATTTCTTGCCACGATGTCTAACAGCTGTTGGCTGATTGCCGCGAGCTGTAGGACGTGAAGGCGTCAGCCCTAGGTAATCCAGGAACGAGGCGATGCATCGGGTTCTGGTTTGCGCGGAGCGGCGTGCTTGTTGCGGGGGCGTGGAAATCAAGGAAACGCAGGCTCGTCCGGATAGCTTGTGTTCCATATTCTCTTCGGCATAAAAACCATACAAGGGCAACCCATGCCTCTTGATCCCAAGCTAGCGGCGATACTTGCGGCCGCGCCGCCATGGCCCGACGCGCGAACATGCCCGGTGTCGGTATTGCGCGAGGCAATCAGGGCTAGTTCGATAGCCTTCCCGCGGCTGCGAGTGCCGCTTGCATCAGTCAAGAACGGAGCCATTCCCGGGCCTGGCGGTGGACTACCCATTCGTATCTATACGCCGCTCGGCCGAGGGCCTTTTCCGATAGTCGTCTTCTTCCATGGCGGTGGCTGGGTCACTGATGATCTCGATACTCATGACGGGATTGCCCGCGGTCTTGCCCATGGCGCTCATAGCATCGTGGTGTCGGTGGCGTACCGTCTCGCACCGGAACATCCTTTCCCAGCGGCGCCCGATGATTGCTGGGCAGCAACGCGATGGGCAGCTTGCCGCGCTCGCGAGTTCGGCGGCGACGCTTCTCGCCTCGCCGTTGCCGGTTCCAGTGCGGGTGCCAATCTCGCCTCAGGTGTAGCACTGCGAGCACGCGATGCGGGAAGCCCCAAGCTGCGGGCTCAGGTAATGTTCTACGGTTCCGGTAACTATCCATCGATCGAGACACCGTCAGCCAGGGAATTTGCCCATGGGCCCATCCTGAGTCGCGATGACGTTCATTACTTCTGGAACCTCTATCTTTCCAACCCGGAGAAAGACCAGGATCATCCGCTCGCTTCACCGATCCGCGCGGCTAGTCATGCCGGCCTGGCACCTGCTTTCGTGGCCACCGCTGAAATCGATCCGACGCGGGACGATGGAGAAGCCTATGCAGCGAAGTTGGCAGCTGCCGACGTGCCAGTCGAGACCCGCCGCTACCCAGGCATGGTGCATGGATTTGTTTCCTGGCTCGGTGTCATCGACGGTGCACAGACCGCGCTCGATGACGCTTGTGTCTTTCTCAAAAGAAACCTTGCGGTACCCGGAGGCTCAGTTGCTCGTTGATATCTAGTGCAGCGGATTGTTACGCACGCATCGGACGCACGACCCGGCACCACTTCGATCCCTCACACTATCTAGACAGTAAGCACAACCCAATGCGACGAACACAACGATGCCTCCTCGTTGCTGCGTTGGCGATGCTCGGCCTCTCAAACGCACCGCAGGTCGACGAGAACGACAGCTTGAGTCCACGGGCACGCTCGATGCTCAAGATGCTCGGTCAGATGAAGCAGCGTAGCGGCGAGGAGCCACCCCCTCCACCGTCGTGACGCTGACCCACCAGACCGGCCTTCGCACGGTGTCGATCGACTACCGTCTCGCGCCGGAACACCCATTCCCCGCGGGGCGCGACGACTGCCTCGCCGTCTACCGCGAGCCGTCCTGCAGGATGAGATCGTGCATTGAGATTATCCGTTGGCACCAACGATGCCTGAGGTACCGCGCAACGGCGGCATATGAATCTGACAGAAGAGTCGCCCCGGAAAGTTCTTCGTCCGGGGCGCTTTTGCCTATCGCTAAGATGCCTGACCGGCGCTCAAGCGGCGTGTTGGCTGAATGAAGAAACGGGAGCTTCCGGCGGATACGTTGCCGGCCCACCGATATCGTAGGCAGCATTCAGCGTCTTGATGAACAGCGGGTCGTGAAAAGGGTCGGTCGGTAGATCGATCTTGATGCCCCTGGACCGCACGTCCTTGATCAGTACATCGAACACCCGATCATGGGTGAGGTTGTCAGAGCCATCCATATTCTTCTTCAGCTCTGCAAAATCCTCGAAGACTTCCGCCGACCAATGCACGAGGAAACGCAGCTCATCTGTGTGATGCCGCGCGATCTCCTTGCCATGATTGGTGAGCAGCCAATGATCACGGCTTGCCGGATCTCCACCAAACACGGTATCGAATCTGAGGCCCGCGGGTCGTTGCTGCGCGAGCGGGCCATTGGCCTCGCCGCGATGTAGCATCATTTCATTCTGGACCAGCACGCCGCGATTGTAGATCGGAGATTGCAATCGCCTCGGCGCCGCGAGCGGACCCTCGGGCCAATACGTGAAGCCACTGCTCTTGCAATGCGAGAACCAGGTAATCACCTGCGCCATCTTGATGAGATAGTCCTTGAACAACCCGGACTTGCCCATGACACTGCAAAGCCATGTCGGCGAATTCTCGTAGCGAATGCCGCGAAAGCTCGGAGTGTCTAGATGACCCGGGTCGTTATTGGCGCAGGGTCCGTTGACGTTGAACAACATCATCTGTGGCTTGGCGTACTTGGCATTCCAATATGACTTCGCCAACTCCAAAAATTTCTGGTTGTAGAAAATGTCGCTGATCTCGGGGTACAAAGCCGCCGAATAGTTAGCGTAAAAGCCGCGGAATGTGGCGGTCAGAAACATGTCCAGCGTCGGCGTGACGCCTTCCGGCATCGCACCTGAGAGCGTCGCAAGAAGCTCCTCTGCGGATGCGAAATGCTGCGCGATGATGAGCTTCCACGGTCCTTTCTGGCGCACCACGTCCAACAATCGCTCACGCTGATCGTCGGTGTAAACATTAGTGAGCTCGCGCGGCGGCGAAACCGGCCGCAGGATCTTCGAAAGCTGTTCTCGATACGCCTGACTCAACATTTGACTATTCCCCCTATGCTGAACGGAAAATTTCGGTGCAAAGATGCCGCACAATTCGCAGGTCGACTTATCGATAGCGGCGTCATCGGATGGTGCCAGCAGTAACCATCAAATCATCTCCCGAATTGTCCCACTCTACTATGTGGGCGTACCCACGCGAGGACACTCAGACCCATTCTCCGTGCCACGCGTGCCAAGTATCCACTTGTGGCGATCCCTTGTCGGCTGCGAGACTTCCGAAATGCCCACCATGAAACGCCAGTGGCAAGCCAGAATGTCGCTGCAACGCCAACACCTCGCCGACGACGATGACGTGATCGCCGCCGCTGTGAAGGGAGTGTACGCGGCAGTCAAAACGACATAGTGCATCTGCAATTTGCGGCGGCGAGGGATTGCTACGCCAAGCGCGATCGATCTCGAATTTCTCCCGCGAACGGCGCGCGAAATGCAGGGCAAGATCACGCTGCTGGTGCGCAAGAATATGCACGGCAAAGGGCGCACCTAATGCAAACGCTTCGACGCTGGAACTGGATTTCGCCAAGCACCACAACAGCAACGGCGGATCGAGGGACACCGACGTAAACGAGTTGGCTGTCACGCCTAACGGCTCACCATTCGGACGTATCGCCGTCACGACGGTGACGCCGGTTGCAAACGTGCCGAAAGCTTCCCGCAGTACCCGTTGAGAAATTGTAGTTGGCAATGCTGCCTCCACTGACGCTGCATGGCTACTCACGCTGCACCTGCCGGGATGTGGAATCGCAGCGCAGCTGGGCAGCGAACTTCGCATGGATCTTCGGCCCCTCAGGATTTGAGGAACTAGATGTCATTGCGATCGTTCGTGCGAGCCAATCCGCTCGTAGTTGCAGGCCGCCACATGAGCCATTCTGCGTAATAATGCAGCTACATTACTACGAATTCAATTGTTAAACAACCTTTCAATCGCTATATTGCGCTAACTGCAAGCCATCCATGTTCCCTGCCGAGGTTAATATGTCTACGGTCGCCATTTCAGCCACCGAGAGTTATTGGCTTGACATCAATGCTGCCCGCGCGCATATCGCCAATGACCCTGCCATCATCGGCGGTTCGCTGGGCGCGCATTATCTGGGAGAGAACGTGTCAGAGTCGTTTATTTGATCTGCGGCCACCAGGCTGCGTCGACACTCGCCGCGAGAACTGTGTGATGGCGTTGCGTCCGAGCGGCGTCGTTTGACGGACTGTCTCATCAGGACTTGATCGCCAACGGCGCAGCGCCCCACGCTCGGGGCTGGCGCCCACCGTCATCGACCGGCCAGGCGCGGTGCCACCGGTACTCCGTCGTATTTCTCTCGTGAGAATCGCTCAGCCGTCTGCTGGCGCTCACCGGCGGTGCGTGCGTGTGCACGGGCCCAGACGGGCCAAATGAATGAGCTAGCGAGAATCAGCCCGGATAGAACCTCGACATCGATGCCGCGGCTGTGCGAACGCGTCCATCGCGGCGGAAGTGAGCGAACTGGCAGGACTCATCCGCTGTATTTTCCTTTCGCCAGTACCGGAAAACTAAAGGCGCCATCCTCGATGCTGAATACGGTGGTGCTGAACGTTTCGCCCTGGGCCCGGGCCCGCGCCGTCACGGCCACTCCCGCGAGCTTTTCTCCGCCTGATGCAATGACATTGCCATTCAACAGACCGTCCGTCTTAATGACAGGAAGCGCACGAGCCGTGCGCGGGATTGGATCGGCCTCCGCTACTCACACTGTTGAGCCATCAGGCTTCTAGTTGCACCACTTCGTTTACGTGCCCTTCCGGATCGAGAACGAACACGACTTGTAGCTTGAACTCGTCGATGCGGCGGATTGGCTCCGGGATGCGACCACCAGCTGCCTTGGCGCGCCCCACCAGCGCCTGGATGTCAGTCGTTGTGAAACCCTGAACGGACTCACCGACTATCGGCTGCTTCGAGTCGAGATACTTGATCAAAGTCAGCGCGCTGCCGCCCGGGTAGGTCGACTGATAGGTGATCTCATCGATCTTCCGTCCAAACATCTCATCCTGGTGGCGGTTGAAGGGAACGAGGCCGAAGACCTCCTGGTAGAAAGCCGCCATCGCATCCAGATCGTGCACAAAGATCTTGCTGAATCCGTATTGCGCGTCGCGCGTCGAGCCCGAAGGCCTTGCATCTGCCATTGATTTCTCCGCTCCGGTCGTTGTTTGTGGTGTTTCAGATTGACAGCATCTTGATTTCGCGTTTTCGCGCCGGCTCAGCATCCGGGCGCCTGGTCACCGTGAAATCTTCTCTCCGGGGTTGGCGCAGATCGTGCCAGATGCGGGAGTTGTGACGCGGAATCGCGAGGATGACTTTCTTGCCCTGGTCGCGGTAATAGCCATGCGCGTTGCCGTGCTGGACCCAGGCCGTCTTCGCCAAGTCCGCGTCGACATCGTCGACAAAAGTTCGCGTCGCCGCCTCCGTCACATCAACCGACGACAGCTCATCATCGGCCATCCACTGCAGGAGCTCGATCGCGTAGTGCACCTGCTGCTCGGTCACGACCGCATGGTTCGCGACGAGATAGCTGTAAGGCGCGCCCATGAAGACGAAGTTGG
>Ga0157380_10000907_pt1 | contig 18650 bp, 18 predicted proteins | sample S35metaG_FD_119757 | JGI IMG/M metagenome (GOLD analysis project Ga0157380, IMG submission 119757) | Switchgrass rhizosphere microbial communities from Kellogg Biological Station, Michigan, USA - S3-5 metaG | ecosystem: Host-associated > Plants > Roots > Rhizosphere > Soil | place: USA... | reverse complement strand
TACAAGGCGTTGCCCGCTGAAGCGCAGCGCTACATCAAGCGGCTCGAAGAGGTGAGTGGCGTCCCGGTCGGGTTGATTTCGACCGGGTCCGATCGCAACGAAACGATCGTCCGTGACGACAGCGTCGTCGCGAGCTGGCTCGCCTAGTCCTTCTTATTCTTCTTGGCGAATTTTTCGACGTTGGGGCTTTCGGGCGTCACGCCCCAGTCGATGCCGGCGCGGTAGCGCGTCGGCAGGCCTCTCGGCATCTCGAAGGCAGCCCAGGCGATCGCGCCCGCGCATTTCACGCTCGCTTTGCCCTCGCCCATGATGATGCGCACGCGCTGATTGGGCTTGAGCACCGTCGGCGAGACGACCTGCGCGCCGACTGCCGACAGATCGACGAGCGCCGCCGCGGTGCCGTCCACCGCGATCTCGACGCCGTCCTTGATCCTGGTCCGCGGCGCGCGGCGGGTGCCGCGTTGATCGAGCGCCGGCTTCGGCTCGTCGACGGCGACGGCGGCGCCGCGATGGCTGCCGCGCTTGACGGCGACGCGGTTCTTGGCGGCGTCGTTCGCCATCACGCGCACTTCGACGTCGCCGAGCGCCGTGTCGTCCTTGATGCGGTTGATGAGTGCCTGTCCCCGTGACGAATCGGCGAAGTCGCCCTGCATCGCCACGATCAGCGGCTTGGTGCGGATGATGTGATCGAGCGCTTCGATCGCCTCGCCGTCGGTGAAGGTTTCGATTTCGGCGCTGGGGTCGAGCCGCTCTTGCAGGCCCGGCAGTTTGTCAGCAGGTCCAATCAATACAATACGCGACGACACTGAACGGCGAGTGTACCACGGCTACAATCGTGCTGTGGCCCCGCACCCTGTGGCGTTGAGTTGCGTCGGCGTCGTCAAGCGTTATGGATCGGTGACCGCCGTCAACGGGCTCGACCTGGACGTGCTCTGCGGCGAATGTTTTGGCTTGCTCGGGCCGAACGGCGCCGGCAAGACGACGACCATTGAAATCCTGGAGGGCTTGCTGGCCGCGGATGCCGGTGACGTGGAGGTGCTGGGCCAGCGATGGGATCGCGACGCGACCCGGCTACGGGCGCGACTGGGCATCCAGCTGCAGGAAACGCAGCTGGCGGAGAAGCTGACGGTTGCCGAAACGCTGCGTGTGTTCCGCTCGTTCTATCCGCGCGGCCCGAGCGTCGACACACTCCTCGATACCGTCGAACTTGGATCGAAGCGCGACGCCTGGGTGTCGAAGCTGTCGGGCGGACAGAAGCAGCGCCTGTCGGTGGCGTGCGCGCTGGCCGGGGAGCCGGAACTGCTGTTTCTCGACGAGCAGACGACCGGGCTCGATCCGCAGTCGCGACGGCAGCTGTGGGAGGTGCTCGAGCGGTTTCGCGGCAACGGCGGCACCATCCTGATCACGACGCATTACATGGACGAAGCCCACGAGCTGTGCGACCGGGTCGGCATCATGGATCAGGGCAAGTTGATCGCGCTCGGCACGCCGCGGGAGCTCGTCGCGTCGCTCGGCGCCGAACACGTCGTCGAATTCGCCCTCGCCGACGGACCGCTGATTGACGATCAGTTGTTCAGCGCCCTGCCCGGGGTCCGCGACGTGCGGCGTGACGCCGGCGACCTCCATCTCTCGACCTCCGAGCTGCACCTGACAGTGCCGGCCCTGCTCGACTTCCTGCGCCAGCGCCACGCCGAGTTGAGCCGCCTTGGCACCCACAGCGCGACGCTCGAGGACGTCTTCGTCACGCTGACAGGGCGGCAGCTTCGCGATGAATGACCTGAGCCGCCTGCCGACCGCGGCGCCTCGCAAGTTCGACAGGCGCGAAGGCGGGAATCCACTCGTCGAGCTGACGCTCTCGCGATTCCGCGAATTCGTCCGCGAGCCGGAGGCGGTGTTCTGGGTGTTCGCGTTTCCGGTGATCATGACCTGCGCCCTCGGCATTGCGTTTCGATCGCGCGGCGCCGAGCCGGTCATCGCCGGCGTTGTCGAGCAGGCCGGCGCCGATCAGATTGCTGACGCGCTCGAAAAGGCCGGCGGCTTTACGGTTCGCCGGTTGCAGCCCGCCGACGTCGAGCGCGCCTTGCGGGATGGGCGCGCACCGGTTGTCATCGTGCCGGGCGCGCCGCCAACCTATCGCTACGACGAGGCGCGCGCCGAAAGCCAGGTCGCGAGGCTGGCGGTGGACGCGGCGCTCCAACGCGCGGCCGGCCGCGCTGACGCGTTCGACCCAGTGCAACAGCCCGAGAAGACCGTCGGGTCGCGATACATCGACTGGCTGGTGCCGGGCCTGCTCGGCATGAACATCATGGGCACCGGCATGTGGGGCGTTGGCTTTGCGATCGTCAACGCGCGCGCGAAAAAGCTGTTGAAGCGGCTGGTCGCAACGCCCATGTCGAAGTCGCACTATCTGCTCTCGCTGGTCTTCAGCCGCATGGCGACCTTGTCGCTCGAAGTGATCGTGATCGTCGGCTTTGCCTGGATCTTCTTCGACGTGGCCGTGCACGGCGCGCTCTGGGCGCTGGCCGCGCTCGCGATCATCGGCGCGCTGGCGTTCGGCGGCCTGGGCCTGTTGGTCGCCAGCCGCGCCCGCACCATCGAAGCGGTATCGGGCTTGATGAACCTCGTCATGCTGCCGATGTGGGTGTTGTCAGGCGTGTTCTTTGCCTCGACCAATTTTCCCGAAGCGATGCAGCCGTTCATTCACGTGCTGCCGCTGACCGCGCTCAACGATTCGATGCGGCTCATCGTCAACGAGGGCCAGCCGTTCGCCGCCGTGCTGCCGCAGGTTGGCATTCTCGCGGCATGGGGTGGCACGTCGTTCGTGTTGTCGCTGAAATTATTCCGCTGGCAGTGATCTTATTTCCGCGTCGACTGGAGTGCCGAGGAGACCGCGCGCAGCAACGCTTCCGGTGAGAAGGGCTTCAGCAGGACCGGCGTGCCGGCGGCAGACTCCTGGAGCGCGTCACTCTGCTCGACGTATCCGGTGACGAACAGGATCGGCAGGTTGGGATGCGACTGCCGTAATCGCTCGGCGAGCTCGATGCCGCCCATCCGCGGCATCACCACGTCGGTGACGACCATCACGATCTTGCCCGCGTCCACGGTGAACAGATCGAGCGCCTGCTGGCCGTCGACAGCCTCGAGCGTGTCAAACCCGGCCTGGCCGAGCACCGTGGCCGACAGGCGGCGCAAGGCGCGTTCATCTTCTGCGATCAGCACCGTGCCGCTGCCGCGTTCGGTGTGCGGAGCGTGGCGTTTCACCTCCGGCGGTTTGGGAGCCTTGCGTTCGGTTCGCGGCAATAGCAGCGAGAACGTCGTGCCCTGGCCGATGGCGCTCTCGACCGTGATCGCGCCGCCGCTTTGCCTGACGAACCCGTAAACCATCGACAGGCCCAGGCCGGTGCCCGCGCCTTTCGGCTTGGTGGTGAAGAACGGCTCGAAGATCCGCGCCTGCACGTCTGGTGGAATGCCGACGCCGTTGTCGCGGACGCGCAGCTCGACGAACGAGCCGGCCGTGATCTCGAGGGCGCGCGCCTCCTTCGGCTTGATCTCGCGGTTCGATGTTTCAATCACGAGCCGTCCGCCTTGCGCCATGGCGTCCCGGGCATTGAGCACGAGGTTGACGAGCACCTGTTCGAGTTGTGCCGCGTCGACGCGGACCGACGACAGGTCCGGCGCCAGGCGGAGATCGATCGCGATGTGTTCGCCGATCAGGCGATCCAGCATGCGGCTCATGTCGGTCACGCGCTGGTTGAGCCCGACAATCTCGGGCGACAGCAGCTGGCGGCGGCTGAAGGCCAGCAGCTGTCCGGTCAGCGTCGACGCACGATCGGCGGCATTGAAGATCTCCTCGACGTCGGGGTACAGCGGCGAGCCCTGCAGGGCCTTCATCAGCAGCTCCGAGTAGCCTCGAATCGCGGTCAGCAGGTTGTTGAAGTCGTGCGCGATGCCGCCCGACAACCGGCCGATCGCTTCCATCTTTTGCGCATGACGCAGCTGTTCTTCGAGCTCACCGCGCGCCGATTCCGCGGCCTGGCGTTCCGCCATTTCGCGGCGGAGCTCTTCATTGGCGCGGCCGAGCGCGGCGGTGCGCTCGTCGACGCGGTGCTCGAGATCGCGATGCGCTTCGTGCAGCGCCATCTGGCTCGCGTGCAGCTGCTGCTCGGCATGGTGCCGTTCGGTCACATCGCGCAGGATCATCAGCACCTGCGTCTCGGCAAGCGGCAACAGGCGCGCCTCGTAGAATCGCGGCGCTATCGCGTCGGCATTGCCTTCGAGCTCGATGTTGATCGCCAGGTGCTCGGCGGCGACGCGCTGGAGCGCGGCACGCACCGGCGGCCGCGCCTTGCTCTCGAGCGTCTCCACAAAATCCTGGCCCGGAAGCCATCGGTCGGACTGCTCCGATGGCGCGCCCTTGATGTCGAGGATGGCGCCACGCCGGTCGAGCCGCAGGATGTGATCGGGGAATGCGCTGACGAGCGCCCGCAACTCGCTGTTTGCCTGCAGCAGCTCCTGGGAGCTGAGGTCGAGCGAGCGCTCCAGCATGGCGCGGTCGTCGTCGAATTGCTTGTAGGCCTGATCGATCGCCGCGAGCATGGCCTCGAACTCCGGCGGAACGCGCGCGTCAGGGAAGTGGCGCTTCAGTTGCCGGCGCAGCAGGCTGTGCAACTCGGCCATCGTCAGCGCTCGGACAGCGTCGTCACCGTCATGGTCTGGTTGTGCAGTTCGCAGCGCGCCTTCTGGGTGAACGGCGAGATCTCGCCGTACGAGTAGAACCCCGCGATCGTCGCGCCGGGCCCGACGATGTCGCGGACGCCTTCGACTTCTTCTTCGACGCGCTGCCGCAGCACCATCCGCCGGCCGACGCAGCTGATGAGAAGCGCAAGGTCGACGGCGCTACCGAGCGCGTCCGCGCTCACGCGCCCCGCGCCGACGGCGCCGTCGATCAGCCGATCGAAGTTCGCCTTCATCAGGCGCACATAACCGCCGGCCGGCACGTCGCCCGCGAAGGTCAAGCTGTGGTCCGCCTCGTTGACCGAGAGGATGGTGCGGACCACCGGCGCGCTGACTTCGCGCGTTCTCAGCGACAGCGGAAACAGCAGGCCCGACGCCGGCAGGTCGGCGGCGTGGTCACCGAGGTACCGCTTGTAGAGCGCGAGCGCGGACTGGCCATCGAGCTCGTACAACACGTTGCCCTTTGAGCGCGTGATCTGGCGCTCCGGCCCGAAGGGATCCCATCCGCCGAGCGAGCCGCAGCCGACCCGCAGCCTCGATCCGTACAGGCCGATCGCCGCCACGGTATTCTTCTGAACCGTGCGGTCGCACAGCACCAGCGTCTCTTTGAAATGCTCGCCGTCGGCTGACAGGCCGCCGGTGACCGACACGTTCGACGGCAGGGTCTCGCCGAGCCCGCGCACGAGCGCCTCGCCGTTGATGTCGAGGCCCTCTGAAAAAATCAGGACATGCGCGAGGCCGGGCCCGGCCAGCTCCTGGGCGAGGAGCGCGCCGGCCGAGGCGCTGTCCTCGGCGGTGACCGCCGAGCAGACCACGCGCACCTCGGTGTGATCGAACCGCACCGCGGTCGCGACCGCGCCCTCGTCGATCACTTCGGTGCCCCGGATTTGTCCCGCGGTGGAGCAGCCGACGCGGATCGCGGCCGGCCATGCGGAGGCGAGGTCGTCGGCGAACGAGGATGTCTGGAAGATCGATCGATGGCCGAAGGCGAGCACCATCTGGGCGTCGGCGATGGCCGCCGGGTGCTGCCAGCCGCTTCCTTCAGACCAGGTGATCTGCTCGACTCTCATGCCCCCGCCTCGGGAGCACAATATTACCTTTCTAGCTGTCGTGCTGCGCGGCGTACCACTCGAGGAGAAAGCGCTGGGAGTTGAGCGGCGGGACGCCTTCGGGAGGGGTCGTGCGCACATAACTGCCGTCGCTTTGCAGCGTCCAGGCGCGATCGGTGTCGCTCAGCAACACTTCGAGGACGGCGTCACGGAGCAGCTGGCGGTGCGAGGGATCGTTCACCGGGCACAACACCTCGACGCGGCGATCGAGGTTGCGCTCCATCAGGTCGGCGCTGCCGATGTAGACCTCGGGCGAGCCGCCATTCTCGAAGTAATAGATGCGCGAGTGTTCCAGGAACTGGCCGACGATCGAGCGCACGTTGATCCGATCGCTGATCCCGGGAATCCCGGGCCGCAGGCAGCAAACGCCGCGCACGATCATGTCGATCGGCACGCCGGCCTGCGAGGCGCGATACAAGATCTTGATGATCCCCGGATCGGCCACGGCATTGTTCTTCAGGATCATGCGCGCCGGGCGTCCGGCCTTCGCATGTTCCATCTCCCGCTCGACCAGCGCGCGGAATCCCTGTCGCAACCCGACCGGCGCGACGAGCAGCGCATTGTACGAGCGGCGATTCGAGTAGCCGGTCAGCGAATTGAACACTTCGGTGATGTCGTCGAGCACGGCCTCATCAGCCGTGAAGAGGCTGAGGTCGGTGTAGACCTCCGACGTCTTGCGGTTGTAGTTGCCCGTCGAGACGTGCGCGTAGCGGTGGATGCCGTCCGCTTCCTGTCGAACCACCAGGCACAGCTTGCAGTGCACCTTCAGGTTCATCAGGCCGTAGACGACGTGGATGCCGGCTTCTTCCAGCCGCGTCGCCCACGCGATGTTGTTGCGCTCGTCGAAGCGCGCCTTCAGCTCGACCAGCACCGCGACCTGCTTGCCGGCTTCGGCGGCGCGGATCAGCAGGTCGACGAGCGGCGAGTTGGCGCCGATGCGGTAGAGCGTGATCTTGATTGTGACGACGTGCGGATCTTCGACGGCGGCACGGAGGAACGTCTCGACCGAGGTGAACGAATCGAACGGATGGTGGATCAGGAAGTCCTGATCGGCAATCTGATCGAACACCTTGTCGGTTTCGTCGGGTGCCCACAGGGTGCGCTGCGTAAACGCCGGGGACTTCAGCGCCGGCCGGTGCAGCTTGTAGAGCGCGTGCCAGTCGCCGTAGCCAAGACGATCGGTGGTGCGCACCACGACGTCTTCGTCGACTTCGAAGTTCTCGATCAGGATGCTCAACACGCGTTTCGGCATGTCGGCTTCGACTTGCAGCAGCGACAGCGCCCCGTAGCGGAGCTGCTTGAGGCCGCGATCGACGGTTTCGAGCAGATCGTCCGCTTCGTCTTCCTGGATCACCATGTCGGTGTCGCGGATGATGCGGAAGAGGTGCGCGCCTTCAACCTGCGTGCCCGGGAACAGCTGCTGAATGTTGCGGCGGATCACGTCTTCGAGGAAGACGTGCGAGACGCCGGCCTGGGGCGACAGGTTGTCCGGCAACGCGATAAATCGCGGCAGCATGCTCGGCACTTTGACGCGCGCAAACTTGGTGCGCCCGGCGTGACGTACCCGCACCGCCAGGTTCATGCTGAGGTTCGAGATGTACGGAAACGGATGCCCGGGATCGAAGGCGAGCGGCGTCAGGACCGGGAAGATGTGATCCTTGAAGTACTGCGCGAGCCATGCGTCGGCGGCAGGCGTGTATTCCGCCGGCTCGAGAAAGTGAATGCCTTCGGCCGCGAGCAGCGGCCGCAGCGACTGGCTCCAGCACGCGGTTTGATCGTCGATCTGCGCGAGCGCACGGCTGCGGATCGTCGCCAGCTGCTGATCGGTGGTCTGGCCGTCGATCGAGACCTCCTCGATGCCGGCGCGGAACTTCTTCAGGATCGTCGCGACGCGCACCATGAAGAATTCGTCGAGGTTGGTGCCGGTGATGGCGAGGAACTTGACCCGTTCGAGCAGCGGGTGCGAGCCGTCCTGCGCCTGGGCGAGGACGCGCTCGTTGAAGGACAGCCAGCTGAGCTCGCGGTTGATGAAGAGCGCCGGGCTGCTGATGTCGCCGGGATCGAGGTTCGACCAGTCCTGCGCCATCGGCGCCGTCGCGGCAGCGGCTTCGGCCGCTCGGCGCTTTCGGGGGCGTCGGCTCACAGCGGCTGTCGGCGTCATCGTCTGATCAGTCTACCTTACGGGTGTAACGGCTCAGGTGGGTGGTCCGAGTGCAATCGTGCGCAAAAGGCGCGTCACGGAACGATTTTGAGTATTCGCCCTCGCGAATAACTCACGAGGTAGAGTTCGGCGTCGGCATCGACGCCAAACGCGCTGATCAGTCCAAGCTCAGTGGTGCCGCCCAACATGTCGGTCAGCTCGAGCCGATCGACCGCGCGCGCCTCCTGCTGCTCATCGAGCACCACTCCGAGCGTAAAGACGCGCCCGGCGATGTAGTCAGCAAAGAAATAGCGGCCATTGAACAACGGATCGAGCGCCGCGCCGCGATACACGTAGCCGCCGGTGATCGACATGCCGTCGGTGCGCGGGTAGTCGTGAATGGGTTCGACCAACGGCAGAAATGCCGCCGCGGTGCGCGCGTCGTACGGCGACCGTCCTTCGCGCAACCGCCATCCGTAGTTGCGCCCGCCCGCGCCGCTCGGTTCCCAGTTCACTTCCTCGCGCGCATTCTGCCCGACATCGGCGATCACAAGGGCGCCGGTGCCTCCGTGCTGCCAGTCGTCGAAGTTGTAGCGCCACGGATTGCGCAGGCCGAAGGCCCAAATCTCCGGCAGCGCCGCGATCGGCTGTCGATCGAGAAACGGATTGTCCCCGGGAACGCGATAGCCGCGGGTGTCGTTGTCGGGAACGTTGACGTCGATGCGCAGCATCTTCCCGAGCAGCGTGTTGGGATTCTGCGCGTTGTTCAGGGGGTCGCCGCCGCTGCCGCCATCGCCGAGGCCGATGTAGAGGTAGCCGTCGGGCCCGAACACCAGGTGGCCGCCGTTGTGATTGGAAAACGGCTGCTCGATGATCCGCCGGCCGTTCGGCCACATCAGATCGAAGCGCGAGCTCGGATCGGCGGCACCGGTCACGGCGCGCGTATAGCGGGCAACCACCGTGTCGCCTTCGGGATTGGTGAAGTTGACGTAGAAGCGCCGCGACTCCGCGTAATCGGGCGGGAAGGCGAGGCCGAGCAGGCCGCGCTCGCCTCCACTCGAGATGACCGATCGAATGTCGAGAAAGAAGCCCGGCGAGAGCGTGTTGTCGCGGACGGTGCGGATCGTGCCGCGTTGTTCGACCACATAGAACGTCGAGTGATCGACGGGATCCATCACCCAAGCCACGGGATTGGTCAAGCCGCTGACGACGAGCTGGGTCCGAACCTGGGCCACGACCGGAGCCGCGATCAGTGCGACGGATGCTGCGGCAATCACCACGAAGGCCGGGCGAGTCATGAAGTCAGCTTAACAAGAATGCTCCCTGGAACCTCTGGAACCATCGAGTCATGTAGAATCCCCGCACGCCTAACTCTCTGCAGCGCGCGATCGGGCTTCCTTCCGCAACCGCACTCGTTGTCGGCACCATTATCGGGTCGTCGATCTTCGTACAAGCGTCGGAGTTGACGACGCTGGTGCCGCACCCGGTCCTGGTGGTGCTGGCGTGGGCGGTGGCCGGTGTGCTGACGTTGATCGGGGCGCTGGTGTGCGCCGAGCTGTCGTCGGCCTTTCCACGCACCGGCGGCGTCTACGTGTTCTTCAAGGAGATCTACTCGCCGACGCTGGGCTTCATCTGGGGCTGGGCGATGTTCTGGACGATGCACAGCGGCATCCTGGCGGCGATCGCGACGGTGTTCGCCCGCTATGCCGGGTATTTCGTGGAACTCGATGCGACTGGTTCTCGGCTGGTGGCCGTATCGGCGATCCTCGCGCTCTCCGCGATCAACTACCGAGGGGTGAAGTTCGGCAGCGGCGTCCAATCGGCGTTCACGCTCGTCAAGGTTCTGGCCGTGATGGCCATCATCGGGCTGGGGTTTGCGCTCTACCGCGGCGCGCCGCCGGCCACGGCCGACGTTCTGCCGCCCGTCACGTTCCCGAATTTCCTGCTCGCGGTCGGCGCCGGCTTATTCGCCTACGGCGGGTGGCACATGGTGACCTATACCGCCGAAGAGACGGTCGACCCGACGCGAACCATTCCACGATCGCTGCTCATCGGCATCATCGTCGTGACGCTCTGCTACATCGGCTTGAACGTCGTCTATCTGATGGTGCTCCCGGTCAGGTCGGTGATGACCTCCTCGCGGGTGGCGGCGGATACGTTCGAGACGCTGATTGGTCCCGGAGCGGCAGGCGTGATCTCGGCCCTCGTGATGTTCAGCTCCTTTGGCGCGCTGAACGGCATCGTCATGGTCGGGCCGCGCGTCTACTACCAGATGGCGCAGGATGGGTTGTGGTTCAAGTTCGCGGGCCACTTGCATCCGCGATTCCAGACGCCCGATCGCGCAATCATCGTCCAGGCGATCTGGTCGTCGGTGCTGGTGATGACGGGCAGCTATCGGGCGCTGTTCACGCGCGTGATCTACACCGAGTGGATCTTCTTCGCGCTGCTGGCGCTCGGCGTCGTGATCATGCGCCGCCGCCCTGGCTATGCGCCGGCGTGGCGGATGGCGCTCGTCCCGGTGGCGCCGATCCTGTTCATCATCGTGTCGTTGATGATCGTCGTGAACCAGATCCGCGTCGACGTGCAGAGCGCGGCGATGGGCCTTGGAATTGTCGCAACGGGATTCCCGGCATATTATTTCTGGGCCCAGCGTCGCCCGCGATAAGCCCGCGGGCTATGGCGGTCAGGCCCATTACATGAAAATAGACTTCCACAATCATTACTATCCGCCCGAGTACCTGGCGGCCGTCAAGCAAGGTCCCACCCGAGTCCGCATGGATTACGACGCGGCGGGCAATCCACGGCTGCATTATCCAGGCGACTACAACATCCTCGTGCCCGGCCATCGCGATCTCGACTATCGCGAAGGCGTGTTGAAGAAACACGGCGTCGACAAGCAGGTGATCACCTTCACGACGCCAGGCACGCATTTCGAAGAGCCCGCGACGGCCGTGACGATGGCCAAACACATCAATGATGCGTTTGCCGCCGCGGTCAAGGAGCGGAATCATTTTCTGTCGCTCGCGACGCTGCCGTTGAACGATCCGGCTGCGTCCGTGGCGGAGCTCGAACGGGCGATGACGACATTGGGACTGCCGGGCGCGATGGTGTTCAGCAACGTCAATGGCCTGGCGCTGGCCGACGCGGTCTACGAGCCGCTGTGGAAGAAGGCGAATGATCTCGGTGCCGTCATCTACATTCATCCCGCGCATCCGCTCGGCGTCGAGGCGATGGAGCAGTACTGGCTGATGCCGCTCGTCGGGTTCCTGATGGACACGACGCTCGCGGCCGCGCATCTGGTGTTCGCCGGAGTGCCGGAGCGCTTTCCGAAGATCAGGTGGGTGCTCTGTCACATGGGCGGCGCCGTCCCGTACCTTGCCGAGCGCTTCGATCGTGGATACGAGGCCTTTGCGGAGTGCCGCGCCAACATCAGCCGCGCGCCGAGCACCTACCTCAAGCAGTTCTATTACGACACGGTGAACTTCGATCTGAATTGCATCGAGCTGGCGATCAAGTTTGCGGGCGCCGATCACATCCTGGCCGGCAGCGACTATCCGCACCAGATCGGCAGCATCCCGAAGATGCTCGATGCCGTCGGCCGCTTGCCGGTGTCGCCTGCAGAACGGGAAGGCATTGCCGGCCGCAACGCGGCCAACCTGTTGGGAGCAACGTCATAGGGGCGCACGTCGGTGGGCCCGAAGCGAAGGAGCAGAAATGACGATCAAATGGATCGGCGCAGTCGCAGTGATCGGTTCGGTGTTTGCCGCGGGTGTGGTGGTGGGGCAGCAGAACGCCGCCAGCCGGCGCGAGCCGCAATTCGAAAACAGTGAAGTTCAGGTGTGGAAGTCGATCGTCATGCCAAAGCAGCCGCTTTCGCTGCATCGCCACGATCACGGCCGCGCGCTCGTCTCCCTGAACGGCGGCACGCTCAACGTCGTCGACGGCAACGGCAAGGTGATGGACGTCTACAAGCTCGAGGCCGGCAAGGCGATGTGGCTCGAGGCCGACAAGGCCGGAACGCAGCACGCCGACGTCAATCCCGGAACCGCGCCGGTGGAAGTGATCGTGGTGCAGTTGAAGAACGACAAGCCGAAAATGTAGTGGCGGGTCGTCAGGCCCGCCTGTTGGCTATCGCGCTTCGGCGTCGTAGATGCGCCTGACCCCCGGCCGATCCGGGCGTTCAGCGGAGTCCGCGCGATCGAGGCGTGCCCGCCCGGCGCCGGGCATGCTCTCTGCCTTCATCGTCACTTAGAGACGCAGCAACTCGCCGCCTTCGAGCAGTGGCGTGATCGTCGTGATCAGCTTTGGCCCGCCGAAGTCTTCTTCGACCACCAGCCGTGGGCCCTCGAAGCGCGTCTTCGACGTGAACTCTCCGTCGCCGGTAAGGCGGTCCTGTTTCTTGCCGTCGGCCTTGAGCGTTTGGCTGCGGCCGATCTCATCGATGAGCGTCACGCTGTCGCCGTTGCGGCTGATGATCAATCGAAGGGGAATCTCAGTCATCCGGCGGCGAATCACTAGCGCCCTGTGCATTTCCTCGTCACGGGGCGAGTTGCCGCCACGACCAAGAAGGCTGCCGCCTCCACCGAGGCCGCCCAGGCCCGGCGGTCTCCCGCCCCCGCCCCGAGGCGCGTGAGGCGTCTCGCGTTCGTCCGGCAGGGTGCTGAGCTCGCGATTCAGGGTCCACGCGCCCATGATGGTGAGTTCGGCTGCCTGAGGAATCGCCGTCAGCGCCAGCGCGAGGACGCATGTGAGAGGGACGATGCGACGCATGATCTTCTCCGCAGCGCTGGCAACGCTTATGCCCCGAGTATACTCCCGCGATGCGCGCATTGCTGTCGATCGCCCTGGTTGCGGGGCTCATGCAAACGCCGGTGACACCGCCTCCCCAGACACCCGCGCCTGCGCCCGCCACCGACATCTATCTGGTGCCGCTTCCGAACGGCCTGGCGTCGATGAAGACGGCCAAGCCCTTGCCAATCTCGGCGGCGCCCGGGTACGACAACCAGCCGAACTTCAGTCCCGACGGTAATCGCATCCTGTTTGCCGCCAATCGCGACGGCAAGCAAATCGACGCGTTCGTATTCGATCGCAGCAAGGGCAGCGTGACGCAGCTGACCGAGACGCCAGAGAACGAAAACTCGCCGACATACCTGCCCACGGACGCTGGCCCTGCCGGAAGTTTTAGCGTCGTCCAGTCAGAGTTCGATGCTTTGGGCGGCAGACCGGCCGCCCCGATTCAGCGGCTCTGGCGTTTCAATGCCGCCGGGAAGTCACCACAGTTGATCCTCGCCGACATCAATCCGGTCGGCTATCACGCGTGGATGGATGCCGGGCAACTCGTGCTGTTCGTGCTCGGACAGCAGGGCAAGCCTGCGACGCTGCAGATTGCGGACATCAAGAATGGCAAAGCGGAGATCGTCACCGACAACATCGGCCGATCGTTGCATCGCATTCCCAAGACACGGCTCGCGAGTTTCGTTCAGCGAGAAAGGACGGGCGAATTTTGGATCAAGCGGCTCGACCTGAGCTCGAAGAAGATCGATCCGCTGGTCAAGACCGCCGAGGGTAGCGGCGATCGCGACTACGCGTGGATGCCTGACGGGAAGACGATCCTGATGTCGGTCGGCACGAAAGTCATGTCGTGGACTGGCTTGCCGTCCGAAGCCTTGGCGAAGGAGGGCGGCGCGGCGGGATGGACCGAAGTGTTCGATGCCGCGGCGCACCAGCTCGGCACGGTCACCCGGATCGCGGTATCGCCGAAAGGCGATGCCGTCGCCATAGTGGTGGCGGAGCCACCTAAGAAATAACAAATTACGAATAACAAATAACAAATAAGAAATAAGGAATTGGGAAGTCAGGGAGCCGAAAAAACAGGCTTCGTCCGCCGCCGCCACAGCGTCAGCGTGACAACCAGCGCGAGATCGAAGATCACCAGTCCCGCTACGAGTTGCGGCGGCCGAAACGTGAACGTGTAGCGTCCGCTCTGTCCGGGCGGTACCGTGACCGACCCGAGCTCGGTCTGCCGCGGAATTGCGATCGTTCCGGCGGTGCTGGTCCATCCTGGCGCCCAGTTCTGATTGAGAGTGACCCGCGCTTGGTCAGTGGCATCCTTGATCGAGAACGTCAGCTCGTTCGGGGAAAAGTTCAGATCGCCGATGCGCCCCCCGGGATTGGCGTCGAAGACGGGCGGCCGATCCGGCGCCGCTCCGCGCGCGAGTTGCAGCGACTCATAGCAGGTGTAAAACGATCGATCGTCCATCAGCGCGCGGAGCATCGGCGAGCCCGGGGTGTAGGGACTTGCATCGGCCAGGGTGCTGATCTGTCTGGGTCCACTCATTAGATGAAATGAAGTGTCGAACGGCGGCTCGGTGAACACCTTGCGGAGGTTCCACTGATTGACGTAGATCAAGTGCGCCGATGCAGCCAGCGCGGCCACGCCAATCGCGACGCGAGCGAGTCGTGACAGACCGTAGCGGCTGACCGTCGATTGGAACGCCCACGCGAGCGTGAGCGTGGCGAATTGCAGGAACGGAATGGTGTAACGGCTGGGAATGCGAAAACTCGAGAAGAGCGGCACGTGATGCGCCAGATTGGCGGGCGCATACGCCGCGAACTCGCCCAGCGACAGCGCGAAGAGGAAGGCCGTGGTCATCGCCAGCGAGACGCCGAACCAGTGGTCATCGCGTGAGCGAGATACCAGCACCCACACGAAACCCCAGACGATCGCGATCGCCGATCCGAGTCCGATGTAATTGCCGTACTCGTGCCAGCCGTGGCGCTGCAAGGGCAGCCGCTCGCGGACCTCCTGCGTCGGCACGAGATACGCCTGTTTCAGAACATTGAGCGTGACCAGGTCGGGCCGCTCGGTCGGATTGCGCGTGTCCCAGAAGTATTCACCGTTGACGTACTGCACGACCGGCAGGAGCTTCGGCGCTGAATAGGCGAGACCGGCAAGGCCGAACGCAAGCGCAAAGGCCAGCGGCCGCCAGTCGCGCCGTCCGATCGCCGCGCACAACGAGAACATCCCGAGTGAGGCGATCGACATCGGCAGGATATGCGTGCCGCCGTTGAACACCATCAAGGCGAGGGTCGCCGCCGACAGAGAGACGAACTTCCACGATCCCGTCTTGAATGCTTGAAAGAAAAAGTAGAGTTGTAGAGGCAGGTAAAAACCGGGCAGGAAGACACTGTGGCCAGCCCGCAAATGAATCGCCGGCGCCCCCGACGCGGTCACCAACGTCGCCAGATAGATCACCGCCGGCGCGTAAGTGACTCCCCCGATGCGGGTCACGAGGACGTGCATCCCGATGAAGCCGATCCAGTAGTGCAGGACGATGTTGAGCTTCATCGCGAGCTGCAGCGGCATCAGCACCGCAAGCGGGTAGACCGGGCTGAGAAGGGCGATCTGCGGGTTCTGCCACATCACGTTGCCGCCGCAGTACCACGGATTCCAGTACGGCATCTGGCCGTACTCGATCACGTTCTTCAAGACCGAGCCGTAATAGAAGAGGTGCTGATCCCAGTCGTTGGCGCCGAGGGCCAGCGGCTGTGCAAACAGTGGCGCGCAGAATGCGGCGCTGAGGACGCCGTAAAACGCGCACCACGCCAGCGTGCGGGATCGGCCCTGTCGGACTGGAGCCTGCAAGGTTCCTATTCTAGATGCAGCTCGAGTGTCACGTCGCCATTGCCGGCTGGGAACGGCCGAGTCCGTAATAACATCTAGGTGCTTGTCACTTCACGCCGACACCTCGGACTCGCCTCGCTTGCTCCGCATCACGATCGTGGGGGAGTGGCCATCGTTTGATGAGCGCGCCGTCTTCCGCAAGCAGCTGATGGCTGACGGCCATCTCAAGCCGCACACCCGGACGCTGATCGATCTGCGCGGATTGACGACACTGCCCGCGCATGGGGACGTCGATGCGATCGTCTCCGCCGCCCGCCGTGACGGGGGGTTGACGCGGCTGCATGCCTACATCGTGACGAACGTCGATCAAATCGTCCTCGCTCGCATGCTGAAAAAGAGCGCCGGCGACGGCACCATCGTGGAAATCTTCAAGGACGCCCAGGAAGCCGAGACGTGGCTGTGGAACGCTGAGCCGGACTGGTAGCGAGAATTTCGCTCGGAGATCCACGCAAATCCGGGAAATTCCAATCACTCCCAGGGTGGAGTAACGCATTCGGCATCCGATAACAGATGCTGGGAGGACCGCCCATGGGACACGAGCTGAAACGCATTACTCCGACACGACGATACGTTCGCGTGCGCGGTCCTTTTGACGGCTACAACCTCGGCGCGCCCCAGACACCCGTTCTTGTCTATGACTTGAATCTCGGCGGCGGCTTCGTCAATTTCGGAGACGAGCAGCCTCGCGAGTGGACGCTACTGCTCAAAATCGACCTGCCTCAGGAAGGCCCGATCATGGTCAACGCCGAGACCGTGTATCGGCATCAGTTCGGGGTTGCGGTTCGTTTCGTCGACATGGACGCCGATACTGCCGCTCGTCTGCTGCGCACGGTCAACGCGTTCAGCAGTCAGCAAGCCCCTAACCAGGTTGCCGAGCCTTTCAAGACAAATCTCACGCGCTGTCACTGAGCGATCCTCGAGAGATGAAAATTGCCAGGGCGTTTGTCCCTTCGTCAAACCATCGTCACGATGCGGTCAACCTCGGGCGCTAGTGTTCCTGTAGAGCGAGGCGAGTGACGATGGAACGGGAGTTTTCATTCTGGTGCCAATCCTGCAGGTCGACGGGTACGCCGCTGCGCGTCGAGTCCCTCAGCGAAGCGCATCTTGTCCTCTCGATCGAGTGCGGCAACTGCCGGCATCAGTGGACCACCGTGTTCAGCCTTCCCGCCTTCATGAAATGGCTGCGGCCGGAGCCTAAGCGCCGCGCCTCAGCAGCCGCCGATCGACAGCAATAGGCTACTTGTCGCAGCGAACCGCATCATCGATGCGATCGAGGATCACATTGGCCCTCGAGTCGTGCAGGATCAGGTCGCGATCCAGGAAGCGATACCAGACGTCCTCGGGCAGGCGCGGCAGCACCGCCAACATGGCGGCCGGCACCGACGAGAATGGCTTGTTCTTCGGGTAGTCGCTGTTGACAGCGTAGGCAAACTCTCCTGGATTGTCGTCACGAATGACCTCGCAGGTAGCGGCGTTGGTCACCGGCCGCAGTAGTTGCTTGAATCCACGCCGAATGTCTTCCGTAAAGATGTCGCCGCGCCCGACGCCCGCGCGCGCTTCGCGAATCCGCTGCGCCAGTAATTGCTCCGCCTGGCGGATCTCGACGGGACGATCCGTCACCGTGAGCGCCGGCAGGCCCTTTTCCAGGGAACGGCGGAGAGCGGCATAGGCATCCATCTTCGCCGTGAAATCACCCAGAGCGTTGCCGAGAACCTCGACGTTGAACTCAATTACCGGCAACTGCGCCGGTGGTTGCTGTGCGAAGGCGCAGATGGGGAGCGACAGGACAGCGACGAAGACCATGACGAGCGGCATAGGCACAGCGTGGCACTCCTTTGTGTCGGATTCAAGACTCAACAGCTCAGTCCACGATCGACAAGTCGAGCTCGCTCAGCCGTGCTGGATTACCGATGACCTCAATCTCTGAGATCTTTCCATTGGCGATCGTCAAGCGCAGCGCTCTCAACAATCGTCCTCGCGGCGCCATCACGATGCCGACGGCCCCATTCACCAGCGCGGGCTGTGCGAGGCGCGCGAGTTGCGCGAAGGCGACTGCCTGCCTCGCGTAGACCGCCGCGCCGCGGATCTCGGTCGGCGCACCGGGCCGGGCCGGCATGTCCGCGCGAACCACGAGATCCGGATCGAGGACGGCGAGCAGTCCGTCGAAGTCGCCGCCCCGCAATGCCGCAAGAAACGCATCGACGACCTGGCGTTGCCGAACGAGATCCGTTTTTGGCGTGTCCGCTCCGCCGCGCACGCGGCGTCGCGCGCGGCTGGCGAGCTGCCGCGTCGCCGTAGGGGAGCGGCCGAGGATCGTCGCGATCTCCTCGAACGGCGTGGCGAACATGTCATGCAGCACGAAGGCCAGGCGCTCCGCCGGTGTCAGCCTGTCGAGCACGACGAGCAGCGCGAGCCCGACCGAATCTGCGAGCACCGCTTCATGTTCGGGACTGCTCCCGCTCGTGCCGGTCGCGACCGGCTCCGGCGCGTCAGGGGTGAATGGCTCTTCGCGCTGCGATTTGCGCGACCGCAGCATGTCGAGACAGACGCGCGCCACGACCGTGGTCAGCCACCCGCCGAGGTTGTCGATGCTCGCGGCATCGGTGCGGCTGAGTCGCAGCCACGCTTCCTGAACGGCATCGTCCACTTCGCTCGACGAGCCAAGCATCCGGTAAGCCACGCCGCGCAAGTGGGCCCGGTTTTCCTCGAATCGCTCGGCCAGATAATCACGTTCGCTCATCGGTCACATTCTCCCGTTCGGTTTCGTCATAGTGGTGACGCGGCAATGCCCGCGAATGTGACATCAGGAGGTAGCCCATGAAGATAAAACTGACCCGCATTTACGTCGCCGACCAGGAGAAGGCCCTGCGCTTCTATACTGAAGTCCTGGGCTTCGTGAAGAAAGCCGACTTCAGCCAGGGATCGTATCGTTGGCTCACGGTAGCTTCGGCTGAGGACTCGGACGGCACTGAGCTGCAGCTGG
>Ga0157380_10000901_pt1 | contig 18710 bp, 16 predicted proteins | sample S35metaG_FD_119757 | JGI IMG/M metagenome (GOLD analysis project Ga0157380, IMG submission 119757) | Switchgrass rhizosphere microbial communities from Kellogg Biological Station, Michigan, USA - S3-5 metaG | ecosystem: Host-associated > Plants > Roots > Rhizosphere > Soil | place: USA... | reverse complement strand
GGCGAGAGCGCCATCGCCGAACCGTTACGGCTGCTTCAAGCGAACCACCCTGCAATGGATATCGGCAGCTATCCTTTCAACAACGAAGGCCGGTTCGGCACCATGCTGGTCATCCGCGGCACGGACGCTGCGCAGCTCGACCAGCTCATGGAAAAAATTACAGCGATGATCGTGCAAGCGGGCGGCTCGCCCGTGCTTTAGCAAGCGTCGCGATGCCTGGATTGTGACAACCCCTGTCACGACCGGCGTCATGACATTGCATTTTTCCCATGGTTGCCGGCTCAAGGACGACAACGGCGTCGGTTACAGTAGATTCTCGTGACGCAACAATCGGCGCGAAAATAGAAATTACCACCGATATTCAGGCGCCTATCCCGCATGGCTGAGCCGATGACGTCGTTGGAGCACAAATTCGCTGCGTATTTCCACGGACTAGACTGTTAAAAGCCTGGTTGTCACGTGTCTTACACATCGGGCATAGCGCATGGTTCGGCAGGATGCGACATGTACTTTTTATTGCCCAAATCGACGAGCCTGAGTCGAGCCTGATCTGATCCGGACAGAGGCCACCCATGAAGACCGACAAGATGGACGAACTGGTCGAGCGGCTGCGCCAGCATACCAAGGCGACGGTCCCCGATCCGATGGAACGAGCCAAGCGCCTGCGTGAGATCGACCGGGCGGCCGAAGACACCAAGCGTGTATTCGCCACCTTGCCGGAAAAGAAACGACTGTTGAACTGACGGGCCGCCCCGAAGTGAAAGGGGGCAGATTTATTTCCACCGCCGTGGCGAAAATAAGTCTGTCCCCTGTCACTCTTTTCGCTACTCGGTGCCGGACCCCGCTGAATGATCGTCGCTGATCACCGAGAGCGTCGGCGCCTTATCCTCCCGATGAATACTGACACCCTCGGGGGCGGACAATCCGATTCGGACCTGCCTGCCTTTCACCGCCAGGATCGTGACGACGATGTCCTCACCGATCAGAATCGATTCACCGACGCGACGCGAAAGATTCAACATGACACGTCCTCGGAACAGCTTTCCTGCGGAATTGCGCTGCGCATCTTGATGTTGCGTGACCTCGAGCCGCCCGGTCGGGCATCGTAGGTACCTGTCCCGGCGCCACGAGTTATCTCAGTGTGAGCCCGGCGGTCCGGGCAGTGCTCGGTAGTTACGGCAGTAGCGCCGTTCGGGGACCAACGGCAATGGTCTGGACCAGACTGCTCGCGGCAGCGCTATGCCCGCGGCTCATTTCCCCATCAGCGCTTGGCGACCTGCTGCTGGATCGTACCGTCCAGTTTTTCCAGCGAGGGGCTCGACATGTTGCGCTTGCGTGCGTAGACGAGGACTTTCAGCGCCCGCGAGGGCTGGCTCGCATTGAGCTCCTGCTGGGCGGCAGCGGCGTAGCCATCGAGAATGCGTTTACGAACCGAAGGCAGGTCGGCCACGGTGGGCGCCAGCGAGACCGCTTCGTCGTAATGGTCGTTGGCCTCGCCGATGTTGCGCAGGCTGAGTTCGCGATCCAGGTAGATTCTTGCCTTGGCGATGTGCTGTCCTGCCTCGACCTGGTTCTCCTCCGCACGGCGCGCGAGTTTGACTTTGCGTTCGTTCAAGTCGCTCTGCAACCGCGCCAGTTTCGGATGATTCGGCTGGACCGATCGCGCCTGGTCCAGAAGACGCAGCGCTCCATCGACGTCGTCCGATTTGCGGGCACGCTCCGCGTTGCCGATCAGTGTATCCGCGATGCGCTGCATGCCGATCAACGCTTCCGGATTCCCCGGCTGCTGTTTCAAGACGGCGCGATATTTATCGGCAGCGCTCGATCCCACCGGTTGCACCAATGCACCGCTGGCCAGGCGTGTCTGCGCTTCCGCCAGCAACGAATCCACCGACTTGCTCCATCCGCTGAATTCGGAATGCACAGGCACGTTGCTCGGTGCAGCGTCGGCGGTAGCGGAATCGTCCTGCTGTTCGGTGCTGTTGCCCTTGGCGCTTCGACTGCGTCGCATCGCCAGGTCCGTGAATTGTCCATCGGGATAGCGGCGCAGATACGATTCGAAATCGGCCGGATCGCTGCTGCTCTTGATCGTCTCCCAATAGCTCAACTCGAATGCAGCTGCATCGGACCGCGCCGGTCCTTTCGATTCGACTTTCGCGATGACCGGCGCTTGGGATGCCACGGCAATCACCAGTTGATCGGCCTGGTAGCCGCCGATATCGGCGAACGGCCGCTGTTCTTTTCCCGATCCCAGGTCCGCGGAAACATGCTTGGGTACCCGATCCTGCACGTAGTTCAGCAGCGCGGACAGAGTGATTTCCCCTTTATCGTTGGCCGCCGCACCCTTCAGTCCTTCCACGAGTTCCCAGGTGAAATATCCTTGGCGCTTCTCGGTGTATTCGTAGGCCCGTTCGCCGACCGCGGTCGCATACAGCGTCGCGAAGGCAGTGACCTCGCGATTGTGAACATCGAAATTGAAACCCTTCACATAGGCCGCGGTGAGCGGATTGTCCGCGTTCGCGCGGCCCACCGGATCGTTGCGGCATGCATCCAGCACCAGCACCACTTGCTTCACGCCCGTGCGTCGAATGCGATCCTTGATCTGCGCCACATTGATCGCCGTCTGTTCGAGCAGGTCGACATCGTTGCTCACCTGCGCGTCGGAAGGCAGCAGGAATGCCTGGTTGCTGCGCTCCATGCCATGCCCGGCGAACGACAGGAACAGCAGGCCGTCGGGCGGGATCACCGATGCCAGGTTGGAAAGTCGTCGCAGGATGTTGCCGCGCGTAGGTTGCCGTTCGGCCGGTTGATCGGAGGACAGCAGGATCACCTGGTCTTTGGGAAAGCCGGCGTAACGCACCAGCGCATCGGCGATGGACTTGGCGTCGTTGGAGGAACCGCCGAGCGTGGTGATCTGCGTATCGGCGTAGCGATCGACGCCAATGACCAGGCCCCAGCGCTTTTGCTTGCCCGGCCAGGAAGCAACGCTATCGACTGGGCGCACTTGGATTGCGCGCATGACCGTCTTGTCGTTGGGGATCAGCCAGAATACGCCCGCAAGAACAAGACACACGACCAGCCCCAGCATCGCGATTCGCGACGGACTGCGCCACTGCATGACCCGGTGCCTCCGACGAGTCCCTTCCCAGGCTCGTCTGTAACCCGACTCTTGTTTTGATTGGGACCGCCGACCAGTGCCGGTCCATTGCGGAATAGTAGCCAGTTTGCGCGCGAAATAGCGCTGTTTTCCGTTGTTTATTCTGCTTGCCGCGTTGGCAGAAGTGTCAATAACGCGCTTATGTCCGGAGCCCAGGCGTCCAAGTCGGTAGTAACCGGGCACATTGCAGGTTTTGTTCAACCGAACGGTCCCGTGCTCCTCGATATTTCCCCGCTGCGCCGCCACCGCGACTTCCGGCTCGTCTTTGCAGGCCAACTGGTCAGCGCCTTCGGCAGCCTCCTGACGTATGTGGCGCTGCCCATCCAGATGAGCGGACCGTTGCTAGGCAACGCACGCGCCGGATTCATGGCGGAGCGATTCGGCGTCGCTCGATCGATCACCTGGGGCGGCGCGATGTGCGTTACGTGCGTGCTGGCACTGGTGCCACTTCTGCCGGCCTTCTGGCGCTATCGAGCGGCCGTGTCGGACGAGGTTGCACCATCGTCCCAGCCAGCGCAGCCCTGATCTGGTTGATGGCCTCGACTTCCGATCGCGTCTTGCGGCGCCGGCTGAAGAACTCGCTCTCCTTCACTTCCCTCGCCGCGCGATCGGCCGCCTCGGTCACCACCCGCCGATAGCGTTCCAGTTCCGCTTCGCCCAACCGCGCTACCAGCATTGCACTGCGCCTGACCGTATCGAGAAATTGGGTCGTCGTGCTGCCCTGGGCCGAAAGTCCGAGGAGCTGCTCCCTCGACAGCCCAGTCGAAAACGCGACGGCCACCGCGGACGATAACGGGATACGTTCGGCCTGCGCCTTGACCGCCTGTGTGGCCGCCACGAATTCGCAGGCGATTTCCCGGGCCGCGGAAGCGTTCGCCGCAGCGACATGCAATATCGCAGCGACCGCGCCCCGCTGTATCTCATCCATGATCTCGGCTGTTGCTGTTGACATGTCTCACTCCACCGGCAGCGCCTGCCCTCGTTGACCCTGCGTCTATCTATCGCTTCGCCGCGCCTTGTTACAAGGACCGTTGGGGCAATGCTTTCGGCGCACGAAACCGTCTTGAATGACGCCACGGTACGCAACGACAAGGCATAGGGGAACATGCCATGGCCGATACCCTTCCGAAGACAGACGCAACCAGGACAGGCGCAGATTCCGAACCGGTCCGGCAACCGGCTCGTTGGCTGCCCTTGCTGATTGCAGCGGTAGCCGCATGCCTGGTGGCCGGCTGCGGCTACTACGCACTCAAGTTCTTTCGCGGTAGCACCGTGAGCGACGAACGTGCTTTCCGCGCCCTCGGCGAGATCACCGGACAGTTCGACAACCTGCAGGACACGATGGGCAGTCTCCTGCAGCTGGTGCCTGCGAAAACCAACCTGGAAGCAAACGGCACCGCTCGCTATCTCGCCAGTCTCGCCCTCGAAGGACTACAGCTGGATGTAGATGACTGCAGCGGGGACGCCACTCAAACGCGGCCTGCGTTCGAAGTCGAAGCCAAGGGCTCCTCGCGGCACTTCAGCGTCCGCCGCTGCCTCTCGGGGCGTAACCTGGAGTTGAGCGGCGACCTGCTGCAGCACCTGCCTACCTTCATCGTCCAGGAATTCTTCGATGAAGTGATCCTGGCTACACGTGAAGGTCGGACGGTGGCACAGATCCACGGCCGCAGCCGCGAGGAAACGCGTGTCGAGTTGCAGGATGCGAGAGCCGACGGACTGACGATTCCGGACGCGACGACACTGTTGCAGCACGCGAGCGAAGAAGACACGTCACATCGCGACGCGAAGAAGGACTCGAAGCCTGCAGGGACCAGTCCTTCCCGGCCCGTCGTGTTCGACGATCTGATCGCCGGCGAAGACTACCGCGTCTTCGTGCAGCCGTTCGAAGCGCGGTATCCGGTCGCGATCGATGGCAAGGATCATGCGACGCTGTACCTGGTCGGCTTGCGGCACCAGAACATCCTGCAATCGCTGTCGGCGGCGCTCGGTCCCAATGGCCGTCTCGCCATCACGATCCTGGTGCTGCTGACCATTCTTGGCTGGCCGCTGCTCAGCCTGAAATTCTCCTCGGCACAGGACCCGATTTCGCCGGCACAGGTGATCGCCGTAGTGATTGCGTTGCTGCTGATCCCCGCGGTGCTCGCAGTGATCGGGTTTTCGAGCTGGAGCAATCATCGACTGAAGCTGTGGGCCGATCAGGCCGCCGAGACTTATGCTTACCAGATAGAGCGTGAGCTGTTGCGGGAACTGAGCGACGATACGCAGCTGCTGGACCAGCTGGCGCACGACTATGCCAGGAGTCCCTCACTCGCCGATTCGGCTACGATCGGCCAGCTACGGCAGCTGCTCGAGCAACGCGATGGACCGTGGCCACGCCTGCACAACACCGCTGCGCTGGATGAGGATGGCAAGAGTTTCGGCGTCGCTCTCGATCTGTATGAGCTCACGACACAGCCGCGCACGCTCGATCTGCACGATCGCGAATACTTCAAAGCCATCAAGGCGGGAGAAGAATGGCAGCCCGTGGGACGCTGGCAGGACGATCGATGGCAGGCATTGCAGCTGCAGGAACCCGCAAACGGTTTCGTCGCGCAGCGGCTGTTCAATCGTACCGATGCAGCAAGAGTGCTACAGGTTGCCGTGCCACGGATCGAAGCCGGCAAGCGAACCGGTGTCGTTACGGGCGACAGCCGTGCCTACGCGCTGACTACATCCGTACGCCCTCCGCTGCTGCGATTTGCCATCGTCGACAGCAGCAGCGGCACCGTGCTGTTCCACAGCAACGACAAACGCAGCCTCGCAGAAAATCTATTGGTGGAGACCCAGGCGAACGCGTCGTTGCGTACGGCAATGAGCAAGCGCGCGTCGCGTTGGAACCTCAACCGGATCGCGCAGGAAGATCACTTCGACGGCGACTACACGGGCGAGTCCCAGCGTTTCTACTACCGACCCGTCTCGGGCGTGCCCTGGGGCATCGTGGTGTTCTACTCCAACGAACCGATCGGGGTTGCCGTCCTGCAGACTGCGAACGCAACACTGGCAACTTACTTTGCCTGCGCCGCTGTCGCGATCTTCGTCGTGAGCGGCATCATCGTGGCGGTGTCGGGCCGACCCGACCTGGAACTGCTCGCGTGGATCTGGCCACAATGGCGGCGATACAGATACTACGGATCGTTCGCCCTGTGCATGATCGCCGCCTTGGCCTTGTGCGCTACGTTCGCGATCGGCCGGCTCAATGGCGCCGCCTACTCGACGACCTTCCTTGCATTGATAGTGGTCGCCGCGGGCAGCCTGTTGCTGGCGCGAATGCGCAGTGTGGTCAGGAACGATAGCGTGCAGCGCTGGCAGAACGAGTTCGTGTCCTGCATGGTCTGCGTGATGTGCATCGTCGCGGTGGTGCCGACTCTCTGGCTGGCTGTCGACTACCACGATGCTTCCGTGAAGGCGCTCATCGGCGATGAACTCAAGCAGGCTGGCGACGACGTGGAGCATCGCTATCGAGTGATGGCCCGCGACCTGCGGCACTCATCGAACGACGACACCGCAAGCCTGCGCATGGACGCGCGAACCTTGAGCACTCGCCCAGTGCCGGGCTTCAGCAATGGCTGCGTTTTGCGTAACGCAGGCAACGGCATGGTGTGGGAAGTGACGGCGTTTCCCACCGATCCATGGCTGACGCAAGGCGGCCCTCCCGCGCTCGGAATGTTCCGCCGCCTGATCTGGCTGCTGTCCACCGATCGTCATTTGCAACGGGTCTGGATCGACAATGACAGCGGCGAACCATCGACCGTCCGCGAGAAAACTACTGCGTGCGACCTGGCGGCAGCGAGGCAGGCGGTGTCGTCATGGTCGAGCAGCGACGATGGTTACCGCATCAAGGTCGCCGCGCCGCTCTCGACACCCGGCAGCGGCGGTGTCTTGAAGCGTGATCGCGAACTTACGCAATTGCGCTACTCCTGGAGCAGTGAAGCAGTACTCATCACGGGAGCGCTGGCCCTGCTGCTGTCGCTCACGCTGTTGTCGTGGCATGCGGCGCGACGGCTGTTCGGCATCCGCATTCCCTTCTCCGGACGCTTCGTGGATACGCCGAAACAGCTGAACCTCCAGCCGCTGCTCCAGGCGGAACTCGATCTGCTCGACGTGAAGAATGCCGTACTGGAGAAGGATCCAGCGGCGGTGTTCACCGCCAAGGACGAAAGCGACTGGCGGGCCGTCCATTGCCTGTCCCTCTACCAGGACATGTGGCAGGCGCTCAATGTCGATGAAAGGCTGCTGTTGCATCAGCTGGCCCGCGGCAAGTTCGTCAACCCGGAAAACAGTCCTGTCATCGAGCAGTTATTACGGCGCGGCTATCTGAAATTGCGCCCGTGGCCCCGGATCGTCGAAAGCGGCTTCGCGGAATTCGCCCGCACTGCCGAGACCGAGCAGAAATTCGCAGACTGGCAACGCGCCGCCTCGCGAAATCTCTGGACCGGCATACGCATCCCGCTATTCATCATCGTCGTCGTCATCACCGCGTCGCTGATGTGGCTGGCAGGCAGCGCCATGCAGATCCTGTCGACGACACTGGCCGGCGTGGCAACCTTGTTCGGCGTGATCGCCCAGGTAACGAATTTCGTCCGCAAGGACGGCAAGCCGGCGTCGTCATAAGTTCACCCCGGTGCGATATCCTGGCCGCATGCGGGACAGGTGTGCGGAATCCATGAACGTCAGCGACGGCTCCCTTGGCGCAGTGAGCCCGGCGGGCCCGGATCTGCCGGGGTTCGAGCAGTTCGCTTTTGAATCAGGTGAATTCAGCCACCTTGTCTACCATGCCGGCGATCCGGGCCATCCGCCGTTGCTGCTCATGCCCGAGATCGCGGGCATGTCGCCCGGCCTGATCCTGTTCGCCAGGCGCCTGGTCCAGTCGCGATTTCGTATCTACATTCCGTGGCTCTTCGGGCCGTTCCAGCAGCGCGCCCCGCTGCAGAATGCAATCAAACTCTGTATCTCGAGAGAATTTGGCAATCTACGTACTGGCGTATCGGCGCCGGTCACTCACTGGCTGCGTGCACTGGCCGGGCACATCAGCGAACGCAACGGTGGCAGCCGCGTCGGTGCAATCGGCATGTGCCTCACCGGCGCGTTCGCCATTCCATTGGTCATCGATCCACAGGTCGTCGCGGCGGTCGCAGCTCAACCTTCCGTGCCGCTGTCGCCGCTGTTCGCCTGGCTCGGTGTTGGACGCGGCTCCTGGATGCACGAACTCAACATCGGCAGTGATGACATCGCCAAGGTCCGCGAGCTGCTCGCTTCGGGACAGGCCAACCTGCTCGCCGTGCGCTGCCACGCCGACCGCATCTGTCCACGCGAAAAGCTGCAACGCCTGCGAAAGGAATTTCCGACCGGGCTCGAAACGCGGGAATACGGTGAGGTGCGCTCGCGCAATCGGCTCGGCGATCGCCCTCATGCCACGTTTACGAAAGAATACCGACTCGAACCCGAAGGCTCGGACGATCATCACTCGCGGCAGGCTTATGCGGACCTGCTCGCCTTCTTCGATCGGCATCTGCGAGTAAGATCGATTGCGGTGCCGCTTTTCTCTCAACCCAGCGACGCTGAGCGACACGCCGGCGTTCCCATGACGTCCGTGACGGTTTCCTGTTCAACGGCAAGCGACCCATGGGATGATAACCGTCCCGGGGGCACACCGATGTTTCATGCCATGAACATATTCACCGACCAGTTGCTCGACGAGCTGGCTGCCAAGGCGAAGGCGAGCCCGCGCGGACGTACGCATTTCAATATCCACGCGTCGGCCGCCGATCCGGTGCAACGATTCTTCATTGTCATGAACCGGAACTCGTACGTCCGCCCGCACCGGCACCTGACGAAGGTGGAACTGGCGCTGGTGATGCGTGGACAGTTCGACCTGGTTACCTTCGACGATGGCGGTTCCATCGTCGCCCGTCACGTCGTCGGTCACGACGCCGAGGGCTTCGCATTCGAAACACCGCAAGCGACCTGGCACACGCTGCTCGCCCGGACGGACGGCAGTGCCTTCTTCGAAGTCAAGGAAGGCCCCTACGATGCGGCTTCCGCCTCCGAGTTCGCGCCGTGGACGCCGGCCGAAGGCGATCCAGCGGTTCCCGAATTCATGCAGTGGCTGCGGACGGCGGAGCGCGGCAACGCGTTCCGCTGAGGCGGATCCCACGAATCGACGGCGGCACCACGTTGACGAGTGAAGTGGACCCAGCAGTGGCGCAATTTCCCTCACGACCAATCGTGACACGCATCACGAGTCGCAACTTCAGCAAATGCCTGATCGGCCGATGTATGCATCTACGCGAGGAGTGACGGTCGAGAAGGAACACAAGGCAGTTGCGGAACAAGGCTTTGGTCGCCATCGAAGAGAGCAAGCGAGGGGCGCCTACGCCTTCTTCTCCTCGTGTCCGCCGAACTGCCTGCGCATTGCCGACAGGACGCGGTCCGCATAGTCGCCGTTGCCGCGCGATTGAAACCTGTCGAATAGCGCCGCGCTGATCACTGGTGTCGGCACGCCTTCATCTACGGCTGCAGCGACGGTCCAGCGGCCTTCGCCTGAATCGGAGACGCGGCCAGCATAGTCGCCCAGGTCGGGGTTCGCGTGCAGAGACTTCGCCATGAGATCGAGCAGCCAGGAGCTGATGACACTGCCGTGTCGCCACACCTCGGCAATCTGCGGCAGATCCAGGTCGAACTGGTAGTGCTCTGGATGCCGCAGCGGCGAAGTCTCCGCATCTTTTTCATGCTGTTGCTTGCCTATGTTGGCGTTGCGCAGAATATTCATTCCTTCCGCGTACGCCGACATGAGGCCGTACTCGATGCCGTTGTGGACCATCTTCACGAAATGGCCGGCGCCCGTCGGGCCGCAATGCAGGTATCCCTGGGCTGCAGTGCCGTTGCCCTTGTCGCCCGATGCATCGTCATCTGCCCCGGGCGCGAGCGTCGCGAAGACCGGTGCCAGCGTTGCTACTATTGCCGGCTCGCCGCCGATCATCAAGCAATAGCCGCGCTCGAGCCCGGCAACGCCGCCGCTGGTGCCTACGTCGACATAGTGAATGCCTCGCGACTTCAATTCGGCGGCGCGGCGAATATCGTCGTGATAGTGCGAATTGCCGCCGTCGATGATGATGTCGCCTGCTTCGAGCAGCGGCAGCAGCAATGCGATTTCCTGGTCGACGAACGCTGCGGGCACCATGAGCCAGATCGCTCGCGGTTTAGCTAGCGAACTCACCAGCGTTTCGAGCGTCGCCGCCCCGGTCACGTTCGGCCCGACGAGCGCATCGATTGCAGCGGGAAATACATCGTGGACTACGCATCGATGACCGGCCGCCGACAGGCGCCGCACCATGTTCGCACCCATGCGGCCCAATCCAATCATGCCCAGTTGTTGCATACCGATCCCCATCTGACGGAACTTGCAGTTCAACGTTCCAACGGGAGATTGTATCCGCGTGCGAGGTGACGCCGGGGTTACTAACTGAGGGTTAACAATCGACGCCCGAGCAACCTCCCGTCCAGATCAGGCATCCTGGCCATCCATTGCACAGAAAAAGAACTGCGCCGGAGGAATATTGCGGCGTTCGACGCCGCGGCGTACGTAGCGAAACGTTCGCTGCAGCACCGGCAGGACACGAGCGGTGAATTGATAGACCAGGAATTCGCCGCCTGGTAGCAACGCATCACGGCTCTTGCCTACGATGTCGGCGCGAAGCGAATCCGGCATGCTCCCCAAAGGGATGCCCGAGATGATGTAGTTGGCGAGCGGCAAGCCCAGTCGCTGCAACACAGCCTGAACTTCCGCGGCCGAATTGTGCTCGACATGCAATCGTGGATCAGGCAACGACATGCGCAGGAATTGCACGAAGTCGCGATTGGTCTCGATGACGACCAGGTGTGCGTCAGGGTGCATGCGTTTCAGGATTTCTCCGGTGAGCGTTCCCACTCCCGGCCCATATTCGACGATGACCCGGGCGCGTTCCCAGTCGATGGGCGCCAGCACCTGGTTCACCAGGAACCGCGAACTCGGAATGATCGATCCGAGCATGTGCGGATGGCGCAGGAAGTTGCCCGCGAACAGCAACATTTCCGTCACTCGCGACCGTACGCTTTGAGGCATTGCAAATCTCGCTTCGAGGTGGACAGACGAGAGCGTCGCGACTTTCTGTTGCAAAATGGTTTCAATTGGCTTGCAACGTCATAATTGTCCCGCGCGAGCGGCTACACCGCCGTACAGGAGTTGCCTACGGGGGCATCCGCGGGTGAACGAATCCCAGGCGCTGGAGACGGGATGGACAGGAACATGCCATGAACATTGAGTGGGCAGGCGACCTGCCGAATGCGCAGCAGCTGGTTCGCGTATCCATCCGCTTGCTGATCGCGATGGCCGCAGGCGCCGTCATCGGCGCTCAGCGCGAAGCTACGGGGAAAGCTGCGGGATTCAGGACCCACGTCCTGGTGGCGCTCGGCAGTGCGATCTTCGTACTCGCCGGTTTCGAATACGGCTTCGGCAACGACCCCATGTCCCGCATCATCCAGGGCCTGATCACCGGCATGGGCTTCATCGGCGGCGGCGCCATTCTCAAACTCGCACAGGACCGGCAGATCAAGGGACTGACCACTGCCGGCAGCATCTGGGCGACAGCGGCTGTTGGCGTCGCGGCGGGACTTGGCCAGCTAGCCGTCGTGCTGGTTGCCACCGTGCTTACCTGGGTGGTACTGGCCGTCTTCGCGAAATGGGAAAAGAAATTGAAGCCCGCGAAAGCGGGACATGAAGAGGCGGAGTGAGGTCAGCGGCGCGCTGCAATTTCCGGATCCGGCATCGGCGCGTCCGGCTCCGGCTCGGCCGGCTTGTAAGGCTGATGTGGCCCGTGTGGCTTATGCGGGTTGAGCGGGTCCGGATCGTGTCGTGGGTGCATGCTGTCTCCGCATCGCTCGGTGCGATTGCTCGTTCCCGTCAAAGCGTCCCTTTCAGAGCTTCCTGAAGGGCAGATCCCAGACCCGGTCCTGGGTAACGCAGCCACCGTGGGTTCATTCTCCGAACATGACGGATGCGGAGAATCCGATGGATAATACGCGCATGAACCCTACCGACCGCATGCTGCTGAGCCTGGAAGGCCTCGCCGTGGGCGACGCGTTCGGGCAGCCGATGCTGCGTGACTACGGTGAGATCGACCAGCGGGAACTCGCCAGGCTGTTTGCCGAGGGCATGCAGCGGCCGGAATACTATACACGCGACGGCATTGCAACTGCCGTCAAACTATTCGATGCCGAGGTGCGGGAGGCAGAAGCAGGTATTCCCGGCGAGTGGCGCGAGTCCCGCGAACCGCTGCCCGAATAGCCGATACGCTTTCTTGAACCAATCGTAGACGCCAGCGCACTCAACTGTCCCTACCCCAAGAACGCCGATGGAATTGCTCGAACGCGAACACTATCTCACCGACCTGGCCGACTGGCTCGGCACTGCCGCGAAAAGCGGCGGCTGCATTGCGCTCGTAGGCGGCGAAGCAGGCATCGGCAAGACGTCGCTCATGCAAGAGTTCGCCCGGCAGCAGCGCAAGACCAAAGTACTATGGGGAGCCTGCGATTCGCTGTTCACGCCGCGTCCGCTGGCTCCGTTGCATGACATCGCAAGACAGACGCAGGGCGCATTGCTCGAAGCCGTGACTACATCGACGAGCCGCGACGTCATTTTCAATGCGGCGCTCGACGAACTCGAACGCACGGCCGCCCTCGTAGTGTTCGAGGACATGCACTGGGCCGACGAGGCAACTCTGGACCTGCTCAAATTCCTCGGCCGCCGCATGCAGCGCACCAAAGCCATGCTCGTGATCACTTATCGCGACGACGAAGTGGGCGCCAAGCATCCGTTACGTTTCGTGCTCGGCGATCTGCCGCGAGCCCATACCCGCCGGACCATGCTGTCGCCCCTGTCGGAACGGGCGGTACAGCAACTGGCAAAGCAAGCCGGACGCAGTACGGAGCATCTGCACAGCATCACCGGCGGCAATCCGTTGTTCGTGACCGAAGTGCTGGCGGAGAGTGCCGGTACCGTGCCGGTCACCGTTCGGGATGCCGTACTTGGCCGTGCGTCGCGGTTGTCCGCGAGCGCACGTGAAATCGCCGAACTCGTCAGCGTCGTGCCCGGAAAGACCGAAGCCTGGTTGCTGGAACAGACCGTTGCCCTGGACGACGCGGGCATTGAAGGGTGTCTGGGCATCGGCATGCTGCGTGACGCCGACGGAGCACTGGCTTTCCGGCACGAGTTGACGCGGCGGGCCTTCGAAGATTCCCTGTCTCAACCTCGCCAGCGCAGCTTGCATGCGAAGGTGTTTGCCGTCCTGTCGCAGAGACCCGGCGTTGCCGCCGCCCGCATCGCCCATCATGCGAACGGCGCTCACAACGCAGAAGCCGTGCTTCGCTTCGCGCCTGTCGCGGCAGAGCAGGCGGCTTCATTGAGAGCGCATCGCGAAGCAGCGTCGCATTATCGGATCGCTCTTCAATATGCGGATGGATTGGCTGCGGAAGAGCGTGCGCGCTTGCTGGAACAGCTTTCGTACGAGTGCTATCTCACGGACCAGATCGAAGACTCCATCGATGCGCGCAAGTCGGCGCTCGCTATCTGGCAATCGCTGGGTGCTAAGTTGAAAGAAGGCGATACGTTGCGCTGGTTGTCGCGCCTGGGCTGGTTTACCGGGCGACGAGCGGAGGCGAATCGGTATGGCGCCGATGCCGTGGCCGCTTTGGAGTCGCTGCCGGCAGGACCGGAATTGGCGATGGCATATAGCAATCGCGCTCAGCTGGACATGCTGGCGCACGACGTGACTTCGGCCATCGCCTGGTCGGAGCGCACGCTGGCATTGGCCGAACCCCTCGGCAATGTCGAGATCGTGAGCCATGCCCTGAACAACCTGGGTACCGCGAAGATCATTGGCGGCGACTATTCCGGGTACGCGGATCTCGAACGCAGCTTGCAATTGGCGCTGGATGGGGGCATGCAGGAACACGTCGCACGTGCTTGCACGAATCTGTCGGCGTCGTCGGTCACTGCAAAACATTACGGCCACGCGCGGCGCTATCTGCAGCAGGGCCTGGCTTACTGCGAGGAACACGACCTGGATTCGTGGCGGCTCTACATGCTGGCCTGGAGCGCTCGTGCGAAATTCGAATTGGGCGACTGGCACGGTGCGGCTGAAGATGCCGAAGCAGTGTTGCAACATGCCGGGACGGCTCCGATCAGCCGCGCGCCTGCGTTGATCCTTCTAGGTCATCTGCGCATTCGGCGTGGCGATCCGGATGCGAACAGTGTGCTCGATTCGGCGCGGGCGCTCGTGGCTCCAACCCAGGAGCTGCAACGCATTGCACCGCTAGCACTAGCTCTCGCCGAGGCAGCCTGGTTTGCAGATGATCGAGCGACGGTAATCCGCGAAGTGCAGCCGGCTTACGAACTTGCACAGACCGTGCGCGACCCATGGACAAGAGGCGAGCTCGCGGCCTGGCTGTCGCGAGCAGGCGCACTCGATGCGGTGCCGACGGATGTAGCAGAACCTTACGCTCGAGAACTTTCTGGCGATTGGCATACTGCGGCACGCATGTGGGGAGATCTCGGCTGCACCTATGAACAGGCAAGTCTCCTCGCCCGCTATGGCGGCGAGGCGGAGAAGCGCCAGGCGCTGAAAATATTCGACGAGCTGGGTGCTACGGTCTTCTCTCAGGTATTGCGCAAACGGATGCGCGCCGAAGGAGTTCGCCGCATTCCCCGCGGCTCGCGGCCATCGACGCGAAATAATTCGCTCGGCCTCACCAAGCGCGAAGCGGAGATTCTCGCATTGCTGTCGGAAGGCCTGCGCAATTCAACTATTGCCTCGCGACTGTTCCTGTCGACCAAGACAGTCGACCATCACGTCTCGGCTATCCTGACCAAACTCGGCGTGCAGTCGCGAGCCGAAGCGGTCGCGATGGCACGCCGGAACCCCTGACTTCCTCCCCCGGTCCCGCGGGATTCCCGTTGGTCATCGCCGGGGGAGGAAATGCAACTTACTTTGGTAGCAGCGTCGCCGGTACTTCGGTCACCTTATTCGCATTCATGCCGTTCGCCTTGGCTGCCTCGCGAATGGCGTCCGGGCTCGGGCCTTCGTAGATGCAATAAGTCCTGGTCTTATCGTCGTTGGCGTAGGAGGTCACCCATTTCACGCCGAACTTCGAGTTGGTTTCGTTCACCTTGGCCTTGCCCGCCGGCGTGATGCCGTCGATCGCGCCCTTCGGGAAGGTCCGTTCCACGAAGTAGCGATGCGCCGGCTTCAGGGCGGCGGCCTGCGCAGTCAGTTCCGGATCGAGTTCCGTGGGCACTTCCACTACGCTGTCGACGGGCAAGCCGTTGACTTCCGCGGCCTTGCGAATGGCGGCTTCGTTCGGGCCTTCGTAGACGCAATAGGTCTTGGTCTTGTCTGCATTGGCGTAGGACTTGATCCAACTGACGCCCAGCGTCGAGTTGCCCTGGTTCACTTTGCTCTTGGTTGCCGCGTCCAGGTTGTCGAGGGCGCCCTTGGGAAAAGTGCGTTCGACGAGATAGCGATGGTTGGCGTTCATAGGTGTCTCCGATGTCCGTGCCAGCGCTGGCACGATGAATAGTGTTGCAAGTAAGGGAATGAAGGATCGCTTGGAAATGTTCACGGTGTCTCCGGTGAGGGTCGGTATTTACTTGTAGAAGTAGGGATCGAGCACGCGCACCTCGGTGATCTGCGTGATCGGCAACTTGTTGCGGGCGGCGGCATGACGGACGGATTCCGGGGTCGGGCCGTCGTAGATGCAAAAGGTCCGTTTCTTATCGGGCGTGACATACGAATGCAGCCAGGTCACGCCGTCCTCGGCATTCTTGTCGATAACGTTCCGGCACAGGCTCGCCCCCACGTTGTCCAGCGGAATGTTGAGGCCCTCGGAAAAGTCGCGTTCGATCAGATAGCGAGGCATGGCAGGCTCCAGTAGCGGGATGTCGACTGGAGGAAATGGTGCCGCAGCCGCCGTCGGGCCGAATCGGCGGAACTGCCCAGATTAGCGGAAAGCGCTACCTAGATTACGCTACGCTTCGCGGCACTCCCGACGTCCATGTTTCAGAGTACCCGGCATGGAAACGCTCATCGCTGCCAAGGATAAGACTCAGTCCGCGGTCACCCACATCGCTGTGTCTAGGGCCTCGGGGCCCGACCTGCTGCGCGCCATTGCGATCCTGCTGGTGATGTCATGGCATCTTCCCAGAGCCGCCAGGCTGGAATCGCTCGAAGGATTGCGGCAATTCGGCTGGACGGGCGTAGACCTGTTCTTCGTGCTGAGCGGCTATCTCATCGGGACGCAGCTGCTCAAACCGATCGTCCGTGGACAAGTGCCGACGCTGCGGGAGTTCTATCTGAAGAGATCTCTGCGGATACTTCCCACGTTCCTGGTGGCACTGGCTGTCTATGTGTTCGTGCCGGCCCTGCGCGAAGTGCCGGACATGAAACCGGCGTGGCGCTTCCTTACCTTCACCATGAACTTCGGCCTGGATTTTCGCCAGTCCTCCGCGTTCAGCCACGCGTGGTCGCTCTGCGTCGAAGAACATTTCTACCTGGTGCTGCCGGCAATGCTGCTGGTGCTGAACCGGCTGCGGTGGCGTGGCTGGGCGATGGTGGTTGCCGGCTTCGTGCTATTCGGAGGAATGCTACTACGGGCAATGCTGTGGCTGCATGTTGCCGATGCGACTGCTGGCAGCGCCGGCGAGTTCGGTCCGATCTATATGAAGGAAATCTACTATCCGACGTACTGCCGTCTCGACGGGCTGTTGTTCGGCGTGTTGCTGGCTGCCTATCGGTGCTTCCATCTCGATCACTGGCGCAAGTACGCCGATCCGCGTGCAGCGCTGCTCGTCGGTATCGGCGCCATCGCATTGGCAAGCTCAATGTTCCATGGCACCGCGCCGCCGTTGCCGGGTGCCATTTTCGGCTATCCGCTGTTTGCGTTCGGCTTCGCCTGCCTGCTGTCGGCCTCGCTCGATTGGGAGCGAGGCTTTGGCCGTTGGAGCGTTCCCGGCGCCGGCGCGATTGCAACGATCTCTTATAGCCTCTATCTCTCGCACAAGATGACGAGCCATGCGAACCCGTGGCTGTTCGATGCGGAAGACCTCGCCGGCGTCCGTGGCTTGCTCATCTACTATGCTTCGAGCATCGCCGTGGCAGCGGTGCTATGGCTGGTAGTCGAGCGACCGTTTCTGTTGCTGCGGGATCGGCTGCTGCAGCGGAGTCAAAGAGTCCCCCTCAACTCCGCCTGACGTTACTTCGCGCCCGTCGCCCAGAACGGGAACTTATCGTTGACGAACAGTTTCTTGGGGATCATCGAATGGATGCCCTTGGTGTCGTCGACGACCTGCGTGACGCGGAAGTCGACACCGATGCTCGACAGCGTGAACGCGTATTTGAATTCCAGTCCCTTCACTTCCTTGAGGTAGGCATTGGTTTCGCGGATCGCCATCATCATGGCCTTGTTCAGGTCCGGGTCGAGTCCGAATGCCATGAAGTGCGTGGCGTTCTCGGCGCGTGGCGCGGTGAGCTTCATGCCCTTGTGCAGCACGAACTTCAGCACGGCCGTGTTCGCCGTCTCGATGGCACTGACGGTCACTTCGCCATCGCCCTGGGCAGCGTGCGAATCGCCGGTGTAGAACAAGCCGCCGGGATGATAGACGGGCAGGAACAGCGAGGTGCCGGCAACCAGGTCCTTGCAATCCAGATTACCGCCGAAGGTGCCCGGAGGTCCGCTGCGGCGATTCGGGCCTTCCGATTCCGGCGGCTGCAAGCCCATCACGCCCATGAACGGTCCGAGCGGCACTTCGATGCCGGGCTGATAGACACCGACGTTGCGCTTGAGATCCAGCATGACCGTGTGACTGTATTGCTCGGGCACTTCATCCGGAATGCCTCCGCGGCCCGGCCGTGTCGAGACCGTGCCGTAAGGAATGCGAGGTGTGATCGAGATGATGCGCACTTCGATGGCATCGCCAGGCATCGCGCCTTCGACTGCGATCGGACCCACCAGCAGGTGTCCTGAAGTAATTCCGGCGTAGTGCGTGGTCTCCTTGACCACCTTGTCGATTTCCTTGACGGCCGTGGCTTGATCCGGCGTCAGCACGATGTTGTTCTCCTTCATCCACGCCGTCGGATCCTTGTCGCCCCAGCGATTGCCGCCGCCTCCGTCGATCTTCACCGTCGCTCCCGACTTCACCGTCAGGATGGGTTTCTTCTGGATCGGGTAGTTGCCGATCGCCGAATTCTCCGGCGTCAGCTTGACGTAGTGATCGATCGTTTGCGCCGATGCGGCGAGCGACGCGCCGAGCATGCACGTAGCCAGCGTGCATACCACTGCGGAACTGATCCTCATGCCGGAATTCTCCTGTGACGGGCGATGGTTAACGGGGCTATTTCGACGCCGACCAGAACGGGAACTTGTCGTTGACGAACAGTTTCTTGGGGATCATCGAATGGATGCCCTTGGTGTCGTCGACGACCTG
>Ga0157380_10000900_pt1 | contig 18713 bp, 14 predicted proteins | sample S35metaG_FD_119757 | JGI IMG/M metagenome (GOLD analysis project Ga0157380, IMG submission 119757) | Switchgrass rhizosphere microbial communities from Kellogg Biological Station, Michigan, USA - S3-5 metaG | ecosystem: Host-associated > Plants > Roots > Rhizosphere > Soil | place: USA... | reverse complement strand
TCAAGCAAACGCGATAACGACGTGATCCGAGAGCTTCATTAGTTATGCGATCAACTCCCGGCCCATCCAGACTTATAAATGAATCGATACGATTCGCCCAGGCACCTTTTGTCAGCAGGTAACGAACTCCGCGCAGATTTCCTTCACCTTCTTCACCGACAGTTCCAACAAACAGAATCGAACCACCCGTCTTGACGCCTGACCGTTTCATTGCCTGTGCCAGCGCAAGCAGTGCAACCAGGCCGCACCCGTCATCCGAAATTCCGGGCCCGAAGAGTCGATCATTTTGTCTCGTAACGGAAAAGTTGGTGTTAACTGAGAAAACCGTATCGAGGTGGGCACTGACAACCAGTAGCGGCGAAGGCGAATTCCCGCGAAGCAGCGCGAGACAGTTGCCTTCGTCATCGATCGTCGTTTCAGTAAGTCCAAATTCGGCGAACTTGTCTTTCAGATAATCAGCTCGCTGATGCTCGTTGAAAGGACTTGAGGGAATTGAGCAAAGACGGACGTGCTCCTCAGTGATCGCTTCGGACGACTCTTCAAAAAACTTGAACGCCGACTTGACCTGCTGGGACGCCAACAAGTCGCGAATCATTTGGGTCGGCACTGGTTCTAAAGCTGTAGACATTGTGGTGGTTTTAATTGAGGTGATTCGACTCCCACGGACGAGACCTACCGGCCATTCAGCAGTGGCAGGATCTCGCTCTCTTCTAACACTCCACTTGAGGCTTTCGCATGTTCGTAGATTCTATTAACGAGCACATCGCTTGCCTCGTATCCTCTCTTCTCGAGCCAGTAGATGATGTTCGACTTGCCACTCATCGGGCCAATCTCAATAACTTGTTCCAATCCGAATTCACCCGCGGGAACACCCGAGTAGACAATGTCCGCGAGCCGTCGATCACCTTTCTTATAGCTCTTAATAACTGCGGCTGCGTGAACGCCAGTCGCTGTGCGAAATGCGTCTCGACCAAACACCGGATAGTTGTAAGGAACTGTCCAACGACAGGCACGCGCGGCAGTGTCGCAGTAGTTGCGCAGCTTCGAGAGATCGTTGTCGATCCAACCCATAAGTTTCAGATTCACGAGTATCTGATCCATCGGTGCATTGCCGACGCGCTCACCCATCCCAAGCGCAGACCCATGCACTTGATCGGCGCCACCCTGGATTGCAGCGATTGAATTGATCACCCCCAAGCCTCGATCCTGGTGGCCGTGCCAATCAAGTCGAATGCCGCCGCCCTCCTCTTCAATTATCGACTTCACAAACTTCACGACTGCCCGCGCGCCATCGGGCGTTGAATGGCCCACAGTGTCGCAAACGCAAACGGCTTTGGCTCCACAGCGAATAGCTGTTTGATAGAGAGCTTTGATCGTCTCGGGTTTCGCGCGAGTCGTGTCTTCAGTAACGTACATCACCGGAAGTCCCTCGCCGACAGCGAACGAAACCGCTTCCTCCGTCAGTTGAAGCAACTTGTCGAGTGTCCAGTCTTCCGCGAAGAACCGCACTGACGATGAACCGACAAAAGTGCACGCCTCGATTGGAGCTCCTGTCCGTTGCGAGATGTCGACTATTGGCTGGATATCGCTGCGCATCGTTCGAGCGGCGCAATTTGGCCGAATCCTGAGTTTCTGATCGACAATCTCCCGCGCCAGTCGCTCGACACCCGCGGCGTGTGTTCCACCTGCGCCGGGCAAACCGATGTCAGCCGTGTCAATCTGAAGGTCATTCATTAAGTGCAGGAGTTCAACTTTTTGCTCGACTGCAGGTTCACAGACAGATGGCGACTGCAAACCGTCACGGAGTGTTTCGTCGTCAAAACTTATCTTGCGGTCTGGCTTGGTTAAGGAAGGTTCGACGGTATTCCAGTCATAAACTAATTCTTCAATCGACAATGATTAGACCTCCAGAACTGCATTACTGGCGACACAGGGATTCTGGGAATGGGGGAATTCAATGTCAAGCAGCCCTTTTGGAGTGCGGTGACCTGTCGCCGCTTTTCTGGTTTGTTGAAAGTAATGTTGCGGATGAAAGCGGTGACAGGTCACCGCACTCCACAGTCGCTTTTGACGCAACGCGTCTGTATGTTATAGCTTCTCTCGCGCTTCGTTTACGCCTGCTGAAATTAGCTGCATCAGTGCCACAAAAAACAATCGCGTTAGGTTCAGATCGGGCTGCAAAGATAATGGCAGTGCGCGCGACCGTCGCTCGTATCGCCACTATCGATCCGGAATGGGTGGATGCCCACGTCGTCGCGCGGCAAGTTGAGACTGATGTTCCGGCGATGCCGCTTACTGACTGGCAGTTGATGCAGGGGGCTCGTGAACGCGCGTTTGCAGTTCGTGAGTCGTTAAAGAAGAGACGACTCGAAGCGGACGTTTACGTCGGACTCGAGGGCGGCTTTCATTCAATCTCAGTTGATGGCGAATGGCACACCTTCTTACGAGGCTGGGCGTATGCAACTGATGGAACTACCAGCGCATTTGGGGCCGCGCCTTCGATAACCGTGCCGCCGAACATCGTCAAGAGTGTAGTTCAAGGCCGTCGCGAGTTGGGATTGGTGATCGATGAAGTTGCAGGAGCACGAGACGTTCGCAGCCGGCAAGGAGCATGGGGCGTGCTTTCGAGAGATCTGGTAACCAGGTCGATGAGTTTTGAGTTGGCCTTAATTGCCGCGTTCGCGCCTTTTTACAATTCGAAAATCTATAACGCAGAGTGAGGGTGAACTAACTGAATGGATGAATTGGTTGCGCAGGTTAATCACGATGAACCACCACCGCAGTCGAACAATAGCAGGGGCTGGGTTGAAGTTATCGCCGGCTCGATGTTCTCGGGCAAATCGGAGGAACTGATTCGACGCCTGCGACGCGCCAAGATTGCGCGTCAAAAGGTCCAAGTCTTCAAGCCAAAGATCGACGCGCGCTTTTCGGATCATCACATCGTGTCGCATTCGGAGATGCGACACGAATCAGCGAATGTGCGCACGGCCGCTGACATTCGATCGCTGGTTGAAGACGGAACTGAAGTTGTCGGTATCGATGAGGGTCAGTTCTTTGATAACGAACTCGTTACTGTGGCAAATGAGCTCGCTAGTCGCGGTATACGTGTGATCATTGCCGGCCTCGATCAGGACTACACCGGCAAGCCCTGGGAGCCGATGCCACAGTTGCTCGCGATTGCCGAATACATCACTAAGACTCATGCGATCTGCATGAAGTGTGGCCAGCCGGCAAACTACTCACAGAGAACCTTCGAATCCGAAGAACGCGTGGCCGTCGGCGCGGCTGGCATGTACGAAGCAAGGTGTCGGCAATGCTTCGTGCCGCATGCGGACGCACCAACTGTTCATGAGGATTGACCTTTTAAGATTGTGTTACTTCCGAATGTGGAGCGTGTAGTCGGTAAGCGGCTCAATTATGCCTGCTGATGTTCGGCCATTCAGAGATATCGTGTAATCGCCAGGAGGTAGACGATTCGCAGGGACACTAAAGGTTACGACATTGTGTGAGATCCGTTGCCACGCGGATGTGAAAACTGCTTTGCGGTCCACCGTTGAGATTGTAGCCTGGTACCTGGAATAGTCGGGATCAGTCACGTTCAGTGTAACTTGGACGTTCTTGGTTCCCGCAGGAACGGAATAAGTATTACCGCTACCTCCGCCCCTTGTCCCGCCAGCTGATAGTGTCATCGCGAAGGTAGCTCGGACGGGTGACGGTGGTTCTTCGGATGGCTTGGGTTGCGGAGATTCGATCGGTGTTGGCGAAGGAGGAATTCCCTTCGCCAGTTGTTCCGCCTGAGACTTAAGATTCGCCGCTTGCTGGTCCAACTCACGTTGCCTCTGCTCAAGTGCGGTTTGTTGTGCCTCAAGCCGTCTCGACTCTTCCCGCAGTCGTAGCCAACCAGCGAACAGCGCTGCACCCCCAACTAATACCAGCAGGACGCCGAATGCGAGCGCTAATCCTGGCACGCGCGACTCGGCTGAAGAACCAAATATCCTGGACCACCAACTTCGTCCAGCCTGAGGAGCCTTGTAGGTATCCGCGACTGAAGCGATCGGCTGCGCGTGAGAAGTCGCCAGTTTATCTTTCCACACTCTCGCGAACTGGACTCGTTCCCCGAGCCTCGGTGAAGCAGCGAGCACAGCTTCGAACCGTGCATGATCGCTTTTGGCGAGTTCACCCCGAACGTACCGGTCGATCAACTCCCCTTCGGCAATCTCAACTTCTTCAAACACTGCGTCGTCGGAGAAATACATCTCCTCAAACCGATCCTTTTCTTCCTCTGAAAGAGTCCCGAGAAGGTATCGCATCGTTGTCTCTGTCTGATTGCTTTGCCGCGACAATCGATTCGCCCCCATTATCAGTGTCGAATATTCAGTTTCATTTCTCGCTGGCTCTCAGCTGCAAGCAATTTGTAATACACTTTTCCAAACCGAGGCGTATCCGGTGCGCGCGAATTCTCAAAGCATTTAGGGGAATCTGGAGCCTGTCCGCCAATTCCTGCCGAAGCTCTATCTTTACCCGCCGTTCTTCCTGGTAGTAATCGATAATGAGGGTCCGGCTTTCCTCGGGGAGGGACTCTAAACACCGATCAAGGCATTCAAGGCGAGTATCCGCCTCAACGGGTTCGGGTCTGGTGAGTTGGACTTTGTTCTCAGGATCGTCGAGTGAGAATTGCGCTCTGGGTCGAGCCTTGACCACCTCCATCAAAACCAAGCGCGCGACAGCGGCAATATAGGCCATCAGGTTGTCGATTCTCTGACCCTCATCTATGCGCCGCGCCACACGGTTAAGAGTTTCGTCAACGTATTCGTCTGGTGATTCAACCACTCTCCACTCAAAGAACCTAAGAAGCTTTCGTCTTGCCACTTCGTAGTCGTAGCCCGCCTTATCTCGGTCTTCTGAAAAAGCATTGAGCAGCTTATCGAAGGCTTGCTGACTTAAAGACCACTTCTTGTTTTTGGTGGTCGAATCAGAGTGAGATAGGTGAGCTTGAAAATCAGCGGAACTCAAATGGTGAAGGCGCTCCCGTCGGGACAGATTCGCGTGACGATGGCCGGATTATATGCCAGATGGGGCAGAAGTCTAGCGAATCATCTCCACTCGCCTTGAAGGACAAAGCCGGCCCAGTAGTAAGGCGCCTGCCAGCGTTTCTGCTCCGAAACATGAATCTGCGCTGACTGTAACGCAGCGGCGGGACGTTTCCCATTTATAAACATCTCTTTGTAGAAGTGCGTCATCAATTCGGCAGTTGCATAGTCATCAACCTTCCAGAGACTCGCCACAACGCGTTTTGTCCCGGCCTGCATAAATGCGCGCGACAGACCCACCATTCCCTCTCCTTTGAATTCCCTTCCAATAGCTGTTTGACACGCAGAAAGAGTGACTAATTCTGCAGAAAGGTCCATGCCATAAATGTCAATCGCGCGAAGATAACCAGGTTGGGGTCGTCCTCGCTCGTCGACTAACGACAACACAACCCCAGATAGCGATGGTCGCTGAGTATCGAGCACTGCGTGAGTAGCAAGATGGATCATTCGATAGTTACGCAATTCCGGACTCAACGCGGTATTTAGGTTAGCGCTAAATCCGGTTGCCTTCATTGCTGTTTGGCCAGCCGCCGCAATGATGGAGTCCGCTTCCCATCGGGACGCTAACAGCCTTGGAAGTTCACCATTCGCCTCAAGCAAACCCGCGTCGCGGAATGCCTGCGTTGTTTGAGACATCGATTCAACTGGTGGCCGGCGAGCACCGGTTTTGGTTACACGCGGGTCGTTCGGACTAAAAACCGGATCGGCCAGTACTGCCAGCGCCTTAGGAGACGGCTGTTTGTCTTTATTCCGCCGTAGCATCGAGATAACTGAAGCAGAAGGAAGCGACACAGTTTCGTAGAGACGGATCAGCGGACTTTGATCGACGGCTGCAACACTAAGCACTCCAAACGGAACTAGCTGGAGTGCACCATCGGCAACAACGACGATTCGTTGACCGCGAATCCTGTGCGCCACCGGTTTTAGTATCATTTCGCTAAGCGTGGCAATCTGGGTGTTCACTGATACTTGCTGTGCGTTGGGCGCGGATTTGTTTGGGTTTCCTGTCCCGTCAACTGAGACTTGCTCGTACAAGTTTCGTGAGGCGGATTCGATAATGTTCCTTGCCGGTAACTCGAATGCGTTGATTGAAGTTTTGCTGACGACCCAGACGTAGCTCCGTTCATCTCCTAGCATGTACTCAAGCAGCGTGTCTTCATCGCCAAGTTGATTCTGGATTTCCTTGGTCGTTAATGCCTTTGGCGCTTCCAATCCGTCAGTACGTGTGCGACGGGACCGGATCAGTGACTGTACGCGTTCGTAATCGTCGCTCAGTTGATTAATCTCATCATTCAAGGCGCTTATCGCCTGAGTCGCTCCCACTCTGATCAGTTCGGCGCGACGGTTCGCCTTTGCCAACAACTGGGTTTTGAACTGTTCAGCACGAGTCTTCAGTGCGGGGTCTTCGTTTGATACATCGACGCTGCGTGGATCTTGCATTGACTCCAGCAATGACCGCGCTCGAATGTGCTCGCTTGCTTCGAATGCCGCTTCAATAAAACCTGAGTTGGCGTTCACCTTATGAAGCTTCATCAAAATGTCTATACGCGCCTCATAGTGTTTGCGTACGTCCGAGAGGTACGACGCTCGTAGTTCGGGACTTTGGATCTCAAGTCGGAATTCTTCGTCGTTTCGAAGAGTTTCCTCCAACCCTTTCAAGGCAATTTCAAGTTTTCCTTGCTTTGCAGTCAGCATTGCAAGACGAAACATCGCCTCGGATTCACCACGCCGGTCGTGGGCAATACGGTGTAGTCGCAGCGCTTCGGAATAGTTCGTAAAAGCCGCCCCCCAGTTTGAATCTCGTTCCGCTAGTCGCCCCATTCCTTGCATCAAATACGCCAACCCACGAGGATCTTCTTTCTCATCAGCCAGAGTTTTAGCCTGAGCATAATACTGAGCCGCCTTTTCAAACTTACCACTGCTTTCGTAAACATTCGCTAAATCTCTGAGAGCAATGAATAGAAAGCGCGACTGTTTGAACAACCGATAAAGACCGGCCGCCTTTTCAAAAAAGTGAGCTGCCTGCTCATAATCTCCAACTGCTGCATAGCTAGCTGCTAACCGTTTATAAATACTCGCCTCAGCTGAAAGATTATCGACTTGCAAGCGAAGCATGAGAGTTCTTTTGTAGTACTCAAGAGCACGCGATGAATCGCCACTCTGGTCGTAAACGTAAGCGAGTCCGCTCGTGATCCATGACCGTCGCAATCGATCCCCTAGTTCGCGCGCAATGTCATCAGCCTCGACGTAAAACTGGATCGCCTCCTGCAACCGTCCTTCCTTGGCGGAGAGGTGGCCAGAGTACGTAAGCGCATCAACTATTCCCGCTTGGTAGCTTATTGCTCTACTCGTTGACAGAGCTTGCGTGTAAAGGCTCATCGCCTTTTCTGATTTAGAGTTATCCAAAGCAATAAGACCTGACGTTATGAGTGTGTGAGCAAACCCACGTCGATTGCCCAAGGCCTCATAGCGCGCGGTTGCTTCTTGCGCATACTTGCTCGCGACCTCATATTCGTTTAATTCGTAATGAAGATCGGCGAGCGTTTCGAAAGTTAGTGCCTCGTCGAATCGACGGCCGGAAGAATTCGCATAAGCCAGGGCAGACCGCGCGGCTTCTATGGCTTTGTCAGGTTTACCCAGCGCCATGTACGAGCGTGCTAACTCAACCAAGCCACTTACTCGAGTCGATGGGTCTGCGATGTTGATGGCGAGTGCGCGCTCCAGGTTATCAGCCGCAAGCTTCGCTTGGTTTAGACCGTTCTGAGCGCGAGCGAGGCCAATCAGAGCGACGGCGCGTGTTTCCGTGTGCTCTGGAGATACTGAACCGCGGGCAAGGAGACTCAGAAGCGCTCGATACTTTGTACTCGCCTCATTCAGTGCTGGATATGTTTCAGTCGCCCATAAGCTATCCGCTTCGATAATCATTCGTGCCGCGGCAATCAGCGTTTCGTCACCAGGTCTTACGATTCGAACTGGAGAGACTGTGCATCTCGTACTCCCTGCGAGGCGTCTGTTGGTATCAATAGTTTCAAATGTATACGTCCCGGACGAACGTGCGGGAAAGAAGAACCTGAGCGACAGATGTGAGGTACTCCTAAGAGTTAATACCTCATTACTGCCCGGAGAAGTGATTGAGAACGTTATTGAACTGTCGCCGTGCTCAACGTCGAACTTAAGAAGCTGCGGTTGCGATAATTGCAACTGCCTGGCATGGCAAGGACTCTCTGATGGGTTTTGCTGACTGCTTGCTGTCGAACAAGTTGCGGATAAAAGAATGGCGAGGAGCGCAGTGCAAAACAGACGAACTGCCATATTATTTCTTTCACTCGTCACCATCACAACGCAAAAAGCGATAGCCCGGCGCGTTCAAGGCACCGAGCTACGCTCAACCTCAAGAAACCGAACTCCCAAAACCAGGGCATCAGAAATTACAAATCAAGAAAGGGTGTGGCTACACACTCGCCCATGTTCCACTCACTCGGCGGATTCTTAGCCCCCTCGTGTTCACCGGGGAGGGATCCTCGACCGTCGGGTGGGTCGCGTCGCATAAAGGCACTAATTCCGCCGGGTAATTCCTCACGTGGAATTGTGCCCCGGGTTTTGCAAGGTCGCCGCGAGGCCTCTACGTACCTTAGAAGGAATTCGCCCCAGCCCGTTGCAAGGGCAAAGGCTTCAAGCGGTTTCTTGTGCCCACTCCGGTCATGGTGCTCCCGCCTCTCAAAGTATTTCTCGTCGACATGACTCCAGGGAAGATACATAGACAAGCCGGTTGAGTACTGGTACTTCACGCCGACATTGCACGAACTAACAATGGCCGAGGATGCGGAGTCTTCGGCAAGTCCGAGAGTCATGAGTATTCCATCGCACGCATCTACAATTGGCTTGAGGTCGCGCAACAAATCTTCGTGCGTCCCCATTATTTGCTTGGTTTCATCCCGGAGTGTCGTAAAAAAGTCACCGACATCAGTGTACTGATCCTGCCGGTATGTTTGCGCCACCCAATGGGCATGAACGAGCAAACCGACAAAAATCTGTTGAGGCAAATCTAAGTGTTCAAAGTCTTGATTAATTGGTAGAAGCAGGTTAGCAACCTCTGTAAACCCGGAGACTGCGCGTGCAAGATTCTCCATCTGTCCTAAATCAACCGCTGAGAGGTTGGCTGAGGCATCGGCGATTAGCGCATAGTCGAGGTAATACGAGTTGTATGCGGTAACGACATGACTAGCAAGTTCTCTCGCTTCCAAGTCGGGAATCCGATTCAGAATTTCAAAAACATCCGTATATGGCCATCCCAGATCGTCCTCGTTGCCTTCGGAGCTAACTAGAAAGTCCGCGTAGTCGCGAAGACCATAGCAGATCTCGGTCATGCTCATTAGACAGGCATCGAGGCCCACGATATCGATTTTGCCTGTCTTCAATTCCTTTTTACATTCGTCGCGTACTCGTAGAAAGACTTTACTCAACTTTCTCGGACGCATACCCTTTGGAGGTTTACCTTTTGATGGAAGAAAGTCGGCCAATACGCCACCGCCGTCCCCGCCGAACACGACCATGTACCGCTTAGCTTGGTGTGTTTTGATCCCCCACACAATGAAGTCAACCAGCTCATCGACCAATTGATCTTCCTCGTCGTCCTCGCTCTCGCCCGATCGGGCACTCTCTGGAGCCTCTACAAGATTCATCGCAACGGAGCCTGCTGGGTGTTGATCGTCTGTAACAAGATCGAACCTTCGAGGTGTTGGCAAGTTTGTGCCTGTGACGTCTCGTTTCTTGACGGGTTTGGTGGCAAACTGAGCTAGCAAGGCCAATCGGTTGGGATCAGGATTAACCTCTTTCAGCTCCTTCAGTTGGTAAACCATTTCATCGAAGAGACGATTTTGGCCGGCAAAATAAACCATTATCGTCCATTGTCGGGTGATGTCATTGGGGGTTGTTGGGGCAGTCATGGGCAATACTCCTCCTTGATTAGAGTGTGATTCTCTACGGAAAAATTGAAGAAACGGAAGAAATCGAAAAACGAATCAAGCAGCCGTAAGGGAATAGGCCGCTCACTCTAATACAAACTGAATCAATGTCAAGAAATAAAACTTCGGTTCGCACCTATAGAAGGTGACCTGGGCGGTCAAAACGTTTCAGATCAAAATCAGCCGCTGGTGGGATTTTGCGGAAGTCATCACTAAGAATATTTCACGGGGCGGTATGTGGGGTTGGGCAACTTCGTCGTCTATCATCCCGTCTCATCACGCAAGAAGCTCCCCAATTCCACGTTCTTCTCACTGCCAGACAATGGTGTTGGCGGTGTCAGCTCTGAAAACACCTAGCATCACGCTCGTCTCCCCAGGCTCGGTCTCCCCGGATTCTCGACGTTTTGCAGCTCCACCTCTGTCTATGAGCTAGAGGAGATACCAGGTCGGCACGATCCCGAGTCGAGTCACTATCAACTTTTCCGTTGACTCGGAACGTGCACATGACGCGGAAGTCCTGGCGCTATCACGCTCGGTATTGAGGTCTGCCGGAACTTACGAGCAGCAAACGGGTCTAAACAACCCGAGTCTCCGAAAGCGAACCAACAGTAATTCAGCTGCCTTAAGGAGGACGACCAATGAAAAAAGCTTACTTAAGTTCAATCCCTATCCTTTGTCTTCTGATAGCACTCCCTTTTTTGATTCAACACACAGCGGCCCAGACATCGAACAGTAGAACAACCCAAAGCAACTATCGACTCTCCGGACCCTACACGCACAAGAACCTCACAATCTTCCTGGTCCACGGAAGTGATCTCGCCGGCAATCGCACCTTTCTGACGCTTCAGGAAGCCCTGGCCCAAAAGAAAGTGATCGTCTATGAGACCAAAGATGTGAACGAGCTGGCGATCAGAAATGTGTCTAATCAAGACGTCTACGTACAGGCCGGCGATATCGTTAGAGGCGGTGATCAAGACCGGATGATCTCAGTCGACTTCATCGTGCCTGGTAGATCGAAGCGCATGCCAATCGCAGCGTTTTGCGTCGAATCAGGGAGATGGAATCGACGCGGCGGTGAGAACAACGCATCGTTTGGCTCATCGTCAAACTTCGTAACGAGTAAAGAACTGAAACTGGCTGCGAAGAGCAAGAATTCTCAGCAGGCAGTTTGGGAGAACGTCAAGGTAGTCCAGGATAAACTGAGTGCCAACGTGGGCGGCGTCGTGAGCTCGCCGGTTTCGGCATCGAGTCTGGAGTTGGCGGTTGAAAACGACAAAGTTAAAGAATCGACTGAGGACTACATCAAGGCGCTAACAAACATTACCCAAAGCAAGACGGATGTGATTGGATACGTGTTTGCGATCAATGGTCACGTTAACAGCGCAGACATTTATGCCTCGCGCGCATTGTTTGCGAAGTTGTGGCCCAAGCTCTTGAAAGCAAACGCAACAGAAGCCGTGGCTGAGATGCAGATAGACTCACTTGCTAAACCAGTTACGGACGAATTAGTTCGCGGATTCATTGCCGAGGCGGAGAAAGGAACCGAGTCACAAAAACCAGTTTCGCGCCGTGTTCACCTGGTCACAAAAGAAGATGATAAGAATGTTTTCTACGAGACACGCGATCGCGCGCAAAACGGAGCGTGGATTCATAGAAACTACATTCGGAAAGACTGATTAAGCGGTCGATACTCGCGCCATTCAGTACCGTTCGCGGTAGCGGATGGCCATGACTCAAGCGACGCAGAGTACAACTGAGGCGTGCGTCATGGCCATCCGCTACCGCGAACGGTACTGAATAGGTTCCAGAGTCTCGTAATGCGACAACAAGCTTGAAGCGTATCGGACATAAAAAACCGGCGAGCGAATCTCGATATATCGGGATCGCTCGCCGTCTCTTTAATGAGGCATGCATAACTGCATGGGCTGTGAGGCGAGTTCGTCTTACGTGGGGTTTAACAGCGGCACAGTTAATAATGCCTTCTGGAGGACGGTACCAAAAATTTGGTCCTTCAAAATGCTATGACTGGAATGGGCGAAGTATTACAGCAAAATATTTTCGGCTGCGATGTAATGACCAGCGCCTGGCGATGCCGAATGAGTAGGAATCAATGAACTCCGTTTCACCCGCTGCGTCAGTGCCACTCAGCTTCACGTGATAGTCCTCCGGCGGCAACTGTTTGGTCGGAACTGAAAACACTACGGATTTCTCGCCGTTTTCTTCGCGTGTTTGGCTGCTGGTAACGTCGGTTACTTTAGTCGTCTCCGACTCAAAGTCCGCTTTATAAGTGCGGTGTCGAATCTCCAGGACCACTAACCTGAGCTCAATTGTCGATGTGTCCGGAGGTATCGTTTCCCGGTGCAAACCCCTGCCTGTCGATCTAGTTGTACCGGCCGCAGCCAGCGTGATGACGTAAGGCTTCCCCGAGCCCGCGCCATCCTTGTGAATTAGCCCCCAGTACAATCCCAGACTCGCCACGCCAGCCACGACAAGCAAGCAAAAAGCGATTAAGGGCCGCATGGGCCAAAGCTGAAAGCGATTGACGGGTTTGAAGGCGAGCGGAACTTCTGCGCTGTCGTTGCGTTCAAGATACTTCTGAAATGTGTGACCAAACTGAATTTTGCGGACGCGGTCGGGTGTTACTAAGAAATGAGATTCAAACCGGACTTTGTCGTCGACGCTCAGGCGACCCGCGATGTAATGGTCGACGAGCTCGTCTTCTGCAATTAGCAACTCCTCGAACAGCTGCGCGTCATTCAACAACCGCTCTTCCAGTTGTGTTTTGCTGGTTTCCTCGAGATTACCCAGCAGGTACTTCTTAATCGTTTCGTTTCCGATCGCTCTCAATTGCTCTTCGCCTTTCTCCGCACCTTCTAATGGTAATGACCAAAAGTTGTAAGGTATTTCAGAGATTTCGTTCCAAGCACTCTTGCACACACTCCAGAAGCGTCGCCCGAATACGATGAGCCCTGATTCTCAAGGCGTTTAGTTTTATCCCAAACTCCTTAGCGAGCGCCTTCCGCTGATCAATGCGCGCCTTTCGTTCCAGCTGGTAGTACTGAAGCACTAAGTGACGGTTCTCTGCACTGAGCCGATCCAGGCAAAGTTCCAGACATTTAAACTCGGCCTCGATCCGCGATGAGTCGGTCTCCGGTACGTCGATGTGTTGTAGTTGTTTTCTACGCAGGTATTCCAGATGAACCTTATTCGCCACGCCATAAAAGTACCTGGCCTGATCACCTCTGAAGTGACCGCGAATCTCGGTCAATCGATTGGTGACGCGATTGATTGTTTCATCCGTTAAGTCTTCAGGTTCGTAACAACCGCGGCAGGTAAATATCTTGATGAGGCGAGTGCGGATCTCTTCGTACTTCTGCCCAGCCTGTTCGCGTTCAGGCGCGAGCCAGTCAAGCAAAGCGTCAAATGACTCCTGGGAAAGAACCCAGCTCTTATTCATGCTGTTGCGTCGGGAGCGACGTCAGAATCACTGGTGACTACGACGAGTATTTTAGACAAATTCTCTACGCTCGTCTGCGTCGCCGCAGGAAAACGGACGTAATTGTGAGGATTAAGATCAACCCGACGCCAAGCGCAATACGGCTTGGCGAAAAAAGTCGGGACTCGCCAACTACAAGACGTTCGTCGTAACGTCCCTGAATCACAAACCCGGCCCAGTAATACGGCGCGCTCCAACGCTTATCACGTGACATTTGTAACTGCGCTTCTCTCAAAGCAGCAGCGGGCGTGAGTTGCTTCGTGAACATCGCTTCGTAGAAGTGCTTCATCAACTCGGCAGTCGCTTCGTCGTCGACTTTCCACAACGACGCAACAACACTCGAAGCGCCTGCATACATGAAGCCTCGAGTTAATCCGATCAAACCTTCACCTTTGATTTCCTTCCCCAATCCCGTGCTGCACGCGCTCAGCACAACTAAGTTTGCGGGCAAATGAAGGTTATAGATGTCGTGCAGTCGCAGGAAGCCGTCCTGTGAACGACCCTGCTCGTCAAACAGCGAAAGCACAATTCCCGATAACTCAGGATGTTCGCTATTAACCAGACCATGTGTTGCGAAGTGAACAATGCTGTAGTTTGCTAAATCGCTGCTGAGCACTCGCGAGCGGTTCGCTTCAAATCCAACGGCTTTCAATCCACTCCACCATGGCGCTGAAGTAATGATCGCTTCAGCCTCCTGGCGCGAAGCCAGTAATCTTGGAATTTCAACGCCATCTGCCGACAATCCGATGTCGCGTAAAGCCTTTCTCAAATTTTTGGATTCATCGGATTCGGGAGTCGCTTCCATTTTCGAGCGTTTGACGCGTGGATCGTTTACTTCAAAAACAGGATCGGCAAAAACAGCGACGGTGTTTGAAGGAGCTTTTCTGTCTCGAGTTTCCACCAAAATTGCCGCGAGCGTCGAAACTGACGGCAAGTACACCACTTCATGTTTGTGAATGAGATGTGGAGTCGAGGCTTCAGTCGAGTCGGGATCATTCAACGCATGAAAGGGAACGTACTGTAGAGCGCCGTCAGCAACAATCAGCAATCGTTTGTTTCCCAAACTTCCTGCCAAAGGCGCTAAAACTAGTTTGCTCACTTCAGCAGTTTCCGACGGAATTGCTTCACTGGCTTTTCGCTCGCGTTCCTCACGTTGATAAACCGACTCACCTGCTATTTGCTGCATCGCCACATACGCATTTCGCAAACGCATTGCGGCAGACTCGATCTCACCACGCGATGATAGGTGATAAACCGACAGTCCGGCCTTACTGACTACCAGGGCGTAACTCCGCGGATCACCGAGAGTGTATTCAACCAGAATCGTATTATCGTCCAATACTCGCTGCGCATCGGCGAGCTTAAGTAATTCTGGCTGCGTTAAGCCCGCGTATTTAGGGCTTGAAGCACGAATCTGATCGCGGGTTCGGTTGTACTCAACGGTAAGATTCTCCACCTCATTGTTTAGACTCTGTAGCGCGGCCGCATCCTTCCGAGCGCTCGCTTGGATCTGCTGTTCTCCTTTTTCATTCAACGACTGACGCAATGACCGCTCTTTTTCCAATAAAAGAGGGGCAACCCCTTCCCGAATGTTTGTGGTTGATTCCTGCAACGAATCGAGAAGTGATCTGGCGTGAGCTCGCTCGCTGACAGCAAACGCCTCGGCGTCGAACCCTGCGCCTGGTTGGGTGTAGTGACGTTGGACAAGCACGTCGATGTAGAGTTCATAAACGTCGCGGACACTGGCAAGATAAGACGCACGCAGATCATGACTGGCGACTTTCGCGCGGATTGATTCATTTATTTCAATCGCCGACTCGACGTGTTCCTGCGCACGAAGAAGTTGACCTCGGTCGCGTTCAATCCGCGCGATGTTGAATAGCGCATTCGATTCTCCGGCGGTATCTGCTGCCGCACGGCTAAGCGGTAAAGCCTCTTCGTAGTACTTAAGGGCCTGATCAGGTTGATTCAGTGATTCGAAAACGGATGCGATGTGCGTCAGTGTGTACGCCTTATAACGTTGGTCCTGCCCGCTTCCGATTTGGTCAAGTGCTTGTTTGAACGTACGAAGTGCTCGTTCAGCATCGCCCATCGACTGCTGAACGCGACCGATTTCGCGCAGCGTGTGTCCTTCCATGCGACGCATTCCCAACGATCGGAATAACTGCAATGCTTCGTTTAAGGTTTGCAGCGCTTTCTCGTTGTCTTGAAGAGAATTCTGAACGCGTCCGAGATCCAGCTTAGCTTCCGCTATGCCCCATGTAGCATTGATGGCTTCAAACGTCGCGACTGATCGTTCAACGTAGCGTTGCGCGCTCTTCGCATCGCCTATCGACGAGTAAACGAAGCCGATTCCGGCCAGAATGGTTCCCGCACAAATCCGATCGCCAGTCAGCCCGACTAATTCCTCGGCACGCAAATACTCAGCTAGAGCTTCCTGTTTATTTCCAGCTTTGGCTGTAACGTTCGCGAGTCCACTCAAGGCCATCGCCTCAACGCGCAAATCGCTTGCGGTGCGAGCAGCAGTTACAGCTTGCTGAAAGTAATCGATTGCCTGTTGCGGTTTAGCTTGCAAGGAAGAGTAGTAGCCAAGCGCGATTAACGCTAAGCCACGCGAGGAATGGTCAGCGAATCCGGTCCATAGATCGAGCGCCTGTTGCTGATATTTTTGCGCAGTCGCAAGGTCGCCGAGGTTATAAAACGCTTCACCGAGATTGCTGAGCGCACGCGCACGCAAAGGACCATCCTCGAGGTCCTCGGCGATCTTCAATGCAGCAAGCGCCTCTTTGTGGGCGGCTTTTGCATCGCCCTGCAGAAAATGCGCGTAGGAATAGTCGTTGAGGATCCTGGCTTCTTCCAATGAACTCTTGGCTTTGCGACTCAAAGGCCGGGCCTCGTCATAACACTCCAAGGCACTGCGAGAGTCGCCCAAAGTCTGATGAACTTCGCCGGCAGATCTGAAAGCCGCGGCTGCCTGAGACAACTGTCCGTTACTGCGAAAAATTTCGGCGGCCTCGCGGTATGTTCGCGTTGCTTGTTCGCTTGAGCTTTGCCTTTGCTGGCTGCGTAGCTTATCAGCCTGTTCGACTAGCGCTGTGGGATCACTCCCAGCGGTTTGCTGTGGTGACGTCTCGCGAGCGTTGGGACTTTGTTCTGCGTCTGAGACTCGAGGAGAGGAGACAAAGATCGCGCCCGCCAAGACATGGACTACACATACGACCATGCCGAATCGGATCAGTGATGATGGACAGAACCCGAGGGTAAGGCGGCTGTCTAACAATCGACTATTTCTTTTTTTGTTTCGCCGGAGGATGAGCCGGCCGCGCAAAGAATTCACGAACGCCCTTCATCACTTTCTTGTCTTCCGCAATACATCGTCTCGGGAAGAAAACGACTGGCGGATTTCGCATGCTGTGTATTGGGTTTTTACCTTCGGCGCCCATCATGCGCATCTCAGCCATGCGCATCTCGGCCATCCGCATCTCCGCCATCCGCATTTCTCCCATACGCCAATCGCTCATGCGCATCTCGGCCATGCGCATCTCAGCCATGCGCATCTCGGCCATCCGCATCTCGGCCATTCTCATCTCGGCCATGCGCATTTCAGCCATCCGCATTTCGGCCATTCTCATCTCGGCCATTCTTGAGTCGTCTTGAAGATTTCCGGCTGCGGCGGCCTGTAGTAGAACGTCGTAACCGCGCGGTCGACGACGTGTGACATCGGTATACGTTTCCAAAAAGCTAAGCCAGCCACTCCCTGACGCGCCTTTGACGAATTCGAGATTCTGATACCGGCTCGCTACCGAAGACCACGGAAAATAAATCGAGACACCGTAAGAATACTGGTACGTCGCGCCGCTATAACAGGAACGCAGCACAAACTTCTCCGCGATGAACTGCTTCACCTTCTGACACTGTTTGATGATCTGATCCGATGCGGATCGCTTCTCAAGACAATCGCAAAAATCAAATAGATCGACAAACCACTCGCCGTTGTACGACTGCGCTTCCCAGTGTGCCAGCAATAAGTCGTCTTTGAATGATTGTTTACTTCGTCGATCCTCGTGGCAAGCTTTCTTCAATTCGTCTTCAAACGTCATCGCCAGCACGTCAACGTGTTCGCGCAACTCGACAATGCGGCGCACGTCCAACGCTGATTGCGTCACAGACATGCCGGCCACCCAGTAGGACGAGTAGTAGTTTATGTACTCTTCAACGATTGCTTTGGCCGCTTCAACCTGGATCTCTGTCTTCTTCGATCCTGGCTTCGTAAAGTCTTTGCGCAACCGCTCGAGTATCTGCCGGTAAGGCCAGCCAGACGCAGGACTATAACTTTCACAGCCGACGACGATTTCGGCGAGGTCGCGAAACTCGTAGCAGATCTCGCACATACTCATCAGACAGTTGTCCATGCCGACGATATCTATCGGCTTTCCGCCAAGATCGTTTTGCAATTGCTGGAAAACCTGTTTCAGCTCGTTGAAAGTCAGCGAGCCTCTCGAGCTTTCGTCCTTCAACAGGTAATCGCTTTCAGTTCCACCGGCGTGTCCCGACAAAACCACAATGTAGTGATCAGCCGGATACTCCTGGAGACAGAAACTCAAGAAGTTGTAGAGAGTGACAGGCGAACCGGTGTCGGTGTCGTCCGTCACTGGTTCATTCTCGAAGGTAAGCGCGCTGAGGTCGTTGACTCCGCGAATCGCCTTGTCGGTTTTTTCTCGAGTGCGCGCGCGTGACTGCGACAATGCGATAGCGTTCTTGCTTTCGTTTTGGAAGCGCACTTCGCCACTCTTCGAATCGAATTGCGCTTTATCAATGATGTCGTCGAATAAGGTCGAGTCGGGACCGTTGCGGTTGATTAGATATCGATGTGTCGGGAGAAACTCGTCACGTGGATCAAACTGTGCGACCACGTTGATATGTTCGCCCGGGTGGGCCTTCTTCATTTCCGTTAAGGCGAAGAGACACTCGGTGGAGAGATTGTTATCTCCCGCGAGATACACCATCACGGTCCAGTCAGCCTTCTTTTTGGCCACGACGACCTCCGAGAATGGGCAGTGGGATCAACGGCTGGGGAAATCGATCGATCCGCGACTAGGAGATTGGTTTTCTGTAAAACGACCGGGGTAAATGAACTGAACCGGCTTCGGACGTACGTTGTCG
>Ga0157380_10000897_pt1 | contig 18730 bp, 13 predicted proteins | sample S35metaG_FD_119757 | JGI IMG/M metagenome (GOLD analysis project Ga0157380, IMG submission 119757) | Switchgrass rhizosphere microbial communities from Kellogg Biological Station, Michigan, USA - S3-5 metaG | ecosystem: Host-associated > Plants > Roots > Rhizosphere > Soil | place: USA... | reverse complement strand
GGCCGGCGTGCTCTCCGGCGTCGCGGGATGCAGTGCGATTGCATTGACTGCGGTGAACGTGCCGGCAGCGTTCGGCGACTACACCGTCGAACGCAATCTAGGTTACGGCACCGGCCCGGCGCAGGAACTCGACGTGTATCGGCCGAAAACCGAGTCGAGCATGCGTCCCGTCATCCTGTTCCTCTACGGCGGTCGGTGGTCTTCGGGCTCGCGCAAGCAATATAGATTCGTCGCCGAAGCGCTGACCAAGCATGGCTACGTCGTCGTGATTCCGGAATATCGCCTGTATCCGGAAACACTATTTCCCGGCTTCATCGAGGATGCGGCAGCGGCGCTTGCTTGGACTCACCAGCACGCGGGCGACTACGGCGGCGACGCGGGCAAGCTGTTCGTCATGGGACACTCCGCCGGCGCCCACATCGCGGCAATGCTCACCTACGACGAACGATTCCTGCGCGCTGCCGGCGGCGACCCGAGTTGGATCCGCGGCTTCATCGGACTGTCCGGTCCCTATGATTTCCTGCCCCTCACCGATCCGGTGCTCAAGGTAATTTTCGGTCCCGAGGGCCGCTATCCACTATCGCAACCCATCAACTTCGTCGATGGTGCCGAAGCTCCCGCATTGCTCTTGCACGGCCGCGACGACCAGGTGGTCTGGCCCCGCAACTCCGAACACCTGGCAGCGAAGATCCGCGAGAAAAGCGGACGCGTCACGGAGAAGTATTTCGACGGCATGAACCACACGGATATTCTTGCAGCGATGTCGGTGTATTTCAGGGGGAGGAGGACGGTGTTGCAGGAGATTGATCGGTTTATCGAGGCGTAGCGTTGCGATGTGACTACGCCGTGTCCTTAGCCAGGAATTTTTCTGAGCGCCGTGAGAGAGACTCACAAGAACAACGTACCTCGCGCTGAGTTCCCTCATGCTCATGATGATTCCGGGACATCACACAACGGAAGCCGCAAGCGCAGCCACGCTTGCCGCCGGCGCAGCGAATCACCCGAGCTGCCCCGCAGCGGCCGCAAATTTCCTTAGCCTGTCGTTAGAGTAATTTCTTTCGGCCCCGCATGCGTCGGTCACGCGCTTGCTGCAGCTGTCGGTTCCGGCTGATTTTCCACGAACAGATCCGCCCAGCCGCGGAGCACGTAGAACATCTGGGTCACGTCCGTCGCACCAGCGGCTCGACCGTCTGATCGATCGCACCGAAGATCGATGCACCCCGATCATCGAAGCACTCGATGCGGATGCGGTCGCCGAACTTGAGAAACGGCGTGCGCGCTTCGCCGCTGCTCAAGATCTCGCTTGCACGCTTCTCCAACAGGCAGGCAAAGCCGCGACCCTCGTCTCGATTGGAAACCGTGCCGGCGCCGATGATGGAGCCTGCCTCGATGTCGCACGTGCGCGCCAGATGCGCGATGAGCTGCGGGAAATCGAACAACGCATCCACATGCGCATACGGCGCACCGATGATCTCATTACGAACCGCGACGGTGACGGGCCGGGCGTGGTCACGCCTGACGAATGCGTCGAAATCGCCAAAACCGGCGCGTCGATCTCGGTCTGGCCGCTGGTGGGCGGCATGCCTCCAGAGATCGGCTGGAAGAGCGTCAAGCTGTTCGCCGAGAAGGCGTTGCCAAGCATCAACAGACGGCCGCTCGACATTTGAGGTAATGGTAAGTAAATAGAGCCAAATCATAATTTGATCATTAAATCTCTACTGGCTGTACGAGATGCCGCCGCGTGATGGTCGAAACAAGGGCCTGCGAGAAAACGTTTCAGCATGGGTGTTGAATCATAACTAACTATAATTGATGGAAAAATTAGACAAATTTCCAATGTTTGCCACCCTCATAGACGATCCCTATCCGCGAGGATAAGAAACATGGCCATTGAAACATATGGTCTGAAATGTTATTCAAAGATCGATACAATAGAGATTCGGCTAGGCCGACAAGGGGGAACGATGAGGCGACGCATTGGCGATTGGTTGCTGGTTGGCGCCAGCCTGGGCGTGATGACCTGTAGCGTTCCGTCGATCGCGCAGGCACAGGACCCGTCGACGCAACCTGCGGCGGTCGACGCCGGATCCGAGCCACGCCAGCAAGCATCGCCTCCGCTCGAAGCCGTCGTTGTGACTGGCAGCCGCATCGCACGCACCGGCACGTTCGAAACCCCCACGCCAGTGACGGCGATCAGCGCTGAGCAGTTGGAGGCGAAGGCGGCGACGACAGTCGTCGATCTGTTACGCGACGTGCCGGCCCTCCGGCCGAACCGGATCAGCGGTGGTGGCCGGAGCATCGGCAGCAGTAATTTCAACATGCGGTCGCTGGGCCCAACTCGCACTCTCGTGCTTCTGGACGGACAGAGGCTGATGGACTCGAGCCCTGTCGGTGGGTTCGACCTCAACGTCATCCCGGCGCCGCTGATCGAGCGGATCGACATCGTCACCGCCGGCGTCTCCTCGGTCTATGGCTCCGACGCCGTGACCGGCGTCGTCAACGTGATCCTCAACGATCACTTCAACGGCGGCAAATTCGACGCTCAATACGACACCTCTACCCACGGCGATAGAGAAAGCAAATCGACCAGCCTGTCCTATGGCGGCCGCTTCGCCGGGGACCGCGGTCGCTTCATCGTGGCCGCGTCTTATCTCGACAGTCCCGACATCCTTTACCAGGGCGCACGCGACTGGGGGCGTCGCGGCTACACCTTCGTGCCCAATGCCGCCTACACGCCGACGAACGGTCAATTCCGGCAGCTCATCGTGCCCGATGTCCGCCTGTCCCGAATGACACTGGGAGGCGTGATCACGTCGCCTGGCCCGCTGCGGAATATCCAGTTCGGAGCGAACGGTGCTCAGTCGCCTTTCGTTCAAGGAACCAACGTCGGCACCGTTTGGATGCAGGGCGGAGAGGGCTTGATGACCCAGCCGGACTACGGCGCCCTGGTGCCGGCCACGGAGCAGAAAAGCCTGTTCGGCAGGAGTCTTTTCGACATCACCTCGGATGTCGAAGCGCACCTGGATGTGCTGGCGGTCCAATCGAAGAATGAATCGACCAACAACTTCAACTACAACAACGGGGATATCACCATACGGCGCGACAATCCGTATCTGCCCGCGAATATTCTCGCGACCATGGTCGCCAACAATCTGCAGACCATCACCGTCGGTCGCTTGAATCCCGAGACAGGGATCAACTTCAACACGTCCGAGAATGAATATTACCGCTTCGGAGCTGGCATCAACGGCCCTGTATTCGGGGATTGGCATTGGGAAATCGGTGCGAGCTATACGCACGCCTTCGCACAGAACACCGGGGAGAACAATCGAAATCAGGCCAACTGGACACGGGCGCTCGACGTTGTCGCAGGACCGGGTGGGCAGCCGGTCTGCCGCTCTACGCTGACGGATCCAACCAATGGCTGCGTGCCGGCAAACATCTTCGGATTGGGTGCGGTATCGCCCGCGGCTGTGGCCTACGTCACAGGTACCTCCTATCAGCGATCCCATTCCAGCAGCTCCAACGTCAGCGCCAACATGTCGGGGTCGCTGGGCGCCACTTGGGCTGGAGAGATCGGTGTAGCGACCGGCATCGAGTATCGCGAGGACGATGTCGATTCGAAGTCCGATCCGATCTCCGACAGCAACGGTTGGCGCCAGGGCACCTTCGGCTCCTATAGCGGATCGCTCGACGTCGCAGAGGTTTACGCAGAAGCCAGCGTCCCGCTCGCGGCCCATCAGCCGTGGGCGCGCAAACTCGAAATGGATCTCGCGGCCCGCTACGTCGATTACAGCACCAGCGGCACGGCGAGCGTCTGGAAGGTGGGGCTGAACTGGACGATCAACGACCTGGTCCGCTTGCGCGGGACGTATTCGAAGGACTTCAGAGCGCCGAAGATCGACGACCTATTCTCAGCATCATCGCTGCGGGCCGGCAACACCGTGCTCGACTTCCAGACCAACGCTGTAGCCAACGTGAACACGATCACCGGCGGCAATCCAAATCTCAAACCAGAGATCGCGCACACACTCACCGGCGGGTTCGTCATTTCACCGCTCGAAGGCCTGCAGTTCTCGGTCGACTATTTCGACATCGAGCTGGACGACGCTTTGACAACGTTCACGGCACAGGAGATCGTCAACCGCTGCGGCCAGGGCAACCAGACGCTGTGTGCCGGCATCGTTCGCGATGGCTCGGGAACGATCACGACCGTGTTGACCACGCAATTCAATGCCCAGGTGCTGAAAACGAGCGGACTGGACATCGAGGCGGCATATCGGTTCCCGCTATCGAGCCTCGTGGCGAGTTGGTCCGGAGACCTGGATGTGCGCGCGGTTGGGACGTACGTCGACAAGCTCGCCACTTCGACCGGCGGGCCCGAGATCGATGTCGCGGGGCAGCTGACCGGCACCTTGGGAACTCCGCATTGGCGCGCCGTGACAACCGTCGCCTACACGAACGGTCCGCTGAGTCTGCGCACCTTGTTCAACTACATCGGCGAAGGAAAGTACGACAACACGTACGGCCCGCTGGACCTCAACCGCAATCGCTATCCCTCTTACCTCTATATGGATCTGTCGGCCCAATACCAGGTGACCGATCGAATGCAGCTTTACGCCAAGGTCGAGAATGTGTTCGACAAAGATCCGCCGCTGCTGGCGGGCCCGACCATCACAGTCGCTCCAGCGACGACTTCGCCCTTCCATGACACGTTGGGCAGGATGTTCGGCGCGGGTGTCCGCTATCGCTGGTAGCACAAGCGCAGGGCCCGTTGCGGGCCCTCCAACTCCTTCATTGAACCACTGGAGCAAACCGGGATGAAAATCGGCTTCGTAGGCGCGGGAATCATGGGCCGTCCCATGGCCAGTCATCTGCAGGGGGGAGGGCACGATCTGCTTTTGTTCGAGCATAGGTCGCCGCTGCCTGGAGAGCTGCTCGATGGCGGGGCTAGCAAGTGCGCGACGCTTCGTGATCTTGCGACCGGCTCCGATGTCGTCATTCTGATGTTGCCGGACACGCCTGACGTCGAGAGCGCTCTATTCGGGCCAGCGGGAGTGGCAGAGGGTCTCCGCGCCGGCTCGACGATCATCGACATGAGCTCGATCGACGCAATCGCCACCCGCGGCTTCGCGGAACGGATTCGTGAACGCGGCTGCGACTACGTCGATGCGCCCGTGTCCGGTGGAGAAGTCGGCGCCAAGGCCGCCAGCCTGACCATCATGTGCGGGGCGAGTGCAGCAGCTTTCGAGCGGGTGCTGCCTCTGTTCCGGCTCATGGGAAAGAACATCACACGCGTCGGCGAGGTGGGCGCCGGCCAGGTCGCGAAGATCGCCAACCAGATGATCGTGGCGTTGAATATCGAGGCGGTCGGCGAAGCGCTGTTGTTCGCAGCCAAGAATGGCGTCGATCCAGCCAAGGTCCGCGAGGCCCTGATGGGCGGTTTTGCGGCATCGCGCGTACTGGAGGTTCATGGCGAGCGAATGATCAAACGAACCTTCGATCCGGGTTTCCGCATCGCTCTACATCAAAAAGATCTGAACCTGGCTCTCAATGGCGCGCGGCGATTGGGCATGGCTCTGCCCAACACGGCTATGGCGCAGCAATTGTTTTCTGCCTGCGTGGCGCGTGGGGGCGAAGCTTGGGATCACTCTGCCATGGTTCGGGCGCTCGAGGCGCTTGCCGCTCAGGAAATCGGCCCGGGCAACAAGTAATGAACAAGTACGGCCCGAGCAGATGAATTGAGCAGATGAAGAAGGAGAGTGCATTGGAAACCGATGTGAAGAGCCACGGGATATCGCGTCGAAGTGTCCTGCAAGGGTTGTCGCTGACTGCGTTGACGCTACCGAGCGGCGCACTGAACAAAGTTTTCGCTCAGGATTCAAGTCCGCGCGGTGCGTTCAACCCACGCCGTTGGTGGGAGCATGATTACCGGATCGTGCAGACCAATCTGCGCGAGATTGACATCCTCGAGGACCCCCGGGAGATCGCCCGCGCGGTCAAGGACTTCGGCGGCAATACGATCGTTTCCAATATCGGCGGTATCGTCGCCTTCTATCCGACCGAACTCGAGTATCACTACAAGAACCCGTATATGAAGTCCGACTTCGTGGCGGAGATGATAGCGGCGGCGCGCAGCGAAGGCTTGGCGTATCTCGCACGTTTTGACACCTCGAAGGGAATGAGCGCTGCCTACCGTGCGCATCCCGAATGGTTCATGGTCAATCGCGAGGGTGGCCCGCGGGAATATGAGGGTACGTATCAGGCTTGTCCCGCAGGTGGCTGGCTGCAGGATTATGCGCTGCGAATTCTTCGCGAGGCCCTGACTCGGTACAAACCCGATGGCGTTTTCTTCAACGGCGTGGGCTACACGCAGAACGACTATGCCGGCGTCGATCGCGGCATTTGCGTCTGTGAGAACTGCCGGCGAGAGTTCCGAGCCATGTACGGTCTGGAGCTTCCCGCTCAGAATGGTTTCGCCGATCCGAACTGGCGGACGTACATGGAGTTTACCGATCGCGTCACTGATGGCGTCCAAGCCAAGATGCGCGCCCTGGCCGACGAACTGATTCCGGGTGTGCCGATCACGCGTTACGACGAGTACCAGTACGTCGGGCGCGGCGAAACACAAAGGCGCGTGCGCCGGCCCGCGCCAGAATGGCAATACCAGTCCGGGGAGCAGGTCTTGCGAGCCAAGGGACGCAACCCAGGTAAGCCCTGGTCCTCGACGTCGGCTGCTCACATCGACTATCCGTGGCGACAGGTCACGGAGACCCCTGCCTATCACATCAATCGCTTCGCCCAGATGCTGGGCCATGGCGGCAAGCTCGATCTCTATCTGATGGGATCGATCAAGGACCAGGACGATCAGACGTTCCTGCCGCCACTGTCGGCGCTGTTCAAATGGGAAGCGGCCAACACGCGGCACTACCAGGGCCTGACGCCGCTCGCGCGAGTGGCGCTCTACGATTCCGAGTCGACCGGGACGTTCGGCGGGCAGACTCCCTATGCCCAGTATCGCGCCAATTCGTTCCAGGGCGCCTTCAGTGCTTTGGTGGACTCGCGCATTCCCTTCCAATGTCTACATAGCACACATGCGGCCGATGGCACGATCAAGCTGAAGGAGACGTTCGACGTCATCATCGCGCCGAACGTGATGCTGATGGGCGCTGCGGAAGCTGCGGCTCTCGATCGATTTGTGGAGCAGGGCGGGCTGCTCATCGCTTCAGGCATGGCAGCCGGCTTCAACGAGCGAGGCGATCCACTGGCCGAAGCCGCTTTGAAATCCCTGCCGACGGTCCGCTACGCCCAGCCCGTGAAAGCCGAGGGTTGGACGCTCGATCCCCACCAAGGCGAATTTCATTTCACGGCGAATCGCGTGCCGCTCGACGCTTTATATTTCGGCGGCGAATTGCGGCAAGGCGTGACGAACCTCGTGCCGTTCGCGCCGGATCAGCGCTATGGCCCGCCCGAGTTCAGCTACGCTATTCCAGGCAACAAGCCACGCACCATCCCTGGAGTCGCAGTCTTGGCTCATGGTCGTGGCCACACAGTTCATATCCCGTGGCTCTACGAATGGCAGTATTACCGCGACAACCTACCGATGCATCAGGAGCTGATGGCCGGGCTGATCAAGCGTTATGCGCCCGCTCAGCCGTGGATCCTGACGGGAGATGGCGCAGTCGAACTGACCGTCCAGCGGACCGCAGACGGCAGCACTCTTCTCCACGTCATCAATTACGCGGGCCAGCGTAACAGTCGCTATAACGAGCCGCCGAAACTTCACGACCTCGTGTTGCAGGTCGCTGGGCGCATTCGCGGCGATGTTCGTGCTTTGGTGGCCGGCCGCACATTGACGACGACAGCAGGCGGAGGACGCACTTCGATTGCCCTGCCACCGGTCGGCGCCTTCGAAGCGATCCTCATACCAAGCTGAGTCTGCTGTTCCGATGGGCTCACCCAGGGCGGCTAGCGCACTTGCTCACGGTGAAGTTCAAGGCGCCGAGGGCGTCGTAGTCTGCCGAATAGTATCCGGGGAGCAGGTCGCCCTTCGCGCCGATTTTACCGGTGATCACGATCTTGCCAGGAGCAATGCGGCCGCCGTTTGCAATCACCAGATTGACAACGGTGCGCAGGCTTTCCCATTGCGAACCGAGCGAATCTCTTCCCGTTCCGCTTGCCACTCGAGTTGCGTCTCGCGACAGCGAGACCCGAAGATTATCGAGATCGATCGTTCCCAAGGGACGAGCGGTTCCGCGCACGAAACGCGCCGAAGAAATGTTGGCCGCTGCCATGTCAACGGCGTTGTAGGTCTTATCGTCGCGGTAGGCGATATCGGGAAGCTCCGCGATGGGTTGGACTGAATCGACGAGCGCCGCGAGATCGTCTACCGTCGCCACCTTCTCGGTCACGGGACTTCGAAAGATGTAGCCGAGCTTGAGTTCAAAGGCGGCGCGACGATAGCCGCACAGGCTCACCCCCGCGCCGCTGGAGAGATCGCCCGAGATGAATAAAGAGCCGACCAGTGGTTCGGTCACGCCGCGATCGGCTAGCGACTTGGCCGACATCAGTCCTCCTTTGAAGCCGATCACGACGTTGCCGAAGCGCTCTTCGCTTGCGACCAATCTACGCTGCAGCACGTAGGCTTCCGGCAGGGTGAGGTTCGGCAGGACTTCGGTCGCGGGCGAGAAGGTGCGACCCGACCGCTGCGCTGCTTGAAAGTCGCTGAGGTAGCGATCCTGCCCAGACAGCGGCGCGAGTGCGGCACACCCTGCCAGGAATGTCGCAGCGAGCCCCACCAGCGCGATCCCAGTCCGATCGAGGCGCCTCGCCATCAAGGGATCATGCCGGGGAAAACGTACTGCTGCAGCATGACGATCACGCCCAGGAACAGGGTCAGGATGATGCTGTGCCGGAAGGTGCGAGCCAGGACTGCGCCCTCCTGTCCCTTGAGATCCGTGGTGGCAGTGCCGGTCGAGATGTTCTGGGGCGAGATCATCTTGCCCATGACGCCGCCCGACGCATTGGTCGCGGCCATCAGCACCGGATTCAGATTGAGATGCTGGGCGGCGACGACCTGAAGATTGCCGAAGAGAGCATTGCCGGACGTGTCGCTGCCCGACAGGAACACTGCCAGCCAACCCAAGAAGGCCGAGACCAACGGGAAGATGAAGCCGACGGACGCGACACCCATGCCCAGCGTGTAAGCGATCCCGGAATAGTTCATCAGATACGCCAGGCCCACGATTAACATGGTGGTGATCACAGGAATGCGGACCTGGCGAAGCGTGCCGCCCAGCGCGGTGAGTAATTGGGAGGGGCTGATTCGCACTATCACGGCCGTGATGAAAGTGGCGACCAGGATCGCCGTGCCCGTCGCCATCGGCTGGAAGGTCCAGACGGCGGCGTAGGGCCGATCGTAGGCGGTGATGAAGACAGCGTTGTGCAGCCCCGGCCATTCCACCTTGATCTGGCCGATCAGATTGATTTTGAAATGCACCCACAGGATCACGACGATCGACAGCACGATCCACGGCAGCCATCCCTGCCACGCGGGCATGGCTGGATGCACGGTCTCGACCTTGCGAGCGACGTCACGCGAGAGGACGAATTCAGGATCCGGCGCCAGCCGCCAGACGCGCACGAACAGGAGCGTCGCGATCAGCGATGTCAACGAGGAGAGAACGTCTGTCAGGGCATAACTGAGATAGTTGGAAGAAAGGAACTGCACGAGTGCGAATGAGCCGCCCGCCACCACAAGCACGGGCCACACGCCCTTTAGAGCCTTGAGCCCGCCATACACCGCGATCACATAGAACGGCAGGAGCAACGCGATCAACGGTAGCTGACGTCCGATCATGGCTCCCAGGGCGGCGTCGTTGAGCTGAGTGACGGCGCCGAGTGTCGTCACCGGAGCGCCGAGTGCGCCAAAGGCGACAGGCGCCGTGTTGAAGATGAGAGTGAACACGAGAGCGTCGAGCGCACTGAAGCCCAGGGCGATCAAGAGAGCGCTGGTGATCGCTATCGGCGTGCCGAAACCTGCGATGCCTTCCAGCAAACAGCCGAAGGAAAAACCGATGACCACCAGCACGACGCGCCGATCGTTGGGCAGGTGCTCGACCATCCACGCACGAAACGCCTCGAATCGCCCTGAAACGACGGCCACGTTGTAGAGAAGCAAGGCATTGACGACGATCCACATCACCGGCCACGCCGCGAAGGTCGCGCCAGCGAGAACGCTGTCGACTGCGACGAGGGGCGGAAGCTTCCAGACCGTGACAGCCAGGATGAGGCCGACGACCAGGCCCGCCGAGGATGCTTGCCACGCTGGCCGACGTAGCACGCCAAGCAGGATGAGCACTACCGCGATCGGGATGAGCGCTACGATGAAAGACAGCGGCAGGCTGATCGCTACCGGCGTGATGAGTTGATGGAACACGACCCTCCCCGGCGAACGCCGTCATTCGCGCTCGCTCATTCCCGATATGGATAACGGAAAAGGCCGCCAGTTGCAACTGGTAAGTAAATTTGTCCGAAGGTCCCTCGACTTGAGTCGGGCGACCTCGAGTCAGGACTTCGGTTTTTTCGGAGCGACGAGGTCGCTTCTTGCCAGCCGCCGGATCGACGCTTCCAGGCGCCGCTCGGCATCGTAGATTGCACGCTGGGTCTGCATCGCGGTCGTCATGTGCAGGCGCGCAGCCTCTCGGGCCCGCTCGGGATCTCGCGCCATGATGGCGTCGAAGATCGCTTTGTGTTCATGCAGCTGGGAATCTTTCTGAGTCCGATGCTCGTACAGATTCTTCCGATTCAGATAGACATTCGACCGCAGGAAGGTTTCGAGGCTGCGCATGAGGTGCAGCATCATGAGGTTGTGGCTGGCCTCATAGACCGCGAAATGGAAGTCGGCGTCCGTCTTGGCGATCAGATCGACGTTCTGCTCCTCATGCGCGGCGACCATTGCTTCGAACCGAGCACCAATCTCCTTCCGATCGACGTCGGAGGCGCGCTCGGCAGCAAATGCTGCTGCCGCTGCTTCCACGACCGATCGCAGTTCGAGGCAATCGAAACGGGCCTCCGGCGTCTCCATCAGCATCACGAGAGGGTCGCGAAGGCTTCGCCCGACGCTGTCGCTGACATGAGCGACACCCTGCGCGTTCGTGGTCAGCAAGCCGCTGGCCACCAGTTTGTCCAGGGCCTCTCGCAAAGACGGACGCGAGACATCCAGTTTCGCTGACAGCTCCCGCTCGGACAGCAGGCGTTCGCCAGGCTGCAGCGTTCCTTCGAGAATCATCTGCTGGATGTGTTCGGCGATCGCGTCGGCGAGCTTGGCAGGCCGGAAGGTCGCGGGGTTCGTCATGGCATCTTGTTTCACGCCAGCTAGCATGATGATGTGACCAGGAATGGTCAATGCGGGTGGTGGATTACCATTGCGTATACTGGTAATAAATGTTAGCCATACGGAATCTAGGGTAGTCGGATAGGGAGCAAGCCTTGGCACAGCGGGACTCAGGAATGTCGGCAACGGACCCGAGACATCTCAGCGTCGCTGATGGCGCGCCCATCGGCTCGCGTCCACTCACAACCTGTGAATGGACAGATGCGCGCGCGCGCCAGCTACTGCTCGCAATGTTCTCGGCCGCGACAGCCAGCGCCGATCCGGCACTCGCCTTGGCCAATCACTTGCCGGATCTTCCTAAAGGGCGAGTCGTGGTGGTGGGTGCTGGAAAGGCGGCGGGCTCCATGGCCTTGGCGGTGGAGACTGCCTGGCCCGATGTGCCGTTGACCGGGGTGGTGGTTGCGCCGTACGGCTATGGAGTTCCCACCAAGAAGATCAAGGTTCGTGAAGCCGCGCATCCCGTCCCTGACGAGAACAGCGTGATAGCAGCGCGGGAGATGCTGAAGGCCGTCGGTCATCTGACTGCGGACGATCTGGTACTGGCTCTGATCTCTGGGGGCGGCTCGTCCGTTCTGGCCTTGCCTGCCGAGGGGTTGACCCTGCAAGACAAGCAGGCAACGAACCGAGCACTGCTGGCCTCGGGGCTGGACATCCGCACAATGAACGTGATTCGACGCCGTCTGTCCGCGATCAAGGGCGGAAAGTTGGCGTTCGCTGCCGCTCCGGCGCGCGTGGTGACGCTGGCCATCAGCGACATCCCTGGCGATGACCCTGGCGCGATTGCTTCGGGCCCTACCGTACCGGACGAGAGCATCGCGACAGATATCCGTTGGGTCCTCGATCGGCTGGAAGGATCTGTTCCGCGTGCGGTGCTCGAGCACCTGAGGCGCCCTGTTCGGGTTGTACCCAACTGGCCCGAGTCTGAATTTCGCATGGTCGCCACGCCGGCCGCAGCTCTCGACGCTGCTGCGTCTCTCGCCCGTATGGCGGGGCTCGATGTGGAAAACCTGGGCGACGATCTGGAGGGAGAGGCGCGAGAGGTCGGCGCCGGGATGGCGATCCACGCCTTGAAGCCCGCGCCCAGGCCTCGGGTCATTCTGTCCGGCGGCGAGACGACCGTCACCATCGGGGACAGACGCGCGGGCCGAGGCGGGCGGAACAGCGAGTTCCTGCTCGCTCTGGCCCAGGCACTGAACGGCGCGCCAGGTGTCTGGGCGCTTGCTGGAGACACTGACGGCGAGGATGGCGCCAGCGGTGGGGCTGCCGGCGCGATCGTAGCGCCGGACACGATCCAGCGGGGTCTGGCGGCCGGCCTGGATATCGCCACTGCCCTTGAAGCACATGACAGTGGCAGCTACTTCGAGCGCCTTGGCGACGCCATCGTCACAGGGCCCACGCGCACCAACGTCAACGACTTCAGGGCGATTCTCGTCCTGCCCTACTGAGGGAAGGGTGGCTGGAGCGCATGCATGCAATGCCTGATTATTATTTTGGACAATTATAATTACCAAAAAAATATGGCAATTCAGGCTATATAAACGTTCAATAGCATTGCATCTCGGTAAAGGTAAGAATATAAGGTCATATAATAAAATGGTAATATAATGTTACTGGGAGCCGGATTGGCATTCCTGTATCCCAGGTGAGCAGATCCAATGTGGCTGAGAGAGGGGGACAGATGGGCATAACGGATAACCCGAGCATCGCTCGCCGCGGCTTCATCGGCGCGCTGGCCGGTCTCGCGATTGCAAGAGAACTGGTTGGCGAGGGCGACACCGCTCGAGCGGCGGCGGTCGATTCAGCAAATGGCTCGGTGAACTTTGGCAGGCACTCGCTCCGCTTCGTCGATCTGACGCACAAGCTGACGCGCGACTTCAATTTCAACGCGACGGCGCCGCGCATATCCATGGAGTCGGTGGATGGGTCCGGTGTGGCTGTCGGGATGAAAATGCACCGGTTGTCGCTGATCGAGCATACCGGCACGCACATCGATGCTCCGAGCCACTTCGGAGATGCCTACAAGAGCCTTGGCGACATTGGCGTGAGCGACTTGATTACCCCGCTTGCAGTCATCGATATCAGCGAGAAGGCAGCGAACGATCACAACGCGCAGCTGGAGCCGGACGACGTGCTCGCATGGGAAAGAAAGCATGGGCGGCTGCCGCAGGGCTGTTGTGTCGCCATGCATTCGGGCTGGGACCCGATTGCCCAAACCGCACGCAACAAGACCGCAGGGCAATTCGCGTCGCCCGGCTTCAGCGTCGAAGCAGCACGCATGCTGGTTGAATCGCGGCAAGTCAAAGGCATCGCCGTGGATGCCATGACGATCGATGCCGGCCCCAATGTGCCGAGCTACCCGGTTCACCAGTTCTGGTTGCGCAGCGGTCGTTGGGGAATCGAAGGACTCACCAACCTCAAGTCGGTTCCTCCGGTCGGTGCGCTTCTCATCGTCGGCGTCGCGCCCATTGCCGAGGCCACAGGCATGCCAGTGCGCGCCATCGCTCTTTTTTGATCGCTCTATTCGCGTTTCGAGAAGTTCCGCCTCCATGAATGCCAACCGCAGAGTTGGGCGAGGTCCAGATTGCAACTTAGGGGGAATGAATCATGAACACAGATCTCATCATACGGCTGTGCATTGGAGCCAGTCTGACGGCTTTGACGGTCGGAGCGGCCGATGCGCAGGATGCTGGATCTGCCACTCGCGAAAGCGTGCCGGTGCAAAGCACTTTGGATCCTTCCTCCGTCACTGAAGTCGTAGTCACCGGCTCGCGCATCCAGAGGGAGGGCTATATCGCCCCAACGCCCGTTACGACCCTGGATTCCGAGGACCTGATACGCAAAGCGCCGAGCAACATCCCTGACGGACTGAATCAGCTGCCGCAGTTTCAGGGTTCCATCAACCAGAATCAGCAGGCGGACGCGGGCGCATCGAAGGTCCGATCCGGAAACTATCTGGATATCCGCGCGCTGGGTTCGCAGCGGGTCCTGATTCTCATGAACGGCCGGCGCGTTCCGCCGACGAGCAGCAACGGCGCGACCGACGCCAACCTCATCCCGCAAATGCTGGTCAAGCGCGTCGATCTAGTCACGGGCGGTGCGTCGGCGGCGTACGGATCGGACGCGGTCTCGGGCGTCGTCAACTTTGTGTTGGACGACAAGTTCGAGGGCTTGAAGATGATTGCGCAGGGGGGCACTTCGTCGGCCAGCGACGACGACTCTTACAAGTTCGGAGGCGCGTACGGTGGCTCTTTCGTCGATGATAGGTTGAATGTTCTGCTCAGCGCGGAACGTTATCATTCGGACGGGATAACGGACCGCGCGTCGCGGTTCACTTCGAGCGGCGAGAACACCGAGAGCGCTCTTACCATCGGTGGATTCGGCACTGCTGCACAGCCTTACTATTACATTGGCAATGCGCACTTTACGACATCGACGTTCGGCGGGCTCATCACCAGCGGGCCTCTCGTCAACCAGCAGTTCGCCGCTGACGGTACGCTGCGGCCTTTCCGGGCCGGCACGCCGATTCCTGGACGGCCTGGCTATGGAATCGGTGGCGAAGGCATCGTCAATATATCGAAAAACCGTACCGGCGCGCCGTCGCTTACTACGAATCAGTTATTCGGATCCATCGCCTATGCGTTGACCGATGGCGTAACAGTGTTCGCAGACGCCAGCTACGACACGGGCAGCAACGAAGATTTCAATTCTTCACCCTCGTCGCCAGGATCCGGCACGGTGATTTTCGCGGGAAACGCTTTCCTGAACCCGGCGGTGTCGAGCTTGCTCGCGCCGGGAAGCAGCTTCCAGATGAACCGCGGAATCCGCGAATGGGCTGCGAATCCTCAGAGTCAGAAAAGTCGCAGCACCATCGTCAACGCGGGATTCAAGGGCGAGATCGCTGAGAGGTTTCCCTGGAATCTCTACTACACGCGCGGCGATACGACTTTTGATAGCGCCTCCTATCAGGTCGACAACCGGAAGTTCTTCGCCGCGGTGGATGCCGTGCGCAACGCAAGCGGGCAGATTGTCTGTAACGTCACTATCACCAACCCGGGCTTGATGGATGATTGCGTTCCGCTCAATTTGTTCGGAGAAGGTTCAGCGTCGCAAGCGGCGCGAAATTATGTGCACGGCACCTCGCGATGGCACACCGACAACAAGATGGACATCGTGGCGGCCGATATTTCCGGCGAGCCCTTCTCGCTCTGGGCCGGTCCGGTCTCGCTCGCGGTGGGAGCCGAGTACCGTCACCAGTCCATCGTCCAGACCAGCAACGCCGACCCAGCAGTGCCGTTCAGTTTTGCAGGAATCCGTGGAGTGACTACCGCCAATCATTACGCGCACGTCAATGTTGGAACCGGCGCTGGCTCTTATACGGTCAAAGAGGTGTTCGGTGAAGTTGCCGTTCCCATTCTCAAGGATTCAGCGGTCGGCAATCTCGATCTCAACGGCGCCGTACGCTACACCGACTACAGCACCAGCGGATCGGTCACGACATGGAAGGTCGGCGCAAGCTATGAACCGGTTCGCGACATCCGTTTTCGCGGGACGCTGTCGCAGGACATCCGGGCGCCTTCGCTGTTCGAGCTGTTCGCAGGCCGCCAGCAGACGACCAGTCCGCTGACGGACCTGCACACCAGCGTTTCATCCGCGACCAATGTGATCTCCTCGGGCAATCCCGATCTCGACCCCGAAGTGGCGAAGACCATCACGGCGGGTATCGTCCTCAGCCCGAGTTTCCTGCCGGGCTTCAACATGTCGGTCGATTATTACAGCATCCGTATCGAGGACGCGATCGCGCAACCCTTCACGTACATCCAAATGGCCGACCTTTGCGAGCGCAGCAACGGGACGAGCGCAGTCTGCGGGCAGATCATCCGGCCCTTCGGCTTCGATAACAGGACCGCCGCAAACTACCCTACCGAAGTGCGCCTGCAGAACCTCAATCTCGCCCGCACCCGCACTTCGGGATTCGACATCGAATCCAGCTACCGTCATTCACTTGGCGATGGCGTGCTCGGCATGCGCCTCATCGGAACGCGGCTGCTGCACTACAAGCAGCAGAACTCAGCGGAGTCGCCGGTGGTCGACTTCGCTGGCAATGCGGATTTCATCCAGGGCTTTTATCCGCTGCCACTCCCGACGTGGCGCGGAAATCTCGAACTCAGCTACTCGAACGGCGGGCTGTTGGTCAGTGCGCAGGAACGCTACATCGGGAGCTTCAACAAGTCCGATCAGTTCGTTCACCAGATCAATCGCGTGCCGGAGACATTCTATACGGATCTCAGCATCAGCTACCGCATGGACGGTGCGCACTTCAAGCCGGAGCTGTTCGCGACCGTGAACAATGTGTTCGACCAGGACGGCCGGCTGTTCCTGATCAGTCCGGTTCCGGGCCTCAACATCCCGACCGCACGTAGCATTTACGACATCGTCGGCCGTTACTTCACGCTGGGTGTGAGGGTGCAGATGTAGCGACTAGCAGCGACGATGCGTCATCGGCTCGACGACTTCACAGAGCTCCTACTGGTCGAAGCTCTCCGTCAGCATCTCGACGAACGCCGAGACTTTCGGTGGCCGGAAGCGCACGGCCGGGTAGACCGCATGGATTCCGCCCGAGGGTAACTGCCACTGGGGCAACACGTGAATGAGATGGCCGGCGGCGATGTCCTTGGCGACGAGATAATCAGGGAGCACCGATAGGCCGCACCCCTGGCGCACCGCTGTGAACAATTCGGGCTGCGTCGGATAAATGGTGCTCGGTCTGATTTGTAGATTGGGTACGTTGAACTGAATATCGTTCACAGAACTGACGTTGCGATTTTCGAGCGCGGCGGCGGTCAGTGTAGTCACCGCAACTGGAATTTTCTGCTGGTTTTCTTCGACGCGCCGCGCCGTGACCGTGATTTCTTCCAACCCATCGAACCGGGTAACCCCGGTCTTTTCCAAGGCGGTGTCAGATCAAGTCGAAACTAATATAGCAATGTAGCCGTACTGGTCGGCGATGCTCGCTGGCTCTGACAACCAGCGCGTGGTGGGGACGTCAGTCGAGCGCTTCTGGAAGCTCGGTGTGTTGGTCGGCAACGCATGGATTACCCTGCGCTGCTCCTGGACTCGGTGCAACCCCCTCGATGCGGCCTCCGACGAGCCATGCTACATTTGATGCGCACCATTGCCTTGCCAGGAAAATTGAACATGAAAGCGTTCCCGTTGGCGCTCGCTGCCCTGGCGATCATTGCCGGCGCGCCCGCATCAATCGCTGCAGACATCGTAACGTCGGAGCAAGCCATCAGGCGCACTGTCCTGCATCGGACGGATGTCCCGGACTCGAACTGTGAAGTGGTGTTGGTACTTCTGGAAGTTGCTGCGAACACCAGGACCGGCAAACATACGCATGCAGGAACCGTCACGGGGTACGTCCTGGAAGGCGACTACACAATGTCGATCGAAGGTCAGATGCCGCATACGTTCAAGCCCGGTGAGGTTATTGCAGTGCCGAATGGCGCGCCCCATGACGAGTACAGCGGCAGCCGGCCGGCAAAGCTTATTGCAGTGTTTACGGTCGAGAAAGGCAAGCCGCTCACGTCACCCGTGCCGCCCGCCCGCTGATTCGTGAAGTAAGTCGTTCGGCTATGTGCTCCCGGATACTGGCCATGGCTTGGTCTGGCAATATCCCGTCGTCCGCCAGGAGGTGTTCAGACTGGTTCTCGTCGTGAACCAAGCACAGTATTTAGATTTAGGTTCCGCGGCCGCGAGGATGCACCGAGAACCGCTTGCACGGCCCTTGAATGGCATAGAAGTACCACGTGTCCTGCTCGAACTGAAATTCCGCCACTTCCTGCACGCCCGCATAGATCATGTCGTCCACGCAGTGCAGCTGCGCGAATGGTCCCATACGTACGTTTTGTCCCTCGCGGTTTGTCATGAGGATGACAAGCTCGGCGACGCAATCGATCCGCGGCAGGTTTTCTTCGTCATGCGCCTGCCAACCGTTCCTTGTGATCATGCAATTAGGTCCCCGTTGGCCTCGCAATAAATGCGAGATCCTTCAAACAGAAAACTCTGTGCCTGCCCGAGCGTGAGACGAGATCCAAAGTCTCCCAGGGATATCATGCTCAACATGCCGTTCTCCGCGTCCGTCGGTCAGTCGCTCGCCCGCCGCCACCGGTATCGCACCTCGTCCTCTGTCGCAACAATCCGCCGACAGTCATCGAGGCGATCCGGAGGACGGGCGATTTCACTGGAGTGCAGAACTACGGTCGTACGCTCATCGACGCCAAAGGACCGATATCGGTGCCCAAGGAAACCGAGAGGAACGAAGGCGGCGACGAATTC
>Ga0157380_10000895_pt1 | contig 18734 bp, 11 predicted proteins | sample S35metaG_FD_119757 | JGI IMG/M metagenome (GOLD analysis project Ga0157380, IMG submission 119757) | Switchgrass rhizosphere microbial communities from Kellogg Biological Station, Michigan, USA - S3-5 metaG | ecosystem: Host-associated > Plants > Roots > Rhizosphere > Soil | place: USA... | reverse complement strand
CTGAACCACTGATTATTGAGCGCTACCGAAGAACTAAGTTGAACTGCATTATCTCCCTGGCAGAAGGTTGGTGAACCGGTGGAGGTTATTGTTGGTGGCGTTGGAGCCACGATAGCTGCTACCACCTGGGCAACGCTCTCTGATGATGTGCAATTGTTGACAGTTACACGAACTGTATAAGCTCCCGAATTGTATGCAACATAAATTGAATCTGTTGCATTGGCAATCAATGACCCGTTAATATACCATTTATTGCCAATGACTGAAGATGATTTTAATTTAACACTGTCACCCACACAAAAACTCGTAGCGTTTAAAGCACTTATAACCGGAGTAATTGGTAATGGAGTTACATTAACTGATATCGTATCGGAATAATTATGACAACCAGAACTTGCGTTGGTAACCCTCACATAATACTTTCCGGTTGAAACAGCGTTATAACTGATACCATTTGCAGAAGAAAGCGACGTTCCGTTATCGAACCATTGATTATTTATATTCAAAGTGGATGTTAATGTTACAGATCCTCCTTCGCAGAAATTAATAGGACCGCCAACGGTAATAGTGGGTTTCACCGGTGTCGCGAGGTTGTTTACTGTAATAACATTTGAAGCATTGCTATAGCAGGAGCCATTGGCAATACGAACCGTATAGTTACCTGCTTGTTTTGCCCAGATAGAATCAGCTGATGCTCCGGCGATCGGTATATTGTTTAAAAACCATTGAATATTAGTTCCACTACTTGCTTTAAGTTTCACGGAATCTAATCCGCATTTGCTGTTGCCATCAGGTGCACTAATAGTAATTGGATTTGTCATCATTGCGCAGGTACTGAAAGTAGCTGCCGTACAACCGTTGGATTGATCCAATACATTGAAAGGGGCGGCAACCCAGGTGTAACTTATACCGGCTGATGGACTAAATACATAAGAAGTATCTCTTGTATATATTTCCGAATAACCACCGCTTTGCTCAATGATTCGTAAACGATAGGCATCGGCTCCATTGGCTTTCGTCCATTTGAATGTATAAGGGATGCCGTAATTTAATTCAACATCCTGAACTGGTTGAAGCAATTGCGGACAATCCGGAGCGGTCATCGGATTAAACACATTAATGCTGAACTGATCGTAGCCATTATTATTATCGGTATTGATACGGATATAGTAAGTATTACCTATAGTTAAACCATCCGCAACAAGCCTTGTAATAGTTCCTGCCTGGTAAACAGAAAAGGAAGAAGTGGCGCAGGGTTGTGCAATGGGTTGGAGGTTATTACATGAACCTTCGAACAGCGTTATATTCTTTGCGGAATAAAAAGATTCTCCAAAATCGTAATCAGAAGTTTGTATGATCTGTTTAGACTGTTGAGCTACAAATTTGAACCATAGATCATTTTTGTCACCATCTGCACAACTGCTGGCTAAGCTACTGGTGGGAGTACTTCCACGGAAACTTGCTATTGTATGGTTTCCTGCTGTTGATTGTACCGATATAGTAATTGCTCCGGTACAGCTATCATTTGGCGGGGTTGTTAATGTGTTAAACACAGAGGGATGACCATAATCTGTACAAGACAATCCAATGGGTCTTATTTCTGCCTGGTAAGTAGATGCAGGAACAAGTCCGGTTATTGAATAACTAAAAGTATTACCGCCTGCAATGTTTATTGGGTTGGAATAGGTAGGAACTGTGTTTGGTTCATCAATCTTTTTATACCTAAGTTCATAACCGCTGGCACCGGGAACCGTATTCCATGTCAAACGGGTACTGGTGGCATTTAGCGTAAAATCGGGGGCGGGTGTTATAAATGGCTGGCAACTGGAATAGAATTCAATATTGTCAATGGCGGCAGGGGGTTGGTTGCCATTGCTTCCATCATTGAACCATTGGAAAATAAGTCGCATAGTGGAACCTTCAAAACCCTGAACCGGAAGGGTAGCTACCTGTTTTCTTTTCCAGCTATTTTGATTGTAAAAACCGGAAGCGGCGTTAATAAAAACACCATTAAGTTCCTGGCCCGCTATAACCTGTGTGGAAGTTGTTCTTCCCCATATTCGCAAAGCATCTTTTGCTTCAGTTCCAAATGCTGATGTTTGCGATTCACCATTGCAGATAAAATCGAAACTTACCCAAAGTGTTTGTGCATTTGCGGGTATCGGAACATCCCTATAAAAATAAGAATAGGCGGATGAATTGGTTGAATAGTCATGGGGATAAGGTGCGTTATTTCCCGAACTGATATAAATACAATTACCGGTAAATCCCGGTGTAGCATTATTCCCCACTACCCATTTATTGGTTTGTGATCCATTTACTAAGCTCCAACCGACCGTTCCGTTTTCGAAATCGCCATTTCCATTGGAACCGCCAAATAAAAGAGTTTGGGCATTTGAGATATTGGCAAGCAAAAGAACTAAGGTAAGAGAGTAAATGTTTTTCATTAGAGTACAAGTATTGAGGCAAAAGATATTACTAAAAAGCAACTTACGAAAATAAAACAGGGTGATCTTTATGTTTGTTTCGAACGATTTTGATTAAGCGTTTAGTATTATATTACTGTGGTTTTTTTATCCCCGGATAAGCACTTGTTAGAACCAATTCATATTCCTCCCTTCCTTTAAGTTTCTTAATAAGCTGATGCAATTCCGAAGAATCATTAGCATCATCATATACCTGGTCGTGAGCCAATAACACAAGGTGATCTGGTGTTTTTGTTTTGTTCCCGGCAAATAAACTATCTATCTGCCGCAACAAATCATCTGAAGTATTTTTTAGTGTAAAGCTTTTATGATCGTAATGCCATTCCAGATCCCAACCGATGATGGTGAACCCGGCTTGTTGTAAGGAATCGGCAGCAATGGCGCTTTTCTTGAGATCAGTATAACTAAGTGTATCTACCCGCCAGATATTTCTTCCGGGTGTTCGACCTATATTATTATCAAATCCCAGGCTATCCCGGCAACGCTCAAAATCTTTCACTACTGTATCGGGTTCTTTATAAAACTCGCCGAATTTATTATGCAGGGCATGGGTATAGCTATGATTGCAGAGTTCGATGGACTGCGCCACTTTCAAGCTATCCCAGGTGGCTTTTTGAGAAGTGCTGGCGAAAACATGTTCACCGATTACAAAGAAAGTTACCGATACCTGCTCTTGTTGAACAATGTTCAGCACTTTGCGGGTGCCTTTGTTCGGACCATCATCAAAAGTGAGATAGATTTTTTTCTTCTTCTTCTTTTTGGGAGCGGGAGCCGCTGCGGTTTTAACGCTGTCGGGGAGAGGTGTATAAGAATATTGAATGGCGGAACCCTTGTCTATTTTATTGCAGGCGGCAAGAGCTATCAGCAGAATTACCAGGCGGGGGAAAATTGAAGGGGCCTGCTTAGCTCCTTCGTCGTCGTTGTCCATAATTTGTTAGGGGAAATTTTAGGATATGAATGTAGGAAGAAGTATAACAGGGTGCAATAGCCCAGTGGTTAAAGAATGTATAAAGATACAAGCTGCGAGCTTTGAGCTACGAGCTGCGAGCTGCTTTTGGAAAATAAAAAAGCATTTTGGTCTGGATCCAATGTAAGTAAGATAACCGATCGTGACTTTTTATCGGAAACCGGCTCGAAGCTCGCAGCTCATAGCTCGCAGCTTCTTCAATCTTCTAGCTTCGGCAGCGCAATCTTATACCTCACTGAAATAACACGAATAAGAATAATCAGCGCGACTCCGGAAAAGAAATTGATATCAGCATCAATCTTATAATAATTGAGAAGCACAAATAAACCTGCTCCGGCCAGACAGGCGGTAGCATAGATCTCCTTTTTAAAGATGAGTGGAATCTCATTGATCAATGTATCACGCAATACTCCCCCAAATACAGCAGATACCATCCCGAGTATAATAGCGGCGATCGCGTTTACATCGTGTGCCAGCGCTTTTTGAACACCGAGAATGGTGTATAATGCTACCCCCACAGTATCAAGCAAGAACAACGTGCGGGGAATCTTTTTTATAAACCGGCGGAAAAAAACCGTAAGCAATACCCCTGTGATTATTGCAATAATATAGTTACCATCTTTTATCCAGGCCAGGGGATGCAGATCCAGGAAAATATCGCGCAAAGTTCCGCCGCCGATAGCAGTAACAAAAGCGGTAAAGGAAACTCCGAAAATATCCTGGTACATCTTTTTACCAAAAGCAGCCAGTGCGCCGGAGATAGCGAAAACCAGGGTGCCGAGCAGGTCGACGTAGTAGGGGATGTGCATAGTAAAGTAATGTGCAAATTAGAAAAAATGGAATTCAGATGACGAATGTACGGATGGCGGATGGCGGATGCTTCTGTTTTAATTTCCCCGATATAAGGTAATACCCATCTAATCAAGCAAGTTAGACCTAAAGCATTCGCCATCCGCAATTCGCGAATTCGCAATCGTTTTTACCTTGTATTTTCTTAAATTCATGCGCTCAAACGTATTCAAGCTTAATTTTGCCATATAAAATCATTTCGTTCCCATGGGCCGTAAACAAGAAGTACTCAGTGATGTAGTTATCAAATTCGCCGGAGACAGTGGCGATGGTATGCAATTAACAGGTTCTCAGTTTACCAATAATACTGCTTTATTAGGTATCGACCTTGCCACCTTTCCCGATTTTCCCGCCGAGATACGGGCGCCGCAGGGTACATTGCCCGGTGTGAGTGGTTATCAATTGCGTTTTTCGAGCGACCGGGTATTTACTCCGGGCGACGAATGTGATGTATTGGTCGCTATGAATGCCGCCGCTTTGAAAACGAATTTGAATGTGCTGAAAAAGGGAGGTAAAATTATTGCTAACACCGATGGATTCGATGCGAAAAATCTTCGTTTGGCGAATTATGCCGATGGAGTGAATCCGCTTGAAAACAACAGTCTTGATAATTACGAGGTGATCAAGATGGATGTAACCAAAATGACCCGTGAGGCATTGAAGGATATATCCATGGGTATGAAAGAAAAGGATCGGGCCAAAAATATGTTTGTGCTTGGATTCCTATATTGGATGTACAACAGGGAACTGGAAAATACCATTCAGTTCATAACAGATAAGTTTGGAAAAAAACCAGAGATACTGGAAAGTAACGTAAAGGCGCTGCAGGCCGGATACAACTATGGGGATACCACAGAAACCTTTACTACAACTTTTAAAGTAGAGAAAGCAAAAATGGACCCCGGCGTATACCGCAGTGTGATGGGTAACCAGGCACTTTCTTATGGATTAATTGCCGCTTCTCAGAAAAGTGGGTTGCCTTTATTCCTGGGTTCTTACCCAATTACTCCCGCATCAGATATCTTACACGAACTGAGCCGTCATAAAGCTTTTGGTGTAAAAACATTCCAGGCTGAAGATGAAATTGCGGCGATTACTTCTGTGATCGGTGCTGCTTATGGAGGCGCATTGGGAATTACAACTACTTCAGGTCCGGGCATTGCCTTAAAGGCAGAAGCCATGGGATTGGCCGTGATGATGGAACTTCCATTGGTAGTGGTGAATGTACAAAGAGGAGGTCCTTCCACCGGCTTACCTACTAAGACAGAACAAAGTGATTTGCTGCAGGCTTATTATGGAAGAAATGGAGAATGTCCTATGCCGGTGATAGCTTCTTCTACACCAAGTGATTGTTTTGATGTTGCGTATGAAGCGTGCCGCTTAGCCGTACAACATATGACACCGATAATGCTTTTGAGTGATGGATATATAGCTAATGGTGCCGAACCCTGGCGCTTTCCAAAGAGTGATGATCTTCCAGAAATAAAAGTCAATATTAAAAAAGGATTGGATGAAGGAGAAGAAAAACTTCAACCCTATAAGCGTGATGAAAAATTAGTAAGGGCATGGGCGATACCCGGAACCCCCGGCCTTGAACATCGCGTAGGTGGATTGGAAAAACAGGATGTTACCGGTAATATTAATTATGAACCCGAGAATCACCAGCACATGGTATTTACGCGGCAAGCCAAAGTAGACAGAATTGCTGATTATATCCCTGAACAGAAATTAGACAGCGGTCCGGAAAAAGGAAAATTGCTGGTTGTTGGATGGGGAAGTACATATGGGGCAATCAAAAGCGCTTGCGCCCAATTACAAGCTGAAGGAGTTTCCGTGAGTCATGCACATATAAGATATATACGGCCTTTCCCGAAAAACCTTGGTAGCATTCTCAGAAACTTCGACCAGGTTTTGATTCCTGAAATCAATAACGGCCAATTGATAAAAATTATCCGCGATCAGTATTTCGTAGATGCCAAAGGATATAATAAGATCATGGGAGTACCTATTACCAAGACGGAGATGGTGATGAAGATAAGGGAAATGCTGGGGGGGAAGAATTAAGAACCAAGATGCCAAGATACCAAGAACCAAAGAAAGAATACAAAAGAAAACCAAGTATCAAAAAAAGAATACAAAAAATAAAATCCAAAGGGTCTCTGAATTTCAGAGGCCCTTTGGATTTTATAGCTTGGATTTTTTTTGTTCTTTCTTTGTATTCTTTTTGTATTTCTTTTTTGGATCTTGGAATCTTGGTTCTTGGTTCTTTTAACTCATCACTTATTCTTTGTAAACCAAAAATTGTCTCCTCTAAAACTGCACCATAACTTCACCACTTCCTTATTCTCGTCTCTCACAAAAAGAATATCTATATACATGGAAGTAAAATGATCTTCACTATCCGGAAACAGTGGAAAAAATTTGCGTAGATCGCGGCCCTTGTTCCAGATATAATAAAGTCGATTATTATCAATACCTATTTCAATCGATTCTCCTTTGGCACTAGTATAATTACCAAGAAAAGATTTATAAGCTATGCTGTTATCTTTTGCAACCGGTAACGCGCAGGATGTTACACTGTCAATATCCTTAACCAATTCTTTTGTGAAATTGATGGAATTGCGTTTCCCTTTTTCCGCTTTAGCGAAAGTCGCAAAACCAATGATGCCACTTGGACTGAGCTTACCAGGCTCCATCGGTACTGGAGTAAGTGGTCCTGGCCGGGTATACCCCGTGGTATCATCTACCGCTTTGCTCATATCCACCAGTTCAGGTCGCATGAATAATACATTCGAGCCTTCTATCTCATCCGCATGTCCACCCGCATCTCGTTCCTTTATACCTTTTTCTGCGTTTTCATAATTGGGTCGGGCATAATCGCTATAGTATAGAACAATACCTTCTTGTTTTAAAATAGAGGCAGCCTGTTGTAATGCGGGAATGGTACTGACTCCGATGTTAATTACATAAAATCGTTTTGGACCGAACCCCGATAAGGTGCGGATAATATCCAATAATACATTCCGACTTGTAGTAAAAAAAGTAGTGGTGGATCCCGGGTATTTCACAAAAGCCGGGTATAATCCATAAGAAATAGTAGGAGTGATGATTACTTTTCGTTCCAGTGCCACCATATTTTTATAGTGTTCGGCCTGGATAAAATCAGTAGCTAATGGTAAATGCGGACCATGTTCTTTTGCCGCTGCTCCTAACGGAATTACAACAACGGCATCCGCCGTTAATACCTCTTTTGCTTTCGTCCAGTTGATATCCTCGAGGAATATGGCTTTATTATTCTTGTTACGGGTTTGGGCCGAAACTGATAAGCTAATAAGTAAGAAGAATGGGAGAACTGTTCTTTTCATTTTACCTGTTTGTTAGTTTTTAGATAGCCGGTAAAAATGTTACTCAATTTATCCGGCATTTTTCAGGATATATAAGGTACAAAATTTTGGGTTATGACTCAGTGTGAAAATTGGGAAAAGAGCAATTGAGAAATTATTGTTATCCGGGGAAGTCTTGCATAATCTGTCTACGAAACATAAAATTTCAGGAATAATCCTTGCTCTTGTACTCATATCCCGTAGGGACATCTCATGGGTAGCACTCAGGATGAAAGATACAGTGCTATACCAAATGAGAGAATTGATATTACCAATCCAAACATGAAAATATTATAAGAGAGTCGCAGGAATTTGTATTTTTTTGCAAGAACCTTTCCGAGATAATAAATATCCTTGATCATACTTCCATACAGGTATTCGCGGTCGTTCATCATTTCCTTCATGCCCCACTCATAATCCGGCAAATCCATCTTAAAAAAATTACCAAAGAAAAGCAGGTTGATCTTTTTCTGTTGCACATCTTCATGTGTGAACGTTCCCCGGTTCACATTGGGCCGGGTAGCAAGGATAGCGAATATGATTGCGCAAAGGCAAACCAGGCACAAAATAATAGTAGGTATAATGAATTGAGGATAGTATTGAAGTTTGCTCAATAGAACTGAAACAACAATGGAAAGCACGATGGTGTTAACGGATATCATAATATTCGCCTTGCTGTCCGCCATCTGGCTTAAACTAACATGATTGTCGCTCATGATACGGAACATAGTAGCGATACCTCTTTCCGTGCGACTTTCTTTTTCTTTATCCTTTTTAATTTTTTCTTCAACAGGAGTGGCTACCGGTGGAATTTCAGAATTTTTGTTTGTCTTTGGTTTTTCTTCAATAATCTCCGTCTTTATCGTTCCATTTTCTTTTTCCAGCAATGCTTTTAAATTCTGTTGTTTCACTGGTTCCAGTTTCTGCCTTGCATAATCCGTGAAAAATTGGTGCTCTTGCAGGAATTGAATATTTCTCTGGCGCCAATCCTTTTTCTTCAGCTCTTCGCCGCCGTGGTTTTTTAATTCCTTACGCAGTAATTTATTCTGGATTTTAAATTCTTCTGTACCGAGATGATATAGATCGGCATCACAAAGGATTTGCTCCACCAGGTTTTGGGGCGATTGTGGCATGCGGGTGGCGGCAATCCCACTCACCACTTTTTCGATTAATTCGGAAGGAACATTTTTGCTTTGCAGATAGTTGGTAGCGATACGCTGGCTGGCAGCTTCGTGATCCTGGGCTTTTCCTTTGCTATAACCGGAATCATGAAACCAGGCGCTGAGTAATAAGATCAGGCGATCGTCTTCGGGTAATTGATAATGATCAGCCATTAGGGTCGCGGCTTTCACTACTCCTTCGGTATGCCCGATGCTGTGATAAGAAAATGTTTCTTCCACCCGGGCAGCAAACAACTGCCGTATATACTGCTCCGCGTTTTGTAATAATAAGGGGTTAGACATACCAATCTTTGAATCCCGAATTTAGGTAAACATTTTGGTAGCTGTACATTCTTGCGATGTAACAGCATATGAAATACAACTATTCATGTTTTTCTGTATCTCACCCTACATAAAGATTGTATATTTAATTACTCTATTCTTAGTATCAATAAACCTTTTCCTTACAATATGAAATGGATTTGGATTTTTATTACAGGCTGCGGTATTATGCTCCTTTTTAACCAATGCAACCGGTTGAGCGGACGCTCTTTTGTACCTGCCTTACCCGGGTATGAAGGAAGTGAACGTCATTCGGTAATTTTGAAACGCCCCTTGAGGGAAATATCCGGGATAGATTATATCAGCGAAAACAGTTTGGTGGCCATCAACGATGAAGCAGGGAAACTATTTTTTGTTAATCCCTCTTCCGGGTTATTTGAAGTGTTTGAATTTGGTAAAAAAGATGATTATGAAGATGTGGTCATTGCCGGTTCTTCTTATTTTGTTATGAATAGTAAAGGACACTTATTCGAAATATCGATCGGTGAAAGAAAACTGATGGCCAGTTATATTAATAATTTTGGGAAACATATCGAGTTTGAGAGCCTTTGTTATGATAGAATAAATAATCAGTTGTTACTGATTTGCAAAGAATGCGGAAAAAATCCAAATAGTATTAATGCGTACCGGTTTAGTCTTATATCAAAAGAATTTTTAGCCGGCACTTATTTTTCAATCCCCTGGACCGATATCCGTCGAATGATGAAAGACAACAGTATCGAATGTAAACCCTCCGGCGCATCCATCAACCCGGTAAATGGGAAAATATATATCATTGCATCGTTGAGTAAAACATTATTGCAATGTAGTGTTACCGGACAACTGGAAGCCGCTTATGGATTAAACCCCGATCATTTTCCTCAACCCGAAGGAATTTGTTTTTCACCCGGAGGGGATCTTTATATTGCCAATGAAGGAGTACAGGGTAAAGGGACCTTGCTTAAATTTTCATTTCACCCCAATGACGTTATCGGAAATGCGGCGCAATAATTTAATAGAATAATTGATAGTCATGTTCAAAAATTGTTTTTTGTTTTTGCTGTTGCTTCTTCCTGGTTGCTTTGTACTGGCACAGCAGGAGTCAGCGGTTAAGCGGATCTGGCTGGTTGGAGACGCTGGCCAACTTCAGCATGGAATCAACCCACAATTGGAATTACTCAAACAACTCAATCTTCTTGATAAAAACTCAACCGTTCTTTTTTTGGGTGATAATGTATACGAAACAGGATTACCCGATTCTCAAAGCAAGCATTTCGATGAAAAAAAATTGATATTGGATCAGCAGGTAGCATTGGTAAAAAATACAGGTGCGCAAGCTTATTTTATTCCCGGTAATCACGATTGGTTGGAAGGGAAAAGCAGGGGTTGGCGACAGGTATTAAATGAATACCGCTATATCCAATCACTACAGTTACCCAATGTTCATTTTGCTCCTGAAAACGGTTGCCCGGGACCAACAGAAGTTACCGTAAACGACCAGATAACAATAGTGATCATGGATACGCAATGGTGGTTGCAGCAGAATGAACGACCCGGTGAAAACTCTGATTGTGAATGTAAGAATGAAGACGAGGTTATCTCTAAATTAAAAGATATTTTGTATCGTAACCGCGGCAAGTTAGTATTATTCGCGGGGCATCATCCCTTTAAAACATATGGACCTCATGGCGGTTATTATACCCTGAAACAACACATTTTTCCATTTACCGACCTCAATAAAAATTTATATATCCCCTTACCGGTTATAGGTTCAATTTACCCGATAACAAGAGGAGTGTTTGGAAACTTGCAAGACACCAAGCATCCCGAGTATAAGGATATGACCCAAAAACTGGATGAAGTATTGTCAAAGCATCCTCATTGTATAAGATTGTCGGGTCATGATCATAATCTTCAATTCATAAAACAAAACAACCAGGAGTATATTGTTAGCGGCGCAGGTTCTAAATCGAGCCGCGTTAAGTATGGAAACGGAAGCTTATATGCTGATGAGGGTCCGGGTTTTGGGTTGCTTGAAGTATTTGGAGATGGAAGAATTCAATTGAAATTTTATTCTACAGATAATAAGGATCATCTGGTTTATGATACAGCCTTGCGTGTTTTCCAACCAATTGATATCGTAAAAGAAACTTCAGTAATTCCAACATTTCCCGATTCGGTTACAGCCACTGCGGCTCCCGGTTTCAAAGCAAGTAATTTCAAACAATTTTTATGGGGTAAAAATTACCGCAATGAATGGGCGACGCCTATCCGCGTACCGGTCTTTGATATTGCCAAAGAGAAAGGAGGTTTGAAAGCTGTGCAGCAGGGGGGGCGACTTCAATCAAAGTCTCTTCGGCTGGAAGATACGGAAGGTCGGCAGTATGTATTACGCAGTATTGAAAAATATCCTGATAGAATATTACCCGAAGAGTTTCGTCAAACAATAATTAAAGATGCGTTGGTAGATGCCATCTCAGCTTCGTATCCATATGCCGCAGTTTCGGTTCCCATTATGGCAACCGCGGCAGGTGTACCACATGCCAATCCAAAAATTGTTTATTTACCCGATGATGCCCGCCTCGGAATTTACCGGGGGGAATTTGCCAACAATCTTTACATTTTTGAAGAAAGAGAACCAGGCGGATTGAAAAAAACCTATAGTACACCCAAGGTATTGGAAGAAATAAAAGATGATAATGATAATACCATTGATGAACAGGCTACCTTAAAAGCGAGATTGCTGGATATGTTTATGATGGACTTCGACCGTCACGAAGATCAATGGCGGTGGGGAAGGAACGATAAAGAAAAAGGCAAGATTTATTACCCGATTCCCCGCGATCGTGATCAACCTTTTTTTATTAACGAAGGTGTTTTTCCTCGTGTAATAAGCAGAGAGTGGGTACAGCCGAGGTTTCAGGGATTTCGCGTTAAAGCCAGAAATATCAACTCATTTAATTTTAATGGACGTTATTTCGATCGTCTTTTCCTAACGAATCTATCTCGACAGGATTGGGAAAAAGCAACAGATGCTTTTTTGCCATTAATGACCGATTCAGTTATTGAAGCGGCCATGAAACAACAACCTGCATCCATTCAATCATATTCGTTACCATCTATTATCACCAAACTAAAAGAACGACGCAAGTACCTGAAAGAGGATGTAATGACCTATTATAAATTTCTCGCAAAAGCAGTAGATATTTATGGCAGCGATAAGAAAGAATGGTTTGATATTACCCGTCATAAAGATGGAAGTGTTACGGTGAAGATGTATAAGCTTACCAAAGAAGGGGAGAAGAGTACCATGAACTTTGATCGCACATTTTTTCCTTACGAAACCAAAGAAATCCGGCTTTGGGGAATGGGTGGAGATGATCATTTTGAAATACGGGGTGGAGGAAGCAAAAATATTTTGGTTCGACTGTTTGGTGGCAGAGGAAAAGATGAAATGAATATAATAAGCAGTTCAACACCTGCGCGAAAAACGAGGTTGTACGATCTTTCAACGGAGGAAAATACGATCACGGGAACTGGAAAATGGCTCAATCGCTTTGACGATGATCCCGCAGTTAACGAACCCGAACCAAGAGCATACAAATACAATATATGGATGCCATTGGTAACGGCTGCCTATAACCCCGATGATGGTGTATACGTGGGATTCGCGTTGAAAAATACCCAACACGGTTTCCGTAAGCAGCCCCACAAAGTAGTGCACCAATGGAAAGCCAGCTATGCGATAGCAACCGGTGCGTATAATTTTGGATATGATATGGATGCGGTGGATGTAATCGGCAAAATGGATCTTGTATTGCATGGAGTAGTACGAGCTCCTAATAATACGGTCAACTTTTTTGGATTGGGTAATGAAACGGAATTCGACCAATCAAACGGTAAATCGATCAGTTATTATCGCACCCGCTATAATATAATTGAAGCGGCGGCGATGCTCCGTATGGATATTACAAAGAAGATTTCTTTGTTGATAGGACCCGTGTTCCAGCATTACAGTATCGATAGCAGTGAAAACGCGAATCGCATTATTACATCCGGCGACCTGGTGGGAATTGATGAGACCACCTTGTTTAATAGCAAATTCTACACAGGCGCACGGTTTCAGTTGGATATTGATATGCGGAATAATAAAACCATTACTTCCCGTGGAGTGTATTGGCATACTTATTTTCAATCCGCGAAGGGATTGACGGGGAGTAGTACCAATATCACCCAATTTTCAAGCGATCTTTCTGTATTCACAAGCTTTAGCAGAGCAGCCAATTTTGTGATCGCTGCAAGAGTTGGCGGTGGAATTAATTTTGGCAAGTACGAATTCTTCCAGGCGCAATCATTAGGAGGTACAGAAAACCTGCGCGGTTTCCGGAAGTATCGTTTTGCCGGTGATAAATCGGCGTATGCTAATCTGGATCTTCGCTTGCATCTGTTCGATTTCCGTGGTTATCTCATTCCAGGTTCATTGGGATTGCTTGGTTTTAATGATGTGGGACGAGTTTGGTTCGATACAGAAAACTCTTCAGCTTGGCACTACGGATATGGTGCTGGAATTTGGATAGCACCTGCTAAGAGATATGTGCTCACCTTTTGTTATGCCCATTCAAAAGATGGAGGATTGCCGTTTGTATCGTTGGGATTTCAATTTTAAAACGTGAGTCGTGAGACGTGAATCGTGAGAGAAGAATCGTGAATCGTGAATGGTGAGTCGTGAGTAGCGAGAGAAACTCTATAAATATTAGTAGCTTACCTCCACTCGGAGAGCCACTCACGACTCACGACTCACGACTCACCACTCACCACTCACGACTCACCACTCACCACTCACGACTCACCACTCACGACTCACCACTCACGATTCACGACTAATTCGCGGTTGCTTTATTTTCAACAGACGCTGGTTCTTTCGTTTGCTCTTCTTCCATATTTATCGCCACCCTCAATCCCTTCAATCCACTCACCCCCTGTAATTCTTCCAATTCAAATTGCTGAACAGGTCCTTTTAATAAATTTTTATTGCGGAGAAAGTCGATATACTCCATGTACTCCTGCCCTTCGGGTGGTTGCGAGTAAACAATCGCTATCATACCAGGTTGGGTGAGGCGTTCTTTGGAATTTTTGATATGAACTTTATCGATTCTTTTCTTAATTATTTCATAACGGATATTGTAAGCGCCATCTACATCAAATTTTCTTTCCGCTGTCCGGAAACTGATAGAGATTGGATGACTATGGGCCAGAATTAATTGAGTAGTTTGTAGGGGCATTGATAATTTCTTCTCCAACCGGTTCGTTAACTGCGCGGCCTTGGCCAGTGTCGTCAGTTGCCACATCTTCAAATTCTTCAGGTAAAACGCGTCGAAATTTTTATTCGGGGAAATCGATTGACCGATATAAATATTGAAATCGACCCCATCCGTAACAAAACGTTCGAAATAATGCGGGAAGATCTGTTGCGCAGCCTCCTGTTCCTTATCTATAAAGCGGGCTACCTCGTCATTTATATGTGTAATGGCATTTTCGTATTCACGGCGGTGCTGGTATAGCATTTCCACCGGTGAATTAACTGCTTCGAAATAACTTTTTATAGTTGTACTAAGCGACGGCACTATTGTTTGCAAGTGCTGGAATAACTGAACGATATCCTTTTTCAGGAAGTTCTGAATGGTTATCTCATCATCCGAAAATAATGCGGCAGCTACTGAGTCGGAATATTTGTCGAGCTTATAGCGGATTTCATCCAGTAAGGGAAACTGGGTGACTTTTTGCGCCTGGCGAACGATCTCATCTGCCATATGCAATTGTTCGAGCATATCCTGCTGAATAGCCTGATTCCTTTCTATTGAAGAATTACGGATATCTATCGCACCATATAAAGGATACACATTATTGAAAACAATTGGTTCAATAATGGCTTCTTTTCCTTCCTCTTTCCGGGTAAGGTATTTTAAAGCTGCTTCAGTAAATCTCCATTCAACAGCGGGCTGCACCGCAGTAAATTTATCTTTGATTACTTTATCAACCTGGTTGTCCAGTATCTCCTGGCTTTTTTCGATCGCTAAAGCAAATAAAGGAATAGCCAATTCAATCTTCTTTACATGTTCCTGGTTCAGTTTGCCGGGTTCATCCGAAACAATTCCCAGTATTCCCAACAAATTATTTTTAGAATTAAAAAGAGGGTAGGCAATAATATTATACCACCCTTTATCCCGGAATTGCGCGAGAAATTCATATTGCTGAACAACCTCCTCGGTTATTTCAGGAATGATCATCGGACTACGGGATTCTTCAAATATTGATTTCAGTTTTTTATATAAATGCTGGTGCTTTTCCGGTGCAGGAGGATTTTTTGCGATGTTTTGATTAGTACTATAAGGATTGGTAATTACCAGGTGATCGTTTACCTGGAAAAAAGGTTTCAGAGAAATATGAATGCCCGGTACGCCCACCAGATCCTGCATTTGTTCCTGGAGTTCATTGAAGATTTTAGCGTCATCAAATGAATGAAGAGATAATAAACTGTTTTTGATCTTATTGATTACTTCTCTTTCGGTTACTTCTCTTACCCGTACAATTACGAATCCATCGAAGCTGAATAAATTTAAGGGAATCTCATCCCACAATTCTTTTGCTGACGCGATATCTGAAACAGTACAGCAGTCTTTATTGCAAGATTTCGGAAGCTCCGGTAATTCACCGTTCACCGTAATATCAATAAATCTCACATCCAGTTCCAGCTCCATATATTTATCGAGGTGAGTGAAAGGACATTTATAAGGATGTACTGATCTAACAATACCTTCTACATTTACATTGTATAATTTCGCCAGGACCATTTGATAGGCAGAAAGCATTTTTTCCTGGTTCAGGTTATGCTCGGTGCCCCCATCAGGCATTATTATCGTATCTCCATTACCTCCTAAAAATGTAGTCCGGAAAAGCTGTGAAGCATAAATCGTTTTATATTGAAAGGGAACGCTTACGGCAAACAGATCTTGTTGGTCCGAAACGGTAACCGGGAAAATGGTGGTCATCATTTCCTCAATCAATTCACTATGTCGATGGAACACTTCCTCATCTTCTATTGGAACTAATAATTCAGGGTGTTGCTTTACTTTTTCAAGCAGATTCTTGTAAACCTGTTGCATGCCGGGTCTGCCTTCCCTGGCAATAACCTCCCATAACCTCAATAATGGGGCAAATGATAATCTTGAACGGAATGTTTCCTGTTTAGGTAAACTTTTGGTCATGTCTCCTCCTTACTTAATAAATAAAAAATAGAATTTCTAAGGGTCGACAGTTGATGGTTGATGGTTAGGCTGCTAGCTATACGCAAATTTAGCCCATTCGGTTCTTTGAGGCAATGGTAAATGGGATGAATTGATAGTATAACCGGGTAAAGCTGGCATTTATACCGGTGAAATCAGTATCCAATCACATTAGCTGCGACGGGGGCGGTTGAGCACAAGGCCCAGTTTAACATTGATACTCAGGTAAGCATCTTTGTCGGACGGGTCACCTCTTCGCTGACCCGGCAAATAAGCGGGGGAGCTGAATAACTCTGAGCGACGGTCGGCTATTTTTTGCGCGAGAGCTGCCTGAACGGGATTGAAATATTGGTCGAAAAGGGAGGGGTCAATATACCGGGTACTAACATCATCCAGATAATCAGTAAGAAGAATACGATGAATGATTTCAAGGCGAAGATTCAATAAAGCCGAAAGTTCGTAGCCAATTCCAATGCCAACAGGAAAGTTGAATTGAGTGAGTTTATAAACAGGTCGGTTTGGGTATTCTTTAAAACCCTGCCCTTCTGTACGCAAAGGCTGTAACAAAACCCATCCATTGTTGAAGCATGCTTCGGGATTAAAATGAAAGATTCCTACCCCGGCCAATAGGTAAGGAGAAGCAAGAGGAATGATATCTTGTCTGGATTGTTTCAGTTGAGCAAGAAAATGCCACTCTGCAATGGCGGCTAATTCTGTGATTGCTGTACGGAAATGCAAATTTCTTTTATAACGATATTCGGCTACACTCTTATCATTTTTTAAAATACTATCCGCGCCCGTTAACTTTCCCGCACTGAATTCTAATCGGAATCCCCATATATAATTATAAAATGCATGCAGGTAAGCACCACCACAGAATTGAGTGTTTTTTATATTCAGGTCCTTGATAAAAGGTTTTCCCAGACCTTTATTTCCACCCAGGTCTGTAAAACAATTCATGCCTCCCATAGATAAGCCCGCTTCCAGAACAATAGGAGGATCAAGGTAAGTAGCATTATAAAAATAGTATTGGGTCGCAGCGGGCTGATACCATCCTATCAATAATAAAAAATAAACTATTCGAATCATTGGATCACTGCATAATCTTCACCGTAAAGATTGCTTATGCAGTAATGATTAAAAAAGGGAAAAAATCACAGGAAATGTTTTTTTCCTTTCAACTCACTACGATCGTTCAATCGTGGAAATGTTTTTGGAAATAGAGGCAGGCTTGCTGAACGCCACATTCCCTGCATTTGGGATTGCGGGCTACGCAGGTATAACGGCCATGTAAAATGAGCCAATGATGTGCTTTATGAATTAATTCGGAAGGGAAGTATTTTATCAATTGTTTTTCAGTAGCGAGTGGGGTTTTAGCGCCTACGGTAAGACCAATACGGGCGGAAACACGGAACACGTGCGTATCTACTGCCATATTAGGTTGCTGATCTACAACGGAAGTGATCACATTGGCTGTTTTACGACCTACCCCTGGTAGTTTGATAAGCTCTTCTACCGTTAATGGAACCTCCCCACCATAATCTTCTATCAGCATTTTAGCCATGCCGATCAGGTGCTTTGTTTTGTTATTAGGATAGGATATGCTTTTGATGAGAGGAAACAAATCATCAAAACTGGCTTTCGCCATTGAAGCGGGGTCGGGATATTGTTGAAAGATGGCGGGGGTTGTCATATTTACCCGCTTGTCGGTGCATTGAGCCGATAAAATTACCGATACCAGCAACTGAAAAGGATTGTCGTATAACAATTCCGTTTCGGCATTGGGAGCATGCTCCTGGAAGTAATCAATTATGAATTGAAAGCGATCCTTTCGGGTCATTATAGTAACAATGACTGCGAATATAAGCGAAGAAAATCAACGCTGCGACCGGAAAGCTTTTCCAGTAGAATAGTGTTACAATCCGTCTGTTTCAGATAGGCTCTGCAACGGCTGTTTCTCTTGCATAGTTGAGTACGTTCAGTACAGCTACTGTGCGGGGAGATTCGGCAATTTTGCTAAGGCAATCGGTAGAGGATTGTAAAACTTCGAGTTTTTCGCGGAGCGTCCAATCAGCCAGAAGGGCTTCATCGATAGCACGCGTTTTTTCAGGTGAGGTTTCTTTATACATATACTGTATAAGTTCCTCTGGTGTAAATAGAAGAGTCATAGGCAAACCATTTATATCCTTTAAAGTCCGAAAGAGTCAATTTCGGGTGTCCGTCCGTATTATTAACGGGAGTTTAGTTTCTTATATTGTGCGGATAGTGGAAAATAGAATAAGGTG
>Ga0157380_10000890_pt1 | contig 18755 bp, 16 predicted proteins | sample S35metaG_FD_119757 | JGI IMG/M metagenome (GOLD analysis project Ga0157380, IMG submission 119757) | Switchgrass rhizosphere microbial communities from Kellogg Biological Station, Michigan, USA - S3-5 metaG | ecosystem: Host-associated > Plants > Roots > Rhizosphere > Soil | place: USA... | reverse complement strand
TCAAGGAAGTCTGGATCGGGGTTAGGTAGCTCATCCAATCATTGTGTGCCGCGCCGGATAACAATTTCATATCTACACCCGCAACGGCCTGGCTGGTAGTTGATGCCCCAGATTTAACTTGTTGCGCATCGGAGGCGACAAAGGCGTCCTTCAATGAAACATAGGATGTAAATACTTTGCCAAGTTGCTGCTGAAAACTTTCGCTGACGGCAAACTGGGGCGCAGTTGCTTCGGACGCTTTTTCTTCCGATGTCTGGGCCTGTGTGTCCTCGGACGCTTCCTTCTTTCCTCCCGAACAATTCGACAGTAACGCAACCACTGTTGCAAATAAGAATGAATAAAAAATCAATCTAGCTTTCATGTTAATAATGTGTTTACAAATTAAATCTAAAATCTTTATCCAAAATGCCATCCGCGATATTTTTACCGCAGAGGCGCTAAGACGCAAAGGTGATTTAGAGTCTATTTTGGGTTTAACGATAACCCTTCACTTTGCGCCTTTGCGGTTCATTTTTAATTACGCTGAAGTTGACAGATCTCAATCTAATGTCAATCTAAAACCTGATCAAAAAAATTAGCCACGACGGGACCAAGCACAAACCCTGCCAACCGGCCGGCACGTTCCACAAAGTCGAGAATCTTCCAACCACCTCTTACTTGCTACCAACTACCACAAAGCACCATCCCAGCGCCAGACAGAGCGACCCCAGTAGGACTGTTAGCAACGGAGCTCGCCGCCCTCCTTAGAACGTCATCCTGAGCGAAGTGGTGGCCTGTGCGGTTGAGCGAAGGATCCCGAAGCTACGGAGTGCCTATGGTAAGACAATGCCGCCTGTAGAACGCTTGTGCGACCGCCACGGGATCCTTCGCACCCCCCGCCACGACACGTTCCATGCTCAGGATGACGGTTTCATAGGAGGGCGAGAGGCCGATAATGTCGTCGAGCCAGGTAACCATGGCCAAGTGCACCAGGCTAGCGGGATTACCGATTTTGCGCGATTGCCAACAACTATTTTTTTATTTTTAACATTTGCGCATTTATAGCGACAACAACAGTACTTATGCTCATGAGTACAGCACCCATTGCAGGGGTAAGCATAACCCCGGCGTTGTATAAAATTCCCGCAGCTAACGGGAGCGCTATTACATTGTAACCTGTCGCCCAGGCGAGGTTCTGCATCATTTTTCGATAAGTACCTTTCCCAAACAAAATCAGATTGGCAACATCTATTGGATTGCTATTTACCAAAACAATATCAGCGGTTTCTGCTGCAATGTCAGATCCAGAGCCAACAGCGATTCCGACGTCGGCTTGAGCCAGGGCAGGAGCATCGTTAACGCCATCGCCTGTCATGGCGACAAATTCGCCTTTTGCTTGCAACTCTTTAATCTTTTCCAATTTCTGATGTGGAAGGACTTCGGCCATAAATCCGTCCATCTTGAGCGAATCGCTTACTACCTTCGCGACTTCCTTATTATCGCCTGTCAGAAGAAGGGTTTTGATATTTTGTGATTGAAGAACCTTAATCGCCTCTGCAGATTCGGGCCGGATTTCGTCCGCTAAAGCCACATACCCTGAGACCGTATTTTCCACCAGTACATATACCGTTGTTTCAGCTTTTGAAGAGGACAGTTTTGCAGGCAGATTGTTTTCTTTCAGATAGCCGGGGCTTACTACTTTTACATCCTTGCCGTTAATGACAGCTTGGATTCCTTTTCCAGTAATCGCCTTGAAGTCATTTAAGCTTTGGACCTTTTGATTTAATTCTTTTGATTTTCTCAGTATGCCAGTCGCAATGGGGTGTTCGGAATTTTGTTCGAGTGAGGCAGCGAGGGATAGTATTTCCTCTTTGCTAAATTTTGCATCAAGAGATTCAAAGCTAACTACGTTGAATTCGCCACGCGTCAATGTCCCAGTCTTATCGAAAACCAATGTTGTGATCTTGCGTGAATTTTCAAAGGCAGTTCTGTCCTTAATTAAAAGTCCACTTTGGGCAGAGATCGCCGTTGATCTGGCAACAACGAGCGGCACGGCCAGACCTAAAGCATGAGGACAACATATCACAATTACAGTAACCATGCGTTCCATAGCGAAAGCAAGATCTTTCCCAATTGCTAGCCATATAGCAAAGGTAGCCACACCAGCAACTAGAGCGATAATCGTTAACCACTTAGCAGCCTGATCTGCCAGTAACTGCGTTTTTGATTTTGCGTCTTGAGCATCCCTAACTAGCTTGATCACCTGCGCGAGGTATGAGTCTTTAGAGCCATGCGTTACCTTGACTTTTAGTGAACCCTCTCCATTAAGGGAACCTGCAATCACTTTTTCATTTTTTTCTTTTTCAACCGGCTTCGATTCGCCCGTTAACATTGATTCATTCAAGTAACTTTTTCCTTCAACGATCTCCCCATCTGCAGCGATCTTTTCTCCCGGCTTTATAAGTATAACATCTCCCGCTTTTAGCTTGTCCGTCTTAACATCCATGATGTGATCGCCATGAACGAGGTGGGCGTCTGCTGGCATTAACTGGACAAGTAATTCCAGCTCGCGCGAAGCACCCATGATGGACTTCATCTCAATCCAATGACCAAGAAGCATAATGAGAATAAGGGTCGCCAACTCCCAAAAGAAATCCATTCCTTCAAGTCCGAAGATAATCGCAACGCTATAGATATAGGCGACTGTAATTGCTACTGCCACCAGTGTCATCATTCCAAGCGATTTGGATTTTACTTCATTTACCAATCCAGTCAGGAACGGCCATCCGCCATAGAAGAAAACGAGTGACGATAGAACGAGAAGTATATAATTTGAACCCGGAAAGGTCCAATTCACATTTAACCAATGCTGGATCATTGGGGAAAGCGCCATGATAGGAATTGTCAATACCAGAACGACATAAAAACGTTTCTTGAAATCATCAATCATTCCTTCATGGTGCGCATGTCCACCAGTTCCATGTTGTGCATGTCCCTTCATCTCATCATCGGGTTTTGTGACTTTAGAAGCTGGTTCGTGAGCTTCATGTCCTACATGTGTCATCTTAGTCTTTGATTCCTTTGCCGGAATCAAATACATGCCGCATTTTGGACATTTGCCGGGTGCATCTTTAATTACCTCTGGGTGCATGGGGCAGGTATATTGTATATGTTGATGCTCGTGCCTCATAAATTTTTATTTTATTTGAATTGGTAATGACAGTTTTACTTTTTCCAAACTTATTTCAAATGCGTCTTTTGAATCATCCGTTGACACGGTAGAATATCTTAATCTCTCTTGAACATTTGGCAATTAATACGGATCACACTTAGTTCCATGTCATTTAAGTTTACTCAATTCGATAGTTAAGCATCATTCCATCATCTTCATGTTCAAGATTGTGACAATGGAATACGAACATACCGGTGTATTGAGGGAATGTCATGATCAACCTTACCTTTTCCCCCGGCATCACCAGCACAGTGTCTTTCCAGGCTTTTTCTGATGCAAGAATTTGATTTCTCCCTCCGGTTCGTTCAAGGACTTGGAATTGCACCCCGTGAATGTGCATCGGATGAATTTCTTCCCCCAGCATATTGTCAAATTCCCAGATTTCAGTTGATCCTGCATTTACAATTTCATCAACCCGTTCCATCTCGAATGTCTTTCCATTTATTGAATGCTTTGCCGCGCCACCGTGGCCACCCTCACCTCCGAGTATTTTGGCAATGTTAAAGGTCCTGACATTTGAAGCCTGATTGGGGTTTATAGAAGTTATTGTGGAAAGGCTCGAAGGTAGTGTGAAACTTGAAGTCGATGTCTTGTCGACCTTAAACTTCAGGAGGTCGAAGCTTTGCCTGCCTTGCACATTGTACTCGCTAAATCTATTGCTTACTAAAAATATTTCTTTCCCAACAGGGAGGTTAGAGAAATCAATCAATACATCCAGCCGCTCCCCAGGCCCCAAAAGGATGCTCGACACCGATTCTGGTGTGTTCAATAATCCGCCATCTGCACCAATTACATTCAAATGTATCCCACCTGTAAGACCAAGATTGTAAACTCTGGCTGTGGATCCGTTTAGTATTCTAAATCTGTACCATTCCGACGAAACACTGACATATGGTGCATGCAATCCGTTCACCAGGATCTGTTCTCCAAGATATCCGGTCATCATCTCGTCGTCATTCGGAGAATAATCCAGATTACTTCCTTCAAAATGTTTGTCCTGAATAATGATTGGAATTTCAAATTCACCAGAAGGTAAATTCAGCGCAGCTTCTTCATCATCATTTACTATGAACAGTCCGGCTAATCCCATGAAAACTTGTTTGGCAGTTGACCCGTGGGAATGGGGATGATACCAGTAAGTTCCCGCTCTTTGGATGATGGGTAAGTCGTAGTTTAGCGACCCGCCCGCAGTAGCAACATCTTTTGGGTGGCCATCCATATTTTCAGGAAGGATGATACCGTGCCAATGGATATTGGTTTCTTCGGATAGGTTATTTTGAAGAGAAACATTTACAATTTCTCCATTTCGTGCTCTTATTGTCGGACCAAGCAAGCCATTTGCATAAGAAAGGGTTGCGCTCGATCTTCCTTTTAAGATTTCATACGTGCTGAGTTGTGCGTTTAAAAAAGCCGTCCCATTCGTCATTGATGGAATGATTAAAGGTCTGTCAAAAGATCCTTCAACAATCCAATTGGGTTCCCCAATCATATCTTCCTCCGTATGACAAGCTTTTAAAAAGACAGAAGCACCCGCAAACGCAGTGATCGCTTTTAGGCTCGACGATTTTATAAACTCTCTTCGTTTCATCACTTGTGCAATTCTTACTGTAGGGTTTCTTTTATCGATCCGCACTTTAACATCATGTCACCGAAATATGGATTCTTGATCTCTTTTTCATTAGATAGCCAAAAGGCGCCCTGATTACTATTTGCCATTGGGCAGTATTCAACATATAGGGAACCCGATGCAAGCTTCGAAGCTTTTACAAGTGTTGTCATCTCGTTGCTCAAAGTAGAAAAAGAAGCGCGCTGAAGTTCAATGTCCGAACTTGCTGAAATTTTTTCCGCTTCTTCAGAACGCTTCGTTCCATTAGATAAACTAGCTAGAGATTTCTGTAACTTGCCAGCGGCCTTTTTTGCTTCACCAGCATTCGATGAAACTAATGCATCTTTCAGGTGGAGATAATGTATGTAGGCTGTGTTAAGGTTTTCATCCTTAAAAGATGCGGTTCCCTTTTCCTGTGAACTTGAAACATGTGCTTTTTGGTCGTGACGCGCATAAGGTCCGATGGTTGAGAAAACTATTTTCATGGTCGCCAATTGCTCTTTCATAATGTCATTATTAAGGTTTATTTAATTTTTTCCTTAACAGATCCACAAGTCAGCATTTTGTCGCCGAAATAGGGGTTTTTAATTTGTTCCTGATCGCTTAGCCAATAAGCACCTTCGTTGTTGAACGCCATAGGGCAGAAGTCATAGAATGCTTCCTTTCCGCCGAGACCAAATGCCTTTACGCTTTTATAGAGATAATCAGAAAGACTGCTGAAAGATTTCCGCTGAGCTTCAATGTCTGAGCTTGATCGAATTTCCTTCAGCGAGGCTTGAATAGAGGAGAAGTAATTCATCCAATCATTATGTGCTGCACCCGATAATAATTTCATGTCAACTTTTGCAAGCATCTCATCAGTGCTCTTTGCTTCTTCCTTTACCTTGTTGGGATCAGATAATACAAAAGCATCCTTTAATTCTATATAGGAAGTAAACACACTTGCAAGCTGATTTTGGAATGATGCATCAACCTGGAATTGAGACTCACTCATTTGTTCAGATGTTGATCCCGAAGCATGTTTCGTGCTGTCGTGAGCGGCGTGTTTGTCGTGATTTTCAGCTTGACCTTCTTTCTTGTTACCTGAGCAATTTGTTAAAAAGGCGAGCGCAGTTGCACTTAAAAGCAGTGTGTAGAACATTAATCTGATTTTCATTTTTATAAATATTTAGTGTTATTCCTTATTTAAATTGACTCTGTGTTATAATAGCAAGAGCAGAAACACGATCAGGTATACAATCATTGAATTCCATCGTTGCTATTTCGATGGCTTTTCAAAAGCATCTTTGCAACATTCCTTCATCTATCAATGATTATGTCCAGCCATAGGATCTGTTCCTTTCTTAAGTATAATTTCTGAATACAGTAGGTATGCACCCGATACGGCTACAGTATCTCCTTCCTTTAGGCCTTGGGTAATTTCCACGAGGTCAAAACTTTCAGCGCCTGTCTTCACCATTTGAGGTCTGAATGTATTATGACCTGCCTGCAGATAAATATGGGTTCCGTTACCATCACGGATTACTGCATCTACTGGGATGGCAATAGCTTCCTTTGCCGAATGGGTTAATGCTACTTGTACTTGTTGACCTGGTTTAAGTTTTGATTCAGGATTCCTAATAGAAGCTCTCATCACCACGATCTGGGTATTTGCCCGGTATTCAGGGCTGAGAAATGTTACATTAGCTTCAATTGGATTCGCGCCAGACCCGCTAACATTTACCTTTACCTTATCACCGACCTTAACAAGACCCGTTTCATTTGGATACAATTCTGCTTCGACCCATAGTTTGCTGATGTCTTCTATTTTATAAAGTAATCCACCTTCGGAAACATATCCTCCTTCTGTAGCCCTGATTTCTGTAACGATACCAGATATCGGAGATTGAAATGTAACTCGCGGCTGAAGAGAGGTTCTATTTGAAAGCTCATTGATCTGATCATTTGACAATCCATATAGGAGCAATTTCTTAACAGAAGCATCTAAAAAAGATTTATAACGTTTTTCAGACTTTCCCAGAGTTTCATATTGTTCTTTTGCAAGAAGATATTCCTGTTGTAATGTCAACAGCGCTTCACTGTATAAAGTATATAGTGGTTGGCCCTTCGTGATAGGTTGCCCGGTTTCTTTTATATATAATTTTTCCACGCGTCCTGCAGCACGACTACTGATCACTTCGCTTTGTTCTTCATCGATAGTAACTGTGCCATTGACTATCACTGATTGACCTATCGCTTGCTTTCCTACCCGTTCAGTTGTAATGTTTGCAAGCTTGATCTGGCTATCACTGAGCATTAGGTCGTTGTTTGAGGCATCTGATTTATTTAGTTTAACCAAGGTCATTCCACAGATTGGACATGTGCCAGGCTTATCTGAAACCACTTGAGGATGCATCGAGCAAGTATATTTTTCTTGGGCTTCAATCTGATGTTCGGCGTGAGAATTCTTCGATTGGTCGCTTGAACATGAGAAGAATAAAAGAAATGACAGAGTTATTATGAATAGGGCTCTCATGTTAATTAATTGTTTTAATGAAGCTTTCGCTATCGACCAAATACTGTGCATTTGCAGCGATTTCATCGGAGGATGAAAGCCCACTCGTTACTTGAATCAATCCTTCTGACGAAACTCCAGTCATGATTTTCTTTGGTTTTAAAACTCCACGATCCTTGATAAATACGACCTTGTTGTTTCCTAGATCTAAGACTGATTCTCTCGGTACCCAAAGTGATTCTGATGGTGACAATTGAATTTTGGCAGTAACAAGATGGCCGATATGAAGCCCTTGAATTTTTTTAGTGTATACGCGGAGTTTCAGGAACTCCTGTCCGTCATTAAAAAACGGTTGTACAAAATTTACTGAGGCCTGTTCCGTAGATCCATTTCCGAAATCAAGTTTAAGCTTTTCACCTTGCCTAATTGATCCAGCTTGTTTCGCAGGAATATCGAGCTCAATTCGAAGCGCTTCATTGTTGACAATGCTGAATAGCGTTTGACCTGCCGACACATAACTTCCTTCCCTGAGAATTGAACCAGATACATCACTCTGTTGAGCAACGGGAGCGCTGGGTGAATTGGAAGAGGCTCCGCCCATTTCGTCCATTCCGTCGGCTGTGGAACCACCGTCTGATGGCATTGCACCAGCTGTTGGTGGCGATTTCTGAGCGTTGATCAGATATCCTGAGTAAGTACTGAAAATACTAAATGTATTTGTTGGCAGTTTCTTTTCTATAAGGGTATTGATCTGAGAGGCAGTCATGCCCATTAATTCTAACTTAGTTTTAGAAGCCTCAATAAGGGATGCATTTTCCGCATCATTCTCCAAAAGAAATATTAACTCCCGTTGGGCTGTGACGAGTTCAGGGCTATAGATCTCTGCAATCTTTTGACCTTTAGTAACAGGCTGGTAAGCATATTTTAGAAATATCCTTTCAAGACGGCCACTTACCCTGGACGGAATTGTGTAGATATTACGTGTATCATACGTAACCACACCTTGCACCTCAAGTGAAACCGGAACCGATTTAAATTCGCCTTTGATAGTCTTTATGGAAGCAACTATAATTTGATTGGGTGACTTGAGCAATTTTGCAAGCTCTTCCGTGATTTCTACATCTTCACCCGACCGTGCTTTACGCACCAAATCCATTCCACATACCGGACATGTGCCTGGTCGGTCGGAGATAACCGTTGGATGCATCGGGCATGTATAGGTATCAGCATGTTCTGCATGTTCGCCACCTTGACCACATGACGCCAGTGTTACCAAGGCAATTATTGTGAATAGTATGAAATTACTTTTCAAGTTCTTTTTCATAACTGACAATCATCTTATAATATTCTTCACGTTTATTTAAGTATTCCATTTGCGCCATATTCAGGGCTTCCCATCCATCGATGACGATGGGCAACTGCTCACGATTCTCTTCGTACGATAGCATGAGTGTTTGATAATTTTTTCTTAACGCAGGAATTATTTTTGTGTCATAATTTTCCAGTTGTTGCTTCATTCGTATAATTTGATTCGCCATCCCTGCCAGCATTCCGCGAGTTTCAATAAGAATACCTTCACGTCCTTTCTTCATCGCTTCTATATCGTATTGCATACCTCTAACTTCAGCTCGATACATTTTTGATGACCATGGAGCTATTGGAATTGATACCATTGCCATTGCTGTAAACTGTGTCGGCATATTGCCTATGGGCTGCATATGATCAAACCTGATTTTAAAATCTGGCTTCGCTTGAAATTTTTGTAGTTGTTGATTTAAGCGCATGACTTCAATGGTTCGGTTGATTTGGCGGATATCGCTTCTCTGGGTATTTAATTGAGAAGTGTCATTAATGATTTGATCAACGCTAAATTTTATAACCGTCGCCGTGTCAATCATGATCGAATCTGAAGGCAGTAGATTCATAATGGCTTTCAATCTGTAGCTTTTATCCTCGATGTCGGCTCTTGTCATTAAAAGCATGTTCTGGACTTCACTCAATCGCCCTTCTGCCTTATAAATATTCCCCAAACTTCCCTGGTTATATGGATAGCGGATTCTAGCAAGCTTCAGCATCAGATCTATGATGCGTTCATTTTCCTTTAATACAGTTATTTTTTCTTCGGCAACTAACCATTGATAGTAGTATGTTTTGGCCTCCGTTCGGAGGTTGTTGAATTGAATGAACCTTCCCTCTTCCTCGACTCCAGCACGAGATTGTAAATACTTTTTGTTTGCGTTTAGCTTGGCAGGATTTGGAATCTGCTGTTCAAGTGAAAACATCCACGAACCTTTATCGCTTTCTTCCATTAGCATTTGGTTCCCATAAGGTGTCATGAAGGTACCGGCACCCACCATCGGAGCCATCCAGCTTTTAGCTCCTGTCGAATATTCGTTCAAAGCTTTCACTTTGTTATCGTACTCCTGAAGCATTGGATTTTTTCGATCGATTACTTTAAGCACACTGTCCAATGTTACCACTTGGGCAGAGGCCAACGCGACCATGGCAAGAAATAATCCTGTAGATAAAAACTTCTTAATGATGTACTTCATACACTTCGAGTTTTCCGAATTTTCGCAATTCATATTCTTTAGTCATTAGAAAAATAAGTGGAGTCACAAGGAGGATATGTGTCGAGGATGTTAATACTCCACCGATCATTGGTAAGACAATAGGTTGCATCACATCACTACCTACGCCTGTAGACCATAATACGGGCACCAGTCCGAACAACGCGACGCACACCGTCATCAACTTTGGCCGAAGTCTTTTTGCTGCGCCGGCAATTACGTATTCTCTCAATTCTTCTTTTGAAATTGTTTCGCTGGAATTTCCCCGTAGCTTAACTAGTTGTTGCATGGCATCATTTAGATAAATCACCATGACAACGCCCGTTTCCACTGCAATTCCAAATAGAGCGATAAAGCCCACTGCTACTGCTACGGATAAATTGACACCATAGAAGTAAACCATGTAAGCTCCACCAATCAGGGCAAACGGCACCGTGATCAAACTAAAAAATGCTTCGCGGAGAGATTTGAACGCCAGGTATAGGGAAACAAAAATTATAAGTAGCACGACCGGTAGAATGATCATTAAAGTTTGCTTTCCATGGATGAGGTTTTCGTATTGTCCACTCCACTCGAGGTAGTATCCACTTGGAAGAACACCCATATTCTTATTCAATGTTTCCATAGCCTCCTTGACGGTCCCGCCTAAATCTCTGTCTCGCACATTGAAAAGAACGGCACCTCTCAGCAATGCATTTTCCGAAACGATCATTGGAGGTCCATTTTCGAATTTTATGTCAGCAACGTTTGACAACGGTATTGTCCCTAGCGATTGTGTTTTTATTGGAATTCGCTTGAGCTGTTCGACGCTGTTTCTAAAATCTTGAGCAAGTCGTACACTAATGGTAAATCTTTGACGGCCTTCAATCGTTTGCCCAATGGGTGAACCGCCTATCGCAGATTCAACGACCCTGTTCACTTCGTCAACGGTTAATCCATATCTGCCCAGCGCGTCTCGCTTAACTTCAATGTTTAGATATTTCCCTCCGATAATCGGATCAACATATAAATCTTTTACTCCGGGTACACCTTCTAACGCAGATTTTACTCGTTCAGAAAGCGCGAAAATACTGTCGAGGTTTTGGCCATATACTTTAACACCTACATCGGTTCGGATACCCGTAGCCAGCATGTTAATCCGGTTTATTATTGGTTGGGTCCAGCCATTAACAACTCCCGGAATTTGCATTTTTGCATCAAGCTCATTGATGAGATCATTTTTCGTGATACCATCTCTCCATGCGGATTTAGGTTTAAGCATGATAATAGTCTCAATCATACTGATGGGAGAATTATCAGTGGCAGTACTGGCTCTTCCAGCTTTTCCTAAAACCTTATCTACCTCCGGAACTGACTTAATTATCTTGTCCTGTAATTGAAGAATCCGTTTTGCTTCTTCATTAGAAACATCTGGAAGGGTCACTGGCATGAATAAAATAGATTGCTCATCCAGAGGCGGCATGAACTCGCTGCCTAGGCTCAGAAGTAATGGAATGCTTACAAGTAGAGCCAAAATATTAATTCCAATTGTGGTCTTCCTCCACTTCATACAAGATCTTATGACGGGCTCATAAATTCCTTCCAGAAATCTGTTAATAGGATTTCTTCTCTCATTGGTAAATCTTCCTTTCATAAAGAAGGAAATGATTACTGGTGCGAGCGTTACAACCAGGATAGCATCTACAATGAGAATGAATGTTTTAGTGTACGCAAGTGGATGGAAGAGTTTGCCTTCCTGACCTGTTAACATGAACACAGGAAGAAATGATGTTATGATGATGATAGTAGAATAAAATACCCCGCGTGAAACCTGCTTAGACGATTTCTCGATAATCGCCATCCTTTCGGCCTCATCGATCTTTATATATTTCCTATTGAACAAATTTTTAACCATAACTATTTTTTAGGTTTCGGATTAAGCTCCTCAAAACGTGTTGATAAATGTTTATAAGAATTCTCTGCCATTATAATTCCGTTATCCACGATTACTCCAATGGCAAGCGCAATTCCAGTGAGTGACATGATGTTGGATGTGATACCAAAAGCATTCAATAGAATAAAACTTGTTGCAATGGTAATCGGTATCTGTATAATGATACTAACCGCACTTCGCCAATGAAAAAGGAAGATGATTACTACCAACGACACCACGATCATTTCTTCTGTCAACGTGGTTTTGATTGATGAGATTGATTCTTGTATTAATTCACTTCGGTCGTATATAATATTAAACTTGACACCCTGAGGAAAACCCTTGGCTACTTCCACCATTTTGCTTTTTACGGCAGTGATCACTTCGTCTGCGTTTTCTCCATAGCGCATCACCACAATTCCTCCAACAACTTCACCTTCTCCATCCTGATCAAAAATTCCCAGACGTGTTTCACCTGTCATTTGTACAGATCCTAAATCACTAATTCTGACTGGTGTGGCGTTAACTGTTTTGACGGTAATACTTTCAATCTCTTCTATTGATTTTAGATACCCGGACGATTTTATGATATAACCAATGTCGCTCATTTCGAATTTGCGACCGCCAGCCTCGTTATTGTTTGTGCGCACAGACTGGATTACTTCCTGAGTTGACAAGCTATAGTAGTTAAGTTTGTTCGGATTCAATGTAACCTGATATTGTTTTTGGAATCCTCCAAAGGAGGCAATCTCACTTACACCGGGAGCGTTTTGTAACGCGAACTTTACGTACCAATCCTGAAGGGCGCGTTGCTCTCCCAAATCCATTTCTGGAGCTTCAAGGGTATACCAGAGAATGTGGCCAACGCCAGTTCCGTCGGGACCAAGAGTAGGAGTTACTCCCTCTGGTAATAAGCGGGTCGCATAATTAAGACGTTCAAGAACACGTTCGCGAGCCCAATAGACATCTGTTTCATCATTAAAGATTACGTACACGAAGCTCATTCCAAACATCGATGAACCGCGTACATATTTTACCTGAGGAAGGCCTTGTAAATTCGTAACCAACGGATAGGTTATCTGGTCTTCCATGATTTGGGGGCTACGTCCCATCCATTCTGTAAAGACAATCACCTGATTTTCCGAAAGGTCAGGGATCGCATCTATTTTATTGACTCGCACAGAAAAGACCCCCCAGGCAAATAGCCCCCCTGCGACCAGCAGCACTAAAAATCTATTTCGAAGTGAGAAGGAAATTAACCTTTCAATCATGACTTATAAAGACGAGATGTAAAAAGAGATTAATTGTATTCGCTCAGACAAAGCGATTACAGGAAGAGTTGAAGACTCTTCAAAATGAATGGTGCGAAATCAGATGAGGAAAACTTGATGCTCGACGGTAAGGTCACAAGATCGTATCGGCGGATCGTAATTGTAATATTGAATGCGCGAAAGAGGAGCAGAAGGTATAACTTCTGCAATAAGGATCAACGGAACTTCTATGTCAATGTGAGCGGGAGCCAGGATTTGTATTTGAGTTATTGAAGCTTTCAAATCATCGCCCTTGTGAATTACAGTTTCATCTTCACAGCATGGCGCTTTTTCGTGTCGATGGCAAGGTGGAAGGCTTTTCTCCTTTTCACAGCCATCAGCTTTTGAAAGGAAAGCAATGTTCTGAACCTCACCCATGCAAAGGTGCATACCGACCATAAAATTGGTGGCAGAAACCAGTACCAGAATGGACAAAACTACTGCTGATATGGATCGAAGTGCTTTCATTTACTAATCAAATGTAACGGATTTGCACGAATTGAGATTTATACTTTAATGATATTCCGTTATAAAATTCCGTGAAAACCTCAGAATACCCTTTGAAACTCACATTTTTACAAAAAAAACTGGCCATTTAATCTTCAAACAGAGCATAGTCAAGGCGTCCTTTTCGGGCTAATTCTCTTTCTCTCGCGTAGGCATAGATGACGGGCAATACGATCAAGACAAAAATGGTCGATGTTAACAGCCCAAACACAAACGGGATGGTTATTGGTTTCATGACATCACTTCCTGCTCCTGTTGCAAATAAGACAGGAAGCAAGCCGATGACATCAACAAGCACCGTCATTAACTTTGGTCTCAACCTTTGAACCGCACCTTCATAAATTGCATCCTCTATAAGTTCATTGGTTACTGGCGTCGAAGTGTGATTCTTTAGTTTGAAATATAACGACTTGTTCAGATATACGAGCATTAGTACTCCTGTCTCTACCGCAATTCCGAATAGCGCAATAAATCCAACAGCCACTGCTACCGAAAAATTTACCTGAAAAAAATGAAGGGAATATGCGCCACCCACAAGTGCCACAGGTACACTTGATAATACAATTAGAACTTCACGCATATTGTTAAAAGTAAAATATAGAACGCCTAGGATAATGAGGAGAACGATTGGAATGATGACCATAAGTCTGTTCTGCGCTCGTACTTGATTTTCGTATTGACCGCTCCATTCCAAATAGTATCCTTTTGGTAAATTCTTGACTGCGATTTCTAACCGTTCTTTTGCATCAGATACCGTGCTGCCCATGTCTCTTCCGCGGATGTTGAAAAGAAGAGTTCCCCGCAGCATGGCATTTTCCGAATTGATCATGGGTGGACCTTCCGTAACAATTACGTCAGCAACTGCCGAAAGCGGAATTGGGCCTAATGCTTTTGTTTGCACTTGCAGTCTATTGAGTTGACTGATGGTGTTTCTATAATCTTGCGCAAACCTAACGTTGATCGGAAACCGCTGACGAGCCTCGATTGTGGTTGTTGTGTTCATTCCACCAAGCGCAGTTTCGATAAACATATTAATGTCGTCAACGGTTAGACCATAACGACCAATTTCATCTTTCTTAATCTTAATGTCGATGTATTTGCCACCAACAATTGGTTCAACATATAAATCGGCAACGCCGTCGAGACCTTCTAATTGTTTTTTGAATTCGTGAGCGAGCACGTTGATCGAATCCAGGCTTTGACCATATATTTTTATTCCAACATCGGTTCGTATTCCTGTCGATAGCATATTGATTCTGTTGATAATGGGTTGTGTGTAACTATTGATTACTCCAGGAATTGCTAGTTTACTATTCAATTCACGAAGGATGGCTTCCTTTGTAACCCCTTCACGCCATTCACTCTGTGGTTTAAGAATGATGATAGTTTCAATCATACTGATCGGAGCATTATCAGTCGCTGTATTTGCTCGCCCCGCTTTCCCCAAAACATTCGCCACTTCCGGAACTGACTTGATAATTTTATCCTGTACCTGCAACAATCTTTTTGATTCATTATTTGAAATATCTGGCAGGGTCACTGGCATGAAAAGGAGAGAACCTTCATCCAACGGAGGCATAAATTCTGTTCCCAAATTCATTACTAGAGGGATGCTTCCAAGCACTAGAGCCAGCGCCAAACCTAATGTGATTTTTTTCCATTTAAGACACCAGCGGATCACGGGACCGTATATCCACCTGAAGAAACGGCTGACTGGATGTTTACTTTCTGGCCTTACTTTTCCCTTGAGAAAAATGACCATAAGTACCGGTACGAGCATAATTGCAACAAAACCTGATCCGATCATGGCGAATGTTTTAGTCCAAACCAGAGGAGAAAACAGTTTATGTTCCTGCCCAGTAAGAAAGAGAATCGGACTGAAAGAAATCAGCGTAATGAGGATCGAACTCACTACAGCTTTTCCAATGAGTTGGGAAGATTTTTCAATTTTGTCTATCCTTGAATCATCCATTGCTAATTTGTTTCAGCTTCACCGCTAATCGTTTTCATCGCGTTTTCAACCATTACGATCCCTGCATCTACAAGATCACCTACAGCCAAAGCCACTCCGGCCAACGACATAATGTTCGAAGTAATTCCAAACCAGTCCATGAAAATGAATGCAAACAATACGGATACAGGAATCGTGATTACAACAATAATTGCACTCCTTACATGCAGCAAGAAAATAAACAGAACTATTGCCACAACAATGATCTCTTCTGTCACAGCCTTCTTTAACGTATTAATGGTTGCGTTAATTAAATCAGATCGGTCATAAGCTGGTTTAATGGTTATGCCTGCCGGCAATCCTTTCTTGATATCTTCAATTTTGATCTTCACGCGGTCGATTACTTCTTTAGCATTTTGACCATACCGCATGATTACAATTCCACCCACCTTTTCACCTTCACCGTTTTCGTCAACTATACCAAGGCGCAGATCTCCTCCCATTTGAACTGTTGCAACGTCTTTGATTTGAATTGGAATTGTATTTACAGTTTTGAGCGGAATATTCTCGATTTCATTTAATGATTTAATATAACCATTGGTTTTGATGATGTATCCGATATCAGACAGCTCAAATTTCCTTCCGCCAACCTCGTTATTGTTTTCTTTGATCTTGGCAACCACATCGGTTAGGGATATATCGTAATACCGAAGTTTTAATGGATCAACCACCACTTGGTATTGCTTCTGATATCCTCCGAATGAGGCTACTTCGCTCACACCTTCAACAGTTTGAAGACCAAAACGGATATACCAGTCCTGTAACGCACGAAGCTCTCCAAGATCAAAACCTGGTGCATCAAGAGTATACCAATAAACATGTCCTAGGCCTGTGCCATCAGGACCAAGAGTTGGAGTGACATTTTGCGGAAGCAAGCGCGTGGCGTAGTTTAGTCTTTCAAGTACTCGAGCTCGTGCCCAGTAGATGTCTGCATCGTCTTCGAAGATTACAAAAACGAAACTCATTCCGAACATACTTGCTCCGCGGATGTTCCTTACTTTCGGTATGCCCTGCAGATTTGATGTGAGCGGATAAGTGATTTGGTCTTCAATGATCTGAGGATTTCTGCCCATCCATTCTGTATAAATGATTACCTGGTTTTCTGATAAGTCTGGAATCGCATCGACTGGTGTATTGATAACTGAATAAATGCCATAAATGATCATGATAGAATACATCATGATCACCATCCATTTGTTTCTGATCGACCAACTTATCAGTTTACTAATCATTTCTCAGGCTTTCAATAATTAATGAGCTTCTGTCGATTCCATTGGTTTCATGCCGGATCGAATTTGAAGTTACGATTGTTTACGCCAATAACTCATGATAGTATGTATCAGAAAATACTGGATGCTCTCCAACGCAAACTGGAGGCGCGAAGCCAAACTTCGTCCAATGTTTACTTGTTTCTATCGTCGGGTGTGCTATAGAAATAATATCGTCGACAAGAGCAGGAGTTCGATTTTTGAAACCGGGAATGTTTGGTACTGTAATATCAGCATCCCGATCTCTGTGTCTTTCTTTTTGAAGAATGATGTATGGAGAGCCAGCCTCTGCAGCGACTTTAGACCCATTCGTATGTTTTAAATCCTCAGTCATGCGGTTGTCTTTACTATGATTTGTTCGAACCGAGGGTTAAGCTGAAACTTGTTAACCAGGGTACATTAAAAAATAGCAATATCCACTTAAAGTTGGAATCGATGATGAAGTTTACTGCGGTCATCAATCCAATGGAGGAAAGAGAAGCAACGAGAATCAATACGGGCCAAGCATTGGTTTGTTTAATTGGTTCGTTAAGAGCGAGGTATGAAAGGAGCATACCGCTAGCAACGATGTAACCACCTAAAACAATGAAAACCTTCTTAAGCCAAATCAGTAGTCCTGGAAGGTCATCGTTTATTGTTGTTGCGTTCGTATGAATATAATTAAAATCTTCAGGCAACATCGGTGGCCTAAGAATGATAAAATACAATCCCATTCCAACTAGGATTATACCTTCAACAAGAAGTGCCCATTTAGAATATTTTTGTCTTTGTTTCATTATTTAGGCGATGATCGGGTTGGTCTTATCAGTATGTTCCACCGTTCTCTTTGCGTCGCCCAACATTTGACGAAGGCACCATCTACAGTACCAATCAGCGAAGAGAAAGCAAAGGATTCTTATATTTAAGGTGGAGCTTTACCAAATTCTTCCTTGATCCTAATCCTCCGTTAAATTGACTTCCGTCATACGGCGTGTTACCTTTAGAATATGAAATATTACAGTACCCTATCGGAAGCTATCGAGGACCTAAAAAAGCGTGGATATCGCGAAGATTTTAATCTACGACCCCATTGTATTGAATGTCCATCGTTGTCGTTAGAGTTACATCCTGAAAACTTTGCCGTGGATGAATTCCACCGGTTCGAGGGAATGTCCAATCCCGATGATAATAGCATCGTCTTCGCCATTTCCTCAGATGATGGAATCAAAGGCACTTTGGTCGACGCCTATGGAATCTATGCAGATAGCCTTACGGAATCAATGATAAAAAAGTTAGCCATCAAACGTTAGTCCGGGGCTACACTTTTTCGATTTTGAAGCCAGCCTTTTGAACGGCTGACACAATCTTCGATTCACTGGCATCTCCGTTGACACTCAGAATTCTTGAAGGATCGGTGATGTCTACGTTCCAGTTTGCTTCGCCAACGGCTTCATTCAAATGCGGTGTAACTGTCGCTACACATCCTGAACATTTTATATTCGTCTTAAATTTTTTTGTTTCCATATCTTAATCTTATTAAGTGCCTTTTCTCTTATCGTCGATTCAATATTTAAAAATTAACCACAGAGGCACTGAGAACACAAAGCTTACACAGAGTACTAATTTTTTGTCTTCTTTGCAAACGTCCTTGGCTCCGAGTCTCCATTGTAAAAAAATCTCCGCTATCAAATTTTAGCCAATTTCAACCTCAAACTATTTCCCACCACACTTACCGAACTTAAGGCCATTGCGGCCCCCGCAATCATCGGATCTAATAAAAATCCATTTACGGGGTACAATATGCCCGCTGCCAACGGAATGCCTATCAAATTATAAATGAAGGCCCAGAATAAATTCTGGCGAATTCCCATGACAGTCTTAGTCGAG
>Ga0157380_10000888_pt1 | contig 18785 bp, 13 predicted proteins | sample S35metaG_FD_119757 | JGI IMG/M metagenome (GOLD analysis project Ga0157380, IMG submission 119757) | Switchgrass rhizosphere microbial communities from Kellogg Biological Station, Michigan, USA - S3-5 metaG | ecosystem: Host-associated > Plants > Roots > Rhizosphere > Soil | place: USA... | reverse complement strand
GGAGGGCAGCCACGCTACTGATGCAGCATGGCGTTCGACCTTGCGATCGAGTGATTCTGTCGATGGCGGACCCGGGTACGTTCCTGGCGTTTTTCCTCGCCGTGCAATGCCTGGGCGCCATCCCGGTGCCGTTGCCAGCAGTCGCGGAATTGCCGCATCAGGCTTACCGTAATCGCATCCTCTCGGTGACCGGCGACGCACATCCCAAGGCCATCGTGCTCGATGACGCAACGGCCGTCGATATCATCGGCACGACGCTCAGCGACCAGTTGGAGTCGATAGACGCCCGGCAATTGGATCGCACGACGCAACACGGCAGCGTGAACCTTTCCTGGCGTCGTCCACTGCACGAGATCGCGTTCCTGCAATATACATCCGGCAGCACCGGGCAACCGAAGGGCGTCGTCGTACTGCATCACAACCTGATCGCCAACCTGCGCGCCATGATAGAAGGCTTGCGTATCGGCAGTTCGGACCGCATCTACTCGTGGCTGCCCTTGTTCCATGACATGGGATTGATCGCGGGACTGCTGCTGGGAATCTACGCAGGCATCCCTGCCTATGTCTCCTCGCCACGGCAGTTCGTTGCCCGTCCCGACTCGTGGCTGCGAGGCATCAGCCGCTACCGGGCGACTTTCAGTCCGGCACCCAACTTCGCTTTCCACGTGGTCGCATGCCGCGTCGCCGACTCCTCCCTGCATGGTATCGATCTGACCTCCTGGCGGCTCGCTTGCGATGGCGCCGAGCCAATCGATGCCGAGACGGCGCGGGCTTTCGTCACCCGCCTGGCTCCGTTTGGCCTGCGCGAGAACAGCTTTCGTGCCGTGTACGGCTTGGCCGAAAGCACATTGGCGAGCACGGTCCCCGAGTTCGAATCGGCAACGCGCTTCGATTGCGTCGATCGCCGTGAACTCGCCGCGGAGGGCGTTGCCGCCGCCATCGGCACTGACGATGCCAACTCGATGACGTTCGTGTGCGTAGGGAAGGCAGTACCAGGACATGCCATTCGCATCGTCGAGCCGACCACGGGACTGCCGTTACCGGAACGGCGACTGGGCGAAATAGAAGTCCGCGGGCCCTCCGTGACGCCCTGTTACTTCCGGCAATTGCTGTCGGCTTCGGCGCCGCGCGAGGCGCTACGCACCGGCGATGTGGGCTACGTCGCGGACGGGCAGCTCTATGTCGTCGATCGCTTGAAAGACATGCTCATCGTCGGCGGCCGTAAGTTCGCAGCGCACGATGTCGAACAGGTCGTGGCCGCCACGCCGGGCGTGCGTCGCGGCGCCGTGGCCGCCTTTACGCTACGCGGCCAGGATGGATCTGGTCGACTGATCGTGGCTCTCGCGCCCGATCCGCGTGCACACGTTGAAAACGATATGCTCGTCCGCGCTGTGAGGCTGACTGTGTTCAAGCAGTTCGGCGTGACGCCCGCCGACATCTGCGTCGTCCGTCCCGGTGATATCCCAAGAACGTCCAGCGGCAAATTGGCGCGCTCAGCGTGCGGCAAGGCGTATGAAAGCGGAGAAATGGCGGCAACCGCGAGGGAGCGTCTACATCGGGGGCAGCCAGTTGCGGATCCGGCTTCCGCGTACAGGCCAGCAACCTCTTCTATTCCGCTTGCCCGGCCGAACCATTCGCACGAGGGTCCAGCCTGATGCGGAGCACACGCGCCATGAGTGCATTCGCGGCTTCCTCGCGTTCGCCGGCAGCGGTGTCGTCCACATAGTCGATAGCCCGCAATTCCGCCAAGGAGATCCCGGTGCGCTCCGCGAGCACTCGCTCCAGTCGATCGATACGATCGAACGCGACCGACAGCTCCATCAGCAGCGCCAGTGAAATATTCAAGACCTCCTCGGTCTCGCGATTATCGAGACTGTAGCGCCGCTCGCCCCTGGCGAGCCGCGTGAGCGCAACGATGGCGTCTGTCGTCTTCACGATTCATTCCTCAACTTGCTGCGCCGCTGTAATGGCTTCGTACATCGGAACACGATTGCGCAATCGAACGTTGGCGAGCCGGGGAGAGTGCGCATACAGGTCCACCTGTTCGACGAGGAACAGTGCCGGTGCTGTCTCCTGGTAAGCGTGGGCGAGGTGCTGCATGGCCGTGAGTCGCGTTCCTTCATCCCCGATGATGCTCGTTTCCTTCAGCTGTGCAGCCAGCGCGCGGTCGCAGAAAAAAGGATGGGGGCGATTGCAGGAGAATGTTTCCATCGGTCGCGTCGCATCGTTGTAGGGTGCGCTGTTCCAGGTCGCGCCGAAGGCGTCGGACGTGAACGTATTCCGCTGCAAGTTGCGCAGGTACTGCGGGAACGTGGTGAGCCGCAACGTGATCTCGACGCCGACCTGTCGCAGGTAGTGGGCCATCGATTGATAGATCAGCGTGTCGGCGGGAAAGGCGCCGACCTGGACGTCGGCTGTCATGGCGAAGCCATTGGGATAGCCGGCTGCCGCCAGCAACTGCCGGGCTCGTTGCGGATCATAAGCGTAGGGCCGCAGATCCGCGTCGTAACCGAAGCTGATTGCGGTCGCAGGCTGACTTGCTGGACGACCGTAGCCGCGCAGCAGTGCTCGTGCGATCGATTGCCGATCCACAGCATAGTTCAGGGCCCGGCGCACGCGCACGTCCTGGAGTGGACCAGGCGTGGCCCGCTCTGTAATGAAGGCGAGTGACATCACGGACATCGATGGTGCGGCCACGACCGGATAGCCTCGCTTCTCGAGCCGGTCCAGTTCTTCGATTTCGACGAGCGCGATATCGACGTCGCGCGACAGAAGCGATTGAGTGCGTACCGCGGCCTCCGGCAATTCCACGAACTCCATTCGAGCGAAATGCGTTGCTCGCCAGCTATCTCGATTCGCTCTTGCATACGCGCGCCGGGTTCGCTGGTCCCAGCGTTCCAACACATACGGCCCGGTTCCAATCGGCTGCAAGGCGAACCCGTCCGGTCCCAGTGCTTTCCATGATCGCGGCTCGACCATCAGCGCGCCGACCATCCGCTTGGGCAGGATCGGATCCGGAACGCGCGTTTCGATTTCCACGATCGAAGCGCCATTCGCGCGAACGGAGGAGATGCCTCGCAATTCGTTGCCGATGACCGTGCTCTTGCCACTGCTCGACGACAACCAGTCGATGACAGCAACTGCCGCTTGCGCGTCGAACGGAGTGCCGTCGGCGAAGCGCACGCCTTCGCGAAGGTTGAACTGCCAGCGTGTCGGTGTAATGGAATGCCACGACAGCGCCAGCGCCGGCACGAGGTTGCCGTGCTCATCGAGCTGCGTCAACGCATCGAACAACGAGTACCAGATCAAGGTGCCGGGCCGACCGTTGCCCTTGTAAGGGTTGCCCAGGCTGGCAGGAAAGCCGTTTACGCCGACGCGCAATACGTCGTGACACCCGGTGCCGGCTGCGATCGCGAACCAATGCACCGCGAGCAGCGCAAGCGCCGCGATCGACCGTCGGATCGACATTCGATGTGCCGCGTGGGTGCTCAACCGGATTTCTCGCCAGTCAGAAGGTACCAGCCACCCGCGCCGGAAATCTTCTCGACGCGAGTCTCGGCGATTTCGTCCGATGCAAACCCCGCAGCGCGCATGTCTGCAACGAGGTCGTCTTCGGCGTACTGGTTCCAGAAAATCTCACCGTTGAACTTCTGGTCCCATCCCCGCTCGACCTGATGAACCGGCGTCGGTGCTTCGCGTATCGGAACGTCCTGGTGAATGGCTATCCCACCGGCGGCGAGGACGCGACGCGCTTCACGCAACATGGCCCGCCGATTGTCCCGGCCGATCTCGTGCAACAGATTGTTGGAGACTACGAGGTCGAAGGTTCCATCGTCGAATTGCATGTCGGCGCCGCTCATCAGTTCGAATAGGACACGCACGTCGAGTGACTCGGCTCGCGCATGCGCATAGCGCAACATGCCAACCCCTATGTCGATCGCGTGCACCGTGGCATCGTCGTAGTGAGCTGCATAGGCACACGCTGCCGCACCGGCGGAGCAGCCGATTTCGAGGATACGAAGCGGCCTGAACCCTGGCCGGATCCTGTCGAGGTGAGCAATGACAGCGGCTGCTTTGCTGTCGCCTTTGCCGATGCCCTGGCCGAAGGAATACACATTGCCGCCATTCTCGTAGAGCGCGCCCGCAACGATGTCGCGGTCATTGCGTTCCAGCACATACCCGCCCGGCTGCAGGTGGATGTCCACTGCTGCGATCTCCGCCGGTGGCTTGAAAGATGGGTTCATACGCAATGCGCCGAGCTTTTCCGAGTCGGTCGCCAGCTGCTCCGCGGTCGACTCGATACGTTCCACATCCCGCATGACCGGTTCGCCGGCGGCCATCCAGATGAGCTCCTGGGCCGAGCGATTCATCGCACTCCACAATCGATAGCCGGACGATTCGAGCAGCGCCGCATCGATTTCAGCGAGCGTCCGAGGCTCCCGGCCGTGCCGGGCTTTGAAAGCCGGCAAGCCTTCCTGTTCGTATAGATCGATGTTGCGTGGGCGAACGTGGGTGTTGAGCAGGCGGCGTAGTGCCACGACAGAGCGCTGACGGCTGCGTTCATCGGGGGTGAGCGCCGGCAGCAGCGCGTGCCGAAGGTTGCGGACTTGCATGACGATCTCCGAATGGGCCGGGCGCATGAGACAGTTCGTTCAGTCAGGAGAACTGTGACACAGATGACAGCGTGCGAGATGCCCGGCCAGGTTGGCGACCGGTGCGAGTTGGGGTTCATGACAGCAGACCTCGATACGCTGAATGCATCGTGATCGGTAGTGACACGCGCCTGCGGTATGCGGCAACGCCGCCAGCGCATCGATGTCATCGACGAGCTGCAGGTCCAGCTTGCGCTTGGTTGCCGTCAGCGTCGACGCAAGCAGGAGCCGCGTATAGGGATGGGCGGGTACGTCGAGGATCGAGCACGGTCCCGCTTCGACGATCTCGCCAGCGAACATCACGGCCACGCGCGTCGCGAAGCGACGCACGGACGCAAGATCGTGCGAGATGAACAGCATGGCGATGCCGAGGCGCTCCTTCAAGTCACGCAGCAGCAGGCCGATGGAGGCAGCAGTCGCAACGTCCAGCGATGACAGCGGTTCGTCGGCGATCAGCACTTCCGGTTCCATGGCCAGGGCCCGGGCTATGGCGACACGCTGCTTCTGCCCGCCCGACAATTCGTGCGCACGCTTGCCGAGGATCGAGGTATCGAGTTGCACGAGGCCGAGCAGCTCTTCGACCCGGCCTTGCATCGCCGTGCGCCCACCATATGAGCGCACGATGAGCGGTTCGGTCAGGATCGAGCCGATCGTGTGCCAGGGATTGAGGCTCGAATCGGGATCCTGAAACACCATCTGAATGCGCTGGCGCAGTGTGCGTCCTGCGGATCGTGAGCTTCGGTGCAAATCGTGCGAGCGAAAATATACGCCGCCGCGTGTTGGCGTAACGATGCCGGCGATGACGCGCGCGAGTGTCGATTTTCCAGAGCCCGACTCACCGACGAGCGCCAGCACCTCGCCCGCGTGCAATTCTAAAGAACAATTGCGGGCCGCTTCGACCACACGCTCGCGGGTTGCGAAAGTGACGGACACGTCCCGCACTTCGAGTAACGCTGTCCCGCTCATGCTTCAACCGCCTGGCATGCCGGCGCGGAACCTTCAGTCAGTGTCTCGACAGCGGCGATCAGGCGCTGGGTGTAAGCATGCTTGGGTGTCTGCAATACCTGTTGCGCGTCACCCTGCTCCACACAACGGCCACGATGCATGACGAGAATGCGATCGCACATGGACGCGGCGACACGCAAGTCGTGACTGATGAGAATCAGTGCACTCGAGGCAAGGCTTCCTTTGAGCAGAGCGAGGATCTGCAATTGCACCGTCGCATCGAGCGCCGTCGTCGGCTCGTCGGCAATCAGCAATGCGGGATCGTTGAATCGCGCGACTGCAATCATAGCCCGCTGACGTTGCCCGCCGGATAACTGGTGCGGGTACGCATCGACGGTCGTAGCGGGATCCGGCAATCTCACGGCGGCGAGCGCCGCGATCGCCTGCCGCCTGGCCGCGACGCGCGACAGTCGCCGATGTCGCATGCCGGATTCGATCAGCAGCGAGCCGATCGTTCTCACCGGGTTGAACGAGGACAAGGGATCCTGAAAGATCATCCCGATGCGACTGCCCGCGAGTGCGCGACGCTCATCGGCATGCAGCTCCGCAAGAGCGCGACCTTCGATCTGGATGCGACCGCCCAGCGTCTTCAGGCCCGCTGGCAACAGTCCAGCTATGGCATATGCCGTGAGTGTCTTGCCGGAGCCCGATTCGCCAATGATTCCGAGCACCTCGCCAGCGCGGACTGCAAACGACAGGCCCTGCACGATCGGTTGAGGCGGCGATCTGCCGCTCGGTTGAGATGGCGATCTGCCGATCGGTTGAGATGGCGATCTGCCGATCGACAGATCCTCGACTGCGACGACTGTCATGCGAGCCGCCGACGCAGGCCGTCGCCTAGCAGGTTGGCGGAGATCACCAGCGATACGACTGCGGCGGCTGGCACCAACATGAGCCACGGCGCAGTCAATAGATAAGAGCGGCTCTCCTGCAGCATGTTGCCCCACGTAGCCGCGCCGAGCGGCGCACCGATCCCCAGGAAAGACAGTGCACTCTCGGCGATCAGCATGTCCGCGAAGTGAAACGGGATGACCACCGACAAGCTCGCAACCAGGCCCGGCAGGATGTGGCGGACATAGAGCCGCAGCGAGCTCATCCGCAACATCTCGGCGGCCATGACAAATTCGCGTGCAAACAGGCTCTGCGCCTCCGCCTGGACAATGCGGCAGAACACAGGCCAGGTCACGAGGCCGAGAATTGCCGCGATGGCCACGAAACCGTTGCCGACGACTGCGACGAGGCTGATTGCCAGCACGAACACGGGAAACGACTGCGCCAGGGCGGTCACCTGCCGGATGGTCTTGCCGAGAAGTGAACCACTGCGCGCCGCCAGGAGCCCAAGAGCAGTACCGATGACGGAAGCTAGCAAAGTCGCGCACAAAGCCGTCGCGAACGACCACCGCAGTCCGTGCAGGATGCGCGCGACGAGGTCACGGCCAAGCTGATCGGTACCGAGCACAAAGCCTGTCGAAAATGGGGGCACGAAGCGATGGTCCAGATCGACGAATCGCGCATCGTGGCCGGCGATCCCCGGTCCTAGAAGAGCGAGCACGACGATGCCGGTGAGCAGGATGCCGCCGACCCACAATTCCCAGTGGCTGCTGCGCAGACTCCCCGGACTAGCCGCCGATGCTTCCGCGATGGCACTCATGCCTGCGCCTCGAGTGTGACCGGATTGTGACGTCGCAAGCGCGGATCGAGACGGTATTGCACCAACTCGATGAGCGAGTTGATGAGGAAAACCGTCGTCACGGTGACCAGCGTAATCGCCTGCACGACGGGAAAATCCAGGTTCGTCGTCGACTGCACCAGCAGCCAGCCGATGCCAGGCCATGCAAACAGTGTCTCGATGATCACCAGTCCCGTGACGATGAAGACGAACTGCGCCCCGACGAGAGACGCAGCACCAAGCAGCGCGTTCGGCAGCGCGTGATGCCAGAGCACTTCCCGATCCGAGGCACCGATGGCGCGCGCGGTTCGTACATAGGGCGAATCGAGCGCACCAAAAACGTTCGCCTCGATCATTCTGGTGAGCTTGGGTGCGAGAAAGGACGCAACCGATACCGCAGGGAGAATCCACGAAGCGGGGCCGGCGTAGCCCAGCGCCGGAAGCCAGGTGAGTTCGATTGCAAACAGCTGCACGAGCAGCAGCGCTACCACGAACCCTGGGAAGCCCTGCAATGTAAACACCAGCCACCGCACGATGGTTCGTGCAACTCCACCGCGCCGGGCGCCGAGCCAGACACCCAGCGGAATAGCGCAGATCAGCGCCGTCAGCATAGCCAGGCCCGCGAGCAGCAGGCTGGCAGGAAAAGCGGTGAGTGCTTTAGCAAGCGCCGGCGTGCCATCTGCAAGCGAGCGCCCGAAGTCGAGCCTGGCGAGGCTCACGATATACGACGTGTACTGCGCAGCGAGCCCGCGATCGAGCCCGTATTCGGAACGTATCGCCTGGATCTGCGCGTCCGTTGCATCGGCTCCTGCGAGAACCACTGCGGGATCGCCCGTGAGTCGCAGCAGGAAAAACAGTGCGGTGGTGGTGCCTAGAATCAATAAGAAGAGTTCGCGCAACCATCGCAGACCGGCGAGCGCCATCCGATTCATCGATCCACCATTCCCGTGTCATGCATTCGCCGCACTAGTGTCACAGTTGCGTCTGGCCAACTGCGACAGCTTTATAAGAGTAACCGTCGGACTGTGCAACCCGACGCAGCGAAACGATGCAGAAGAAGTCGCATCGACGCATGGATTCAAAATAAATCTCCCTGCGTGTGAGGGACTTCGTGCAGGAACATCGCTATGCATGAGTAGACAACTATGATTGTGCTCGCGTGACAGCGTACCCATGTGTAAGCTGCGCGCCACTCGATTGTTTTGCTGTTGTCGCATGCATACGACAGGACGGGGGTGCATGCGATCTGAATCGTGTTCTCGATAGCCGGCGAAGACAGGCAATCGGGAATCTATAAAAAAGATTCTGTTCGACTGGCCATTTCTCATTTGCATCAAGACAGGGCATTTTGCCACGGAGGTCCCTTGCTAACTCACGCCGTTCACCCCCGAGCTGCGCACTTAGCGTTCGCCATCAGCGCCATTCTGGCCGCTGCTTCATCCACCGCCGCAGAGAATACGGGTCCTGTCGAGGGGACACGCGAGATCATCGTTACGGCTCGTAAAGCGCCGGAGAGATTGCTCGATGTGCCGCTCTCGGTTTCCGCTTTCGTCGCCGACGACCTGGAGGAAACCGGCACGCGTGACATCTACGACCTGACCCGCATGACTCCCGGCTTCTCGTTCGAGCGATTGAACCGTTATGGAGTCCAGGGCGGCGTCAGCCGGCCTGTCATTCGCGGCATGTCGAACATTCTCGGCGACGGCAACGCTTCGGTGTTCGTCGACGGCATCCAGTACTCCGATTCGATCCTGTCGTTCCCTTTCGACATCGTCGATCGCGTCGAAATCATCAAGGGACCACAGGCCGCGCTGTTCGGCCGCTCCACTTTCGCCGGTGCAATCAACCTGGTGACCAAGAAGGGCACCAACACACCGGACAACCGCGTCAGTGTGCGAGGCGCGCAATTCGGCGATTACGAAGCGAATCTCCTGTCGCGCGGCGCGCTCATCCAGGACACGCTGTTCTATATGGCGCACGCACGGTACTACACGTTCGATGGCATGTATCGCAATACGCTCGACGGCAAGAGGATCGGCGCCGAAGAGTCCTACAACGTCGATGGGTCGATCGAATATCGTAGCGGCGACATGTTCAGCGCCACGCTGAGCGCCGGCTTCACCCACGACGACGACGGCTTGGCTGCGGTCGTCCTGCAGGATCGTTTTGCCAACAACTGCTTCCTCAATGCTCCGCGGCAGTACTACTGCGGCGAGATCAAGGAAAAGTCGAACGGCACGCTGGATCGCGCGACGCTCGGCGACAACGAAGGCATCGATCGCGAGTCGGAGCGCGTTTCCGCCCAGCTCGAGTGGGACCTGGGAAGTTTCAAGATCGTGTCGAACAGCGGCGCCTTCTTCACCGACCAGGAATACGGCTACGACTCGACCTACCAGGGCGCCACGCTGCTTGGCCCAACGACCGTTCCGAATGCGCCTGGCTTTTCGCGCGCAGCCACCGACCAGGTGCGCACCGGCAACGTCATGCGTATCGAGGCGACCGACCGCACTGAATTTTCGACCGAACTGCGTGCGCAATCGAGCGATGACGATCGCCTGCACTGGCTCGGCGGCTTGTTCTACTACCAGAGTCGACGAGACTTCGAGGAACGGCATTTTGCAGCGACCGCGCCTACCGTGTTCAGCGGCGAGACGCGGGTGGACAACGTCGCGGTGTTCGGTTCCTTGGGTTACGACATCACCGAGAAATTCGATGTGAAGGCCGAAGCGCGCTATGCCGAGGACAAGATCGGCAATCTCAAGACCATTCCATCGCGGGTGCTGATCGAAAAGACCTTCGATTCGGTCACGCCGCGCCTGACCTTGCGCTACAAGCTCAGGCCCGATTCGATGGTCTACGTGAGCGGCGCGAAAGGTAACAAGCCGGGTGTCATCAACGCCGATCCGCGCTTCCCCACCAACCTCCAGTTCGCCGACGAAGAAGAAGCCTGGAGCTACGAACTGGGTACCAAGAACCGGGTGCTCGACGGCCGTCTCGAAGTGAACGCCGCCGTTTACTATATCGACTGGACCAACCAGCAGATCACGTCCGTCTTCACCTTCCAGGTGGGCGGCACGCAGTCCTATGTCAGCAATGCGGCCAAGTCCGAAGTGAAAGGCGCCGAACTCGAAGTGCAGGCGGCGCTGACCGACGATCTGTCGGCGGGCTTCACATACTCGTACACGGATGCAACGTTCGTCCGCCTGATGGATGCTGAAGCGCGCGAGCTGTTCGGCGATCCGTCGGTGGCAGGCAACCAGCTGCCCGGCGTACCGCAACAGCAAGCGAGTGTTTTCGGCAAGCTGGCTTTCAGCGTGGGCGATCAGCTGCAGGGATACGTAAGGGCGGACGCGTCCTATACGGATCGCAAGTTCGACCAGATCTACAACCTCGCGTACACCGGCTATCAGAAGCTCGTGAACCTCACGGTTGGATTGGACGGCGAGCACTTCGGTGCGCAACTGTTCGTGAAGAACCTCACGGACGACCGCACGCCTTCCAGCGTCAGTCGGTATGTCGATCAGCTCAATCTCAACGTGCCTCAGGCCGTCAATGCGAATCCGGCGCAGAACAATGTGGCCGGATCGACGACGACCGAGCGCGCCTACTTCTTCTCGCTGCCCATGAAGCGACAAGTTGGAGCGAGCCTGACCTACCGATTCTGATCGGCTTGGCCTGCGATCGGCTGCCCCGCCGATCGCAGGCTAGACGAGCGCGCGGTTGAGACTTTGGTGTCGACGCGCGTAACGCCGTTTTCAATGGCGACGCACCTGAAGGAGCGGGTTCATGTCCAATGTCCCTGGCGTGCACACGGCGCCCAACGCGGGCACTGTAGACAATCCAGATTTCTTCGACACGCAGCAGCTGCGTGCGCTGAGTCCCGATGAGCTGCATACGGAGCTGCTCGTCCTGAGCCGCGATTCGACTCTCGTCGACATCGTGCGCGAAGCCGTGCCGCGCATTGCCCGAATATCGCACGCTCCCGATCTCGACCATGCGAACGGAGTGTTGTCGGGCGTGAAGCCTGACGTGCTCGTCGTCGATGCATCCATAGCCTCGGACCTGGGAGAACTGCTGTCGCGATTGACTCGACGTTTTCCGGGCGTCGTGATCGTCGTGGCAGGCAGGCGTGAAGTGGCTTCCGTGCTCATGCGACTGACCGCCGAGGGTCGGATATTTCGTTTCCTCCTCATCCCGGTGACGCATGGGCAGGCCCGCCTCGCGCTAGGCGCCGCGATCGCGCATCACCTCGGAGTGAAGGCGGATCGGGTCGGCATCGATACTCCGGCAGAGGATACCGGCACCCATCGGACCGTCTATCTCAAGCTGGGTCTCGGCTTGCTGGTCGTGATCTGCGGCGTGTGGTTTGCGATCGAAGCGTTCGCGCCGAAACCCGTTGCTCCCGTCGCAACCAGCGCGGCGCCACCAACGATGATCCAGCCGCCTCAACCCAGCCCGGCGCAAGTCGAACTGACGCGCGCTGACGAAGCTTTCGCGCAGGGCAAGTACGTCGAGCCTCGCGGCAACAGTGCCCTCGACCTGTATCGCGAAGCGCTTGCGTTGGATCCCGGCAGCGACGCTGCCCAGGCCGGCATTCGATCCGTCGTCGACAAGATCGTTGACGGCGCAGAACAGGCACTGACCGCGGGACGCATGGAGGAAGCGAGCCAGAATATCGAGATGGCGCGCGATATCGATGCGAAGCATCCACGCCTGCAATTCCTGGACATCCAGATCGCGCGCGAGCGCGAGCGGTTGTCACTGGGCCAGGCGCAGGACAAATCGATTCGAGTGCGGAAGCTCGTCGAACAGGTGAATCTGCACATCGAGCAAGGACGGCTCCTACGCCCAGCTGACGACAACGCGCGAGAACTGCTGCAACAAGCGCGTCAAATCGACAAGTTGAATCCAGCAGTGCTATCAGCGACGCGCCAACTCGGTGGCGCGCTCGCCGATGAAGCGGGTAAAGCAGTGACAACGGGCGATATGGCGCAGGCGCGCGAGTACATCGATGCCGCTCGGAGACTGGGCTTTTCCGGTGTCTCGCTCGCTGCGGCCGAGCGCGCCTTGTCGGAAGCCGGCCGACGCAGTATGGCCGCGGCAGCAGCGGTCAAGACAACGCCGAACGCCACTGCCACTTCCTCCGCGAACAATGCCAGTCCGCGCAAGGAGACTGTGCCCGCAAACGTGACCTCGGACGTCATCCTGATGGATGAGGTCAAGGTAACTCCCGGCGCCGCGGGAACGGCAGGCGAAATATTGCAGGCCGCAGAACTCAAGCGTACCCGCGAAGTCGCGCCCGATTATCCGACGCAGGCCGCCATCGAGGGCATGCAAGGCTGGGTGGATATCGATTTCACGATTTCGAAAGCCGGCGTTCCCGAAGACCTGACCATACGCGACGCCAAACCGAAGCGCGTCTTCGACCGAGCCGCGATGAGCTCTTTGCGACAGTGGCGTTTCGAGCCCATCGTCGAGGACGGCGTCCCCGTCGCGCGGCGTGCAACATTACGTGTTCGCTTCATGCCGCGGTGATGTGCTCAACGCTGGTCGGGCTCAGAGCTGGAAGCCACGACGGGCTCGTGGACCGGCACCGCATTCTCAGCTTCTGCCATGGCATCGCACATTGCGCGTAGCCCGAGCAGCAGACACAACGCACCAGCGGGACAGCAGATTGCCATCATCACGGCCAAGCCAACGCCGATGGAGCGCGACCATCAGCGGTGGGCCGAGCGCGCCACCGATTTCGCCGGCGCTCCGGACACTGCCGACCGGCACCGGTTTGGCCGTCCGTGCCAGCTCGGCAATCCGCGGACGGAGTTCCTCCAGGTGGGAGATGAACAGATCTCCGCGCGGCAGCGGCCACCGCAGCGAGGGCAACATCGCAGCGACTGCCGACACATCGCGCACGCCGTCGTTGTCGACCAGGCCAATGCGCACCGGCCCACCCGATACCTCTTCGTAGCGGCAAATCTTCATAGGTACACGTCGGTCACTTCACTACCTTGAACTGGAGTGTCTGGGTGTTCGTCGCACGCCTCCCCGAAGGAGGTACGCAACTGTGACGACAGTCGCCCTTTTTTACGCGCGAAACATGGCCAAACTTGCCCTGAACACGGCCAAGTCAGTAGCAGAGACGCCCAGCGTCCGACAAAAAGGGAGTGAGGTTATGTCGCGCCGAACTATGTGCTGGGAAGGAAGGCTGCGGAGGTCAATGCGGGATCCCGAGCGCGATTGCGATATTCACGCGGCGATTCGCCCATCGTGTCGCGAAACACTTTCGCGAATGCGGATGGACTGTCGAAGCCGCACCGCCCCGCGATCTCGCTGATCGGCTCGTCCGTATCGCTGAGCAGCGAGATTGCCTGCAGCAAGCGGCTGCGCTGGCGATAAGTCTCCCAGGTGATGCCGGTCTCCGCCTTGAGATGCCGCCGCAGCGAACGCTCCGGTATGCCGGCATGGCTGCAGAGCGACTGGACCGGGGCGACTGGATATGGGCGCCACTGAGCACGACCACTTGAGGCACGGCCTTGACTCCGGCTGCGGCGCGCCCCCGCCTTTAGCGATTCACCCGCCCAGCGACTTATAGATGGCCACGAGCTGAGTGCCCACTTGCGTAGTGCTTTCAGCGTACGCGCGCTCCACCTGCAGAAGCGTGCGATGCGCATCGAGTTCCACGAGATAGTTCACCAGGCCATGGCTGTAGCGAACGCGCGCAATGTCATAAGCATCGCGGCTGGAAGCCAGCGCCGCAGCGAGTTCCTGATTGCGTTGCTGCTCGGCCGTATAGGCGCTGAGCGCATTCTCAATCTCGTGCCAGGCGCGCAGAACAGTCCGCTGGTAGTTCACCGCGGCTTCCTGCTGCTGCAACTTGCGAATCTCCACGACCGATCGCCGGCGGGATCCGTCGAAGATCGGCACGCTGATACTCGGCCCGATCGACCATTGCCGCGATCCCCATTCACTGAGATCCGAGGCACGCAGCGATTGCTGCACGAAATCACCCGTCAGAGTGATGCGGGGATAGAGATCCGCCACCGCGACGCCAATCTCGGCAGTCGCCGCGTGGAGTTTGGCCTCAGCGCGACGGATGTCGGGCCGCCGCCGTGCGACCTCGGACGGCACACCGCCTGCAACCGTTGTCGGAAGCGAGAGGGATCCTGACGAAGTGGCGAGCTGTGCGTCCAGTGCGCCGGGCTCAACGTTCAATAGCAATGCGAGTGCGCTGCGGATCTGTGTCTCGCGTTGCTGCAGCGTCGGAATGTTCGCGCGTGTATCCGAGAGCCTGGCTCGCTGCGTCGAGAGGTCGAGTTCATCGACCAGGCCGCCCTTGACACGATAGGAGGTGAGTTCGACCAGGTCCGTGCTGAGTTCTACATCCGAAGTTGCTATCCGCAACTGCTCCTGAACGCCTCTCAGCTCCAGGTAGGTACGCACTACTTCGGCGGCCAGCGAAAGTTGCGCATCGTGCAGATCTTCGCCGCTTGCCTGCAAGGCCGCGTCGGCGGATTCGATCGAGCGCCGCACCCTGCTCCACAGGTCGAGTTCCCATGCAGCGTCGACGCCAGCCTGGTAGACATCGAACGGCTCGCTCAACACGGAAATGATCTGATCGCGTTGCGCCGGCGGTGCGATGAGGCCGATAACGCGCGTGTTGACGCCGTTTTCACTCTGTCGCTCCCGGCTGTACGCCCCGCTGGCATTGACGTTTGGCCAACGCGAGCCGGTTGCTCCCTTGAGCTGCGCACGACTTTGCGCAACACGCAGAGCAGCGATCCTCACGTCCGCATTACCTTCCAGTGCACGACTCACGAGATCGGTGAGGGACGAGTCGTTGAACAGTTTCCACCACTCCTTCTCGACATCGTTGCTGGAGAGCTGGGCGGTTGTCGTCCGCCATTGCTGCGGCAGCGTGTTGTCCGGCGATTTGAAATCCGGACCCACTGCGCACGCACTCAATAGAATTGCCGCGGTCGCCAGGCCAAGCACTCTGTTCAGCGCCTTCTTGTTCATAGGACACACGCTCTCATGGGACTACGCCAGCCTGTTCCGGAACAGCCAGACGGCGGTGGGCAACGTGATCGCCGCAATCACGACGAGCGGCCACATATCGTTGTATAGAACAGCGATACCGGCGCCTTCGAGATACACGCGCTGTGTCATCTCGATCGCATAACGCAGCGGATTCACCAGCGTGAGGTACTGCATTGACGTGGGCATGTTGCTGATGGCCGAGGTCAAGCCCGACAACAGCATCATCGGCATCAGCAGGACGAAGGTGTAGAGCATCGCCTGCTGCATGGTCGCGGAGAACGCAGACAGTGCAAGACCGATGCCGACCGAGGCCGTCGTGAACAACAGCAGCCCAAGATATAGCGTCACCAGCGAACCCTGGAATGGAATGCCGAACCAGAACAGGGCCAGCAGCAGGATGATCGTCGACTGCGCGATGCCGATGAGGATCGAGGGCACCGCCTTCCCGACCATGATTTCCGTGGGCCGCAAAGGTGTCACCAGCAACTGATCGAACGTTCCCTGCTCACGCTCGCGCGCCACGGACAGTGCCGTCAACATCAGGACCTGCAGCATGCTGAGCGCCGCAATCAGGCTGGGAATCATGTTCCAACGCGTCTCCAGGTTCGTGTTGTACCAGGCGCGGCTCTCGATCCGCAGCGGCGGTTTCGCATACCCATGCTGGTCGCTCCATGCCGCATTGAAACGCTCGACCACCGCGCCGACATAGGCGGCCGCGACGTTTCCCGTGTTGGAATTGCGCCCGTCCGTGATGACCTGGATGACTGCACCGCGACCGGACTGGATCTGGCGCTCGAAATCCGGCGGCAGGTGAATGACGAGCAGCGCCTGCTTGCGCCCGATCACGTCGCCGATCTGCTTCGCGTTGCGCAACTCGACGACGCGCTTGAATACTCCGGAGCCGTCGATCTGGGCCATGAAATCCTTGGCGGCGCCGCTGTGGTCGGACTCGAGCAGTGCATACGACACCTCGTTGAGATCGAAGGTCGCGGCATAGCCGAACAGCAGCGACTGCAGGACGATCGGCACGAGCAATATCACCCGGCTGCGCGGATCTTTGAGGACAGCGATGAGTTCCTTGCGGATCAGGATGAGAATTCGATGCAAGCTAGCGTTCATGCCAGCTCCTTGCGGGTATTGAGGCGCGTCAATACGAGCAGCACGACCGCAGCCACTGCGAGGACTGCGCCATCCTTGACGATGAGCTCCCACTCATTCCCCGCCAGGAACAGTGTCTGGAGCGCTTCGACGTAGTAGGTCGCAGGCAGGACGCGACTGATGCCGCGCACGACTGCCGGAACGCTATGCAGGTCGAAGATGAAGCCCGAGAGCATGAGCGCCGGCAGGAAGCTCGTGATCAATGCGAGCTGGCTGGCCAGGAACTGGTTCTTCGTCGCGGCCGAGATGAGCAGGCCGAGGCTGAGCGAGACCAGCAGGTACAGCATCGAGATCACTACGATCAGCAGCAGCGAACCCCGGATCGGCACGGCAAACAGGAACTTGCCGGCCAGGAGGCACATGGTGAGGCCGGCCAGGCCTACGCCGAAATAGGGAACCAGCTTCGAAATGATGATCTCGTTGCTGTTGACCGGCGTCACGAACAGCGATTCGAGCGTGCCACGCTCCCACTCACGCGCCATCACGAGCGAGGTCAGCAATGCGCCGTTGAGCGTCATCACCAGCACGATCAATCCCGGCACCAGGAAGTAAGTGCTGTTGTTCGCTTCGTTGTACCAGAGCCGGGTTTGCAGCGAGATGGCGGGCACGGGCATCGCAGACACTTCGCCGGCGGCAGCACGCTTGATGGCCCACTGGCCGATCGCACCCTGTGCGAATGCCTGCAGCACGCGCGCCCGGTTCGCATCGACGCCGTTCACCAATACCTGGATCGTCGCATTGCCCGCGGCCAGCTGGCGGGAGAAATCGGACTGCAGATAGACGATGGCATCGACCTTGCGCTTCAGCATCAGTTTCTTCGCTTCGTTCATCGACGCCGGGCGCGTTACGGAGAAGTACGGCGAGAGATAGAAACCCGCGATCACATCGTGAGCGGACGGCGAGGTATCGTCCATGACGATCGCGATGGGCGCGTTACGGATGTCGAAGGACAGTCCATAACCGAAGATCAGGATCAGGACGACCGGGAGGAACAAGCCAACCATCAGGTTGCTCTTGTCACGCAGCAGCTGACGCGTCTCCTTCGTGACCAGCGCACGCAGGCGTCGCCACGAGACTGGCGATCGAGCGGCCAATGCATCTGCCTGCCCGCGCGCCTCGGACCGAACGACCGTGTCGGACGGCGCATTCATGCGGCGTCCTGCGCATGTGCCTGATGACGCGACTTCTCGACTATGGTGATGAAAGCCTGTTCCATGGTCGTGACCGGATGATCCGAATCGCCCGCGAGATCCCGCACCTCCTGCGGCGTGCCGATCGCAAGCATCGACCCTGCGTCCTGAATCATGATCCGGTCGCAGTATTCCGCTTCCTCCATGAAATGCGTCGTGACCACGATCGTGATGCCGTGGTCGGCAAGCGAGCTGATGCGCCGCCAGAATTCGCGGCGCGCGAGCGGGTCGGCGCCACTGGTCGGCTCATCCAGGAAGACGATCTGCGGCTCATGCAACAGCGCCGCCGCCATTGCGAGCCGGCGCTGAAAACCTCCAGGCAGCTTGCCGGTGGGCGACGACTCCCGCTTCGTCAGCTCGAAGTTTTCCAGTGCCCAGTCGATCCGCTGCTCCGCGCGTATGCCACGCAGGCCATACGCCCCGGCGAAGAAATCCAGATTCTCGCGAACACTGATGTCTCCATACAGGGAGAATTTCTGCGCAACGTAACCGATGTTCTGTCGAGCTTCGGCGCGAGCGCGACGCAGATTCTCGCCCGCGACCAACAATGACCCGCTCGTCGCAGGCAGCAGTCCGCAAAGCATGCGAAAAGTCGTCGTCTTGCCCGCGCCGTTCGGACCCAGCAGTCCGAAGACCTCGCCCCGCTTCACCTGGAAACTGGTGCGATTGACCGCGGTGAAATCGCCGAATTTGCGCACGACATCGTGAGTCTCGATGACGATTTCGGATCGATCCGGCGGCGCTTTTCCCGCCAGGTCGATTGCAGCGCCCGCCGCAGGCGCCACGTCGGATTGTTTACGAAGCAACATCATCAACCCATCTTCGAGCGTGGGCGCTGCCGGTTCGAAAGTGACATCGGCTATCGATGCAGCCGTCTCCGCCCGCATGACCGTGCGGACCCTGCCTCCCTGCGGTACGGCGTCGATCACGTCTTCCCGATCGATCAAGCGTGCCTGCAACGTGCGCGCCGGCTCATTCTTCGCGGACGTCGCTATGAACGAATGTCCACGCGCCCGTGAACTGATCGACGCTGGTTCACCATCCGCCAGCACCTTGCCTTCATGCAATACGACAACG
>Ga0157380_10000887_pt1 | contig 18804 bp, 18 predicted proteins | sample S35metaG_FD_119757 | JGI IMG/M metagenome (GOLD analysis project Ga0157380, IMG submission 119757) | Switchgrass rhizosphere microbial communities from Kellogg Biological Station, Michigan, USA - S3-5 metaG | ecosystem: Host-associated > Plants > Roots > Rhizosphere > Soil | place: USA... | reverse complement strand
GTCTCGCAGCAGTGCCCGGCGGCCTCCTCGATCTCGGGCTCCGCGCCGATCGCGATGGCCAACGCGTCGACGAACGCCACCGCCGGCAGGTCGTAGGAGAGCGTCTCCACGGTGGCTCCGGCGGCGTCCACGAGATCGAGGGCTTCGGGCCGCAGTACGATCGACGTCACCGTGTCGAGCGGGTCGACCGGCTCGGCGGTCGGCGCCGCCGTCGCGGTCGGACGCGGCGTCGTGGCATCCGCTGTCGGCGTCGGCGTCGGGCCGACGCAGCCCGCGAGCGCGAGCATGAGCGAGATCGCGGCGGCGGTGAGGGCGCCGGCGCGGAACGTTCGGGTCATCGGACTCCTGGGTCTGGATCGTCGGCGTCTCGGAAGACGCCTCCTCCGATCATGGCTGCGGTGCGGCACCCGAGGGTGCCGCACCGCATCACGATTCCGTATCGGAGGGCAGGGTCCGCTTGGGTCAGGCCACGGCGCTCGTGTCGAGCGGCGGCTCGGTCGCCGCGACGACCTCGTCGACCGTGACGCCGGGCGCGACCTCGACGAGCTTCAGTCCGTCGGGCGTGACGTCGATCACGGCGAGGTCGGTGATGATGCGGTCGACGACGCCCTTGCCGGTGAGCGGCAGCGAGCACTCGTCCACGATCTTGGGCGAGCCGTCCTTCGCGACGTGCTCCATGAGCACGATCTTGCGGCGGGCGCCGTGCACGAGGTCCATCGCGCCGCCGGGACCCTTCACCATCTTGCCGGGGATCATCCAGTTCGCCAGGTCACCCGCGGCCGACACCTGCATCGCGCCGAGGATCGCGGCGTCGATCTTGCCGCCGCGGATCATGCCGAAGCTCGTGGCCGAGTCGAAGTACGCGGCGCCGGGGAGCACGGTGACCGTCTCCTTGCCCGCGTTGATGAGGTCGGGATCGACCTCGGCCTCGGTCGGGTACGGGCCGACGCCGAGGATGCCGTTCTCGGACTGCAGCAGGATCGTCACGCCCTCGGGCACGTAGTTCGGCACGAGCGTGGGCAGCCCGATGCCGAGGTTGACGTAGGAACCGTCGTGGAGCTCGCGCGCGGCGCGCGCGGCCATCTCGAATCGCGTCAGCGCCATCTCAGTTCTCCTTCACGGTGCGGCGCTCGATGCGCTTCTCGATGTCGCTGCCGACGACCACGACGCGGTCGACGTAGATGCCGGGCAGGTGGATCGTGTCGGGGTCGAGCTCACCGGGCTCGACGAGCTCCTCGACCTGGGCGATGCAGACCGCTCCCGCCATCGCCGCGAGCGGCGAGAAGTTGCGTGCCGACTTGTCGAACACGAGGTTGCCGAACCGGTCGCCGCGCAGCGCGTGCACGAGCGCGAAGTCGGTCGTGATCGCCTCCTCGAGCACGAAGTCCTGCTGCTCGCCGCGCACCGTGAACGACTGCACGGGCTTCACGGGGCTCGCGATCGCGATCGACCCGTCGGCGTGGTAGCGCCGCGGCAGCCCGCCCTCGGCGACCTGCGTGCCCACGCCCGTCTGCGTGAAGAACGCGGCGATCCCACTGCCGCCCGCGCGCAGCTTCTCGGCGAGCGTGCCCTGGGGCGTCAGCTCGAGCTCGAGCTCGCCGGAGAGGTACTGCCGCTCGAACTCCTTGTTCTCGCCGACGTACGACGACGTCATCTTCGCGATGCGCTGCTGCGCCAGCAGCACGCCGAGCCCCCAGTCGTCGACGCCGCAGTTGTTCGACACGACCGAGAGCCGGTCGACGCCGGACTCCAGCAGCGCCTGGATGAGCACCATCGGGATGCCGCAGAGGCCGAACCCGCCGACGGCGAGGCTCGAGCCCGAGGGGATGTCGGCGACCGCCTCTTGAGCGGACCCGACGACTTTGTCGAGTGTCACGATGCACCTTCCTGAGCTTCCGCGGCCCCGGGTCGGGCGCGGGTTGCAGTCATCACGCTACCGGCGTCGGCGGACGACACGGGCATCCGGCCGCGACCCGGGCGGCGCGCGGCATCCGGCCGGCTCATCGCGCGCTCCATCCGCCGTCCATGGTGTAGCTCGCGCCCGTGACCATGCCCGCGTCGTCGCCGGCGAGCCAGAGTGCGAGGCCCGCCACCTCGGTGGGTTCGACGAGGCGCTTGACGGCCGGCTCGGTGAGCATGACCTTCGGCAGCACCTCGGCCTCGCTGATGCCGTGCAGCCGCGCCTGGTCGGCGATCTGCTTCTCGACGAGCGGCGTGCGCACGTAGCCCGGGTTGATGCAGTTCGACGTCACGCCGTGGGCGCCGCCCTCGAGCGCGGTGACCTTCGACAGGCCCTCGAGTCCGTGCTTGGCGGCGACGTACGCCGACTTGAACGGCGAGGCCTGGAGGCCGTGCACGCTCGACACGTTGACGATGCGGCCGAACCCGCGCTCGTACATGGCCGGCAGCGCCGCCCGGATGAGCAGGAACGGCGCCTCGAGCATGACCCGGAGGATCAGCGCGAATCGCTCGGGCTCGAACTCCTCGATCGGACGAACGTGCTGGAGGCCGGCGTTGTTCACGAGCACGTCGACGTCCAGCGAGAGGTCGGCGAGCGCTGCGGTGTCGGCGAGGTCGACGGGCCACGCCTCGCCGCCGATGGCGTCTGCGACCTCGGATGCCGCGCCGGCGTCGATGTCCGCCACGACGACCGCCGCGCCGCGCGCCGCGAACGCCTCGGCGCACGCACGCCCGATGCCGCTCGCCCCGCCGGTGACCAGCACCCGGCGCCCGTCGAATCCCGTCATGCGGCGACTCCTCCACCTCGTCGTGCGGCGCGGCTGCAGGGCCGGCCGGAACCGAGTCTGCACTGCGCACGAACGCACCGACAATGCTGAGAACTGCAGCCTCGACGTGCACAAATGCACAGCCCGCACGTCCCCCTCGGCGGCGTTCCCCCAGTCGCGCCGACATAGACTGCCAACGGGGCGATCCCCCCATCGAGACGAAGGAGTCCACCACCGATGAGCATCCCCGACGTCGTCATCATCGCCGGAGCCCGCACGCCGTTCGCCCGCATCAACGGCAACCTGGCGGGCCAGACCGCGGTGCAGCTCGGCACCGTCGCGATCCGCGGCGCACTCGAGAAGGCGGGGGTCTCCCCCGACGACGTCGACGCCGTGATCATGGGCCAGGTGCTCCAGGCCGGCGCCGGCCAGAACCCCGCGAAGCAGTCCGCGGTCGCCGCCGGAATCCCGTGGCGCGTGCCCGCCACGACGGTCAACAAGGTCTGCCTGTCGGGCCTCGTCGCCATCACGGATGCCGCGCGCCTGATCCGGCTCAGCGAGGCATCCGTCGTCGTGGCCGGCGGCCAGGAGTCGATGACCAAGGCTCCGCTGCTGCTCCCCGGATCCCGCAAGGGCTGGGCGTACGGCACGGTCGAGATGCTCGACCACGCCGCGAACGACGGCCTGACCGACGCGTTCGACCACGACTCCATGGGCGCGTCGACCGAGCGCTTCAACGCGCGCTACGGCCTCACGCGCGAGGAGCAGGACGAGCTCGCGTCCGAGTCGCACCGCCGCGCCGGCGCCGCGCAGGCCGGCGGCGTGTTCGACGACGAGATCGTGTCGGTCGAGGTGCCGCAGCGCAAGGGCGACCCCGTCGTCGTCGCGGCCGACGAGGGCGTGCGCCCCGACTCGACCGCCGAGGTGCTCGCCAAGCTCCGTCCGGCGTTCGCCGCCGACGGCGCGATCACGGCCGGCAACTCGTCGCCGCTCTCCGACGGCGCGGCCGCGGTCGTCGTGGCCAGCCGCGAGTGGGCGGAGTCGCGCGGACTCCCGTGGCTCGCGCTCGTGGGCGCCGCCGGCCAGGTCGCCGGCCCCGACAACTCGCTGCACTCGCAGCCGTCGAACGCGATCGCCGCGGCGCTCGAGAAGGAGGGCGTCTCGGCGGCCGACCTCGACCTCGTCGAGATCAACGAGGCGTTCGCCGCCGTGTCGCTGCAGTCGATGCGCGACCTCGACCTCGACCCTGCGAAGGTGAACATGCACGGCGGCGCGATCGCCGTCGGACACCCCATCGGCGCCTCCGGCGCACGCCTCGCGCTGCACGCGGCGCTCGAGCTCTCCCGTCGGGGCGGCGGCCGCGCCGCGGTCGCGCTGTGCGGCGGCGGCGGCCAGGGCGAGGCGCTCATCCTGTCGCGCTGAACCTCGCGCTGAAGCGGGCCCGCTGATCCGGGCCCGCTGAGCCGGGCCCGCTTCGCCGTGCGCCGTTCGGTACGGCCGCACCCGCGTGACGGACGGAGGGCGGCCCGCCGGTTCCGTCCGTCACGCTCCGCGCGCGAGCGCGCCGTCGCCTGTGGCAGCATGATGCGACGGGCGCCGCCGGTGCGCCCCGAGAGGGCCGCACCATGAGCGAGCAGCACACGCAGGACGGGCACGCCGCGGCATCCGCCCGCCCGCCCCTCGACCACCGGCTGCGGCGCATGGTGGGCCGCGACCCCGACGAACCGCACCGGGCGTCGACGCCGCTCGAGCTGCTCTTCGACCTCACGTTCGTGGTCGCGTTCAGCCAGGCCGGCGCGCAGACGGCGCACCTGCTCGAGCTCGGGCACTGGGGGCCGGCGATCGGCGGCTTCCTGTTCGCGGTCTTCGCGATCTGGTGGGCCTGGATCAACTACTCGTGGCTCGCCTCGGCGTACGACAACGACGACATCTTCTTCCGCGTGGCCACCATGGTGGAGATGCTCGGCGTGCTGGTGCTCGCACTCGGCCTGCCGGCGCTCTTCCACTCGCTCGACGAGGGCGAGCACGTCGACAACGGCGTGGTGGTCGCGGGCTACGTGGTGATGCGCGTGGCGACGATCGCGCTCTGGCTGCGCGCCGCCAAGCACGACACCGCCAGGCGCCGCACGGCGCTCGCCTACGCCGGGATGGTGTCCGTGATCCAGCTCGGCTGGATCGTGCTCATCTTCGTGAACCTCCCGCTCGCGCCGACGCTGGCCTTCACGTCGCTGCTCATCATCGCGGAGCTCGTCGGGCCGTACGTCGCCGAGCACGGCCGCGGCGGCGGCACGCCCTGGCACGCGCACCACATCGCGGAGCGCTACGGCCTGCTCGTCATCATCACGCTCGGCGAGATCATCCTCGGCACCATCCTCGCCATCTCGGCCGTCATCGACGAGCAGGGCTGGTCACCCGAGGCGATCGCCGTCGCGTTCGGCGGCACGGCGCTCGCGTTCGGGCTGTGGTGGGTGTACTTCACGATGCCGTCGGGCAAGGTGCTCGCGCGCTTCCGGGAGCGCGGGTTCACGTGGGGCTACCTCCACTACTTCATCTTCGTCGCGCTGGCGGGGACGGGCGCGGGGCTCCACGTCGCCGCCTTCGAGATCGAGGGCGTCGCGCACATCGGCCTCGTGCAGGCGATCCTCACCGTCGTCGTGCCCGTCGGGCTGTTCATGGTCGCGCTCTTCACGATCTACTCGCTGCTGCTCAAGCAGTTCGATCCGTTCCACGTCTGGCTGTTCGTCGGCAGCATCGTGATGCTCGTGCTCGCGGTCGTCGCGGTCGCGGCGGGAGCCACCTTCGGCGTCGGCATCCTCATCACGGCGGTGGCGCCGTTCGTGGTCGTCGTCGGCTTCGAGACCGTCGGCCACCGGCACCAGGCGGCCGCGCTGCAGCGCGCGCTCGGCGACTGAGGCGAGGGGGCGGATGCCGCGGCATCCGTGACGCGACGCATCGAACGGTCGCGGATGCAGGGTGCGACCCGGCATCCGAGCCGTCTCGACGGACTCCGAAGAGGGCGGACGACGAAGGGGGCGGATGCCGCGGCATCCGCCCCCTTCGCGTCGGTCGGTCGGCCGGCTACGCGTTCGGCCGGTTCGCGCGCAGCACCTCGAGGCGCGCGCGGTACTCGGTCTCGTCGATGTCGCCCTTGGCGAAGCGCTCGGCGAGCGTCGATTCGGCGCTCGCGCCGCGCGCCCACGGGGGACCGTAGTCGCCGTTCGCCCAGGCGCGGCGACGGCCGCGGGTGACGAGGAAGATGACCAGCCCGATGATGAGGATCCAGAAGATCGGGATGAAGAAGAAGGCCCAGCCCCAACCGGCCATCCAGGGGCCGGCATGGGCGACGACCGCGGTGGTCGCGAGCGTGGTGAGCATGGTGTCATTCCCTTGTTCGTGCGGCCCGGTGCGGACCGTCGATTCCATGCTCGCGATGACGGTGCGCCGGCGAATCCGCCCGGTGGTGACACCTGCGCTGCTCCCCCGGGAGCACGTTCGGAGCCGCGCGCTACTGCTGCCAGCCGGGCGCGACGAGGCCCGACTCGTAGGCGACCACCACGAGGTGCACCCGATCGCGCGCGTGCAGCTTCGCCATGATGCGCGACACGTGCGTCTTCGCCGTGAGGGGCGACAGGAACAACCGCTCGGCGATCTCGTCGTTGGTGAGGCCCTGTCCGACCAGGCGCAGCACCTCGCGCTCGCGTTCGGTGAGCGCGGCGAGGCGCTCGGCGTCGGGCGCGTCGCGCAGGCCGACCGCCATGCGCTCGAGCAGCCGCTTCGTGATCCCGGGCGAGAGCAGGGCCTCGCCGCTCGCGACGACGCGCACGGCCCGCACGAGGTCCTCGGGCTCCGTGTCCTTCACGAGGAAGCCGCTCGCGCCCGCTCGGATCGCCCGTGCGACGTACTCGTCGAGCTCGAAGGTGGTGACGATGACGACGTGCACCCCCGCGAGCGCGGAGTCGGCGGCGATCTGCTCGGTCGCCCACAGCCCATCGCCGTCGGGCATCCGGATGTCCATGAGCACCACGTCGACCGGCTCGCGGCGCACGAGCGCGAGGAGCTCCTCGCCGCCCGACGCCTCGCCGACGACCTCGATCCCGTCCTCGGCCTGCAGCAGCGCGCGGAAGCCCGCACGCACGAGCACCTGGTCGTCGGCCAGCGCGACGCGGATCACGACGTCGCCCCCCACGGCAGTCGCGCCGTCACGCGCGTGCCGCCGCGCGGCGACGGACCGACCTCGACCGCGCCGCCGAGGAGCGCCGCGCGCTCGCGCATGCCGAGGATGCCGCTGCCCTCGGCCGCGCCGTCGACGCCCTGGTCGCCCATGCCCGATCCGTCGTCGTCGATCGTGATCATGAGCTCGTCGCCGAGCCGCTCCACCGCGACGACGGCCGAGGTCGCGCGCGCGTGCCGGACGACGTTCGTGAGCGCCTCCTGCGCGATGCGGTAGGCGGCGAACTGGGCCGCGCGGCCGGGCACGGCGCCGTCGAGCCGATCGACGAACTCGGCCTCGAATCCCGGCGAGCGCACGCCGGCCACGAGCCGGGGAAGCTCGGCGAGCTCCGCCTGCGGTGCGAGCGGCGCGTCGCCCTCGTTCCGGATGACGCCGAGCACGCTGCGCACCTCCTCGAGGGCGGTCTTCGACGTCTCCTTCACGGCCGCGAGCGCGGTGCGCGCCTGCTCGGGGTCGCGGTCCATGAGGTGCAGGCCGACGCTGGCCTGCACGTTGATCTGCGAGAGCGCGTGGCCGATCACGTCGTGCAGCTCGCGGGCGATGCGCACGCGCTCCCGCTCCTCGGCGGTCTGCCGGCGCCGCGCGGCCTCGGCGCGCCACTCCGCAGCGCGCTCGCGGCGCACGCGCAGGAAGGCGCCGATCCCGAAGCAGCCCGCCAGCAGCACGGTCGTGATGGCGATCCGGAACGGATGCCAGTGCAGGCCGATCACCGCGCCGAGCGCGATCGCCGCCACCCACGCGACGACGACCGACACGACCGCCCAGGCCACGGCGCCACGCACCACCGCGAGCACGATCGCGAAGGCGAGCGCGATGTACGGCGGTCCGATGTCGGGGCCTGTGAGCAGGTCGGCGAGCGCGGCGGCCGAGACGACCGCGACCGTGGGCCCCGGGTACCGCCGCGAGCCGAGCAGCGCGAGCGGGCCGATCACGGCGAGCGCCAGCATGCCGAGCCCCTCGGGCCAGCCGACGTCGAACCACACCGCGATGCCGATGGCCGCAGGGACCTGCACGAGGAGGCTGAGGATGACGGGCACGAGCAGCACGACGCCCGGCGGGGGGCGGAAGCGCTCGGGTCGTCCGTCCCAGGGGGGCCGTCCGTCCCACTGGGTGACCGGCATTCCCCGATCGTATCGCCGTGCCCGGCGCGCCGGATCGGCTGCCCGGAGGCTCACGGGGTACTCCCGAGGGAGTAGGCGCGGCATCCGCTCGCCGCACCGTGCTGCGGCGTGCTCAGAGCAGCGTCACCGGCTTCACGATGTCGGCGTAGATGAGCAGCGCGCTCATCGCGCCGAGCACGACGACCACGCCGAACGTGAGCGGCATGAGCTTCGCGAGGTCGACGGGACCGGGGTCGGGCCGGCGGAAGAGCTTCGCGAACCCGCGCCGGATCGCCTCCCAGAGCGCGCCCGCGATGTGGCCGCCGTCGAGCGGGAGCAGCGGGATGAGGTTGAAGACGAACAGCGCGATGTTCAGCGACGCCAGGATGCCGAGGAGACCCGCGGCCTTCGACGCGAGCGGGATCTCGTCGAGGCTCGCGATCTCGCCGGCGACGCGGCCCACGCCCACCACCGAGATGGGGCCGTTCGGATCGCGCTCCTCGGTGCCGAACGCGGCGTTCCAGACGTCGACCATACGCTGCGGCAGGTTGACGATGATCCCGGCGACGCCGGTGATCTGCTCGCCGACCGCGGGCAGCACGGCCGTCACGGGCTGCTGCACCGTCTCGCTGGCCGGGCTGATGCCGACGAAGCCCGCCTGCACCGTGACCGGGTCGCCCGAGGCATCCGTCACGACCTGGCCCTTCTCGTCGGTCGCGTACCGCTCGCTGAGCATCGGGGTGACCTCGAGCGTGACCTGCTTCCCGTCGCGCACGACGACGAGCTCGATCGGCTCCTCGGCGTGGTCGCGGATGATCGCGGTCGACTCGTTCCACGACGTGATCTTCTGGCCGTCGACCGACACGATGCGGTCACCGGGCTCGATCCCCGCAGCCGCACCCGGCGCGGCGGGGTCGCCCGACTCGCACGTCTGCCGCTCACTCGTCGCGGGCAGCGCGCACGCCGACACCGAGCCGACCGTGGTCGAGGGCTGCGTGACGCCGAAGCCCATGAGCAGGACCGCGAACAGCGCGACCGCGAGCACCAGGTTCATGAACGGGCCGCCGAACATGACGACGATGCGCTTCCACACGGGGAGCCGGTAGAACGCGCGCTCCTCGTCGCCGGGCGTGATCGACTCCATGCTGGAGTCGCGTGCGTCCTGCACCAGGCCGCGGAAGAAGCCCGTGGAGTCCTCGTGCACCTGCTGGCCCTTGGCCGGCGGGAACATGCCGATCATCGCGATGTAGCCGCCGAGCGGGATGGCCTTCACGCCGTACTCGGTCTCGCCCTTGCGCCGCGACCAGACGGTCGGCCCGAAGCCGATCATGTACTGCGTCACCTTGACGCCGAAGAGCTTGGCGGGCACGAGGTGCCCGATCTCGTGCAGGCCGATCGAGACGGCGAGGCCGATCACGATGATGACGACGCCGATCACGAAGGGCAGCACGGATTCCACCCGACGAGCGTACTGCCGGTGCCTTCACGTCTGCTGGCGGTCGGCTGTGAGGAGCCGATCAGCGGCCCGACCGCTCGATCCGGTCGTTCGCCGCCCGGCGGGCGGCTCGCTCGGCCTCCGCGAGGGACGCGACGGTGACCTCTCCCGTGGCCGCCTCGTGCGCCTCGACCACCGCTCGCACGGTGTCGACGATGTCGAGGAAGCCGATGCGACCCGCGTGGAAGGCCGCCACGGCCTCCTCGTTCGCCGCGTTGAAGACGGCCGGGTACTCGCCGCCCGCGCGACCCACCTGCTTCGCCAGCGCGACCGCCGGGAACGCGCCCGCGTCGAGCGGCTCGAACGTCCAGCTCGTCGCCTGCGTCCAGTCGAGCGGACGCCCGACCGCGGCGACCCGGTTCGGCCAGTCGAGCCCGAGCGAGATCGGCAGGCGCATGTCGGGCGGCGACGCCTGCGCGATCGTCGATCCGTCGACGAACTCGACCATCGAGTGCACGATCGACTGCGGGTGCACGACGACGTCGATGCGGTCGTACGCCACGTCGAAGAGCAGGTGCGCCTCGATGACCTCGAGGCCCTTGTTCACGAGCGTCGCCGAGTTCGTGGTGACGACGAGGCCCATGTCCCACGTCGGGTGCGCGAGCGCCTCGGCCGGGGTGACGTCGACGAGCTCCTCGCGGGTGCGGCCCCGGAACGGCCCGCCCGACGCGGTCAGCACGAGCCGTCGCACCTCGTCGTCGGTGCCCGAGCGGAGCGCCTGCGCGATGGCGGAGTGCTCCGAGTCGACCGGCACGATCTGGCCGGGCGCCGCGAGCCGCGTCACGAGGTCGCCGCCGACGATGAGCGACTCCTTGTTCGCGAGGGCGAGCGTGGCGCCCCGCTCGAGCGTCGCGAGGGTCGGCCCGAGCCCGACGGAGCCCGTGATGCCGTTGAGCACGACGTCGGCGTCGACGTCGCGCACGAGCTGCACGGCCTCGTCGATGCCCACGGCGGTCTGCTCGACGCCGAACTCGGCGGCCTGCTGCTCGAGCAGCGCGCGGTTCGAGCCGACCGCGAGGCCGACGACCTCGAACCGCCGCGGGTTGGCGCGGATGACGTCGAGCGCCTGGGTGCCGATCGAACCGGATGAGCCGAGGATGATGACGCTGCGCACGGTCCCACCCTACGGCGGCGCCGTCGACTCGTACCGAACCCGCCTCAGCCGATGACGGCGACGGATGCCGCGCGGTTGCCCGGCACCGCGATGTCGTGGAAGCGCACCTGCTGCCAGGCCGACCCGAACTCGGGCACGCTCCGCACGATGCGCCCGGCGCCCCCGTCGTCGCCCGGGATGGACAGGGCGAGTCGCGACGGCTCGATGAAGTCGGTGTGGCCGACCGCCCGCAGGAGCGCCGTCTTGCGGGCCCAGAGGGTCGCCCGCACGAGGGCCCGACGGGCGGGGTCGAGTTCGGCGAGCGCGGCCCGCTCGCTCGCGTGGAACGCCGCCTCGTCGATCACCTCGCCCGAGTCGAGCGTCGCCGTCTCCATGCCGACCCCGAGCGGATGCCGCGTCGCCACCGCCGCGACGGTCGCGTCGCCCGACACCGCGATGTCCGCGAACCACGAGGCGCCGGAGGCCGTGAGCGGGTACGGGATGCCGACGCGCCCGTGCCGCGCGCCGCAGACGCCGCACGCGTGCACGAGCTCCACGTCGTCGGCCGGCACGCCCGAGACCTCGGCGATGAGGCCGCGGAGCACCGCGTCGGCGGCGGGCTGGCGTCGGGCGCCGCCGAGCACGAGCACGCGCGCGCCCGCCTCCTCGAGCTCGATGAGCTCGCCGTCGCCCGCGATGTCCATGCCCACCATCCTCGCGCATGACGCCCCGATCCGGGCCGCACCGGCGTCGTCCCGGCAGCCGCGGCCGCGCCTCGCCCCGTCGTCCATATGCCCGGCCCGGAATGCCGATGGGCCTATCGTCGGAAGGTGACCGAGATCGAGGCCGTCGCCGTCCCGCACTCCCCCGTGCGCCAGGGGCCGCTCTACCGGATCGTCCGCGGCATCCTCCGCCCCCTCGTGCGCCTGGTCTACCGGCCGACGATCACCGGCGCCGAGCACGTGCCGAAGCACGGTCCCGTCATCCTCGCGAGCAACCACCTCTCGTTCGTCGACAGCATCGTGATCCCGCTCGCGTCGCCGCGACCGGTGCAGTTCCTGGCGAAGTCGCACTACTTCACCGGCACGGGGTTCTCGGGCTGGGTGTCACGCACGTTCTTCTCGGCGATCGGCGCGGTCCCCGTCGAGCGCGGCGCGGGCGCGCAGGCGCAGGAGGCGCTCGAGCAGGGCCGGCGCATCCTGGAGTCGGGCGCCGCGTTCGCGCTGTACCCCGAGGGGACGCGCTCGCTCGACGGACGCCTCTATCGCGGCCGCACCGGCGTCGCATGGCTCGCGCTCGAGACGGGCGCGACCGTGGTGCCCGTCGGCCTCACGGGAACGCAGGAGATCCAGCCGGTCGGCGCGAAGCTCCCCCGCATCCGACCCGTCACCGTGCGCTTCGGCGCGCCCCTCGACCTGAGCGGCCACGGCCCGGCGTCGTCGGGTCGCGCCCGGCGCGCCGCGACCGACGACATCATGGCCGCGATCCACGAGCTCACCGGCCAGGAGCTCGCCGGCCGCTACAACGAGGTCCCGCCCACGGGCACTCTCGCGAAGCTCGCCGACCGCGTCGCGCCGCGCGAGCGGGTCTGACGGTATTCCCAGCGGAGACCGGGCGCGGCCCGGTATCGTCGGCACGATGAGCCTCGCCGACGTCGCCGCCCGCCTCGCCGCGGTCGCCCTCGTCGTCGTGTCCTTGGCGGCCTGCACCGCTCCCGCCGACGGTGGCGCACCCGCCGCCTCCCTCTCCACGCGGGCGACATTGCCCGAGCCGCCGGCCTCGGAGTTCGACCCCGGCTACATCGTCAGCGACGACTCGTTCTACGACAGCGACGCCATGACCGAGGACGAGATCCAGGCGTTCCTCGAGAAGGTTCCGTGCCGCCCCGACGCGGGCGTGAAGTGCCTGGCCGACTACACCCAGTCGACGACGACCCAGCCGGCGGTCGGCGGCGCGCACTGCGCGGAGTACCGCGGCGGCATCCGCGAGCGCGCGAGCCGCATCATCGCGAAGACGGCGGAGGCCTGCGGCATCAGCCCGCGCACGCTGCTCGTGCTGCTGCAGAAGGAGCAGTCGCTGCTCACGCGCCCGAGCGCCTACGGCTACGAACGGGCGACGGGCTACGGATGCCCCGACACGGCCGACTGCGAGCAGAAGTACTTCGGCTTCTTCAACCAGGTCTACAACGCGGCCTGGCAGTTCCGTCAGTACACCGAGGAGCCCGACCGGCAGTACAGGATCGGCACGGTGAACGTCGGATACCACCCCGACGCCGCGTGCGGCGCCTCGCCCGTCGACATCCGCAACCAGGCCACCGCGAACCTGTACAACTACACGCCGTACCAGCCGAGCGCCGCCACCCTGGCCGACCCCGACCGGGGCGACGCGTGCTCGGCGTTCGGCAACCTCAACTTCTGGCGGATCTGGCACCGCTGGTTCGGCGACCCCGAGACCGAGCGGCTTCCGGCGTTCTTCCCGCCGTGCTCCCGGCTCGTCGGCGGGCATCCGTGTCCGCCGTCGGAACCGCAGCTGCCGTCGCCGCCGCTGAGCTAGGTGCCGCTGGGCGCGGCCGGCTCAGCTCGCCGCGACCACCGTGGGCTCGTGGCGCACCGGGAACGCGACGGATGCCGCGATGAAGCACTTCTCGCCGGCCTCCCCGTGGATCCGCCTCGCCGTGTCGACCATCGACTCGTCGGCCACGACGACGCGGGGTCGCAGCACGACCTCGCTGAACGCGCCGCCGCCGCGTCCGTCCTCGAGCATGGTGCCCGTCGGGGCATCCGTGTAGCCGTGCACCACCACGCCGTGGCGGGTCGCCACGTGCAGGTACGAGAGCATGTGGCACTGGCTGAGCGCCGCGATCAGCAGTTCCTCGGGATTCCAGCGCTCGCGGTCGCCGTGGAAGACCCGGTCGCTCGAGCCTGCGAGGTCGTGCAGCTTGCCCTCCGCGCGCACCACGTGCTGTCGCCCGTAGGCGCGGTAGTTCGACGTGCCCTCGCCGCGATCGCCCTGCCACTCGACCTCGACCGCGTAGTGGTGCTCGCCGAACATCCGGGCCTCCTGTCGCTGCGAGCTCCGTCGGGCGCGGGTCGCGACTCCGATTCTGCACCCTCGGAGCCTCGGGCGGCCACGCGGACCCCCCGGGGGGCCGCGCGACCCTCAGGCGGCCGCGCGCGACGGCGATAGGGTGGGAGCACCATGACTGACACCAACATCCCCGCAGAGACCGCGACCGCGCCGGTGTACTCCGTGCCGCAGGAGCGTCAGATCGTGACCGCCGTGCCCGGCCCGAAGTCCGAGGAACTGCACGCGCGACGCATGAAGGTCGTCTCGGCCGGCGTCTCCTCGGCCCTGCCGGTGTACATCGAGCGCGCCAACGGGGCGATCCTCGTCGACGTCGACGGCAACCGGTTCATCGACTTCGGGGCCGGCATCGGCGTGACCACCGTCGGCCACACCGAGGAGCGCGTCGTCGCGGCGGCCGCGAGCCAGCTGCAGGACGTCATCCACACCCTCTTCACCATCACGCCCTACGAGGAGTACGTGCGCGTCGCCGAGCTGCTCGCGAAGCACACGCCGGGGGGCTGGGAGAAGCGCACCGTGCTCGTGAACTCGGGCGCGGAGGCGGTCGAGAACGGCGTGAAGATCGCGCGCAAGTACACGGGTCGCCGAGCCGTGGCGGTGCTCGACCACGCGTACCACGGCCGCACCAACCTCACGATGGCCATGAACTACAAGGCGAGCCCCTACGGCACCGGGTTCGGTCCCTTCGCGGGTGACGTGTACCACGCGCCCAGCTCGTACCCCTACCGTGACGGCCTCTCGGGCCAGGATGCCGCGGCGCGCACGATCGCATACCTCGAGAAGGCCGTGGGCGCCAGCGACCTCGCCTGCCTCGTGGTCGAGCCCATCCAGGGCGAGGGCGGCTTCATGGTGCCCGCCGAGGGCTACCTGCCGATCCTGCAGCAGTGGTGCACCGAGCACGGCGTCGTCATGATCGCCGACGAGATCCAGAGCGGCATGGCGCGCACCGGCCGCTACTTCGCGAGCGAGCACTTCGAGTGGAAGCCCGACCTCGTGCTGTCGGCGAAGGGCATCGCAGGCGGCCTGCCGCTCGCAGCGGTCACCGGCCGCGCCGAGATCATGGACTCGTCGCAGCCCGGCGGCCTCGGCGGCACGTTCGGCGGCAACCCCGTGGCGTGCGCCGCGGCGATCGCGGTGTTCGAGTCGATCGACGAGAACCACCTGCTCGCCGAGGCCGAGCGCATCGAGCAGACGCTCCGCACCGGCCTCGAGCGCCTCAAGCAGCGCTACGACATCATCGGCGACATCCGCGGCCGCGGCGCCATGATCGCGATCGAGCTCGTGCAGCCCGGCACCGGCGCCACCACGAAGGTGCCGAACGCCGAGGCCGTCTCGCGCCTCGTCGCGTTCGCGGCGCAGCACGGTGTGCTGTTCCTGAGCGCCGGCACCTGGGGCAACGTGCTCCGGTTCCTGCCGAGCCTCGCGGTCAGCGACGCCCTGCTCGAAGACGGACTCCGCGTGCTCGACGACGGCTTCGCGTCGCTCGGGTGACCCGGTGACCGGCACCTTCACCGTCAACGACGCCCTCGAACTCGCCGTGGTCGAGCGAAGCGGTTTCATCGAGTCCCGTCACGCCGGCTCCGCCGTCGTGCTCTCCCCCGAGGGCGAGGTGCTGCGCGACCTCGGCGACACGCGCACGGCGATCTTCCCCCGGTCCAGCCTCAAGCCGTTCCAGGCGGTCGCCGTCATGACGTCGGGCGTCACCCTCCGCGGCGAGGACGCGGCGATCGCGACGGCGAGCCACTCCGGCACCGCCGCGCACGTCGCGCTCGTTCGCGGGCTCCTCGCCCGCACATCGCTGCCCGTGTCGGCGCTCGGCTGCCCGCCGGCGACGCCGACCGATCACGCGGCACGCGACGAGCTCATCCGCAGCGGCGCTCCGCGCGAGCGGGTCTACATGAACTGCTCGGGCAAGCACGCCGCAATGCTGCTCGCGTGCGCCGCGAACGAGTGGCCGCTCGACGGCTACCTCGACCCCGAGCACCCGCTGCAGAAGCGGATCCTCGACGTGCTCGAGCGCTTCACCGGCGAGCGGCCGGCGGCCACCGGCGTCGACGGCTGCGGCGCGCCCGTGCACGCGATCAGCCTGCACGCGCTCGCGCGGGGCATCCAGAAGATCACGACCGCCTCGCCGTCCTCGCCGTTCGCGCTCTACCGCGAGGCGGCGGCGCTCACCGAGGCGTCCCGCGAGCACGCGTGGGCCGTCGGCGGGCCCGGTCAGCCCGACACCGTCGCGATGGAGCGCCTCGGCGTGTTCGCGAAGGTCGGCGCCGAGGGCGTCATGGTCATGACCGCGCCGAACGGCACGACGACCGCACTCAAGGTGCTCGACGGCTCCTCGCGCGCCTCGACCATCATCGCGCTGCGGCTGCTCGCCGCCGCGGGCGCCGTCGAGGACGACGCGGTCGACGCCGTGCAGACCGAGCTCGACCTGTGGGTCATGGGCGGCGAGCGCCGGGTCGGGCGCATCCGCGCGACCGTCTGACGCTTCAGCCTTCGACGCAGACGAACGGATGCCGCGGCGGGATCGCTCCTGCCGCGGCATCCGTCGTCTGCGACCCGGGCGCGAGCCCGGATCCGGAGCCGGCGGTTCGGGTTTCCGCCGGCTCCCGTCTCATCCGAGCTTGGCCAGGCGCCGCACCCTCGCCGCGCGGGAGACCTGCGCGGCGACCACGATCACGAGCGCGATGATGAACACCGCGGAGGCGATGACGTTCGCCTCGGCCGGGATGCCGCGCGACGCCGAGATGTAGATGTACTTCGGGAACGTCGACACCGAACCGGAGTTGAAGTTCGTGATGATGAAGTCGTCGAAGCTCAACGCGAACGACAGCAGCGCGGCCGCGAGGATGCCCGGCAGCAGCAGCGGGAACGTCACCCGCCAGAACACCTGCGACGGCGACCCGTAGAGGTCGCGGCCCGCCTCCTCGAGCGCCGGGTCGAGGCTCGCGACGCGCGCCTTGACCGTGACCACGACGAAGCTGATGCAGAACATCGTGTGCGCCAGGATGATCGTCAGCATGTCCTTCGGGACGCCGACCGCGAGGAACTGCGCGGCCAGGCCCGCGCCGAGCACGACCTCGGGGGTCGCCATCGGCAGGAACAGCAGGAGGCTGATCGCCGAGCGCGCGCGGAACCGGTAGCGCACGAGCGCGATCGCGATCATCGTGCCGAGCGTCGTCGCGATGACCGTCGCCACGAGGCCGATGACGATGCTGTTGCCGAACGCCTGGCAGACCGCGCCGCCCTCGACGTTGCAGACGTTGAGCCACTTGTCGAGCGTGAACCCGCGCCAGGAGATGTTCGACTTGATCGAGTCGTTGAACGAGAACACGAACGTGTAGACGATCGGGATCAGCAGGAACACGAACGCGATGATCGTGTACGCCGGGAGGAGCCAGTCGCCGAGGCCGAGCCGACGCGGCCGGGCGGGGCCCGCCTGACGACGGTTGTCGAGCTCCTCGTTCTCCTGGAAGCCGCCGAGCACGGCGGCGGCCTGGACTTCGCCGCTCACAGCAGGTCCTCCGTTCCCGAGCGCCTCACGTAGATGCCGACGAGCACGAGGATCGCGGCCATGAGGATGATCGACAGCGCGGCGGCCGCCGGGTAGTTGAGCAGCACGAGGAAGTTCGCCTCGATCACGTTGCCCATCATCTGGGTGTCGGGACCGCCGAGGAAGTCGCGGCTCGCGTTCACGTAGTCGCCCGCGGCGGGGATGAACGTGAGCAGCGTTCCGGCCACGATGCCCGGCATCGAGAGCGGGATCGTGATCTTGCGGAACACCGTGAACGGGTTCGCGTACAGGTCGGAACCCGCCTCCAGGTAGCGCAGGTCGAGGCGCTCGAGCGTCGTGTAGAGCGGGAGCGTCATGAACGGGATGAAGTTGTAGGTGAGGCCGAAGATCACCGCGAACGGCGTCCCCGTGAAGTGCGCGTCGGGTGCGAGCAGCGACAGCGCCTTCAGCGACGTGATGATGAACGACTCGTCCGACAGCAGCTGCTTCCACGCGAGCGTGCGGAGCAGGAAGCTGATGAAGAACGGGGCGATCACGAGCACGAGCATCAGGCTCTGCAGGAGCGGCCAGCGCCGCGCCTTGACGCCGATGAAGTACGCGAGCGGGTAGCTGAACAGCAGCGCCAGCACGGTGGCCACGAGCGCGTAGCCGAACGAGCGGAGGATGTGCGGCCAGTACAGCTGCACCACATCGACGTAGTTCTGCCAGTTGAACGCGTAGTCGAACTGGCCGATGTCGCCGAACTCGCTCGGCACCTGCAGCGACGTGAGCGTCAGCGAGATGAGCGGGGTCAGGAAGAAGAGGACGAGGTAGAGGATGCCGGGCAGGAGCAGGAAGAGCGCGATGCGGCTCTTCCGCTTCGGTGCCTGTGGCTGTGCCTCCGTCGTCGCGAACGCTGCGAAGGCCATCGTCAGTGCTCCTCGAGCTCCGAGACCAGCGCCTCGCGTCGCTGCACGGCGATCGAGGTGGTCGAGTCGTCGGCGGGGAAGCGCCCGGTCTCGGCCGGCTCGTCGGCGAGGCCGAAGCCGTGCGTGACGTCCCAACTCAGCCACACCTCGGTGCCGAGGCCGGCGACCGGTGCGAAGCCGATGTTCTGCGCGAACACGAGCAGCGTGCCGAGGGCCCCGAGGTCGACGAGGTACTGGGTGCTCACGCCCGAGAACGACACGTCGATGACGCGGCCCGGTCCGAGCGTGTTGCGGCCGCTGGACTCGGTGGGCTCCTCGGTGTGGAGCACGACCTTCGTGGGCCGGACGCCGACCGTGATCTCGCCCTGGTGCTTCTGCGCACGTGCGGCCGGCACGACGATGCGCGTCCCTGCCGCCTCGACCGTGATCGCATCGGCAGTCGTGTTGACGACCTCGCCCGTGAAGAGGTTGGACTGGCCGAGGAAGTTCGCGACGAAGACCGTGCGCGGCAGGTCGTACAGCTCCTCGGGCGCGCCCATCTGCTCGATGGCGCCCTTGTTCATGACGGCGACGGTGTCGGCCATGGTCATGGCCTCCTCCTGGTCGTGGGTCACGTGGAGGAAGGTGAGGCCGACCTCCTCCTGGATCGTCTT
>Ga0157380_10000886_pt1 | contig 18809 bp, 18 predicted proteins | sample S35metaG_FD_119757 | JGI IMG/M metagenome (GOLD analysis project Ga0157380, IMG submission 119757) | Switchgrass rhizosphere microbial communities from Kellogg Biological Station, Michigan, USA - S3-5 metaG | ecosystem: Host-associated > Plants > Roots > Rhizosphere > Soil | place: USA... | reverse complement strand
CCACGGCTCCGTCGGGCCGCTGAAGACGAGCGCGTCGAGCGATCGCCGCGGCGGCGCGCCGAGCAGCGCATCGGCGCCCGGATCGACGACGAGCGCGTCGGCGCGCGCGCCGGCGACGAGCCCCCACGCCGGCTGCCCGGCCGCGCCGGCGCAGCCGGCGACCACGCGCGACACGAGCCGCTCCGCGCTCGACGCGAAGCCGAGCTCGGGTGCCGCGGCAACGTTGCGCTCACGCCGTTCCAGGCGCTGGCCATACTCGAGCAGGCGCAGCTCCTCGCACCAGTCGCGCGTCGCCTGGCTGTCGGAGCCGATCGTCAGCGGCACGCCGGCCTCGAGCCAGCCGGGCAGGTCGCACAAGCCGTCGCCGAGGTTGGCCTCGGTGCTCGGGCACAGGACGATGCCGGCGCCGCTCGCCGCCACCGCCGCGATCTCCTGCGCCGTCGAATGGGTCGCGTGGACGAGCTGCCAGCGCGCGTCGAGCCGGCCTTCGCGGACGAGCCACTCGATCGGCCGCGCGCCGGTTGCGCCGATGCACTCGTCGACCTCGCCGATCTGCTCGGCGACGTGGATGTGGATCGGTCCCGGGAATCCTGCGCCAAGCGTCGCCAGCGTCGCGATCGACGCGGCGCTCGCGGCGCGCAAGGAGTGGATCGCCAGCCCCGAGTCGACGAGCGGACGCGCGGCGGCGCGGATCCGCTGCGCCGCGGCGAAGGTCTCCGCCGGCGAGGAGCGGAAGCGGCGCTGCTCGTCGCGCAGCGCGTCGGCGGCGAAGCCGGCGCGCTCGTAGAGCACCGGCAGGATCGTCAGGCCGATTCCCGCCTCGGCGGCAGCGTCGGCGAGCGCCCACGACATCGCGAGCGGGTCGGCGTGCTCGCTGCCATCGCGGTCGCGGCGCAGGTAGTGGAACTCGCACACGTGCGTGTAACCGCCGCGCAGCAGCTCGACATAGAGCTGCGCTGCGACGGCACGCAGCTGCTCGGGGCCGATGCGCAGCGCGACCGCGTACATCCGCTCGCGCCACGACCAGAAGTCGTCGCTCGCCGCGTCGCGGCGCTCGGCGGCGCCGGCGAAGGCGCGCTGGAAGGCGTGGCTGTGGGCGTCGACCACGCCGGGCAGCAGTGCGCCGGCGAGCACGTGGGCGCCGACGGGTGGCGCGGCGACCTCGGCGGTCACGTCGGCCCAGCGGCCGTCGCTGTCGGCGCGCAGCAGCACTCGCTCGCGCCAGCCATCGGCAACCCAGGCGAGCGGCGCCCAGAGCAGCGCCGCGTCAGCGGGCATCGGCGCACCAGTCGAGGGTCGCCTGCAGCAGCGAACGCAGCACCGGCCGCAGGTGAGCAAGCCGCATCGGATCGACGGGCGCGACGGGGAACGCAGCGTAGCGCTCGTCCATGTAGGTCGAGAGCGCCATCTCGAGCTGGACCGCGTGCACGTTGTCGTGCGGCCTGCCATAGCGGCGCGTGATGTAGCCGCCTTTGAAGCGACCGTCGGTGACGTGGCTGAAGCTCGACTGCGCGGCGAGCACGTCCGTCAGGTCGGCGCGCAGCGCCGGCGCGCAGCTCGCGCCGCCGGCGGTGCCGAGGTTGAGGTCGGGCAGGCGCCCGTCGAACAGCCACGGTACTTCGGCCTGGATGCTGTGGCCGTCCCAGAGGATCGCACGGCCGTGCAGCGCGACGAGGCGGCGCAGCTCGCGCTCGAGCGCGTCGTGGTAAGGCCGCCAGTACGTCTCGCGCCGGCGCTCGATCTCAGCCTCGTCGGGAACGCGGCCCTCGCGATACAGCGGATCGCCGTCGAAGAAGCGCGTCGGCACGAGCTCGGTGTTGTTCGCGCCGGGATACATCGGCGCGTTCTCGGGCGGGCGGTTGAGGTCGATCACGTAGCGAGAGAAGCGCGGCACGAGCACGCTCGCGCCGAGCTCGCGCGCGAAGCCATAGACCTCGGCGAGGTGCCAGTCGGTGTCCTCGAGGGCGTGCGCGCGCGGGACGAGGGCAGAAGCGACGTCGTCGGCGATCGCGGTGCCGACGTGCGGCAGGCTCACCAGCAGCGGCGCCGTGCCGCGCTCGAGCGAGAAGACAGCCTCGCTCATCGCTCGACGCCGCCGGCGACGACGCGCGCGCACGGGTTGCGCCCGAACCAATAGGCGAGCTCGTTCGGATGCGCGACATCCCAGGCGACGAAGTCGGCGCGCTGTCCCGCAGCGAGCGTGCCGCGATCGGCGAGGCCGAGGGCGCGCGCCCCAAGGACGGTCATCCCGCGCAGCGCTTCCTCGGGCGTCAGGCGGAACAGCGTGCACGCCATGCTCAGCATCAGCAGCGGCGAGAGCGTCGGCGACGACCCGGGGTTGTGGTCGGTGGCGATCGCGATCGGCACGCCGGCCGCGCGCAGGGCAGCGACCGGCGGCAGCTGCGTCTCGCGCAGGAAGTAGAACGCGCCGGGCAGGAGGACGGCGAGGGTGCCGGCCGCCGCCATCGCCGCGACGCCGTCGGCGCCGACGAATTCGAGGTGATCGCACGACAGCGCCTTGTATTCGGCGGCGAGCACCGCGCTGTGCTGGTCGCTCAGCTGCTCGGCGTGCAGCTTGACCGGGAGGCCGAGGCGACGCGCCGCGTCGAAGACTCGCCGCGTCTGTTCGGCGGTGAAGCCGATGCGGTCGCAAAAGCCGTCGACGGCGTCGACCAGCCCTTCGCCGTGCAACGCCGGCAGCCAGGCGCAGACGGCGTCGATGTACTCGTCGGCACGGCCGGCGTATTCGGGCGGCAGCGCGTGCGCCGAGAGGCACGTCGTCCGCACGTCGAGCGCCAGCTCGCGGCCGAGACGGCGCGCGACGCGCAGGCAGCGCGTCTCGTGCTCCGCCGAGAGGCCGTAGCCCGACTTGATCTCGACCGTCGTCACGCCTTCTTCCATCAGCGCGAGGGCGCGCTCGCGCGCCAGGTCGAACAACGTCTCGTTGCTCGCCGCGCGCGTCGCTGCGACGGTCGAGCGGATGCCGCCGCCGGCGCGCGCGATGTCCTCGTAGCTCGCGCCTTCGAGGCGCTGCTCGAACTCGCCGGCGCGCTGGCCGGCGTAGACGAGGTGGGTGTGGCAGTCGACGAGGCCCGGCGTGACGAGCGCGCCGCCGAGGTCGACTTCCTCATCGGCGCGCACGCTCGCGGGAAGATCGACTTCGGCGCCGGCCCAGGCGAGGGTGGCGCCGTCGACGAGCAGCGCGCCGCGCTCGACCAGGCCCCAGCCGCGCGCGTCGGCGAAGGTGACGAGGCGCGCGCCGCGCCAGAGCGTCGTCGTCATGGCGTCGCGGCGTCCTTCGCGCCCGCGCCGAGCCACCAGCCGTCGCCGGCGAAGGCGAGCGACTCCGGCGCCTGCGGCCACCAGCGCAAGGCGTGCGCCGGCATCGGCTCGTGCTCGTCGGGTGCGGTCGCATCGCACGCACCCGCCGTGATCGCGTACAGGCCGCACTCGCGCGTGTCGGGTCGCCACGGCTCTGCCGTGACGACGCGTCGCATCGACCCCGGAACGCCGTGGAGCATGAGGTTGAGGTCGCGCGTCGGGCCGGCGACGAGGCGGCAGCGCACCGCGACATCGCCGCGGAACGAGAACGCGTCGCTGCCGGCGTCGAGCCGATGCTCGGTGCTGCCGATCGTCAGCACGACGCCGGCGCCGTCGAGCACCGCGAACCAGCGCTGCACGCCGGGAAAGCGCGAGAACGGGCCGTTGACCGAGACGTCGGCGACGCTCACGCGCACCTGCCACTCGTCGCCGCGCGGCCGGACGAGCAAGGGTCGCGTCACGCCGCCGCCGTTGCGCCACGGCTGGGACGCGACTTCGGCGGTGCGAACGGTGGTGCTGGCGGGCATGCGGTCTTATACAGCCGGGCCCCGTGGCCGCGCCACTTTCCGCCCGGCGAAGGCCTAAAGTCGAGCACCGACCGCGCCGCCGGAGCCTGCCATGCCCGACCTCTCGACCTCACCGCCCCTCGCCGGCCCGCACCCGGTGCGCGCGCCGCGCGGCAGCACGATCAGCTGCCGCAACTGGCTCATCGAAGCGGCCTACCGGATGATCCAGAACAACCTCGACCCCGAGGTCGCGGAGAACCCCGATGCGCTCGTCGTCTATGGCGGCATCGGCAAGGCGGCGCGCGACTGGCCGAGCTACGAGGCGATCCTGAAGGCGCTGCGCGCGCTCGGCGAGGACGAGACGCTGCTCGTGCAGTCCGGCAAGCCCGTCGGCGTGTTCCGCACGACGGTCGATTCGCCGCGCGTCCTCATCGCCAACTCGAACCTGGTGCCGAAGTGGGCGACGTGGGAGCACTTTCACGAGCTCGATCGCAAGGGCCTGATGATGTACGGCCAGATGACCGCGGGCTCGTGGATCTACATCGGCAGCCAGGGCATCGTCCAGGGCACGTACGAGACCTTCGTCGAGGCCGGCCGGCAGCACTACGGCGGCGATCTCGCGGGCCGGTGGATCCTCACCGCGGGCCTCGGCGGCATGGGCGGCGCGCAGCCGCTCGCCGCGACCTTCGCGGCGGCGTCGTCGCTCAACATCGAGTGCCAGCAGTCGCGCATCGACTTTCGCCTGCGCTCGAGGTACCTCGACGAGCAGGCGAGCGACCTCGATGACGCGCTCGCGCGGATCGAGCGCCACACGACAGCGAAACGCGCCGTCTCGGTCGGCCTGCTCGGCAACGCCGCCGAGCTGCTGCCCGAGCTGCTGAAGCGCGCGCGGGCCGGCGGCATCCGGCCCGACCTCGTCACCGACCAGACCTCGGCGCACGATCTCGTCAACGGCTACCTGCCGGCCGGCTGGAGCGTCGCGCAGTGGCAGGCGGCGCAGGCCGAGCCGGCGCAGCACGCGCGGCTGCGCGAGGCCGCGGCGAAGAGCTGCGCGACGCACGTGCGGGCGATGCTCGACTTCCAGGCGCTCGGCATCCCGGTGGTCGACTACGGCAACAACATCCGCCAGGTCGCGTTCGACGAAGGCGTCGCCGACGCGTTCGCGTTCCCGGGCTTCGTGCCGGCGTACATCCGGCCGCTCTTCTGCCGCGGCAAGGGCCCGTTCCGCTGGGTCGCGCTGTCGGGCGACCCCGACGACATCCGGAAGACCGACGCGAAGATGAAGGAGCTCTTCCCCGAGGACACCCACTTGCACCGCTGGGTCGACATGGCCGATGAGCGGATCGCCTTCCAGGGACTGCCGGCGCGGATCTGCTGGATCGGCCTCGGCGAGCGGCATCGCGCCGGCCTGGCGTTCAACGCGATGGTGAAGTCGGGCGAGCTGAAGGCGCCGATCGTCATCGGCCGCGACCATCTCGACGCCGGCTCGGTCGCGAGCCCGAACCGTGAAACCGAGGCGATGAAGGACGGCAGCGACGCCGTTTCCGACTGGCCGATGCTGAACGCGCTCCTCAACACCGCCGGCGGCGCGACCTGGGTGTCGCTGCACCACGGCGGCGGCGTCGGCATGGGCTACTCGCAGCACGCCGGCGTCGTCATCGTCTGCGACGGCAGCGATGCGGCGGCGAAGCGCATCGAGCGCGTCCTCTGGAACGACCCGGCGACCGGCGTCATGCGCCACGCCGACGCCGGCTACGAGATCGCGAGGCAGTGCGCGCGCGAGCAGGGCCTGAAGCTGCCGATGCTGGACGGCTGACATGACCGCCCCCTCGGCCCCCGCCGCCGGCGAAATCCATCTCCACTACCTCAACCATCCGGACGTCCAGGCGCTCGCCTTGAGCGACGCCGAGATCGTCGCGGCCGTGGAGCAGGGCCTCGTCGCGCAGGGCCGCGGCGAAACGACGATCGAGCCGCGCATGCACCTGAAGCCCGAGCGGGACGGCTCGGGCCATTTCAACGTCCTACGCGGCTACATCCGCCCGCTCGCCCTCGCGGGCGTCAAGGTCGTCGGCGACTTCTATCGCAACTACGAGGTCGGCTTGCCGTCCGAGCTGGCGCTGCTCAACCTGTTCGACCCGACGACCGGCGTGCCGATCGCCGTCATCGACGCGAGCGACATCACCGACATGCGCACCGGCGCGGTCACCGCGATCGGCGCGCGCGCGCTGGCGCGGCGCGACTCGAAGGTGCTCGGCCACGTCGGCGCACGCGGCACGGCGTACTGGAACGTTCGCCTGCTCCATTCGATCTTCGCGTTCGACGAGATCCGCGTTCATTCGCGCAGGAAGGAAAGCCGCGACTCGTTCGGCGCGCGCCTGCGCCGGGACCTGCCCGGCGCGAACGTCGTCGTCAGCGACGACTGGGAGTCGTGCGTGCGCGGCGCCGACATCGTCGTCGAGGCGTCGCGGCTGGAAAAGCCCGAGCCGAAGCTGAAGACGGAATGGATCAAGCGGGGCGCCTGCGTCATTCCTTACGGCACGATGAGCGCCGTCGAGCTCTCGCTCACCGACATCATGGACAAGATCGTCATGGACGACTGGGGCCAGGCGAAGGCGGGGCCATACGGCGCGCTGCGCGCGCACGTCGACAGCGGCCGGCTCTCGGAGAAGAACCTGCACGCCGAGCTCGGCCAGATCGTCGCCGGGCTGAAGCCAGGCCGCGAGAGCGACGCCGAGACCAACCTCTTCTGGCACCGCGGCCTGTCGCTCTCCGACATCGCCCTCGGCGCGGCGATGCTCGCCAAGGCGAAGAACCTCGGCATCGGCCAGCGCCTTCGCTTTCGCTGAGCCCGGTCGAACGCGATGCCGATCGTCAACGCCCGCATGTACTCGGTCACCGCCGAGGCCAAGGCCGACTGGCACCGGGTCCTCGGCTGGGCGCTGCAGCGCGCCGACCTCGACTGGGACATCGTCGACCACGACGCGCCCGCGCCGCTGGCGCAGCTCTGGGCGCGCAAGGACCTCGGCGCGGTGATGATGTGCGGGCTGCCGTTCTCGAGGCGAAAGCCGCGCCCGACGCTGATCGCCGCGCCGGTGCCGAGCCCGCCACGCTACGGCGGCGAGCCGGTCTACTGCACCGACATCGTCGTCGCCACCGATTCGCTCCACGCATCGATCGAGGACACCTTCGGCGGCGTCGTCGGCTACACGCTCGCTGATTCGATGTCGGGAGCGGTCGCGTTCCTCGACCATCTCCTGCCGCTGCGCGCGAAGCGGGGAACGCGGCTCTACGGCGCCGCCGTCGGCGGCCTCATCAACGCCCGCGGCGTGATCGACGCGCTCGCCGAAGGCCGCATCGACATCGGCCCGCTCGACAGCTACAGCCACGACCTGCTCAAGCACTACCACCCGGTGCTCGCGGCTCGCGTCCGCACGATCGAGAGCACCGCGATGCGGCCGATCCCGCCGCTCGTCGCGACCGCGGCGATCGGCGCCGACGCGCTCGCGCGGCTGCGCGACGCCTTGCTCCATACGCGTGATGCCGGCGAGCTCGCCGCGCCGATGGCGCGTCTGCAGCTCGCCGGCTTCGCCGTCCCCGACCCGTCGCGTTACGGCGCGCTCGCGGCGATCGCCGATGCCTCCGCTGTCACCTTCGAGGACCTTTGATGAGAATGAAGCGCTTCCTGCTCGCCGTCGCCGCCGCGGCGCTGCCGCTCGTCGCCGTCGCGCAGGCGTATCCGGGCAAGCAGATCCACATCGTCGTGCCGTTCCCGCCCGGCGGGCCGACCGACGTGCTCGGCCGCGTCCTCGGCCAGTCGCTCGGCGAGACGTTCGGCCAGACGGTGGTGGTCGACAACAAGGTCGGTGCCGCCGGCAACATCGGCGTCGACGCGGTCGCGAAGGCGGCGCCCGACGGCTACACGATCGGTATCGTCCCGGCCGGCAACGTCGCCGTCAACCCGACCCTGTTCGCGAACCTGCCGTACAAGGGCGCCGACCTCGCGCCGGTGACGATGCTGGCGACCGTCGACAACGTCCTCGTCGTCAACGCCGAGGCGGTGCCGGCGAGGACGATGAAGGAGCTGCTCGACCTCGCCGCGAAGAAGCCGGGTGCGCTCAGCTACGCATCGCCCGGCGCCGGCAGCCAGGCTCACCTCGCCGGCGCGCTGCTCGAGCTGAGCACGGGCGTGCAGCTCCTGCACGTGCCGTACCGCGGCATCGCGCCGGCCGTCAACGACCTCGTCGGCGGCCAGGTGTCGATGATGTTCGCGCCGCTGCAGACGGCGCTGTCGCACGTCAAGAGCGGCAAGCTGCGCGCGATCGGCATCGCCAGCCAGAAGCGCTCGTCGCTGCTGCCCGACCTGCCGACGATCGCCGAGCAGGGGGTCGCGAGGTTCGAGGCGGTGTCCTGGTATGCGCTGATGGTGCCGGCGGGAACGCCCGCCGACGTCGTCGACAGGCTGAACGCCGCGACGACGCGCTTCCTCGCGCTGCCCGACACGCGCGCGAAGCTCGCCGCGCAAGGCATGGACGCGGGCGGCGGCTCGGCGCAGGACCTCGCCGCGACGATCCGCGCCGAGACCGCGCGCTGGAGCGAGGTGGTTCGCAAGCAGAACATCAAGCCCGAATGAGCATGGACCTGGTCAGCGGCGCGCTCTCGCTCGACGACCTGCAGCGGCTGCACGCCGGCGGCGCCGCCCTGCGAATCGACGCGGCAGCGCGCGAGCGCATCCGCGCCAGCGCCGCCGTCGTCGGGCGCGCCGCGGCCGGCGCTGCGCCGGTCTACGGCGTCAACACCGGCTTCGGCAAGCTCGCCGGAACGCGGATCGACGGCGCCGACCTGGCGCAATTGCAGCTCAACCTGATCCGCTCGCACAGCGTCGGCGTCGGCGATGCGCTCTCGGCGCCGGTCGTCCGGCTGATCCTCGGCCTCAAGGCGGCGAGCCTCGCGCGCGGCCACTCGGGCGTTCGCGACGCCGTCGTCGACGCGCTCATTGCCGTTCACAACGCCGGCCTCGTTCCGTTCGTCCCGTCGCAGGGATCGGTCGGCGCGTCGGGCGACCTCGCGCCGCTCGCCCACCTCACGCTCGCCCTGATCGGCGAAGGCGAGTTCGTCGTCGACGGCGAGCGCCGTCCCGCGGGCGAGGCGCTGCGCAGCGCCGGGATCGCGCCGCTCGCGCTGGCGGCGAAGGAAGGCCTCGCACTCATCAACGGCACGCAGGTCTCGACCGCGCTCGCCCTGCACGCGCTGTTCGCGTTCGAGCCGGTGCTCGAGGCGGCGCTCGTCGTCGGCGCGCTCACGGTCGACGCGGCGCGCGGCAGCGACGGCCCGTTCGATCCGCGCATCCACGAGCTGCGTGGCCAGCCCGGGCAGATCGATGTCGCGCGCTACTACCGCGCGCTGCTCGCGGGCAGCGAGATCCGCCGCTCGCATTTGCAGGGCGACGACCGCGTCCAGGATCCGTACAGCCTGCGCTGTCAACCGCAGGTCGTCGGCGCCTGCCTCGACCAGCTGCGCCACGCCGCGCTCGTCCTCGTGCGCGAGGCCAACGCGGTCACCGACAACCCGCTCGTCTTCGCGTCGAGCGACGATGAGGCGGGCGCGATCATCTCCGGGGGCAACTTCCATGCGGAGCCCGTGGCGCTCGCCGCCGACGCGATGGCCGTCGCCATCGCCGAGGTCGGCGCGATCGCCGAGCGCCGCATCGCCATGCTGATCGACGCCGGCGTCTCGCGCCTGCCGCCGTTCCTCTCCGCCGAGCCCGGTCTCAACAGCGGCTTCATGATCGCGCACGTGACGGCGGCGTCGCTGGCGAGCGAGAACAAGTCGCTCGCCCATCCGGCGAGCGTCGACAGCCTGCCGACGAGCGCCAACCAGGAAGACCACGTCTCGATGGCGACGTTCGCGGCGCGGCGCCTGCAGCCGATGATCGCCAATACCGCGCACATCCTCGGCATCGAGCTGCTCGCGGCGGCGCAGGGCATCGAGTTCCTGCGCCCCCTGGCGAGCTCGCCGCCGCTCGAGGCGGCGCACGCGCTCCTGCGCGGGCGGTGCGCGGCGATGGCCACCGACCGCTACCTCGCCCCGGACATCGAGCGCGCCACGGCGCTCGTCCGCGACGGCTCGCTGGCGCGCGTCCTGCGGACGGTCGCCGGTCTGCCGGCGCTCTGGCACCCGGCGTGAAGCAGCGCACGAACGCCGAGTCGCCGCCTCGAAACGGCGTCGCCCGAAGGCCCGACCGCCCGTGAACCGGGGGGACTGCGGCCCGGGCGGATCGGATACAAATCCAGCCTCTGGCTCGATCTCTCCGCGGCCGGGCGATTTCGGCCGGCGGACGACGGTGGGCCTGGAGTGCCCCGTGGATCTCAAGACCGACTTCGAAGAGGACATTCAGACCGCACCCGAGCGGGTCGCCGCGCCGCCGCGCGCGCTTCGTGTCCTGGCGAAGACGGCGATCGACTTGCGCACCGTTCGCGCCGACGCCACCTGGCAGGCATCGTCCTTCGACCTGGCGCAGGGGCTCGACGTCAAGGTCATGAACTCCAAGCTGTCGCCGGAAACGCTCGATCGGCTGTTTCGCGGCTGACCCTCCGGTCTCGCTCCGCGTCCTCTCCGGCGTACGCGCCGGCCCCCTTGAAAAGTCTTCCGCGCGCCGCGCCGGCGGCGGGTTCGCATCGCCACGCCGGTCGGCCGCGAGCGCACGCCGCGGTGCGGCTACAGTGCTGCGACGCTTTCCCGATCCGCTTCCCGAAAGGACCCCGATGAACAAGCCGCTGATCGTCCTCGCCGTCGCCGCGTTCGCCGCTGCCGCGAGCGCGCAAGCCCAGGAAACCAAGGTTGCGATCGCCATCTCGGGCTGGACCGGCTTCGCGCCGCTCACGCTCGCCAAGGAGGCGGGCCTGTTCAAGAAGCACGGCCTCGACGTGACGATCAAGAAGATCCCGCAGAAGGACCGCCACCTCGCGATCGCCTCGGGCGACGTGCAGTGCGCGGCGACGACGGTCGAGACCTGGATCGGCTGGAACGCGGCCGGCGTCGCGACGACGCAGATCTTCCAGCTCGACAAGAGCTACGGCGCCGACGGCATGGTCGTCAAGCCCGGCATCGCCAAGATCAGCGATCTCAAGGGCAAGACCGTCGCTGCCAGCCCGCCGGGAACGTCGCCCTACTTCGCGCTCGCCTGGTTCCTGAAGAAGAACGGCCTGTCGCCGAAGGACGTGAAGGTCGTCAACCTCGAGCCGCAGCCGGCCGCCAACGCGATCATCGCCGGCACCGAGGGCATCGACGCGGCGATGACCTACGAGCCCTACCTGTCGGCGGTGCGCGCCAAGCCCGAGGCCGGCAAGATCATCGCGACGACCCTCGACTACCCGATGGTGATGGACACCTTCGGCTGCACGCCGAAGTTCCTCGCCGAGAACCCGAAGGCCGCGAAGGCGCTCGCCGACGCCTACTTCGACGCCGTCGACATGATCAAGGCCGAGCCGAAGAAGAGCTTCGAGATCATGGGCGCCGACGTCAAGCAGAGCGGCGAGGCGTTCGAGGGCAGCCAGAAGTACCTGCGCTGGCAGGACCGTGCCGCCAACCAGAAGTTCTTTTCCGGCGAGCACGCGCAGTTCAGCAAGGAAGCGGCCGACCTGCTGATGGAAGCCGGGATCATCAAGACGATGCCCGACATGACGAAGCTCGCCGACACGCAGTTCATTCGCTAGGCTGGGACGGCGTTCGCGCCGCTCGCCGAGCGCGCCGCTGTCGCCTGCCGGCTTGCGATCGCCACCGGGGTTCGAGATGCGCGAGTCAGCAGTCGGTGTGGACCTGGGAGGAACGAAGGCACTGTTCGTGTCGGGGCCGCACGCGATGCGATTCGACACCGGTCCTTCGTTCACGCCCGAAGACTTCGCCGCCCTGCTCGAATCGTTCATCGCGACAACTGGCCTTCGGCCCGCGCGCGTCGGCATCGGCGTTCCCGGCCTCGTCGACGCAGCGGGCCGGGTCGCCGCGTGCGATGTGCTGCCGGCGCTCGCCGGCTGGCGGCCGGCCGCGGCGCTCGCCGCCCTTGGCTGCCCGGTCGTCGTCGTCAACGACGTCGCGGCGGCGCTCCTCGAAGAGCTGCACGATGCGCCTCGCGGCGTGACGGCCGGCGTCGTCATGATCGGCACCGCGATCGGCGCGGCCTTCCTCGCCCACGGCACACCGCTGCGCGGCACCAGCGGATGGGCCGGCGAGCTCGGCTACTTCCCGTGCGGTGTCGGGCCTGCGGCGAAGCGCCTGGACGAGGTCGCCGGCGGCGCGGCGATGGCGGCGCGGCGCGGCGTCGCGCCCGCGAAGCTTGCCGAGCTCGCGCTCGCCGGCGAGCCGGAATCGCTCGCGGTGATCGAAGAGGGCGGCAGCGCACTGGGGGCGGGCCTGGCCGCGGTCGTCAACCTCCTCAACCCGTCGCACCTGGCGTTGGGCGGCGGCGCGGTCGATCTCGCCGGCTATTGGCAAGCGGCCGAGCGAGCCGCGCGCCAGCACAGCATCGCGGCGCTCTGGAACGATTGCAGGATGGTCCGGGTGACGGCGGGCGATCGGGTCGTCGCCCTCGGCGCGCTTCGCGCCGCAGCCGCGCAGCCGCGGCACGGAGCCTCTTCGCCATGAGACCGCTGACTCCCGTCACGCCGGGCGCGCGGCTCGCCCTCGGCATCTCCTTTTTCTGCGTCTTCGTCGCCGGCTGGTCGATCGCGACCTTCGGCGGCTTCGTCTCGAAGACCTTCCTCGCCGACCCGGTGGCGATGGTCCGATCGGGCTGGGCGCTGCTCGCGACGCAGGGTTTCGGCTGGGACATCGGCTGGACGGTGTGGCGCGTCTTCGGCGGCTTCGTGATCGCCGCCGTGCTGGCATTGCCGCTCGGCGTGGCGATGGGCGCGTACAAACCGGTCGAGGCGTTCTTCGAGCCGTTCGTGAGCTTCGCGCGCTACCTGCCGGCGAGCGCGTTCATCCCGCTGCTGATTCTCTGGGCCGGCATCGGCGAGGCGCAGAAGCTCGCGCTCATCTTCATCGGCAGCTTCTTCCAGCTCGTCCTGATGATCGCGGTGATCGTCGGCAACACGCGGCGCGACCTGGTCGAGGCGGCGTACACGCTCGGCGTCGGCGACCGCGGCCTGATCCGGCGCGTCCTGCTGCCCGGCGCCGCTCCCGAGATCGCCGAGGTGCTGCGCATGGTGCTCGGCTGGGCCTGGACCTACGTGATCGTCGCCGAGCTGATCGGCGCGTCGAGCGGCATCGGCCACATGATCACCGACAGCCAGGCGCTGCTCGCGACCGACCAGATCATCTTCGGGATCATCGTCATCGGCGTCATCGGCCTGGTGAGCGACGTGCTCTTCAAGTGGCTGAACCGGCGCCTCTTCCCGTGGGCGCGGCTGTGACCCTGACTGTCGTGCACGCGGGCGCGAGCGGGAGTAGAGTGCAAGCTCCCGCCGCCCCGGAGCATGGCCATGCAAGCTCGCACCCTGACCCGCACGCTTCTCGTCTCCGCCGCCCTTGCCGTGGCGTCGTCGGCAATGGCCCAGGCCACCGACAAGGATCGTTCGACGAGCACGACGTCGAAGCAGAGCACGACGAAGTCGTCGACCGCGAAGTCAGCCGCGACCAAGCGGCTCGACTTCTCGCCGAGCAGCGACCTCAAGGAAACGGCGACGCGGCCAGCGGCCTCGGGCGCGCAGACGCCCGCGAAGGAAGGCTGGCACTGCGACCACTCGGGGGCGGGCGACGCCTGACGTCGAACCGGGCGGCGCCTAGCGCCGTCGCATCGTCGGGCATCGGCTCGAGCGAATTCCGGGACCCGCCAGCCGGCCCTGAAGACTTTTCGCGGCGGCCGGCGGCTGCATGACGGCAGCCGCGCGCGCGCTCCTGACCGTTCGCGGCGTGACGCGCAGCTTTCCGGCGCAGGCCGGCGGCGCGCCGACGGTGGCGCTGCGCGCGACCGACTTCGATGTCGCCGAGAACGACTTCGTCACCATCCTCGGCCCCTCGGGCTGCGGCAAGAGCACGCTCTTGCGCATCGTCGCCGGTCTCGACCGGCCGACCGCCGGCGAGGTGCTGCTCGACGGCACGCGCATCGAGGCGCCCGGGGCCGACCGCGGCATGGTGTTCCAGAGCTACACACTCTTCCCGTGGCTGACGGTGCTCGACAACGTGTGCTTCGGTCTGCGCGAGCGCGGCATGGCGCGCCCTGAGCAACTCGAGATCGCGAACGGCTTCATCGCGAAGGTCGGGCTCGTCGGCTTCGAGCACCATTTCCCCAAGCAGCTATCGGGCGGCATGCAGCAGCGCACCGCCATCGCCCGCGCGCTTGCCAACGGCCCGCGCATCCTGCTCATGGACGAGCCGTTCGGCGCGCTCGACCACCAGACGCGCGAGCTGATGCAGGAGCTGCTGCTCGGCATCTGGGAAGCCGAGCGCAAGACCGTCCTCTTCGTCACGCACGACATCGACGAAGCCGTCTTCATGGGCTCGCGCGTCGTCGTGATGAGCGCGCGGCCGGGGCGAATCAAGCTCGATCGGCCGGTGCCGATCGCGCATCCGCGCCATTACTCGGTGAAGACGACGGCCGCGTTCAGCGAGATCAAGGCGGCGCTGACGGAGCAGGTGAGGGTGGAAGTGAGGGCGGCCCAAAGCGACATGATGGCGTGAGCGGGTTGCGACCGCGTCCGGCCAGGTGCGGGCACTCGGGAACGACCACTTGCGGGAGTCCGATCACCAAGCTCAGTGGCAGGACGCCCCTAGGTATTCTCGCCGCCGTTGGTCGGCTGCCCGGCTGACCGATTGGGTGGCAGCAGCGTTCTACCCGAACAGTTTGGTGGCGATCTGCGTCACGTGCCGTCCCTGGAACCGTGCCATCTCGAGTTCCTGTGCGCTCGGCATGCGCTCCCCCTTGCCGCCAGTGATCGTGGAAGCGCCGTAGGGGCTTCCTCCCTTGATCTCGTCGAGGCCCATCTGCCGCTGCTCGGCGTAGGGCAGGCCGACGATGATCATCCCCTGGTGCAGCAGCGTGACGTGAAACGTGAGGAAGGTGCTCTCCTGCCCGCCGTGCTGCGTGGCGCTCGACGAGAACACCGAGCCCACCTTGCCGACGAGTGCCCCGCTCAGCCACAGTGCCCCGGTCTGGTCCAGGAACGTGCGCATCTGGCCGGTCAGGTTGCCGAAGCGCGTACCGGTGCCGACGATGATCGCGTCGTAGTTTCCGAGCTCCCCCGGACCGGCCACGGGCGCCGCCTGCTGGCTCTTGCCGCCGGCGTTGGCGAACACGTCTGCGGCCACCGTCTCGGGCACGCGCTTGACCACCAGGTTGGCGCCGGGCACCTGCCGCGCGTGCGCAGAGGCGCGGGGTGAGGTGCGCGGATCCGGCGCTTAATCGGCGGTCGAGGCAATGGCCTCGCGGGCGAGCACGAAGTCGAAGTCGAGCGTGTGATAGTCGCGGTCCGACTCGCGCCCGTGCGGGCCGGTGCCCGCGCCGTGCGCGACGAAGTCGGCGACGAGCGACGCGCGCACGCCGAACACGACGTCGCTGTCGAGGTACGGGTCGCCGGCACGGAACACGTGCGTGATGAGCGTGTGGTAGCCGGGTGCCTGGATGCGGAAGTGCACGTGCGCCGGCCGCCACGGGTGGCGGCCGCTCGCGACGAGCATGCGCCCGACCGGTCCGTCGGTGGGCACCGGGTAGGCGACGGGCAGCACCGTGCGGAAGCGCAGGCGTCCTTCGGCATCGGTGCGCAACACGCCGCGCGCGCGGTGCTCGGACAGCTCGCGGTACTGCACATCGTAGAAGCCGGCTTCGTCGGCCTGCCAGACGTCGACTACCGCGTTGGGTACCGGTTCGCCATCGGGCCCGCGCACCGTGGTGTCGACGAACAGGGGTTCGCCCGGCGCGCCGTTGGCGATGTCGCCGCCCTGGGCATATCGCGGCGCGTCCTCGACGTGGAACGGCCCGAACACCGTGGCCTCAGTCGTTCCCGGCGGTTGCGCGTGGTTCTGCGCGACGGTGAGCATCGAGACGCCGAGCGTGTCGGAGAGCAGGATGAACTCCTGGCGCTTGGCGTCGGTGATGTGACCGGTGGCCGTGAGGAAGTGGATGCCTTCGAGCCATTCGGCCTCGGTGATCCGGCTCTCCTTCACGAACGCATGCAAGTGACGCACCAGCGTCGTGAGGATTTCCTTCAGGCGCGGGTCGGGGCAGTTCTCGAAGCGGCCGACGACCGCGTCGGTGATGTTGTGCTCGGTGATGTTGCGCATCGCGGTGAAACCCCGGTCGTGCGAGGCGCGCAGGAGCGCCCGCGCGCGTGGTGAAGAAGATCGACTCATGTCTCGAGACGGCGCTGCGTGGGAAAGAGGCTCCAGCCCCAGCGCTGCTGCACCCAGCCCCAGAGCCCCTGCCGGAAGAAGAGCGTGGTCACGATCGCCAGCAACCCGAGGCCGAGCAGGTACCAGGTGCCGTAGTCGCTGAGGAACTTGTTGAGCGCCCAGAAGACGAGCGCGCCGACGATCGGGCCCTCGATGCGACCGATTCCGCCGATCACCACCATGAAGATCGCGAACGCCGTCCAGTTCACGCTGAACGCGGCGTCGGGGCTGATGCGCAGGTTGCCCACGAAGTAAAGCGCGCCGGCCAGCCCGGCGCCGAGCGCCGCGACCACGTAGACCGCGAGCTTCATGCCGTGCACGTCGATCCCCTGCGACTCGGCCGCCACCTCGTTGTCGCGGATCGCCAGCAAGGCCAGGCCGCGCTTGCTGCGTAGGAACAGATAGACGGCCGCGATTGCGGCCACCGCGCAAGCGAGCGCGAGGCCATAGGTAGCCGTCTCGCGCGTCGCCTTCTCGATTCCGCGCAACGCCGTCAGGCTCGTTCCCGACCCGCCGCCCACCGCCGAGACGTTGGCCACGCCGAGCCGGAACACCTCGGCGATGACCCAGGTGCCGATCGCGAAGTAGCCGCCCGCGAGACGGAACGCCACGAACGACACCGGCACGGAGATCGCTGCGGCGACCAGCGCGCCGAGCGGAACGGCGAGAAACGGGTTCACGCCAGCGCCATTGGCCAACACCAGCATCGCGTAGCCGCCGAGCCCGAAATACGCCTGCTGGCCGATCGAGACCATGCCGCCATAGCCGGCGAGCAGGTTCCACATCATCGCGAACACGTAGTAGCACGCGATCTCGACGAAGTTGTGCATCCAGCTCGAGGCATGCTCTGCCGGTGCCCACCACGGCAGCGTCGCCGCGGCCGCGACCAGCGCGACTCCTGCCGCGAGTGCCGCGGCGCTGGTCCGCGTGCCGCGCGTGACCCGCACCGGTGCGCGCTCGCGTGGCTGCACCTCGGCGGGCGCAGCAACCGGCATCGGCTCGACGGCGGCGTGCGGCATGGCTAGCGGGTCTTCGGAAAGAGGCCCTGGGGCCGCAGCACGAGCACCGCGAGGAAGACGAGGTGTCCGAACCAGATGCCCCAGCCCGGATCGAGCCGGAAGCCGATCTGCTGCGTCACGCCGAGCAGCAGCGCGCCGGCGAGCGTGCCCCAGAACGATCCCATGCCGCCGATGATCACGGCCTCGAACGCGAACAGCAGCAGCACCGGCCCGTCGGCCGGCGAGACCGTGGTCCGCATGCCTTGCAGCATTCCCGCGGCGGCGATGAGCACGAAGGCGATGGCGGTCGCGAGCCCGTAGACCTTCTTGGCGTCGAGGCCCATCAGCTCGGCGATCTCGCGGTCGTCGGAGACGGCGCGAAACGACCGGCCGAGCGCGGTCGAGCCGAACAGCCATTGCAGGCCGGCCGTGGCAGCGACCGCCAACACGAAGATCGCCAGGGGCAGCAGCCCCACAGTGATGCCGCCCGGCAGCGTGACGCTGGCGGTGTTCAGCCCGCCGGTCTCGATCGATCGCGGGTCGGCCGAGAACAGCTCGAGCAGCGCGTTCTGGATCACGATCGACAGGCCGAACGTGACGACGAGCGAAGGCAACGGATCCCGCCCGAGCGTCCCGTTCAGCACACCGCGCTGCAGCGCGTAGCCCGCGCCGAACGCGGCCGGCAGGAGCAGCAGCCCGGCGAGCACCAACGCGAGCTGCGGCGCCGGCACGAGCGGGCCGAGCGCTGCCAGCGCGGCGATGGCGCCGAACGCGCCCAGCACGATGAAGTCGCCCTGGGCCGTGTTGGTGAGCCGCATCACGCCGAACATCAGCGACTGGCCGAGCGCGAACAGCGCATACAGGCCGCCGAGCAGCAGGCCTTGCACCAGGATGTCGACGGCGGCGCGCATCGCTACTCGCCCTCAGACGCCGAAGTACGCCTGCGAGATCTGCTCGCGCGTGAGCGCCGCCGACATCCCTTCGAGCGCCACGCGACCTTCCTGGAAGCAGTACACGCGGCGCGACACGCGCTGCGCGAGCGCGACGTCCTGCTCGACCACGACCAGCGTCATGCCTTCGGCGCAGAGCGCGGGCACCGCGGCGTAGATTTCGTGGATCACGACCGGCGCGAGGCCGAGGCTCAGCTCGTCGCACAGCAGCACCTTCGGGTTGCCCATGAGGGCGCGCCCGATCGCGACCATCTGCTGCTGACCGCCCGAGAGCGCGGTCGAAGGCTGCGCGCGCTTCTCGCGCAGGACCGGAAAGAGCGCGTAGATCCGTTCGAGCTGCCACGGCCCGGCGCGCTTCGCGGTCGCACCCATGCGCAGGTTCTCCTCGACCGAGAGACTCGGAAACAGGCGCCGGCCCTCGGGCACCAGGGCGATGCCGCGCCGCACGATCTCGGCAGGCGCCAGCCCGCCGATCGGCTCGTCCTCGAAGGTGACCTGCTCGCGCGGCGCGCGCACCAGGCCGGTCAAGGCCTTCATGAAGGTGCTCTTGCCGGCGCCGTTTGCGCCGATGATCGCCACCACCTCGCCGGGCTCGAGCCGGAAGTCGATGCCGAACAGCGCCTGGGCGTCGCCGTAGCGCGCGCTGAGCGCGT
>Ga0157380_10000885_pt1 | contig 18825 bp, 17 predicted proteins | sample S35metaG_FD_119757 | JGI IMG/M metagenome (GOLD analysis project Ga0157380, IMG submission 119757) | Switchgrass rhizosphere microbial communities from Kellogg Biological Station, Michigan, USA - S3-5 metaG | ecosystem: Host-associated > Plants > Roots > Rhizosphere > Soil | place: USA... | reverse complement strand
GCGTGCGCTGGAGGCCGCGGCCGCCGGCGGCAGGCTCGCGCCTTGCGACGGGGAGACCGACATCTTCATCCGCCCCGGCTACCGGTTCCGCGTGGTCGACGCGCTGCTGACGAACTTCCACCTTCCCGAATCGACGCTGCTGGTGCTGGTCGCCGCGTTCGCGGGGCGGGAGCGCGTGCTCGCCGCGTATCATCACGCCATCGCCGGGCGTTACCGGTTCTACAGCTACGGGGATGCGATGTTCGTGACGCCGGACCCGGCCGCGCTCGCCGAGCGCGGCGCGAGCGCATGAAGTTCGATCTCCTCGCCGCGGACGGCGCTGCGCGCCGCGGGCGCATGACGCTCGCGCGCGGCACCGTGGAGACTCCGGCGTTCATGCCGGTCGGGACCTACGGCACCGTGAAGGGCGTGACGCCCGAGGAACTCCTCGCCTGCGGCGCGGAGATGGTGCTCGCCAACACCTTTCACCTGATGCTGCGGCCCGGCACGGAGGTCGTGCGCGCGCATGGCGGCCTGCACGGGATGATGAACTGGCGCCGGCCGATCCTCACCGATTCCGGCGGCTACCAGGTCTTCAGCCTCGCGGCGATGCGCAAGCTGTCGGAGGAGGGCGTGCGATTCCGCTCGCCCGTCGATGGCGCGGAGGTCTTCCTCGACCCCGAGGGCGCGATGCGCGTGCAGTGCGCGCTCGGCTCCGACATCGCGATGGTGTTCGACGAGTGCACGCCGTTCCCGGCCACGGAGCGTGCGGCGCGCGAGTCGATGGAGCTGTCGCTGCGCTGGTCGGAGCGCAGCCGCCGTGCCTTCGACGCGCTGCCCGGCGAGGGCGTGCTGTTCGGCATCGTCCAGGGCGGGATGTATGACGCCCTGCGCCGCGCCTCGCTCGAGGGCCTCGAGCAGCAGGGCTACGCCGGCCTCGCGGTCGGCGGCCTGTCCGTCGGCGAGCCGCCGGAGGAGCGGGCGCGGGTCCTGGCGGCGCTACTTCCGGCCATGCCGGCGGACAAGCCGCGCTACCTGATGGGCGTGGGCCGGCCCGAGGACCTGGTCGAGGCCGTTGCCGCCGGCGTCGACCTGTTCGACTGCGTCATACCGACGCGCCATGCGCGGAACGGCCACCTGTTCGTCGCCGCCGGCGTCCTGAACATCCGCAATGCGCGCTTCGCGGCGGACACCGGCCCGGTGGACGCGGATTGCGGCTGCTACACCTGCCGGAATTACTCGCGCGCCTACCTCCGGCACCTCGACCGCTGCGGCGAGATGCTCGGCCCGCGCCTCGCGACGCTGCACAACCTGCATCACTACCTGGCGCTCATGTCGCGCATGCGCGAGGCGATTGCGGCGCGGAGGTTCGCGGCGTTCCGTGCGGATTTCTACGCCGCGCGGCGCGACGCGGGCGTGGCGGACGTGGAGACGTAGGCGGCGGGCGCGTCAGCCGGGCTCGGCGAGCAGCAATCCCGCGATCGTCGCCATGTCCTCGATCGAGGCGTCGTTGAAGGAAGCGCGCAGTCGCCCCGCCTTGTCCACGGCGAACACCTGCGTCGAGTGCATGACGTTGTAGCTCCCGTCCTTGGCGGCCGGTTCCTTGAAGAACACGGCCGCGAACCGCGCCGCGATCCCGGACGTCGCCTTGGGGTCGCCGGTCAGCCCGACGAAGTCGGCGGAGAGCGGACCGAGGAAAGATCGCAGGCGCGCGGGCGTGTCGCGTGCGCCGTCGACGCTGACCAGCACGATGCGCACGGGCTTCAGCGCGCCGTTGCCGGACTCGTGCAGGAGCTTCAGCCGCCCAAGCTGCGTCGGGCAGACGTTCGGGCAGTGCGTGAAGCCGAAGAACACGAGCGCGGGCTGGCCCTGCAGCGACGAAAAGCGGCGCGCCTTGCCGTCCTGGTCGGTCAGCGTGAAGTCGGCGACCGGTGCGGGATCCGGATTCACGTAGACGCGCGGCAGCGCAGGCAGGGGTGCCGGTCCGCCGGCCCACGCGCAGGTGCTTGCGAAGAGCGCAAGGAGCGCGGCTCGCGCGCTAATTCGCATAGAGGCGGGTGGCGGTGATTACGCTGTACGTGGTCGTACCCGGCCGCAGCCAGAGCAGCTTCGCAACGCCGGTGCCGCTGTCGTCGTACATCTCGAGCGTTACGGTATAGCGCTGGTCCTTGACGAGCGCAATATCCGCGCTGAAATCGGTCGCGGTCGTGTGTTTCGTCCAGTGATCGATGAGCAGGGTGCCGTTGACCCAGAGCCGGATCCCGTCGTTGGAGCGGGTCTGGAAGCGGAAGGTGCCGGTTGCCGTGGCCTCGACGGAGCCGGTCCAGCGCACCGAGAACTTGTTGGCGTTGACGCCCGGCCCCGGCGTGTCGGTCCACTGGAAGTTCACGTTTTCCGTGCGCTCGAGCACCGGGCTGCCCGTGAGCGTCATGTTGTTGAAGTACTGGCCGCGCAAGCCCGTACCGGTGCCGGGCGCACTCCCGCCTGACGCGGGCTCCTGGCTGCCGATCTGCGCCACGTACGCCGCCAGGTTCGGCAACTCGGCGTCCGATACGCTGATGCCCGCGTGCGCGCGGATCGCGTCGGCGAGAGTCGCGGCCTGGCCGCGGTGCAGGTAGGGCGCCGTCGCCCAGGCGTCGCGCAGCGTCGGGACGTCGATGCCGGTGAGCGCGCCGAAAAGGCGCCCGCCGCTGTCGGCGTCGATGGTGCCGATGTCCGATGGGTTGCCGGCGCCACCGGCGCTGTTCGTGAAGCTGTTGCCGCCGTGGCAGCCCGCGCAATTCTTCGCGGCAAAGAGCGTGCGGCCGGCGCTTGCGGCGGCGGTCAGGTTGCCGTCCGATTGCCGCAGCGGGCTCGCGGCGAATGCATTCAGCGACTGGACGTAGGCCGCCAGCGCGTCGAGATCCGCGGAAAGCCCGGCCTTGGGGTCGCCGAGCGGCTGGTTGCGCGTGCCGGCATTGAAATCCGCGTTCGCCATGAGGCCCGTGCCGCCGGCGAGGCTGCGGATCTGGCCCTCGAAGTCCTGCACCTCGTTGAAGTTGTTGCTCCAGTGCAGCAGGCCCTGTGCGCCGGCCCGGCCGCGCAACGCCACCGTGTTGCGCAGGCCCTCGCCGAAGCCGGTGAGGTCCCAGGTGCGACCGTCGCCGTGCCCGTCGTTGTGGCAGGACGCGCAGCTGATATACGCATCGCGCGCGAGGCGCGTGTCGCGGGCGTCGTAAAAGAGCTTCTTGCCCTGGACGACCTGCGCACTCAGCTTCTCGCCGGTATACGTGGCCTTGGTCGCCAGCAGCGGCAGGTCCGCGATGCCTCCCTGCAGGAGGTCGCCGAGCCGGTGCACCTCGACCGTGCGGTCCATGAAGTTGTTGACCCACAGGCGGTTGCCGTCGGCGGAGAGCGCGAGGCCCTGCGGTGCGAGCCCGACGTTGATTCGGAACACCTCGTAGCCGCGATGTGCATCGACGACCGCCACCTGGCGGCTGGTTTCCAGCGCGACGAACGCGTAGACGCCGAGGCGGTCGAAGGCAATCGCGCTCGCGACGCCCGCATTGTCGTGGTCGATGCGGCTCGGGTAGTCCTCGCCGGATGCGGCGAGATCGATGCGCGAGCTGATCGCGCGCACGGTGTTCTGGAAATTCAGCGGCTGGCCGTCACGGCCCGTGCCGCGCTTGACGTTGTCCTGCTTGGACGGCACCCAGGCGGAGCGGCCATCGGGGGAGATGGTGACGGCGCCGAGGTAATTCGGGACGCCGCGGCCCTGGTTCTCGAAGTCCGGCTTGTCGCTGTGCCGGAGCACGATCGTGCTGACCACGCTCATGGCCGGCGCGTTCACGACCACGATCTCTCCGCCCGCGGGCTGGCCCCCGGCCGTCGTCTGCACCGTGGCGGTGCTCTCGCCCGGCAGCGGCGGCGTGATGAAACGCGACGCGTAGAGGCGGGTTCCGTCCCCGGTGAGCGAGAGGTGGCGCACGTTCGGACCGACGTCGACGGAACCAAGCACGCTCCCGGTCGCCGCGTCGAGCTTCAGGACCCGGCCGAGCGCCTCGAGCGCGACGTACATCCGCGCGCCGGTGGGGTCCGCCACGATGCCGAAGGGCTGCGAAGCGAACGGCAGCGGAATCGTGCGCACGACCGCGAGGCTCGGCGAGTCGATGACGCTGATCGTCGCGGCCAGCTTGTTGGTGACCCAGACCTCGCCATTCGAGCGCACGGCGAGCGCGCGCGGGCCGTTGCCGACGTTGATCGTCGCGAGCTTGCCGAAGCCGGTCGCGTTGAAGGCGCTGACCGAGTCGTGGTCCTGGTTCACGACCCAGACCCGATCCGGGTTGCTCGGCCGGTCGTCGTACGCGATGTTGCCGGAGACCGCGGGGCGGTTGGCCGTCAACGGGTAGTGCACGAGCTGGACAATGGTCGTCACCTGTTCGACGCCGCCCGAATCGCGCGCTGTCACCATGACGTAGTAGACGCCGGGCTGGGTGTAGGCGTGGGTCACGGTCGACGACGACGAGAAAGCCGTCGGGGCCGAGCCATCGTCGAAATCCCATTGGTACTGGATGCCCGCGCCGCCCGTGACGGTGGCCGTGTAGGTCACGGACGAGCCGGTCACGGCCGGCGCGGGCGCAGGCGGCGTGTTGAGCACGAACGGCGGGCCGGCGGCAATCGTCCACACGAAACTCTCGCTGTCGCTGTTGACGCCGTCGGTTGCCGAGACGACCACGTTGAAGGTGCCCGCTGCCGTCGGCGTGCCGGTGACCGCGCCGCTCACGGCATTCACGAAGACGCCGGGCGGCAGGCCGCTCGCGGCGTAGGTCAGGGTGTCACCGTTCGGGTCGGTTGCGGAAAGCTGCAGCGCGACGGCGGTGCCGGCCTCGCCCGACTGCGCGCCGGGGTTCGTGATCGACGGCGTCACGGCCGGGTTGATGACGGGCGCGACCGGAATCCGCGCAATCTTCGCGATCGAGGGCGTGCCCGACGAGTTCAGCACGAACAGCAGGTAGAACCCGGGGGGCGAGTCGGTCGCGCGCGTCGGCGCCTGGGCGACGAGCCGGTTGCCGTTCTGCTGGAACGTCAGCTCGATGAAGCGCTGCTCGAAGTTGAAGCCGTGCGAGGCCGAGGTCATCTTGACCAGCACGACACGGCTTATCGCCGCGGTGCTGCCGAGGTCCACCTCGAAAGTCTCGCCGACGTCGATGGTCGAAGGCGCGCCGGCGATTACCGGGCGCGTCGCAGCGCCTCCGGCCGAGTTATAGAGGTACGGCGGGTAGTAGACCTCGATGTTGGTATTGTTCTGCGGTCCCGGCGCGCCGCCGCCCATCACGAGCACGCTCGCGTCGGGCATGAGCACGGCATTGGAGTGATAGAGGCGGGCACGCTGCGCGGCCGCGCCGCGTGTCCACGTTCCGGTCGCGGGATTCCAGATGTCGGCGGTGTACTGGGCGCCCGTCATGTCGTTCCAGACGTCGCTGCCGCCGGTCGCCAGGACGCGGCCGTCGGCCAGGATCGTCGCGTTGCCGAGCCGGCGCCGGGCGGACAGCGACTGGGTGGTGGTCACGACGGGCGATCCGCCGTTGATGTCGATGACCAGGGCGCCACTCGTGTTGCCACCGAACTGCAGGATCCGGCCGGGCCGGAACATCGCGGCGGTCGAGTCCGAGCCGGTGGGGCCGCTGAACTGGCTGGGGCTGGCGGTGGCGAGCGCGCCCGCGCCAGCCGTGCTCACGTAGTACATGCGTCCCGCGCTGTCGTAGCCGAACACGCGCCCGTCCGGCGCAATGAAATTGCGCGGGAACTGGAAATCGAGCGACGACGTGTTGGCGCCGGTCAGCAGCCGGAAATCGCCGTCGGTCTCGCGGACTTCCGGGCGGTCCGTGCCGCCGGAACCGCCCTGGATGTAGGTTTCGCCATTCAGCAGCGTGGTCGAGGACGAGTACCAGCGCGGGCGATTCATGTTGCCCTGGCGCGAGATGGATTCGTTGCCGTCGGCGTAGGTGATGAGGTTGCTGTTGTTGTTGCCGGTATTCGTGGTGCCGGTGCCTGTCCAGTTGTCGCCGCCGGCAATGAACACCTGGCCGCCCGCGGGCAGCACGAGCTGCGAGCTGCAGAAGATATCGGTCCCGGACGTGTTGGGCAGCGTCGTGTGGCCCGCATTCAGGCCTGCGGACGGGTCCCAGATGTCGTAGATGTAAAACGCCGTCTGCTGGCCGTCGGCCTTGGTGCCATAGGACAGCACGCGACCGTCGGGCATCAGCACGGCGTGGACCGAGATCAGCGGCCAGGGAGTGACTGGCGACCAGGCACCCTCGACGTTGTTCGCGGCCGCGGGCGAGGCGGCCCAGAGGGCGGCGCTCGCCGCGACGGCAAAACCAAACCTCCACCGACCCGCGCCGCTGCGCACGGTCCATCCCTTGGTCGTTGTTGTCTTCCGGCCGCAGAGTCGCACAACTCCGCCGCCACTCGTGCATTGAGAATATACGCGCCCGAAGCTACCATTTTCCTAGGTGACATAAGCTGGCCCAGCCCCTGTAATCCGTGACGCATGTCTCGGATGTGGGCCCGGAAGGCCCGGCCGACGGGTTCCGAGTGCCCGGGCGGTCGCGGAGCGGCCCCGGCACGGCCCTGTGTCATAATCGCGCGCCCCAACGGGCCGGCCCGGCCGGCCGCACAGAGGAACGACATGGATTTCTTCATTTCTCCCGCCTGGGCACAGGCCGCACCGGGAACGACGGCCGGCACCCTCGGGACGATCCTGCCGCTCGTGCTGATCTTCGTCGTGTTCTATTTCCTCCTCATCCGCCCGCAGAGCAAGCGCGCCAAGGAGCACCGCGAGATGGTCACGAAGCTCGCGGCCGGCGACGAAATCGTCACCAATGGCGGCATCCTGGGGCGCATCACCGAGGTCAGCGACAGCTTCGTCACCCTGCAGGTGGCCGGCGGCGTCGCGATCCAGGTCCAGAAATTCCAGGTCGCGCAGTTGATGCCCAAGGGCACCTTCAAGGGCGCCTGAGCGCTCTCGCTTCCCGCGCGTGCAACGCTATCCCCTCTGGAAGGGCATCCTGCTCGCGGCCATCTTGGTCGCGGCGGTCCTGCTCGCCCTGCCGAACTGGTTCGGCGAGTCACCGGCGCTGCAGCTCTCGCGCCGCGACCGCGCCGAGTTCGACGCCGCCGCCGCGGCGGTCATCGGCAACGCCCTGGCCAAGGCGGCCATCCCGGTTGCCGAGGTGTACGTGGACGGAGAGGGCCGCTTCTGGGCGCGGTTCGCCCGCGTCGACGACCAGCTGAAGGCGCGCGACCTGATCCAGCGCGAATTCGAGGGCCAGTACGCGATCGCCCTCACGACCGCCTCGCGTTCCCCCGACTGGCTGCAGGCGCTCGGCCTGGAGCCGATGAGCCTGGGCCTCGACCTGCGCGGCGGCATGCTGCTGGTCTACGAGGTCGATACGGAGGGCGCCGTATCGCAACTCCTGCAGCTGCTGGAGCGCGATTTCCGCAAGGTGCTGCGCGACGCGCGCATCCAGTACCAGGAAGTCGCGATCGCGGGAAACTCCGTGAACGTCACGCTGCGCGACGCCTCCCAGTCCGCGGAGGCGCGCAAGGCGCTTCTCGACTATGACCCGCAGCTGACGCTCGCGCCCGAGTCGCGGCCCGGGACTATCACGGCGACCCTGTCGGAGGCGGCGGCCAAGGAACGCCAGTCGTTCGCCATCCAGCAGAACATCACGGCCCTCGAGAACCGGGTCAACGCGCTCGGCGTCGCCGAGACCGTCGTGCAGCGCCAGGGACAGAACCGCATCGCGGTCCAGGTGCCGGGCGTGCAGGACGCCTCGGAGGTCGTTCGCCTGCTCGGCAAGGTTGCGACGCTCGAATTCCGCCTCGTCGACGCGACCAACAGCCCGCTCGAGGCGGCGCGCACCGGCCATGCGCCGCTCGGGACGCGCCTCTACCGGCAGCGCGATGGTTCGCCGGTGCTGCTGAAGCGCGACGTGATCGCGACCGGCGAGCAGCTCATCGACGCCAGCTTTGCGCCCTCGCAGGGCGAGCCGGCGGTGTCGGTGCGCCTCGACACCCGCGGCGGCGAGGAGATGCTGCGCGCCACGCGCGAGAACCTGAACCGGCCGATGGCCGTCGTGTTCATCGAGAAGGAGCGCGAGCTCGTGCAGCGCGACGGCCGCGAGGTCGCGGTAGACCGCTCGAAGGAGGAAGTCATCAGCGTCGCGACCATCCGCGGCGTATTCTCCAACAACTTCCAGATCACCGGCCTGTCCGCCGCCGAGGGCACGGAACTCGCGAAGCTGCTGCGCGCCGGCGCGCTCGCCGCACCGATCATCATCGTCGAGCAGCGAGTGATCGGGCCGAGCGTCGGCGAGGACAACATCCGCGACGGCACGCGCGCGCTCATGATCGCGGGGCTCGTGCTGTTCGCGTTCATGATCATCTACTACCGGGTCTTCGGCCTGATTGCGGACGTCGTCCTGCTGACGAACGTGGTCCTGATCGTCGCGCTCCTCGGCCTGTTCGGGGCCGCACTGACGCTGCCGGGGATCGCGGGCATCGTGCTGACCGTCGGCACGGCGGTGGACGCGAACATCCTGATCTACGAGCGCATCCGCGAGGAGCTCAAGGTCGGCGCCACGCCCTGGGCGGCGATCAACGCGGGCTTCGACAAGGCGTTCTCCGCGATCGGGGACTCGAACGTCACGATGTTCCTGGCGGGCCTGATGCTGTTCGTATTCGGCTCCGGCCCGGTGCGCGGGTTCAGCGTCACCCTGATGCTCGGCATCATCGCTTCGATGTTCACGGCGCTGGTCGGCAGCCGGGCGCTGATCCACCTGGTTTACGGCCGGCGCCGCCGCATCGAACGGCTGGCGATCTAGGGCCCGGCCGTGGTCGAGTTCCTCAAGGAAGTCCCGACGATCCGCTTCATGGCGCTGCGGCGCTGGTGGTACGCGCTGTCGGCACTGGTCGTCGTGGCGTCCATCGCGCTGGTCGCGATACGCGGGCTGAATTACACCGTCGACTTCACCGGAGGCCTGGTATTCGAGCTCGGTTTCACGTCGCCGGTGGACCTCGAGGAAGTGCGGAACGCGCTCGGTGCCGGGGGCATAGAGGACGCCCAGGTGCGGACCTACGGAGCCGCTACGGAGATCGAGGTTCGCCTGCCGCCCGCAAAGTCCGGGGCCGCAACCGGCGAGGCGCAGCGCGTCGTCGACGCCCTGAAGGTGGTCGATCCCTCGGTCGAGCTGAACCGGACCGAGTCCGTCGGGCCGCAGGTCAGCGAGCAGCTCGCCGGCAAGGCCGCGAACGCGTTGCTGTTCACGCTGCTGCTGGTGCTGATCTACATCGCCTTCCGGTTCCGCTGGCGCTTCGGCGTCGGCTCGCTGGTGGCGTCGCTCCACGACCCGATCGTCGCGGTCGGAGCCATCGCGCTGCTCGGCATCCCGTTCGACCTCAACGTGGTCGCCGCGCTGCTGACGATCCTCGGCTACTCGGTCAACGACACGGTCGTCATCTTCGACCGCATCCGCGAGCGATTCAGGTCGATGCGCAAGGCCGAGCCCGCGGAGGTCATCGACCGCGCGATCAACGAGACGCTCGCGCGCACGATCATCGTGTCAGGCTGCGCGCTGTCCTCGGTGATCTTCCTCGCAGTGCTCGGCGGCGAGACGCTGCGCGGGTTCGCGGTCGCGCTTTCGATCGGCATCGTGATCGGCACCTACTCGTCGATCTACGTGGCCGGGGCGATCGCGCTCGACCTCGGGGCGTCGGCCCGCGACTTCATGCCGCCCGAGAAGCGCGGCGACGTCGACGACCTGCCCTGAGCGCGGCGCCACGGAGGCCTCGTTGATCGACCTGCTGAGCCAACCGGAAGTCTGGATCTCCCTGCTGACCCTGACCTTCCTGGAGATCGTCCTCGGCATCGACAACATCATCTTCCTCTCGATCCTCGTCTCGAGGCTGCCGAAGGATATGCAGCCCCGTGGCCGGATCCTCGGCCTCGCGTTCGCGATGGTCACGCGCGTCGGGCTCCTGTTCTCGCTGGTCTGGCTGACCGGCCTCAGGGAGCCGTGGTTCACGCTGTTCGGGGAGGAGATTTCCGGGCGCGACCTGATCCTGTTTGCCGGCGGCCTGTTCCTGCTCGTGAAAAGCGTCACCGAGATTCACGGGGCGCTGGAGGGGGAGGAGCAGGATCACGGCAATGTCAGGCTGCGGACCCGGATCCTTTCGGTGGCGATCCAGATCGGCCTCATCGACATCGTGTTCTCGCTCGACTCGGTGCTGACGGCGGTGGGCCTCGCCAATCACGTGCCGGTCATGGTCACTGCGATCGTGATCGCCGTACTGGTCATGATGTTCCTGGAGCGGCCGATCCACGAGTTCATCGAACGCCATCCGACGATCAAGATGCTGGCGCTCTCGTTCCTGATCCTGATCGGCATTGCGCTGGTCGGCGAGTCCCTCGAGTTCCATATCCCGAAGGGCTACCTGTACTTCGCGATGGCGTTCTCTGTGGGGGTCGAGATGATCAATATCAGGCTGCGCAAGCGCACGACGCCCGTCGACCTTCGCGGCCCGGAACTCCCGCCCCGGGACAACGACAAGCGCTAGCCGCGGCCGTCGTTGAGCTCGCATGAACTGAATCCGTTGCGCAGTTGCTGGAGCGCTCGACCGGGCAGGAACCCCTCGCTCGCGCCGCCGGATCCCGCGCGCGCTGGCGGGGTCTCGATGGAATAGGCGCGAACCGCGGCTGACGGTTACTTGTTGAGCTTGCTGTGGCGCCGGCTGTAGCCGAAGTAGATCAGCATGCCGATCGCGATCCAGCCCACCATCCAGTGCCAGTTCTCCCTGAACGACTGCAGGAAGAGATACAGGCACGCGGCTGCGCCCAGGGCCCCCACCAGCGGCGCGGCAGGCACGCGAAAGGCGCGTGGGAGGTCCGGCCGGGTCCTGCGCAGGATCGGGATGCCGATGCAGACGGTGGCGAACGCGAGCAGGGTGCCCATCGATACGAGCTCGCCCAGCGTGCCGATCGGCAGCAGGCCGGCGAGGAGCACGGCGGTCACGCCCACGACGACCGTGCCCACGTGCGGCGTGCGGTATTTCGGATGGATGCGCCCGAACATCGGCGGAATGAGGCCATCCCGCGACATTGAATAGAAGATGCGCGGCTGGCCGACCATCATCACCAGGATCACCGACGACAACCCGGCGATCGCCCCGACCTCCACCAGCGTCTTGAGCCACAGGAGGCTCGGGTAGGTCTCGAGCGCGGTCGCGACGGGCTTCGGCGTGCCGAGCAGGCTGTACGGCATGATGCCGGTCATCACCGCCGACATTGCGATGTAGATCAGCGTGCAGATGAACAGCGAGCCGAGGATGCCGATCGGCATGTCGCGCTGCGGGTTCTTCGCTTCCTGCGCCGCAGTGGACACGGCATCGAAGCCTATGTAGGCGAAGAACACGATCGAGGCGCCGCGCAGCACGCCGTCCCAGCCGAACCGCCCGGGACCCTGTGACTCGGGGATGAAGGGCGTCCAGTTCGCGGGGTCGATGAACTGCAGGCTGAATGCCATGAACAGGAAGATGACCACCAGCTTGATCAGGACGATGATCGAGTTGACGAAGGCCGATTGCGTGATGCCGCGGTAGCACAGCGCGGCGATCGCGGTCGCGATCGCCACTGCCGGCAGATTGATCAGCGCGCCGGTCGGGACCAGGCGTCCGTCGACCACGTTGAGCGGCGCGGACGTGAGGGCGAGTGGCAGCGAAAGCGACATTCCGAGGCCATGGCCGATGGAATCGATCAGGCCGGTAAAGTATCCGGACCAGCCGACCGACACGGTCGCGGCGGCAAACGTGTACTCGAGCACGAGCATCCAGCCGATGAACCAGGCCACGAACTCGCCGAGCGTCGCGTACGCGTAGGAATACGCGCTGCCCGAAACCGGCAGCATCGAGGCAAACTCCGCGTAGCAGAGGCCCGCCAGCCCGCAGGCAATGCCGGCGATCACGAACGAGAGGACGACCGCCGGGCCCGCATGGGTGGCAGCGGCATGGCCCGTCAGCACGAAGATGCCGGCGCCGATGACGGCGCCGATGCCGAGCGCGATGAGATGTCGCGCGGTCAGCACGCGCTTCAGCGTGACTTCGCCCGGTGCGGTGGCATCGGCGTCCGCGAACGCCTGGACGGGTTGCGTGCGAAACAGGCTCATGCCGATCCCCCCTGCAAAACCGTCAGGGACTCTAACCCAGCCCCGCCTCGATTGCGAGCCGGGCGGGCCCGGTCATTTGCGGAGCTCGTCGTCGAGCAAGGGCGCGAACATTTCCGCGAGCGCCGCGAATACGCGCGGCGTGCCGGCCAGCAGGTGGCCGCCGTCCTGGTACTCCGCGCCGGTGAAGTCGCCGACACGGCCGCCCGCTTCGGTGATGAGCAGGTTGCCCGCCGCCGTGTCCCATGGCGAGAGTCCGACTTCCCAGAAGGCGTCGAGCCGGCCCGCGGCGACGTAAGCGAGATCGAGCGACGCCGCGCCGGGGCGGCGCACGCCGGCGGTCGCGTTCATGACCTGCTCGAGCATCGCGAGGTAGGGCCCGAGCCACTTGCGGTTCTCGCGGTACGGGAACCCGGTGCCGACCAGCGCGCCCTCGAGCCCGGTACGCTGCGAGACGCGCAACCTGCGGCCGTCGAGTTGCGTGCCCGCGCCGCGCTCGGCGGTGAACAGCTCGCCGCGCGTCGGGTCGAACACGACCGCGACTTCGGCGCGGCCGCGATGGCGGCAGGCGACCGACACCGCAAACTGCGGGAAGCCGTGCAGGAAATTCGTGGTGCCGTCGAGCGGATCGATGACCCAGGTATAGTCGTCGCCCGCAAGGGCGCCCGACTCCTCGGCGAGGAAGCCGTGCGAGGGGTAGGCCTTGCGGATCGCGGCGATGAGCACCTGCTCGGCCGCCCGGTCGACCTCGCTGACGAAGTCGTTGCGGCCTTTCTCGCTGACGACCAGGGTGCCGACGCGGTCGAGGCTGCGGACGATCACGTCGCCGGCGCGTCGAGCGGCGCCGATCGCGATGTTGAGCAGCGGATGCATGACCTAGAATAGCAGCAAGCCTCACGGAACCGCGATGTCCGCCGCCATCCGCATCGTGCTCGTCGACACCCAGCATCCCGGCAACATCGGCGCGAGCGCGCGCGCGATGAAGAACATGGGAATCGATTCGCTCGTGCTGGTCCGTCCGAGGTCGCCCGGGGATCCCGAGGCGGCCGCCCGCGCCGCGGGCGCCGCGGATGTCCTCGAGCGGGCGCGCGTCGTGGCGACGCTCGACGAGGCGATCGGCGACTGTGGACCGGTCTTCGGCACGACGGCGCGCGCGCGCAGCGCCAACTGGCGCGTGGTCGGCGCGCGCGAGGCGGCGGTCGAGCTCGCTGCGGCGACGGCTGCGCGGCCGGCGGCGGTGCTGTTCGGCGGCGAGCGCAACGGGCTTGCGAACGAGGAGCTCGAGCGCTGCCAGGCGCTGATCCGCATTCCCTGCGCGCCGGGCTACGAGTCCCTGAACCTCGCGCAGGCGGTGCAGGTGGTCGCGTACGAGATTCGCATGGCGCGCATGGAGGGCGCGGCCGATGGGCCGGCCACGCCGCCCGCGACCGCGGACGAGATGCGGGCGCTGAATGCGCACGTCGAGCGGGTGATGGCGCGAACCGGGTTCGTGCACGCCGGCAACGCCGCACAACTGGGCGCCCGGGTGCGGCGGCTCATTGCGCGCGCCGCGCCCGACGACGGCGAGGTGCGGATCCTGCGTGGCTGGCTGGCCGCGATCGAGCGCGGCCTGCGGCCCGCGGAGTGAGCGACGTGAAGGGCGCCGTGTATCTCGACCATGCGGCCACTGCGCCTCTCGATCCGCGCGTCGCGACGGCGATGGCCGCTTGCCTCGCCGACCCGGACCTCCAGGCGAATCCCGCGTCGTCCCACGCCGCGGGGCGGGCAGCGGCGGAGCGACTGGCCGCCGCGCGCTCGCAGGTGGCGCGCCTCGTCAACGCGCCACCGGAGGCCATCGTGCTCACTTCGGGCGCGACCGAGAGCGTGAACCTTGCCGTGCTCGGCGCAGTGAGGGGCGCGGGCTCCGCCCGCCGCCACGTCGTGACCTCACGCATCGAACACCGGGCCGGGCTCGACGCGTGCCGGCAGCTCGAGCGCGAGGGACACGGCGTCACCTGGCTCGCGCCCGGCGGCGACGGCCTGATCCGGCCCGATCAAGTCGGGGCAGCGCTGCGCGAGGACACGACGCTGGTCTCGCTCATGCACGCGAACAACGAGACTGGCGTGCTGACGGACATCGCTGCTGTCGCGCGACTGTGCGAGGCGCGCGGCATTGCATTCCACGTGGATGCGGCACAGAGCGCGGGCAAGGTGCCGGTGGACGCCGCAGTGCCGGGCATCGCCTTGCTCAGCTTCTGCGCCCACAAGCTGGGCGGGCCGAAAGGTGTCGGCGCGCTCTACGTCCGCAGGCGCCCGCGCCCGCCGATCCAGCCGCTGCACCATGGCGGCGGCCAGGAGCGCGGGCTGCGCTCCGGGACGCTCGCGCTGCACCAGGCGGTCGGGTTCGGGCTCGCCTGCGAGCAAGCGCGCGCCGCGCTCGGCGAGGAGCCCTCCCGCATCCGCGTGCTGCGCGAGCGGCTCTGGGGACTGCTGCAAGCCGCCGCGCCGGCCTGGCGAAACGGCGCCGCGGAGCCGTCCTTGCCCGGCATCCTGAGCGTCGGCTTCGCCGGGATCGAGGGCGAGAGCCTGCTGCTCGAGCTGGACGGCGAGGTCGCCGCAGCGAGCGGCGCGGCGTGCAACTCCGCGACCGGCGAGCCATCCCACGTGCTTCGGGCGCTGGGCCGCTCGGACGAGGCGATCCAGGCTTCGCTGCGCCTCAGCCTCGGGCGCAGCACGACGGCCGAGGATGTGGACCGCGCGGCCGCAGCGATCGTGCATGCGGTCGCGAGGCTGCGCGCCGCGCTGCCGGTCGGCGCGCTGGAGCGGATCGCGTGAGTGCCCAGGCACCGCGCTACTCCGCCCGCGTGCGGTCGCTGTTCGGTTCGCTCGAGGGCGCGGGCGAACTGCCGGCAGCGGCGGGCGCCGCGGTCAGCGGCGAAGCGATCGCGCTCGACCGGCTCGCCTGGGTGCAGTTTGCCGCACGCGTCGACGGCGGGCGGATCGCCGACTGCCGCTTTCGCGCTTTCGGCTGCCCGCATACGCTGGCCGCGGCATCGTTCGCGGCGGCGCAGCTGCGCGGCGCGCCGGTCGACGCGGGATTTGCGCTCGATGCCGGCCGGCTCGCCCGCGAGCTCGAGGCGCCGGCGGAGAAGATGGGCCGCCTGCTGGTCGTGGAGGACGCGCTGCGGGACCTGCTCGAGGGCGCGCGTCGGGTACAATAGCGGCGTCGATGGCCATCACGCTGACACCCGCCGCTGCCGATCGCGTCCGTCACTTCCTTTCCGAACGCGGACACGGGGTCGGGCTGCGCCTCGGGGTGCGCAAGACCGGCTGCTCCGGCTTCGCCTATGTCGTCAATTACGCGGACACCGTCGAGCCGGAGGACCGGGTGTTCGACAGCCAGGGCGTCCGCGTGCTGGTCGATGCCAGGAGCCTCGAACTGATCGACGGCACCGAGGTCGATTTCGTCCGTCAGGGGCTCAATGAGGCGTTTCGCTTCCGCAACCCCAACGTGCGCGGCGAATGCGGCTGCGGGGAGAGCTTCAGCGTCTGATTTTTCCTTTCCGGACGGGGACTTCCGCACGAATCGCAATTGCCGGGGCAGGGTGCGCGCGGGTACAATGCGCGGCTGATTTCCACCCGCGGAACCCGAGGAACCCATGGCGCTCGAGCGAACCCTGTCCATCGTGAAGCCCGACGGCGTCGCCCGTAACCTGATCGGCGACGTCTACCACCGCTTCGAGCGCGCCGGGCTGTGCATCGTCGCCGCCCGCATGCTGCAGCTGACCCAGCGCCAGGCGGAAGGCTTCTACGCGGTACACCGCGAGCGTCCGTTCTTCCGCGACCTGTGCACCTACATGACCTCCGGCCCGGTGATGGTCCAGGTGCTCGAGGGAGAGTCTGCGGTCGCCCGCCACCGCGAGATCATGGGCGCGACCGACCCGAAGAAGGCGGCGCCGGGCACGATCCGCGCCGACCTCGCGACCAGCATCGAGGAGAACGTCGTGCACGGCTCCGACAGCGCCGAGAATGCGGCGCGCGAGATCGCATATTTTTTCGCCGAGACCGCGCTGTGCCCGCGGACGCGCTGACCGGCCGCGGACAATGAGCGAGGCGGCAGGGCGCGTGAACCTGCTCGGCATGAACCGCGCCGAGCTCGAGGCGTTCGTCGCCGGCTTCGGCGCGAAGCCCTATCGCGCTCGCCAGCTGCTGAAGTGGATCTACCGCCGCGGCGAAGCCGACTTCGCGCGCATGACGGACCTCGCGAAGGATTTCCGTGCGGAGCTCGCGTTGCGCGCGGAGACCCGCGTGCCCGCGATCGTCGCCGACCGGACCGCGGCGGACGGCACGCGCAAGTGGCTCCTGCGGATGCCGGGCGCGTCGGGCAACGAACAGGTCATCGAAACCGTGTTCATCCCGGAAGCGGGCCGCGGCACGCTGTGCATCTCGAGCCAGATCGGCTGCGCGCTCGACTGCTCCTTCTGCGCGACCGGCGCCCAGGGCTTCAACCGCAACCTCACCGCCGCCGAAATCATCGGCCAGGTGTGGCTCGCCAACCGCGAGCTCGGCTACGACCCCGACGGGGAACGCATCGTCACCAACGTCGTGCTGATGGGCATGGGCGAGCCGCTCGCGAACTACCGCAACGTGCTGCCGGCGATGCAGCTCATGCTGGACGACCTCGGCTACGACCTGTCGCGCCGCCGGGTGACGCTCTCCACGTCGGGCCTGGTGCCGCAGATCTACCGCCTCGCCGAGGACGCCAACGTCGCGCTCGCGGTCTCGCTGCACGCGCCGAACGACCGCCTGCGCGACGAGCTCGTGCCGATCAACCGCAAGCACCCGATCGCGGAGCTGCTGCCGGCCTGCTGGCACTACCTGGAGCGGCAGAACGGCCGCAGCGTGACCTTCGAATACACGATGCTGGACGGCGTGAACGACCGGCCCGAGCACGCCCGGGAGCTGGCGACGCTGTTGCGCGGCCGCCAGGCGAAGGTCAATCTCATCCCCTTCAACACCTTTCCGGGCACGAAGTACCGGCGTTCTCCTGCCGAGGCGATCCGGCGGTTTCGCGACCTGCTGATGCAGGGAGGCGTCATGGCGACCATCCGCAAGACCCGCGGCGATGACATCGATGCGGCCTGCGGCCAGCTCCGCGGCCAGGTGCTCGACCGCACGCTGGTGCGGCTCGGCAGCAAGCTCGTCGGCCTCCCGGTGCGGGCATGAACGTGCGTGGCGCGGCGCTTGCGCTTGCGCTAATGGCGGCGGCCGGGGCCGGGGCGCAAAGCCCTTCGCAGGATCCGCTGCACGACGCGGGCCGCATCAATGCGCGACTCGCGATGGAGTACCTGAAGCGCGACCAGCTGCAAGTCGCCCAGGAAAAGATCGAGAAGGCGCTGCTGCAAAATCCGCACGACGTCAATGTCCAGCTGTCGGCCGGGCTCGTCTACGAGCGGCTGCGGGACCCGAAGAAGGCGGAGAAGCACTTCCGGCAGGCGCTGCGCGAGGACCCCGCGAGCCCCGAGGCCCAGAACGCGCTCGGCGCGTTTTTCTGCCGCAACAAGCAGCAGACCAAGGGCGAGGAGATGTTCATCAAGGCCGCGGCGAACCCGCTCTACCGGACCCCGTTCGTCGCCTTCACGAATGCGGGCGTCTGCGCGCGCAGCGCCGGCCGCCTCGAGGAGGCGGAGCGCTACCTGCGCCAGGCGCTGACGTCCCAGGTCGCCTACCCGGAGACCCTTGCCCAGCTGGCCGGCGTGCTGCACGAGCGCAAGAGCGACCTGCAGGCGCGCGCCTTCGTGGAGCGCTACCTGGCGGTCGCGCCCGCGACGCCCGACGTGCTGCTGCTCGGCCACAACATCGAGGTGGCGCTCAAGGACACCGGGGCCGCTCAGGGTTTTCGCGAGCGGCTCGCGAAGGAATTCCCGAATTCCGAGCAGGCGCGCGCTGCGCAGGCACAGGCGGACCGGAATCCCGGATGAGCGCGCGCCCGGGCCACCGTTCGCCGGGCGCGCAGCTTCGCACCGCTCGCGAGGGGGTCGGCCTCTCGATCGAGGAGGTGGCGGACCGGCTCCGGCTCAGCGAGGCGCTGGTGCTGGCGATGGAGGAAGACCGTTTCGGGCTGCTCGGGGCGCCGGTTTTCGCGCGCGGCCACCTGCGCAACTATGCGGCGCTGGTCGGGGCCCCGGAGCGCGAAGTCCTGGATGCCTTCGACGTCGGCGACCTTCCGGAGCCGACGTTCCTGACGGCCGGCGACGGGGCGCCGGAACTGCGCCAGCGCGGCCGCGCGCGGCGCATCGCGCTGATTGCGGCGGTCGCGGTTGCCGCCGCGGCCGCCGGCACCTTCGCGTGGTGGCGGGCGCGCAGCTGACCCATGGCGCAGAAGCTCCAGGCCATTCGCGGGATGAACGACCTGCTCGCCGACCGGTTGCCGCTCTGGCAGCGGGTTGAAGCCGCCGCGCGCGAACTGTTCGCCGACTACGGCTATCGTGAGATGCGCGTGCCGCTCGTGGAGCATGCGGAGCTGTTCCAGCGCTCGATCGGCGAGCACACGGACATCGTCGAGAAGGAGATGTACAGCTTCGAGGACCGCGGCGGGGAATCGCTGACGCTGCGGCCCGAGTTCACCGCCGGCATCTGCCGCGCCTACCTCACCGACGGCTGGCAG
>Ga0157380_10000884_pt1 | contig 18839 bp, 16 predicted proteins | sample S35metaG_FD_119757 | JGI IMG/M metagenome (GOLD analysis project Ga0157380, IMG submission 119757) | Switchgrass rhizosphere microbial communities from Kellogg Biological Station, Michigan, USA - S3-5 metaG | ecosystem: Host-associated > Plants > Roots > Rhizosphere > Soil | place: USA... | reverse complement strand
GACTGGGAAATCTGTGCGCGCAGGTGTTGGCGAGGCTTTCCGACCACGTTCTGGCTATCGGCAAACATCAGGAGAAGCTGGCGATCCTCGGAGCCATGGGGATCTCGACTGCGGTGCTCTCGGACGCAATCGAGGCACGCTCGTTCGACACCGTCATTGACTGCACCGGCTCAGAGTCCGGGCTGCCGACGGCGCTGAGACTCGTGCGCCCGCGAGGAACGGTCGTGCTCAAGACAACGGTTGCCGGAGAGCAGAAGCTGGCGTGGGCGCCGTTCGTGATCGACGAGATCACGCTGATGGGATCGCGGTGTGGTCCATTCGACAAGGCGATTGCAGCGCTCGAGCGAGGTCACGTGCAGGTCGAGGCTCTCATCTCCGATCGCTTCGACTTGTCACATGGTGTGGACGCGCTTGCCCGTGCGCAGACGAAAGGAATCCTGAAGGTGTTGCTGGATGTGTCGTAGCGGCGGGTCTTTAGACCCGCCGTCACGAAGGCGGGCCTGAAGGCCCGCCTCTACTGCTGCGTCGTCGCGGTGCCCGAAGCGAGCTTATTCATGAGCGCGGCGGTCTTGCCGCGCGCGAGCTCCGACGGCGAACGTCCCTGCTTGTTCTTCACATCGAATCGCGCGCCCTGACCCGCGAGGAATTCGACGATGCGATCCGAGCCGCGCTGCGCCGCGTAGTGCAACGGAGTCATGCCTTGATCGTTCGCGGCGTTCACATTCGCACCCTTCGCGATCAGCACTTTCATGACGTCGATCGGATCGTTGCGGTCGCCGGCTTCCGTGACTTCTTCATCGCCACCGCGTGGTGCGCCCAAGCCTGCCGCAGCCATCATCGGTGTCGAGCCGTCCTTGATCGCCTGTGACGGATTTGCCCCGCGCGCGACCAGCAGTTGCACCGCCGCGAGATCAATCGCACGCACAGCGCGATACAGCGGTGTCGCTCCCGCTGCCACATTGATGTTGCCCTGAGCCTGTCGCGGTGGAATCGTCTTGAGATACGGTGCGTTCGGGTCTGCGCCCTTGTCGAGCAGCAGCTTCGCGACGTCCATGTGGCTCACGCCGCGCTCGGTGTCCGACGGGTTCGGCCGGTTGCTGTACGTCGCAAGGTTCCGCATCTCCATCACGATGTAGAGCGAGCCGTCGTTGGCGTTCGCGCCTTTCTCCAACAGCATTTTCGCGAGCGCGTAGTGACCGTTGAAGATCGCGGTCTGCAGCGCGGTGAACAGATATTGCGGCTCCGTGATGGCCAGATCAGCCCCGGCCGCAATCAGCTTCTCGGAGGCTTCGATCGATCCCTGGCGCGCCGCGAGGATCAGCGCGGTCAACGCACCCTGCGGCCGATCGTGGATGATGCCGCCCGCGCCGCCCGTGAGGTCCTGGAAGTCGAACCACATCGTTCGCTGATTGACCTGTGCTCCGGCGGTAATCAGGGCTTGCACGATGTCGGCGTGATTCTCGACAGCGGCCAACATCAAGGCGGTCTGCCCGCGGAAGTTCTCCGCCGCGTTGACGTTGGCGCCGGCCTCGAGGAGCAGCTTCACCGCCTCGAGATTTCCCGACCGCGCCGCGAGCATCAGCGGTGTCTCGCCCTCACCGTAGGTCGAGTCGGCGGTCGCCCCGGCGCGGAGCAACGCGTTCACGATCGGCGCGCTGCCGATTGACGCGGCCTCATGGAGCGGCGTGACGCCATAGCGGCTTGCGACGTTCGCTTTTGCGCCCGCCGCGATCAGCGCCTTGACCGTGTCGATGTCGTTCCAATGCGCCGCCCACTGCAGGGCGGTCGTGCCATCGACGTCAGCGGCGTTGACGTCCGCGCGCTGCTTGAGAAGCGCTTTGACGGTCGTCGCATCCTGATTCTTCATCGCGACGACGAGTCGCCTGTCCGACTGCGCGTGGCCAGTGACACCGAGGCCCAGCGCAACGACGAGGCACGACGCAACGAGCAGCGATCGACGCAGGCTAGACATCGATGCGGCCCGAGCTCTGGCCGAACTTGTCGGTGTTGACGCCGGCCTTGTCTATGAGCGAGATCATCAGATTCGAGAGCGGCGTGCTTTTGGCCATCCTGATGTGCCGATTGCCCTGGTGCTTCCCTGCGCCGCCGCCGACGAGCAGCGTCGGCAGGTTCTCGTGATCGTGCTGGTTGCCGTTGGTCATCCCGCTGCCATACAGGAACAACGTGTGGTCGAGCAGGTTGCCGTCGCCGTCGGGCGTGGACTGCATCTTGTCCAGGAACTGCGAGAAGAGATCGAGGTGATAGATGTCCACCTTGATCTTCTTCGCGACCTGCTCCGGGATGTTGTTGTTGTGAGAGACAGGATGGTGACCGTCAGCCACCCCGATCTGCGGATAGCTGAGCGTGCTCAGCTCGCGCGCCATCATGAACGACGTCACGCGCGTCAAGTTGCCTTGATACGCGAGATGCATCAGGTCGAACATCAGCGTGACGTGCTCTTCCCAGTTCTCAGGGATGCCGACTGGCGTGGGCGGAGCATCGATGCCGGTTTCGTCGCGCTGCTGCTCGGCGGTGACGATGCGGCGCTCGATCTCGCGCACGTTGTCCATGTAGTCGCTCATGCGGCCACGATCGCGGGCGCCGAGCTGGACCGACAGTTCGCGGGCGCTCTGTGCAACGGCGTCGAGGATGCTCGTGTTCTTCTCGAGCCTGGCGCGCCGCTCCTCGGGCGTTGCCCGATCGCCGCCGAACATTCGTTCGAATACGACGCGCGGGTTGATCTCCATCGGCAGCGGCTGATTCGCGGCTGCCCAGCTGATCGTGCTCATGTACGAACAGAGGAAATCGCCCGCGCAGCTCCCGAGGTGGCTGGAGTGATCTTCGGTGGCAAACTCCATGGACGGGAACGTCGAGTCGCGCCCGATCTTCTGGGCGATGACTTGATCGACCGTCGTTCCGAGCTTCAGCAGGCTGCCCTTGGCCGGGAACGTACCGCTCAGCCACATCGCGGAGCTCACAGAGTGTCCGGCCTCACCATAGTTCGAGAGGTTGGACAACACGGTGACATGCTTCCGGAACGATTCCAGCGGCTTGAGGATCGGCGAGAACTCGAAGTTGGGGCCCTCTTGTGCAGGCGTCCACTCGCGCATGATCGAGCCGTGTGGCACGTACACGAATCCAAACCGTGATGTCGGAGCCGCCGGCGTCTGAGCCAGAGCGGTCGCAGCGGGCACCATGCTGTCGAGCAGCGGCAGTGCGATCGTGACGCCAAGGCCGCGAAGCACGTTGCGGCGCGGAATGGCCTTCTTCGTGATCATCATGACTCTGCTCTCCTCCGCTGAAACGCGGGACTTCTAATGATGCCGAGCACGAGGGATGAGAAACGGTAATCGCTCTTGGCAGATTCCTTGAGGACGGCGCGCACGTACGGCATGTCGTAGTACTCGACACGATGGCCGAGCGCGTAGGTCATCAGCATCTCGGTCACGTTGCGCGCGAACATGTCGGGCCGGCGCAGCAGCGCCTGACGGAGCGCCGCGGGGCCCTCGATCTTCGAGCCGTCAGCCAACTGTGCGGACGCGTCGATCGCAGCGCCGTTGTCTACAGTGCGCCAGCGGCCGATCCCGTCGAAGTTCTCGAGCGAGAGCCCGATCGGATCCATCAGTTTGTGGCAGTTGGCGCACGTCGGATTACGCCGGTGGTCTTCCATGCGATCGCGCATCGACTGCGCCTTGGCCGGCGTTTCGTTCAGTGGAGGAACGTTAGCCGGTGCCTCAGGAGGCGGCGTGCCGAGGATGTTGGTCAGCACGTACTTGCCGCGCAGCACAGGCGACGTGCGGTTGTTCTGCGAGGTGAGCGCAAGAATGCTCCCCTGCCCCAGAAGTCCCCGGCGGGCATCGTCGGTGATGGCCACCTTTCTGAACTGCGTGCCATACACGTTCGGGATGCCGTAGTGTCGCGCGAGCCGTTCGTTCACGTAGGTGTAGTCGGCATCGAGCAACCGCATGACGCTCTTGTCCTCGAGGACCATGCTCTCGAAGAGCATCTCCGTTTCGCGCAGCATCGCCTCGCGGAGGTTGTGGTCGAAGTCGGGGAAGACGTCGGCGTCAGGCTGGAGGCCGCGAAGATTACGCAGGAACAGCCACTGACCCGCGAAGTTGCTTCCCAGCGCCCGTGACCGTTCGTCCTTGAGCATGCGACGAACCTGCTGCTCGACGACTGCCGGTTCGCGCAATCGTCCCGCAATCGCCAGGTCCAGCAGCTCGTCGTCGGGGATGCTGCTCCAGAGGAAGAACGAAAGACGTGACGCGAGCTCGACGTCGTTGATGCGATACGAGGCGCCGCGGGTGACGGTCGCCGGGTCCTGTTCGACTCGATAGAGGAAGCGCGGGCTCACGAGGAGGAAGGTCAACGCGCTTTCGATGCCTTGATCGAACGAGTTTCCTTTTGCGCGCTCCTTCTCGTAGAAGCTCAGAAGCCGCGTCGTCTCGGTTTCACTCACAGGCCCGCGATACGCGCGTCGAGCAACCGTAGACAAAATCGTCTTGGCACACGGCGCCGCGTCGCGGTCGCTTGTCGGCGTGCAGGTGAAGACACGCAGCCGGCTCGGCGATCGCACGCTCTTCACCGGGTTGAACGGGCCTTCCACAGTTACGCGATCGAGCTCGGGGATACCGACGGGTGTAATCGGATCGAGACGCTCACGCTCGAACGGCTGCAGCAGTTCCAGCGTGGTTGCCGAACTCTTCTTGATGAACGAGATGCCGACGTCGTGCAGCCCGGCGGTGACGGTCAGGCGCTTCTGAAAGCGCTTCTCCATCTCGTCGCCGGCCAGTGTCGGCTGCAGGTAATTGGCTTGCTCGTCCTTGGGTCCGCCGAAGCGCGCGAGGACGATGCGCTCGCCGTCGAGCGTGACCTCGAGATCGTGTTCCAGCTCCAGCCCGCGAATGATGTTGACCGTCTCGCGATAGAGGCGAGGGCTGATCACATACTCGCCGTCGACCGGGAAGTAGTGGCGAATCAGGATGCCGCCGCGTGTGCCGACCGGAAGTCCGGGCACGTGATCGTGCTGCGACAGGTCCCCGCGCACGCGGAACGTTTCGAGCGCCGGCGTGATCGCGGGGCTCGCAACGACCTGCGCCGAGATCTTCCACGCCGCCGACAGGTATCGATCCATCAACGATGTCGAGACGTTGAGGACGCTCGCGTTGTTATCGAAGCCGAAGGCCTCTTCGTCAGGAGGCAGCAGCGAGCTGACGTCGATCTGCAGCGCGAACAGGTCACGAATCGCGTTGCCGTATTCCGCGCGATTCAGCCGATGCATCGTCGGTCCGCGCAGAGCGGGCGCCGCGAGCGCCGCCTTGTCGAGGGTCGTTTCGAGATGCGTCACGAGGCCGTCGAGCGCGGACTGATCGGGCCGCGGAACTCCGACAGGCGGCATCATGCCCGCGCGAACTTTGCGAACGACCTTTTCCCAGACCTCCGCACCAGCTGGAATGTCAGTGAGCGAGACACCGTCGAGCGCGAGCCCCCCGGTCTTGAGCCGCTCGTTGTGACACGTAACGCAGTACTGCTTCACCAGTGCTGCGTGATCGGGAGCGGGTGCCGTTGGTTTCGCCGCGACTGCGGCCGGTGCTTGACGAGCAGATGCACCGGCGGCGGCCTGGCCGGCCCGGGCCGACGCCAACGGATGGTCGGCCGCGCTCACTAGCACGGTCACCCACGCGGCAAGACATACGAAGACGCTTCGTCTCATTGACGGCAATTTCCCCTGCATTTGTCAGGGGTTGGGGCGGAAATTATATCAGTTCGGGCAGGGCGATGAGAGCGCCCTCATCGACGTGACGTTCACCCGTTCTTCGGCGCCAGACCGGGTCAAAAAGCCTTTTGCAGCTACCCTTTGCCCGCTCCAGCCCGCCGGGGCGCCATAGACCTGCTGAAGGCGGAACGACCTGGTGCCAAGGGGCGCCCGGTCGAGCTCGGCGGCTTCGGCGTCGGTCGCCGCCTCGGGTGCCCGGGTCCGAACCGGGTCGGTCGCCTTTCCCAGTGTCCAGACCCGACCTGCCTGCGCCAGGCATCCAACGACGTGCACGAGGGTGAAGTCGAGGCTGCCGCCCTGACCGGGGACCTTGATGTCACCGAGGCCCGCGACGGAGAGCTCGGTCATCCCGTCGGGGTAGCCATTCAGCTTGAGCAGGTGCGCGACGACGTCGACATATTCAGTCTGCGTCAGGGTATTGGGCGCGTTGCGTGGCATCGTGGTCTGGATGGTCGTGAACACCGAAAGCAGCGTGGCATCGGCAAATGACTTGGTGAACCGCTCGCCAGCCAGCACGGGGGCGTTGCCGCCCTCGCGATGGCACGCGGCACAGTGGGCGTCCCACACCGTTGCGCCGCGTAGAGCCTGGGCGTTTGTGTAGACCCCCTGATCCGCCGTCTTGTCTTGCGCGGATACGAGTTGACCGGCGAGTGAAAGCACAGCGGCAAGAAAAAGGACGGTTCGTCGCACGCGCACGATTGTGTCCCGAAATATGGGAGGATCCGATCAGGATGAGACTTGTCGAGGAACACGCGGGGGTTGGCGATCTGAGTGGCCGCGGTGACGGGCTCAGGCAGGTCCACTACAAGATCGCGAGATATCAGGCGTTCTCGGGGAATGGAATGCCGATCCCCGGACGGCATCGAATCGAGGGCTCGATCGATGTCCCGTCGCACGAGGATGTCACCGATCTCGTCGGCGCGCCCCTCGTGCTTCGACTCGAAGACGGCCGAGCGATCGCCGTGACGCTGGCAGATACGTCCGGCCGAGTGCTCTCGGAAGGTCACGGGCCATCCCGCTGTCTATGTTGCTAGAGCCCGAAGCCTGAAGCCGAGAGCCTAGAGTCGAAAGCCCTCTAGTGCTCGTCGCGAATGTGCTTCTCCATGTAGCCGTGATCGGCTTGCAGCTTCTCTTTGCGAGCCTTCGCTCCTTTCTGTCGTACGGCGTCCAGGTTGGCCTTGCGGCTTGCCGATGAACTCACTGCGAACCCCGAGGGAAGCTGCTCCAGATCGCTGCAGCCGCATGAACAGATGGCGGGCTGTCCCGTTCGGACCAGCGCCTCGAACTCGCGCCCGCATTGACGGCACCTGAAGTCGAAGAGTGGCATACGGCGCCCGGCATCCTGTCATTGCCGGGAAACGCAGTCAAACACCGCGCGTGTCAGAATGGCCAGCAGTGGAGTCTCCCGTGATTCGATGGCTCGCGCTCGCTTGCGCGACCCTCGGATGCCTGCTCACCTTCATCTCCTGCACCGCCGCGCCGATCATGCCTCGCGGCGAAGCTGCTCTCGTACAGCGCTCGCGCGTCAGCATGGGCACGGCGGTTCAGTTGAGTGCCTGGACGACGGATGAAGCTGCCGCCGTGGCGGCATTCGACAGGGCCTTCCTCGAGTTCGATCGGCTCGATGCGCTCATGAGCGTGTGGAAGGAAGGCAGCGACATCCTGCGTATCAACGCCACGGCGGGAAAATCGGCGGTGGCTGTGAGTCCCGAGGTCCGTGAGGTGCTACACGCATCACAAGAGGTGAGCGAGTGGACCGCTGGGAAGTTTGACGTCACGTTCGCGGCGCTCGCCGGTCTATGGAAGTTCGATCAGGACATCGACGGTCGCGTACCGGATCGCTCGCAGATCGCGCCACGGCTGCCCCTCATCGATTATCGCGGGCTGCAGATCGACGATCGCGCGGGCACCGCGTCGCTCGCGCGCGCGGGCATGCAGGTGAATCTGGGCGGCATCGGCAAGGGCTACGCGATCGATCGCGCGGTCACCATCCTGCGCGGAGGCGGACTGACCGACTTCATGATTCAGGCGGGTGGAGATCTGTTCGTCGCTGGCCGCCGCGGAGATCGGCCGTGGCGTGTTGGGCTGCAGGATCCGCGAGGCGCACCAGACACACTCTTCGCGGCGATCGAGCTCACCGACGCCGCGTTCAGCACGTCAGGTGACTACGAACGCTTCTTCGTGCGTGATGGCCGTCGTTACCATCACATCCTGGACCCGGACACTGGTGAGCCCGCCCTCCGCTCCCGCAGCGTCACCATCATGGCCAAGACCTCGACGGTGGCTGATGGACTGTCGACAGGCGTATTCATTCTCGGCGCCGAACAGGGGATGGCGCTCATCGAGAAACTGCCTGACGTCGAAGCGGTGATCGTGACGTCCGATAATCAGGTGAAGGTGTCGTCGGGGCTCAAGGGAAGACTGGTCCAGCTGAAGCCCCCGACAGATGCACCCTAGGCCCGGCCCTGCGCCGCCCGGCGCGCGAGGATGTCAGCCTTCCTGATCAGAATCAGATGGTGCGGGCACTTCTTCTCGTCCGCGTAGAGCCGCTCGCAGTCGTCGCATCGCACGCATTCCGTCATCACGATCTTCGGCCCGCGAATCGCGCCCCATTCGCACGTCTTCTCGCAGATGCGGCAGGTGCTGCACTCGGACCAGCGCTTGATGCGGAAGACGGTCAAGTTGGAGACGATGCCGAGGAACGCGCCCAGCGGACAGAGAAAGCGGCAGTACGCATTGCGAACGAAGACCGTCGTGATGAGCAGCGTGCCGAGCATGGTCAGGAGCACCGGCGTGCGCAGGTGCAGTCCAAACATCCAGAACGGCTCGACGTAGGGATAGATCAGCGGATTCTTCGTGACCAGAAAGTACGTCACGACTCCGGCCAGGATGCCGTACTTGATCCACGACGCGCGCCGTTCCATGGATCGTGGGATGTTCACTCGCCATCGATCGGGAAGGATGGCATCGACCAGTTGAGTGAATGCGCCGAACGCGCAGATGCGCCCGCAGTACACGCGTCCCCAGAGGACGGTCGAAACGGCGGTGATCGCCGCCAGGAGATACCACGCCAGGTTGTAGCGGAAGATGGGCAGGTTGCCGCCCATCAACCCGAACACATTGACGATCGAGATCAGAAGGCTCTTGTAGACACCGAGGACGAGGACCGCGGCGACCAGCGTGATGTATTTGAGCCGGACGCTCTTCTTGAAGAAGCTGACGAAGGCGAGGACGGAGAACCCGGCGACGATCGCGATGTCCACCGCCTGGGCACGGATGTCTTCGGCCCACGTCGGTGCTTCCTCTTCTTCTTCCGGAAAATCGAACCCGCCTTGAGCCGGTGGCTCCTGTGCCGGCGCCTGCGCGACCAACGCGGGTGTCATCGCCCCGCCTGCCAGCAGGACAGAAAACCCGAGCGCGAGAAAGAAGAGTCTGCGCCGGGCGGTTGTCATCGACTGGGGGACGCCGGTGGGGTCAGGTACGAGCGCGCCATGCGCCGGGAGCTGTTCCGAATGGTTCGCACCGCGCTCGACATCGTGATCGTCGCGCGGGAGACCGCGTCGATATCCTCACCGAGCTTGAACGGGTCGCGCACGTCCTTCCCTTTGAACTGTGCGGCGAACGCCGGCGGGTCGATCGAGAAGTCGCCGTACGGCTCGTGGTGTTCGATGATGACCAGGCCGGACAGGATGCCTTTCGTATCCATCCCGAGCAGGATCGCGATCGGGCCCCCGTATCCGCGCTCGAGCGGCAGGAGCTCCGTCGTCCAGAAGGCGTAGCCAAGGAGCGTGTCGCCGTTGTACGCCTTGACGTGTGGCGGATCGCCGCCCTTGGGAGAGAATGTCGTAGCGGCTGGAAAGAGCCGCTTGAGTCGTGCGTCGGTCTGGTTCTGTGCACCAGCCGTCAAAGCGACGGTGGCGGCCAGCAACGACAGCATTAAGGCGAGGCGCTTCATGCGAACGAAAATTATAAGAGATACATTGGCCTTCTTGCTCATCCTGGGTGGGGCCTCCGCCGTGGCACAGGCGCAAACGGCGCCCGAACCGCCCAATCCATTGACCCAGATTAAGGCGCTCAAGTGCAGTTTCCCCTCCGCGACGTCGGCCGTGTGGAAGGAGGGGGCGCCAGAGCCGAAGACGAAAACGCAGGACATGCGGTTCGAGATCACGGCGATCGACGTGGGCGATGCGACCGCTGAATTCACCGGAACTGCTGGGCGCGCCTACGTCACCGCGGTGTTGTCCGGATGGAGTCTCTACTTCGTCGAAAGCGCCGTCGGTCAGTTGAATGTGACGACGGTGTTCTCGCAGGAAGCGTCGCCCAAGAAGCTCAAGGCCGTGCATTCGCGCCATGGATACCTGCAGATGCAGGTCGGTCGCTTCATCGCCGAGCCGTCGGTTTCGCAGAACTACGGTGAATGCGAGGTAGTCCAGTAGCACGATGTCACTGATTCTTCACGGCCTGCCACCCCTGCACTGGGCGCTGGCGGGCGTCGGGATCGCGGGCGTCACGCTCGCGTTGCTCCTCCTCGCCAATCGTCGTCTTGGCATCTCCACCGGCTTCGAAGACCTTTGCAGCCTGGCGCTGCCGCTGCCGTACCTCCAGCGTGCCGCCGTCACCGTGGGTCGCGAGTGGCGACTGCCGCTGCTTGCGGGTCTCGTAGTTGGCGGCTTCCTCTCCGCGGCCCTTGGCGGCGGTTGGCACCTGACGTGGGCGCTCGGTCTCTTCGATCGGGCGATCGGTCTGGGGCCGGCCGGCAAGCTCGCGTGGATGTTCGTCGGTGGCTTGTTCATCGGCTTCGGGACGAGGCTCGCCGGCGGATGCACGAGCGGTCACGGCATCTTCGGCCTCGCGAATCTCGAGCTTCCGAGCATGGTCACGACTCTTTGTTTCCTTGGCGCCGGCATCGTGACGACGCAGATCGTCTACCGGGTGTTCGTTCCGCTGGTGGCTTTGTGACGCTGGTCTATCTGCTCCTCGGCACCGTGTTCGGATTCATCCTCAGTCGATCCGGTGCGGCGGACTACGACTTCATCCAGGGGATGTTTCTCTTCACCGAGTTTCAGCTCTACGGCATCATCGCCGTTGCGGTGCTGGTCACGGCGCCGGGCATCTGGCTGATCAAGCGGCGCGGCCGCACGATTCTTGGACAGCGGTTGTGGATCGAGACGAAGCCGTTTCATCGCGGCAACATCGCCGGTGGAATCCTGTTCGGCATCGGATGGTCGATCGCGGGCATGTGTCCCGGGCCGATCCTCGTGAACATCGGTGAGGGAAAGATCTACGCGGTGGCCGCGCTCGCAGGAGCTCTTGTTGGCGCCGGGCTACTGGGCGCGTTCTACGAGTCGTTGCAGCGTGTCTTCGCGCTGCCCGCCCTGAAGGCTGGAACGGGTGAGGGGTAAGTCGTTCTTCGTGTCGCGAAGAATCTCGAGGATCGCCTGACGATCCTGCGCCGACAGATTCCGGTACTTCGGAGACGTATCTCTTCCAGTCAACACCTGCAGGAGACGTGCGTAGACCGCGTTGCGGGCCACGTCTGGAAGAGCGACGAACGCATCCGAGTAGATCATGTAGCTGCATGGATAACGGAACAGCCTGCGCTGCAGATCGAGATCGCGCAGCGATCGTCCCTTGCTGTCGCGAGGCCCGCGCGCGACGAAGCGCTCTGCGAAACCAGACGTGCCCGTGATCCCGTCGAGCGGCGCTTCATCGACAAACAACATGTAGTCGACGACCTCGGTCACCACATCGTACAGAGCATCCGGCGCCGGGCGCTCGTCGCGCTCGAAGATCCGTGCCTCCCAGCCGATTCTCGTGAGCAGGTTCATCATCCGCATCTGATGATCGAAGACCAGCAGCGCAACGATGTCGCTGTGAGGTGAGAGATACGAGCGCGTGTCGAATCGATTCTCCAGCGTGCTCACGTTGAGATTCGCCTCGTCGATGCTCACGTCCTGCAGCGTCCGATCTTCGACTGGCGCGTTGCCGAGATGCCGCCCGCCTCGCCCCGTCACGTACCAGCCGCCCCACCGCTCGCCAAGCGGGCTGCGATGATCGGTCGTGTAGTTACCGAGCCACGGCATGATCATGCCGCTCGGTGCGCTCGGGATGCTGCGCACGAGAAAGCCAGGCACACCGAGCGTATTGGTCGAGTAGTGACACGTCAGACAACGCGTATCGCGCGCGAGCTGCCGCAGCGGCGGCGTTGTCTGTTGCGGCAGCAGATAGAAGATCGCGCCCTGTTTCGGATCGAGCGAGGCGACCTCGATGAGACCGCCAGACATCCATCCGACGGCGGTCGAGTCGTTGAAGAAGATCGTGCGTGGGTTGCGCGCGTTGATGATGCGCGCCTGCAGGCTCGTCCCCGAATAAAGCGCCACCTGCGACTCGATCGGGATGTCGAGCGCGGCGAGCAGACTCCTCAGATAACCCGTGCGCTCCTCGAACTGAAGGCTGATTTCCCCGCTCTGCAACTTGCGGTTCAGTTGTGCGACGCGATCGGTTGTCTCGCCCGGGTAGCGGATCACGGGATGACCGGGCTGGATGATCGAATTTGTAAGCTGCGCCGACACCAGGGCCGTAATCCAGATGAGTAGCGCTAGCGTCCCGAGCACGGTCCGAGTCATCTGTGTGTGACTGATAACATTAGCCTATGTCCCGAAGCGTCGGCGTGCTCGTCGCGGTTTCCGCGGCGTCGTTGGTCCTCGTGGCGGCCGTCACGAGCGGCGCGCAGGAGCCCGAGGCGGGCGAGAAGATCATGAACGCCGCCTGTCAGAACTGTCACACGGTGCGCGTCATCCATGTGCAGGCGATGGATGCGGACAGCTGGACGAAACGCGTCTCACAGGAGATCGAGAAGGGCGCAAAGGTTTCCAAGGAAGACGTGCCGACGCTCGTGGAATACCTTGTCCGGACCCACGGTCCACTGCCCGACGGTCCCGGCAAGGAGGTCATCCTCAATACGTGCACGCAGTGCCACGACCTCTTCCGCATCAAGGCGAACCGCCGCTCACCCGAGGAATGGGAAGAGACGCTGATCTCGATGCTGAACGAAGGCGCGATGCTCAACGACGAAGAGTTCGCGCGCGTGCATCAGTACCTGTCGAGAAATTTTGGAATTGAGTGATCGGCGGGTCTGCCTTCGACAAGGCTCAGGCCAGGGAAGACCCGCCGCTACGGACACGTTGGAAGCGGTAGAGGCGGGCCTTCAGGCCCGCCTGACAAGAGATCTACTGGCTCGTTCCCTGACAGATCTGGACGACGCACACTGAGAGGATCGTTCGCTCGACCGGTGGCGCCGGGATGTTGCGTTCGGCCATCAGCTTGCGAATGAGCGCAGCCGCTTCGGGACGCGTGACCGCGGACTGCACGCCCACACGCACGAGACCCTCCGCGTAGTCGATCGCCTGCCACGTCTTGCCTGCGGCTGCCGACGACACTTTGTCGGTGTCGCGGTTGCCCTTGTCGTGTGTCTCCAACCTGGCGCCGCGATCGACGAGCAGCTGAACCACGTCCGGGTGACCCTTCATGGCCGCGCCCATCAATGCCGTACGACCCTCGTTGTTCGCGTGGTTGGGATCCAGGCCGAGGTCGAGCAGCATCTTCATCGCTTCGTAGTTCTCTTTCGCGGAGCGCTCGTACGTCACACCCTCGACCCACCCGATGCCGCCGGACGCGGTCAACGCGTTGTCACCGGCTGCCGTGGTCGCTTGTGGATCGGCCTTGTACTTGAGCAGGAGCGTCATCAAGGTCGTGTCGCTGGACTGCGCGGCGCGGATGAACGTTGTCGCGCCGTCCTCGAAGAACCACTGCATCGTGAAGATCGTCCGCGTCAGCGTGTTCTCTCTGATCTTCCCGTTGGGGTTGGCACCCTTCTGGAGCAGCTTCTCGATGATCTCGAGGTGATCCAGGTCCCCCTTGGGGACTGGATAGTCTCCGCCCTCGATGTTGCGATTGTCGGTGGCGAGGTAGAGCGGCGTCCAGGCGCCCTTGTTCGCGAGATTCGGATCGGCGCCCGTGTCGAGCAAGTACGACGCAAGCTGATAGTTGCGGTTGTTCACCGCAGTGAGCAGCGGCGTCCAGCCGTACTCGGTCGTCTCGTTGATCGGCGCACCGGCGTCGACCAGCAGCTTCGCGGATTCGAGATCGCCTTCGCGCGCCGCGAACACGAGCGGCGTCAGTCCACCACCGCCGCTGCCGACGAGCCCGGCGACGACCACTTCATTGTCATCGTCGGCGTCTGGCTGAGGCTGGGCTGTCGCGGCTGCGCCCGCGCGGCCGCGACCCCTGCCGGCAGCTGCCGCCGGCTGGCCAGCTGGCGTCGCAGCGGGAGCCGCCGGTGCCGGCGTTGCCTCGGGCGCCGGAGCCTGTTGCGGTGGCTGCGCTGGTGCGCCGGCACCTCCCTGCCGCCCCGGTGCCGCGGGCACCGGGTTGCCATTGGCGTCCAGCGCCTGACCCAGACCACGCTGGCCGCCGATTTCGACCCCGGACTTCTGATCGATCGTGAGCTGCTCTTCGTACGTGATTCCGGCTGCTGCGGCGCGTCGCCGGCGATCCTGCGCGAGAAGAACGGCTCGCTGATTCAGCCGAGGCGCCATGTAGTTGCGAGGCAGACCCGCGCCACCCGACTTCGCCTTCGGATCGGCACCCGCAGCGAGGAGAATCTTCACCGCCTCGGGATGCTTCTGCTCGACGGCCCACATCAACGCAGTCGTTCCGCGGATCGGCTCGCGCGCGTTGACGTCCGCGCCTGCCTCGAGGAGCACGGTGACGGCCTGCGGATTTCCGTTGCGCGCAGCGAGCATCACCATCGTCTCGCCGTTCGGCCCAAGCTGTTTCGCATCGGCGCCGGCTTTGATCAACTTATCGATCATGATGGCGTTGCCGTACAAAGCCGCCATCGAGAGCGGCGTGACGCCCTCGCTGTTGGCGGCTTTCACGTCTGCGCCGGCGCGAATGAGGATGTCCGCGAGCTGCGGCGCGTCGCGGTAGACAGCCCAATGCAGCGCCGTGGCGCCGTCGACCTGGGCCGCCTTCACGTCCGCTTTCTGTTGAATCAGCTTCTGAACGGCGGCCTGGTCGCCCTTCTGGGCGGCATCGGCCACTTCACTGCCAGCCCCTGACGTGATGCCGACGATCAGCACCCAGAGCAGGGCGGCACATCCAGCAGCGCGCATCGTACGCATGTTCGATCTGCCTCCGACCTACGCGAGTTTTGGCAAGTGGCCCGAGCTATCGCCTTGCTTGTCTCTCTTGATGTCGAACATATCCATCACGCTTACCAGCAGATTGCCGGTCGTGACGGTCTTGCGGTCGTACTTGAGGTGACGATTGCCCTTCAGCTGACCGTCCGCGCCACCGACGAGCAGATGCGCGACATCGAAGTGCTGGTGCTGATTCGAATTGCCCATGTTCGAGCCGTACAGGATCAGCGAGCGATCGAGCAGCGTGCCATCGCCGTCCGGCGTTTCCTTCAGCTTCTTCGCCAGGTACGCCATCGTCGACACGTGATAGCGATTGAGCGTGGCGTAACGACGGATCTGCACCGCGTCGTCCTGATGGTGCGAGCCGCCGTGGAAGCTGACGCTCGTGCCGCCGTCAGGGAAGAGCTCGCTCTTCGGGAATGGATACACGCGCCCCGTGAGGTCGCGTGCGCCGAGAAGCGTCACAACGCGGGTAATGTCCGCCTTGAACGCCGTCGCGACCATGTCCCAGTGCAGGCGAATGTGCTCGTCGAACTGCTCCGGAATTCCGGGTGGCAGATCGAGATCGGGGACCTCGTTGCTCGACTTGGCGGCAAGCTGAATGCGGCGCTCGATCTCGCGAATCTCGTCGGTGTACTGATTGACCGTTCGAACGTCGCTGGCGCCGAGCTGCTTGCGGAGCGTCCCGAGCTCCTTGACCAGCGAGTCGAGGATGCTCTGGCTCTGCTTCATTCGCTGCGCGCGAACTTCAGGGGTTGAACCGCTGCCGAACAGGCGCTCGAACACGACCTGCGGATTCAGCTCCATCGGGAGCGGGCTGGTCCGCGGCACCGGTTCGTTCTCAGGCGTGGGCAACTCCACCCACGAGATCGAGTTCGTATACGAGCAGCTGTAGCCCTCGCCGCAGTTGCTCGAGCTCGAATTGGGATCCTCGCAGGCGAGCTGCAGCGAAGGTAGCAATGTCTCCTGACCGATCTTCTGCGCAATGAGCTGATCGATCGTGGCGCTGCCGACGGTGGCGTCCGAGCCCGCTGTCTTGCGCGGTTTGATCGCGGTCAGGAACGCCGCGGCAACCCAGTGATCGGAACCGGTCGTGCCCTCGGGCGGCTCCGCCGACTGCGACCAGAGACCGTTGAGGACGACGGTCTGATCCTTCATCCCCGCGAGCGATTCGAGGATGTAGGGCATCTTGTCGGGGAGTGCGCCTTCGACTTCCGGCTCCCAGTGGCCGGGTCCCATCCCGTGGGGGAAGAAGACGCCAACGAAGCGCTTCTTCGTCTGACCGGCAACGGTCTGCGCGAGCGCGGTGCTCGCGGGAACCATGGCATCGAGCAACGGGAGGGCAAGGGTCACACCGGTGCCCTTGAGGAACGTGCGCCGCGGGATGTGCCTCTTGGTGATGAACGACATGATTCAGTTGACTCCCCTGGTCTCGACATTCGCCCGCGCAGTCGACGTGGCTGGAGCCGCGGGCTCGCTTACCGTATTCATCTGGAACGGGCGGCTTTTGACGACGCCCAGGACCATGGCCGAGAAGCGGCCGTTGTTGGCGATGACGTCGCGTGCGATCTCGCGCACGAGCGGCATGTCGCGGTACTCGACGCCGCGTCCGAGCCCGTAGGTCAGCAGCTTCTCCGTCGCGACGGCGACGAACTGATCGGAGTAGTTCTTCGACAGCCAGTTACTGAGCTCCACCGGCGTTCCAATCTTTGTGTTGTCGAAGAGCTGCGTCGTCGTGTTGATGGCCGTGCCCTCATCCGTCATGCGCCAGTACCCGGTGGCGTCGAAGTTCTCGAGCGCAAAGCCGATCGGATCCATCAGGCGATGGCACTGCACGCAGTCCGGCCGCACACGATGGTCTTCCATCTTCTTGCGCATCGTCGGCTCTTTCGCGTTCGGGTCCGAGGCGCGCGGGGGCAGCGGCGGCACATCGGGCGGCGGATTCGGCGGGCTCATGCCGAGCACGTTGCCCATGATCCACTTGCCGCGGGTGACTGGCGACGTGCGATCCGGCTTGGAGCTTGTGGCCAGGAATGCGCCCTTGCCGAGAAGGCCGCGTCGCGACTCCATGTCCGGCCCGAGCGAGATCCGGCGGAACTGGCTGCCGGTGATGTTCTTGATCCCATAGTGCCTGGCCAGTCGCTCGTTGACGAACGTGTAGTCGGCGTTGAGGATGTCGATCACGCTGCGATCGTCGCGAACGATCGTGTCGAACAGCAGCTCCACTTCCGTGCGCATTGCCTGACGCAGCGGATCGTCGAAGTTGGGATACAGCAGCGGCAGCGGCGTCGTGACATCGAGCGCGCGGAGGTTCAGCCACTGGCCGGCGAAGTTATCGGCAAGCGCGATCGCCTTGGGATGCCGGAGCATGCGACGCACCTGCCGCTCTAGCATCACTGGCTCGTTGAGCCGTCCCGCCGCGGCGATCTTGAGGAGTTCCTCGTCCGGCGACGAGCTCCACAGGAAGAACGACAACCGCGACGCGAGGTCGACGTCGCTGATGCGGTACGCGACGCCCGCACGTGTGCCGACCGGCTGCTCTTCGACGCGATAGATGAACTGCGGCGACGCGAGCACTCGGGCGAGCGCCATCTCGATGCCCTGATCGAAGTCCTTCTCCTTCTTACCGAACTCGTAGAACTCCATGAGCACGTCGATGTCGGCTGCGGTCGCCGGCCGGCGGAAGGCAAACATGGCGAGGTTGCTCACGATTCGGCGCGCGCACGCGGCTTCCTCGGCTTTCGTCTTCGGCGTGCAGACGAAGATCTTGCGGCGGCTGGGCGAGTCCTTCGCCTGCGTCGCTTCGAATGGCCCCTCGATGCGAATCGTGCCGACATGCGGGAAGAACGTGTAGCCGGGCGTGGGCCCCGTCTGCACGGTCGATCGCATGAAGTGCTTGTCCAGATCGAGCCCGGGCGCAAGGTTCGTCGCCGGGAACGTCGCGCCCACCATGTGCGTCCCCGCCGTTGCGTGGAAGCGGACGCGCATCGGCGGCAGATTGCGACCGAAGCCAAAGCCTGCGGCGGCCGCCGTCGCTGGTGTCTGTTGCGGCTGCGCTCCCGCGGGTGCCGTCGCGCCGGGGCGATTCGAGCAGTTGGTCGGCGTGTTTCGACCACCACCCTGCCAGTTCGTGATCCCGAGGCGCTTGCCATCGAGCAGCATCTCGATGCGTTCGCACGGCACCGATCCGAAACCGGTCGGCGACATGTTGTCACCGAAGATCGGCGTCACTGTCAGCGTGTACTCGCCGTCGGATGGGAACGTGTGCGGCACCAGCATGCCACCGCGAGTGCCGAACGGCAGCCCTTCGACGTGGTATTCCTGCGACGTGTCTTCACGCGTGCGATAGACGACGAGCGTTGGCTCTGTCGGGTATCCCATCGCCAGCCTGCTGATCTTCTGCGCGGCCGACACGTACGCTTCAACCTGTGTCGACGAGATGCCAAGCGCTCCAGCGATGTTGTCGAAGCCGGATGTCGAGTCGTCTGACGGCAGATATGTCGAGGCGTCGATGTCGAGCTCCAGCAGATCGCGCACGACGTTCGCGTACTCAGTGCGATTCAGCCGATGCAGTCCCGGCGGCGGCGTGAACGGCTTCGCGGTGCGATCGAGCTCGTTTTCAAACGACGCGATCATCGCGTGGAAGTCGGCGGGATCAGGACGTTTCATGCCCAGCGGCGGCATCTGACCCGCACGAACTTTACGCACGACCAGTTCCCACTTCTCGCGATCCCGGTCGACGTTGGTCGGGTCGAGGCTGTCCATCGTCAGCCGTCGGGCAGAGTCGAGTCCCGCGGCCTTGGCCTTCTCGCTGTGACAGGCCATGCAGTACTGATTCATAAATGCCTTCTGTGCAT
>Ga0157380_10000881_pt1 | contig 18870 bp, 13 predicted proteins | sample S35metaG_FD_119757 | JGI IMG/M metagenome (GOLD analysis project Ga0157380, IMG submission 119757) | Switchgrass rhizosphere microbial communities from Kellogg Biological Station, Michigan, USA - S3-5 metaG | ecosystem: Host-associated > Plants > Roots > Rhizosphere > Soil | place: USA... | reverse complement strand
TTCCCGAACTGGTTCCGCCTGCACAGGCTGCCCAACAACAATAGGTTCATCTACTTTTTACGGCATGTAACCCTTTTCTATTCTATTATGCGTTTTTTGCCAAATACTATCTACAATATTGTTTTATCTGATGTAGTACCGATTGATATTTCTATTACAAAAGAAATGGCAGAGAAGCTGTTTTTTTATTTTAAAGAATCGCAACTCTTCAGGTGGCAGGATGCTAACAACGATTGCGAGGATAGAGCAAATGCTATTTGTATTTTACTGGATCAATGGAGCATTCCTAATTATAAAGGATGGATTTTTGGCGGCAATTTTCTTTCTAAAAAAGAAGGGAGCTTAATAAATAACTGGAAATATCATGTAGCAACAATATTGCCGGTGTACGAAAAGGAGATTCTGAATTTTTACGTTATCGATCCTGCCACTTTAACCGCCCCTGATACTATTTTAAACTGGGCGTCTAACATAACCGATTATCCTTTTGGTCATTACTTAATAAAACATGGGTGTTATTATATCTTTTCTCATGATAAAATTGAAAGAGACAACTGGTATACCCGCAACAAGCAAAATTATAAATGGACCATACAAGGATTATCGGGCATTAATGGAGTTTCTAAAATTGGTAAAGCCGCACTTAGTTTTAACAAAAACAGAATAAAGAAAACAGAACAAAAATTTATTTCTCTTCTAAAAAACAAGCCTCTTTTTTTGTTCTAGTGGTACAGTGTACAATGGCGCTTTTTTCAGAATAAGGTTCTTCCGAGCATCACTGCTTTTAACCTTCATACGGTATAAGAGCTTTTACAAATTTTTTAGTGTAATGGATTCGTTACTATTATTTGTACCATTTATTATTATTTTTCTATGTTTGGATAGGAGTAAAAAGATCTTCCAATTTAAATAATGAAGGAATTTGATCAACATGTAGCGATAGTAACCGGCGCAGGTCAGGGTATTGGTTTTGAAATTTGCAAACAACTGGCCGCAAAGGGCGCTAAGGTGCTATTAAATGATATTGATGAAGATTTAACCAGGATGGCTGTAGAAAAGATAAACAAAGAATGTGGGGAATGTTATGGATTATCTGGGGATGCCGCTGACCCGATTTTCATCCAACAGATGATTGATAAAACAATAGAAAGATTTGGTAAAATTACAATAGCCATAGCCAATGCCGGAATTACGCTGTTTGGTGATTTTCTTTCTTACCAGCCAAATGAATTTTACAAAGTGGTTAATACAAATTTAGGTGGCAGCTTTTTCCTCGCCCAATTTGCTGCCAGGCAAATGAAGCATCAGCAATCTGGCGGAAGCATATTATTTATGTCTTCGGTTACCGGCCACCAGGCTCACAAAGATTTGGCTGTTTATAGTATGACCAAAGCTGCTCTCGAAATGTTGGCTAAAAATTTAGTAGCTGAGGTTTCAGCCTATAACATTAACGTAAATGCAATTGCGCCGGGTGCTACTATGACAGAACGTACTTCCAGCGATCCCGGATACGAAAAGACCTGGTCTCGAATTACACCTATGGGGAGGCCGGCTAATCCATTGGACATAGCTAATGCCGCACTGTTTTTAGTATCGCCAAAAGCAAGGCACATAACCGGGCAAACAATCGTAATTGACGGTGGGTGGACTTGCATGAGCCCATCCCCTTATGAGGGTTAATTACTTACTGTTTGCCCTTTCATGTTACTCAGAAATATTGTGGAATCTTATTTTCTATTTGTAAGGTTTTAATTGTAATGCCCTTATAAATAGATGAAACTCTATAAATACTGGTCTTTCGTTTGCCTGACTGCTTATAACTTTACTTTTCATAAGCAATGGCACCACTAGAACCACAATCTCCTTATAAACGATTTTTTAAAATGCTACTCGTCGTAGTCATAGCATTTTTTTTGGTGGTGCTAGGTTTGCACATATGGTTTGTAAATAATGCCCGTACAGTATTGCAACAAATTGTAACAACCAAATCACATGGCAAAATAAACCTGGAATTATCTCAACTTAGGTTCGAGTTTCTTTCTAATAAATTGCAAATACGTGAGGCGGATCTGGCAAGCACAGATACAATAAATCAATCAACTACCTACCATGTAAAATTCAGAAAACTTACATTAAGAGTAGCTTCATTTTGGCCATTGTTGTTTAAAAATCAATTATTGCTTGATTCCATAAAATTGCATGATCCGGAAATTGAAGTATTTCAATGGACAAAAGACACTTCATCAAAAGTGTTTAAAGACGAACTATCTATTTCACATGAGATGGGTAGGCTATATACTTCTATGCTTGATGTTTTGGAGGAATTTGGTATCAGGCGTATTATTATCAATAATGCAAAACTTAGTTTGATTAATAAATTCAAAGCTGGGTCTGAGCCTATCATTATTTCTAATATCTATTTCAACCTGGTAAGAACGGCGGATAATATTAAAAAGCGGGATGAATTTGTAGAAAACGAGCAAAGCGTTGAATTGATAACTTCTAATCAAAAGATCGATTTACCTGGTGGCCGGCATCAGTTATCCTTTAAAAGATTCTCCTTAGAGCTGTTTGAAAAGAGAATTCTATTAGACAGTTGTACAATTACCGCGAAAGCCACAGATAGTTCCAAAAGCAGTTATAAAATATTTTTTAAGCGTTTGTCTCTTATCGGCGTGGACTTTAATGCTATGTACACGCAAAATCTTATAAGGGCTGATTCTGTTTATTGCGAAAACCCATTGTTTGATATAGACTTAAATCCTTCTGATGCTGTATCAAAGAAAAAAGAAAGACCGGATCCGGATAAAATTATCAGGGAACTTACTGGTGACCTGGATCTTGCTTTTGTAGGTGTAAAAGATGCAGGAATACATATTAACATCAGCGGCAAAAAGAACAGGGACTTTTTCAATTCGAATAACGACGACTTTGAAATGCGGGGGTTAAGCATTAAAGCCGATTCTTCAAAACCTGTAACTGTAGCTCGGTTTGATATGTTGGTTAGGGATTATCATTTATATAATGAGGACAGTTCTGCCGCATACACATTTGATAGTCTCCACTTTGTTAATAACAAAATAGCTCTGAGCAATTTTTCCATAGTCATAAGCTCAAAAAACAAAGAGCGAAATGCAAAAGATTTTAAAATCCCTTATTTTGAAATAACCGGACTCGACTGGTATCAACTTGTGTTCGAAGAAAATTTAAAAGCTAAAGAAGCAAGCTTGTATAATCCTGTAATTAATTATACAAGAACGCACAAAGCGCCACCACGAAAAAAGATAAATCTTTTTACTTCTTTACAAGGTATCGACACTTTAATGGCATTAAATAAACTCAACATAATCAATGGAAAAATAAATATGCAGCTAGGGCCAGCTGCTTTTTTGAGTTTTGAAAACGCTAACCTTAGTCTTTATAGCGATAGAATTCTGCAGTCACAAAATAGAGAGGGTTTACGACGGGCGGTGGATCAGCTATCTTTTTCAAGCGGATTAATTCGGTTAAAAGATATGACTGCAACTTTGGAAAATGTGCGCTACACTGAAACTAATCTTATTCGTGCAGACAAATTCACTCTAAATAATAAAGGCAGTAGCATTAATGCTTCTATGAATGACGTGTCGATTGATAATATGTTATTGGATGATGAAGCTGACATTTTAATTGTGGATGGTATAAAATGGAATAGTGCAAAAATTGCTTTGAAATCTTTAGCTCCTGGTGGGAACAAAAAAACTAACGCGAATCTTCATTTAAAAAATGTTTCTGGTAACAATACTCAATTTGACTTTTCAAATGCTACTACCAGTATAAACAGTTTTGTGCAATCTTTAAAAATTACTTCTCTATTAAAAAATAATTCCGGTCCGATATCTACAAAAGGTTTTAGTATCTACGGAAACAATTTTTTTATTAAGAATAATTCAATGCAATTGCAAGCTGCCGGTTATGAAATTGAAGATAATAAACCGTCAATTATCTCTGGGGTTCAAATGGTACAAATAAGAACACGCGATACATTAAATATCAAGGCGCCGTCGATAAGGTTTGTTGCCAATGTTAATGATATTCTCTCAGGCAACTTGCACTTAAGTGATTTACAAACACAATCGCCAATTATAACTTTAAAAAAATGGAATGTTGCCGGCCCTCAAAGTCCAGGTCGAAAAAATAGCATGTTTTACATTGATAAATTGTCAATCAATGAACCAACAATCAATGTCTCAACCCATAAAAATGATTCTGTTACTATAATTAATATCCCGAAATCTGAAAATAGCTTCATTAAAGTAACTGGATTGGAGCTCGACAACGGCGATTTGGAGGCAAAGAGCATCTCGGTCAAAACAACTGCGGCTACCTATGTTGTTAAAACCGGGGAAACACTCGGGGTAGAAAAAGGGAGAGTTGAAGTAGAACTATCAAATGTAAAAATAGCGGGCAAAGAGCAAAATGTTTTATGGAGCGGGCTTATTAATAATCTCTATTTACAAAACCCCAACAGCATTCTACTAGGCAAGAAAAAAAATAAAATAAACCTTAATAGCCTTTCAATAGGGAATGTGAATTTGTCATCTGGGTACCTTACCGATTTTAACCAGCTTCTTAAATATAATGTTTCTGCCTGGTTACGTACTACTACAGGCGAGTATATTGATAGTACTACTACTCTAAAATGGTACAATGCAGATTATAATTACAGCACTAAAACATTGAGTCTGGATTCGTTTCGTTACAACCCTACACAATCCAGGGATTCTGTTATTGCTAATACTCCCTACCAAACTGACTATATCACTTTTAATGCCGGGGGCCTGAAGATCAAAAATTTTAATTTAGAAAAATATAAAAAAGACAGCGCATTAATTGCAGAGGCGGTCGATATCACTAATCCTGTTGTTACCATTTACAGAGATAAGCTGCCTCCTTTTTTATCGGGTATTATTAAACCGTTACCAGTGGACATGATTAAAAGTATCGTACTTCCTGTCTCAATAAGAAATATCAATCTTATTGACGGACAGGTTAATTATATTGAGCGAAATGCCAAGACCAGAGCAGAAGGCAATATATTATTATCTCATATAAATGGTAAAATTGCCAACATTAAAAACCGAAATATTGAGAAAAATGATTCATTAGAGCTTTCAATTACTTCTTACTTGATGGATTCTGCCTTGATTAGTTTAAAAGTCAAAGAGTCCTATATCGATTCCCTGAGTGGATTTTTGATGACCTTAAGGATGAAACCTACTTCTTTAACTTTTTTGAACCCGATGATTGCGCCATTATCTAATGTAAAAATAGTTTCAGGATCAGTCGATTCGTTTCTCCTTCGGGCCATTGGTCACGAAGAGTTGGCATTTGGGGAGATAAATATGCATTACCATAATCTTCGAATCAAATTATTCAAAAATGCTGAGCTTGATCAATCTACATTTTCCACAAAAATAGCCAGCTTTTTGGCGAATAGTTTCCTCATAAGAAAACATAACAATGACAAACCGGGTGTTGTATATTTTGAAAGACTGAAGGATAGGTCATTCTTCAATTACATGGTAAAAATGACCTTTAGTGGAATGGCTGCCAGCATTGGTGTTAAGAGGAATAAGAAATACATAAACGAGTATAACAGACAATTGAAACTTAAAAATTTGCCTCCAATGTAAGCTGCTGACCTGTGATTTATAATTCAGTTTAGTTTGTTTTCTCTGGTTGAGTCTATTGGATATTCTTTTCTTTAGTATCCTTCATATTATCATAATTCTCCAAACTTTGGATGTTTCCAATTTTTTGGTACATTTATGGTTAATAAGTAGTCACTTATTCTAAACCTCCTATAAATCCTATATCCCTTGCTACAGACTGAAAAAGTCCAGGTTAATTGCTAACACTTTAGCGTTGGTGATTTTCTCCTCCACAAAAAAACGATTAGAAATTTATAATCCATATGAAGTAGATGCTCCGTAAGGATCTGAAATTTTTCTAAAACTGACTAAACTTTTTAAGGTTTTTTCCCGTCCTATGTTATGCCCTAAATGATAACGCATAAACTACGTAATTCCATGGAGACAGTAAATAGATTATCAAGCCCGGCTTTTAGTGCGGATAAATATGTTTGGACAGAGTCATTGAAGGATAACCCCAAACCAGACCATCGTAGCCTTCCAAAAATCTCCATTATTACTGTAACCTACAATAGCGCTTTAACTTTATTAGATACTTTAAAAAGCGTACAATCTCAGGATTACCAAAATATCGAACACATCATCGTTGACGGTAATTCACAAGACGACACAATTAAGATAATAAAATCTTTTCCCCACGTAAATAAATGGATTTCGGAGAAGGATGGTGGCTTGTATGACGCCATGAATAAAGGTTTGCAATTAGCTACAGGGGATATAATTGGGATTTTAAACTCTGATGATTTATATGCTCATAAAGGAGTATTGTCAAAAGTTGCGGAAAGGTTTATAAATAATAACATTGATGCCCTGTACGGTGATCTGCATTATGTAAATGCATTAAATACTGACAATGTGATTAGAGTCTGGAAATCAGGAAAATTCAAAAGATCAAATTTTATCTTTGGCTGGATGCCTCCTCACCCTACATTTTTTGTAAAAAAAGAGATTTATGACAAAGCCGGGCTTTTTAATGTGTCCTTAAAAAGATCGGCAGATTATGAGCTGATGTTACGTATACTTGTTAAACATAGGTATAATGCTGAATATTTAAAGGAAGTATTGGTTAAGATGAGAACCGGGGGAATCAGTAACGGATCATGGGGTGGAAGATTAAAAGCAAACCTGGAGGATAGAATGGCCTGGAAATTAAATAATCTGAAGCCATATTTTTTTACTCTCTACTTAAAACCGGCGAGAAAAATTTTTCAATTTATTCATACAGATCAGTTAAGCAGAGTTAAATTAAAGTTGACACAATTGCTTTGATTTATTGACTGTTTGAGGTCTAATTCTTGTACCCTTTTATAACTAAAACCTATCAAATGTAGATGTACACTGTCTATTTCTATTTATCCCCTTTGTTTTCTGTAATACCATTCCTTAGCAAAGCGAATTAGTTTTTACGAATCTATATAAAGCTATTTTAGCAATGATAAAATCAGAGCATAATGCATTATCAAACCCTTTGTATATCTTCAAAATTCGAAACCCTCAACTTTTTCTTATGAAGTTTATTTATTCTATATGCTCAATGTTTATGTTATTTCTTTTCTATTCTTGTGCGTCGACTAAAACCGTCATCCTTTTACAAGATGAAAAGTCTGATAACGAAAAAGCAAATGAACTTGTAAAAACAATGCGTTTGCAGGAGTCACAATATAAACTTCAGCCTTCAGACCGTTTGGGACTAAACATTTTTAGTTTAACCGATGAGAAAATAAATTTTTTAAAAGATCCGGAAATGGAAGTGGTGCTTGATAACAAAGGGCAAGTTGAACTTCCTGTGATTGGATTTGTAACTGTTAGCGGGTTGACAATCCGCGAAGCAGAACAAAAATTGAAGACCGTGACTTCAGAATACCTCAAGAGCCCAAGTGTAAGTATCAAACTTTTAAATTATAATGTAACCGTGATAGGTGAAGTCATGAATCAAGGAACGTTTCTTTCGACAGAGCCTAGAATTAATATTCTTGAGGCCATTGGTAAGGCAGGTGGCTTAACAGAAAATGCCAATCGGGAAAACATTCGTATTGTACGAAGTGAAAATAACACGGCGAAAATTTATACCGTTAATCTGTTAGAAGACAATGCCTTGCTGTCTCCTAATTTTTTTTTACAGCCAAACGATGTGTTATTAATTAATCCTGTAAGATCGCAAACTCAAAATCAACAGAAAACTGCTACGATTGGTTTAGTTATTTCCGTAATAGGTGTAATTACCACAATGTTCTGGGTAATTTCAGATATTAATGGTAATTAACTTGTTCAACTTTGGATATTTAATAGTTTCCTAATACTATTGGAATTTATGGAAACGAATACCGCTAATATTGAAAAAGTAGACTTATCTAAATTTAATAATGACTGGTATTCTCCGGGGGCATCAATATTTAAAAGAGGTGTTTGGTTCTTAATAAACTCAATTTTTTTCATTAATCCTTTAAATCCTTTTAATAGTTTAAAAACCGGCCTACTTAGGGCATTTGGTTCAAAAATTGGCAAGGGAGTAGTGGTAAAGCCTAATGTCAATATCAAATACCCCTGGAAATTGACAATAGGCAATAATGTATGGATCGGTGAAGGAGTTTGGATTGATAATTTAGCTCCTGTTTTTATTGGTGACAATACCAGTATTTCGCAGGGAGCGTTATTATTAACGGGTAGTCATAATTATAAGAACGTCACTTTTGATTTGATTGTTAAAGACATACATGTAGAAGATGGTGTTTGGATTGGTGCTAAGAGTATTGTATGCCCGGGAGTAACCTGCGGATCCCACAGCATTCTGACTGTAGGGTCAGTAGCTACGAGAGATTTAGAGTCTTATTTTATTTATCAAGGCGTTCCTGCAGAGAAAAAAAGGAAAAGAATAATGAATTAGTATGGAAGTTTAGATTTTAACGCATCTAGGTAATATTGCCGAATAACTTAGGATAATCAAAATCATTATAAATGTTAGACTCATCCAAAACCATTATAAATGGTAATGGTCAAATAAAATCAAACAGGATTAGTAATTTCCAAAAGCAGTGGAAGTTGCTGAAGGCCAATAAATTTTGGTTTTTAGTTAGTTTTATAATTTGCCTTGTTGCTGTTTTTTTAATAAACAGGTACACTAAGCCGGTCTACCTCATAAGTTCGAAAGTATCGGTAAGCGAAAAAAAGGACAATAGCATCAACCAGTTATTATTGCAGGGTCAGGATGGCGCTGTTAATGAAACATCAGCAGGCCTTGACAAGTCGCAGGAAATTGCTGTATTAACATCTGTACCTTTTCTTCAGCAAACACTGGAAGCACTGGATTTCAAAGTTTCCTATTTCAGGGAAGATAAGGTTGGCACAACAGAGCTGTATAAAACCGCACCTTTTACAGTTAGTTTTCCAAATCCGTCATTGTTTTCAAAATTAGACGGGAATAATTTCTCAATTAAATTTAAATCCGATCAAACTTTTTCGCTTTCAGACCCTTCGCAAGATAAAAGTTCAAACCTATACACGATTGGGAAGAGTATTACCATTAATGGTTGCCCTATACTAATAACCAAAACGCCTCATTTCAATTCAAAACGAGATATTGGCAAACAGTATTTTTTTAATCTGCATTCAGCGTCTTCAATCGTCTGGGATTTTAAGGGTAATCTGGCTATTGTGTCTGAAGATGCTAAAAGTGGGATTATTCAAATTCAATTGAGAACTAATACTCCTGAGAAAGGGGTGGATTTTTTAAATGAATTAACAAAACAGTATATAAAGGATAAGTATGAGGAAAAAAGCCGGTCTGCTACTCAATCGCTGGCTTTTATAAATGAACAAATAAATTCAGTAAAAGGTAGTTTAGGTGGCACGGAAAGTAACCTTGCAAGTTTTAAGGCAACGAATACTTTTTCTGACCCCAATTCTATGACAAGTAGAAATCTTGATGCTTTGGCTGATGTTCAGAATGAGGCTATTAAGTTGAGGCAACAGGATAATTATTATTCATCATTAATTAATGATTTAAACTCAAATGCCGGTGTTGATCAATTAGTATCGCCGTTTTCTGTCGGAGTTGAGGATCCGGCTACTGGTACCCTAATAAAAGAATTATCTGATTTACAGACTCAAAAAAATAGCTTCGCCGCTTCTGGCGACTCCAAAAATCCATATCTGCAAGATCTGGAGGCAAAAATTAACATAGGCAAGAGAGCATTAAAAGAAAACGTAAGCAAACTGCAAAGTGCAAACAGGTCGCGTTTGGGACAGTTAAATGCCAGGGCCGGCCAGTTCCAATCAAATGTTTATAGAATTCCATTAGCTGAAAGACAGTTTACTGATATAAGCCGTAACCGTGATTTTAATGCTGGCCTATATGAATTTTTGATGCAAAAAAGAGTAGAAGCTGGTATAATGAAGGCATCTGCAACAGTTGAAGATAGAATTATTGAACCAGCTTTTTACAGTTCTGTGCCCCTTGAGCCTAAGCCGGTAAGGAATTATGTTTTTGGTATACTCGTTGGCTTTCTTGTGCCTTTTGGTATTATAAAACTGCGCACCGCATTAGACAAAGAAGTAGGGGGCAAAGAAGAAATTCAGGATAATACCACTATTCCTATAATTGGAAGTATTTTTCATAATTTAAACACCAATGCACTTGTAATAAAAAAAGATTCCCGCACTGCAGTATCAGAATCTTTCAGAATCCTTCGGTATAATCTCACACAGTTTTCAAAAGATGCGTCAAAAAAAGTAATTCTTTTCACTTCAACCCGGAGCGGAGAGGGCAAATCTTTTTCATCTATCAATTTCGCCTTGTCAGTTGCTATAGCCAAAAGAAAAACTGTTTTGATAAATCTTGATTTACGATTACCAAGTAAGACTTATGAAGAATTAGCAACCATGAGTGCAGTAGGTATTTCGTCCTATCTAAATGACGAAGCTTCTATAAAAGAAATAATACAAAAAACAGATAATCCTTATCTGGATTATATTCCTACCGGGAAATTGCCTCATAATCCCGCCGAACTTCTGATGGAAGGAAGGCTAAAAGCACTGATTGATTATTTGCGAACAATGTATGAGTATATTATTATTGACACCCCGCCTTTAGGAGTGGTTGCTGATCCGTTGATTATTTCCTCTTACTCCGATGTCAATGTATTAGTGGTGCGGGAGAAATATACTTTGAAAGAAAACCTATTCGAATTAGAGGATATGTACAAAGAGGGAAAGATAAAAGATGTGGTAATGGTGATAAACGACGTACGGTTAGAAAAAAACAGTTATAAGAATTCTTATTATTATAAAAATTAAACGGTGCACTAACCAGGCTACAAACAGCTAACAAAAATGACAATACGTTGCAATGATGTATTATTATGGAAAAAAATAAGTTGCTTATAATATCCGAGGATTCAAAAATTTGCGCAAATAATTTAGGGGATTTAATTACCGTTATAATATCTACAAAAAATCGTTGGCAAGATTTACAACGGGCACTTGTTAGTCTAAGAAATCAAACCCTGGCACATAAAGTTATTGTTATTGACGATAACTCTGATGATGGTACTAGCGATAATGTTAAGTCGCTTTTCCCGGAAGTTGTTTTATATACTCATACGGAGTCTAAAGGATATATTGTAAGAAGAAATGAAGCAGTTAGGCATGCTCAAACTCCCTATGTATTATCAATAGATGATGATTGTGTTTTAGGAAACGATACAACAATTTATGAATTAGCTGTTTTTTGTTTTCAAACCAAAAGTGCAGCAATCGCCTGGCCGCATATTGACGTTAGAAGTTCTGATGAGGTGAATAATTATGCACCTGCCAAAGAATTATGGCAATCCTGTACGTTTAAAGGATGTTCCTTTATAGTCGATAAAAAAATTTTTATCGATTCTGGAGGGTTTCGGTCCACTTTTGTTCACCAGGGTGAAGAGGAAGATTTTTGTATCCGGTTACTAAACAGGGGGTTTCCTGTTTTATTGGGCTCTGGTAATCCTATTTATCATTATGAGTCACCAAGGCGAAATTGGAGCCGAATGGATTATTATGGCAGCCGCAATCTGATTTTGTTTGCTTTCTTTAATGTGCCTCTTTTGTTTTTGCCCGTACAATTGGTTTTAAGTGCGACAAAAAGTATTTTGTATGGTTTTAAGATTAAACGGCCATATCAAAAGTTTTTGGGAGTAGTTCACGGCTTCAGAGATGGCTTTAGATTAATGAGAACTGAGAGAAGCCCGGTGTCTTTAAAAACCTTTCTAAGATACCGGGAATTAAAAAAGGGCCATCAACTGATTAAGCGATTTTGAATAGCTAATGATAAAACTCTAAAAAATAAAAAAATAGTTGAGCAATTTACGGTAAATGGGCACCCTTAAATATGATATCATATCTTTTCATCCAGGCAGGCAACACAACATTGAACAAGCGCAACAGATTTCAAAAAAATTTGCAAGTTATAAACACATTACCAGCTTATATTTTAGCAACAACCAGGTAAATTATTGGCAGAAAATTTCTTGTAAACTGGGAAGAGTTTTACAAAAACGATCAGGAGCTTTAAGCACAAGGATGGTTGATAATAACCCATGGCCGGAGCTCAAATTACTCTTACGCAAAGGTTTAGGGGAACGTTTGTGGTACGATGCTTATGTTGGACGAAATGATTCATTTCAAAAATGGATTTTACGAAATTATAATCCTCCGAAAATTTGTATTGGTTTTGACACATGTAGTTGGAGAATATTCGAAGAATGGAAAAATAAATCTTTTTTAGTGCTTGATTTATCAATTGCAATACCGCAATACAAATTGGCATTGGCAAAAGCATGTAGCTTTAGCAAAGAAGATGTAGCCAAGCTAACGAATGACGACAAAGCTGTTTATGATATTTATAAAAAGGAGATTCAATTAGCAGATCTAATTCTATGCGGGTCTGAATTTGTAAAACGCTCCTGTATATCTGAAGAAATTAATCCGGGTAAATTAGTTGTGCTTCCCTATGGCATTGATCTTAATAAATTTTCTAATCCCGATATACAGCCTGAAACTGAAAGGCTAAAAGTAGTATTCATCGGCGCAGTAACCTTCAGAAAAGGAGCGGACATTGTTTTGCAAAGTTGGAAAAAAATCAGAAAGAGTTTCCCTCTTGCGGAACTTCATTTTTATGGAAGTGTAGAAATGGAAATTCCTGAACAAATTGAAGGTGTTTTTTTCCACGGCTTTATTCCCCAGGAAACCTTAGTTGAAGAATTGAGACGGGCGCATATTTCTGTGTTGCCCAGCTTCTTCGAGGGTAGTTCGTTAGCCATCTATCAATCGATGGCTATGGGGCTTGCAATAATAACAACTATCAATAGTGGCAGTATAATTGAGAATGATAGAAACGGTTTCATCATAAATTATGGTTCTGAAAAAGAGTTAACATCTGGATTGGAAATGCTTCTAAGAGAAAAAAATTTGCGGCAGCGCCTTGCATCAAACGCTGTAACAGATATCCGCGAATATTCATGGGATAATTATGGGAAAAAACTTGGAGATATTTTAGAAAATATTTTGAATAATCACATAACACCGCACAATATTCAGGAAGTCGCTTATTCAAAAATTTAATATAACAAACAGCAATAACTCAACTTTTAAAAAAAACGCTTCAAGAATATCAGCTTAGGTTTTCGACCAGCGGTTGAAACAAATTATTATGACCGACTTATTTTTTTATTTATTTATGATTTTGTGTTTCGGATTAATGTTACAGGTTATTATTAAACCTTCATTAATCCTGGAATTTCCATATTTTATAGCTGGTATTTTTTTGATTTTTTTGGTGCCACAGGCTATTATTATATATAACAACCCTCAAATAATTCCCATAGATACAGCAACTCCGTTGTTTGCATCCTGTTTTTTATGTTTACTTATGGCGTTTATTGGATACTATACAGCGCCTGCAATTAAGATTGAAAAGGCATTAAATATTCCCCTTGATGCTAATAAGCTAAGAACTATTGCCATAGCATTTACTTTATTGGGCTATATATTTACGATTTTAATTAGAGGTAGATATGCCGAAATGGAGGCTACTGGTCAAGACATTCCCACGCAAGCCTCAGGTATTGTCACAATTTATTTTCAGTTTTCCCAGCTATTAAACATTGCTTTTCCCATTCTTCTTTTTTTGGCTTTTGCAAACCCCAATTTTTTAAATATAGCACTTGCCTGCATTGCGGGTTTTCCAACGCTGTATAGTATCATAACTGCAGGAAGGCGAGAACCGACTGCATTTTTCTTTTTATCATTTGCTTTTGCATTGTACTATATGTATAAAATGCTACCACCGAGGGCTGCAATTATTGGAGTTGTTTTGATGGCTATGCTAATTATTCCTGCTACAGCAGATTATAGGACAATGGCAAAAAAGGATGGAGCCTGGGCTGCTTTTCAATCTTTGGATTTACAAAAGAGCTTTATTGAATATTTTAATGAAGGAGGTACTTATCTTGAATTAGGGGTCGCGGCTCGTGTAATAGATGCGTATTCATTTACAGGCGAATTTCAATATGGGGCCGGTTATTGGAATCAAATGGTTTTCCGCTATATCCCTGCACAAATTGTGGGAGAGCAAACTAAGAGAACAATGATGATTTCACCAAAAGGCATTCCTTATCGAAATGGTTATCAAATGCCAATTGGTCTAACCTTAACCGGGATAGGAGACAGCTTTGCGCAATTTGGTTATCTAGGATGTGTCTTTTTTTTCTTTCTTGGAGGATTTTTTAGACATTTATGGCAGACGTCATCTAGTGCCAAAAGTATACTCGTTCCCATCCTGTACATAATATGTGTGGTACAATCTTTACTTTCAGTAACGCATGCCACTATTAATTTTATACCGGGTGTTTTCTTCAATTTTCTTTTTTTATGGCTGGCGGCCGTTTATGCTAAACAAAAGCAGGTTGCAGGCTGATGTCGATTCGCAGTGCATATAAGTATTATTTTCACACCCAAATGAATTATTTCAATTAATGAAAGTAGCAGTGTTGTTTGATCGATTCGGACCTTATCATATTGCACGTTTAGAAGCTGCAGCAAATTACATGGACGTTATCCCAATTGAGATATCTGGAGAAACAAGTGAATATCAATGGGACAAAGTGGAAAGCAAAAAATTGCCTAACCGTACAACTCTGTTTACAACAAAAGAGTCTCCACTTATATCTCCAAAAGAATTAGATGCCGCAATCAGTAAGCAGCTATCGTTATTAAAACCTGATTGTGTTGCAATAAATGGATGGTCAGATCGTGCGGCATTATGCGCTTTATATTGGTGCCTCGAAAATAAAATTCCAGCCATATTAATGAGTGAAAGTGCCGCCCAGGATGAAAGAAGAAGTTTTTGGAAAGAGCTACTGAAGAAAAAAATAGTAGAACAATTCTCCTCAGGCCTTGTTGGGGGCGAAAGACATGCTAATTATTTAGTACAACTTGGAATGAAAAGAGAGAATATATTTTTAGGCTATGATGTGGTTGACAATGACTATTTTTTTACCGGTGTTACCGAAGTAAAAAAGCAAGAAGATTTTTGGCGCAAGAAAAAAGAATTACCCGAAAACTATTTTCTTGTGGTAAGCAGGTTTATCGAGAAGAAAAATTTGCCTTTTATTATTAAAGCTTTTAACGAATATCAGAAAAAAGCTGGTAGTGCAAGCTGGCATTTATATATTTTAGGAAATGGAATTTTAGAAAAACAATTGTTGCAATTGACAAATGATCTGGGATTAAATGATATTGTACATTTTGAAGGTTTTAAGCAATATGATGAACTGCCTGTATATTTTGGCTTGGCAAAGGCTCTTCTTCATGGAAGTACTACCGAGCAATGGGGATTAGTAGTAAACGAAGCCATGGCATCCGGTCTGCCAGTGATAATTTCTGAAAACTGCGGTTGTGTGCCGGAATTGGTTCACAATGGAGTAAATGGATTTTCTTTTAATCCTTATAACCAGGAACAATTAACTTCTATTTTGTATTCGTTTGCCAATAGCAATGATAATGAGATTGAAGAAATGGGGCAACAAAGTTTGAGAATTGTATCATCTTTTAATGCTGACGCTTTCGGAAAAGGAATGCTTAAAGCCGTCGAGACAGCGAAACGAAAAAAAAATATTCAAGGCCTTTCATTAACAATGAAATTAATTTTAAGAACACTTATACACAGATGAAAGTTGCATTGTTGAGTTCTTCATTGTCGAAAAAAGGAGGTGGCGTTGCTGAGGTGGTGTTGCGGCTAGGACAAAATTTAATAAAGTTGCCAGGAATGGAAGTGGAAGCTTTTGGTTTGCAGGATGATGAAATAGAAAAAGACCTGGCTCTATGGCAACCAATACATGCAACTATTTGCCAGGTAGCAGGTCCGGGTTTTTTTGGATATTCTCCCGGCCTGGTTCAGGCATTAAAAAAATCTGGTGCACAATTAATTCACCTGCATGGGTTGTGGCAATATACCTCTTTGGCTTGTCGTAAATCAAAACTGCCATATGTTACAACAATTCATGGCATGCTCGATCAGTGGGCAATAAAAAATTCCGGGTTAAAAAAACAAATCGCGGCTGCTTTTTATGAAAAAGCTGCATTAAAAAAAGCAAATTGTTTGCAGGCTTTTACCATACAAGAATATAATGATATCAGGCAGTATGGTTTGAAAAACCCGGTGTGTATTATTCCCAATGGTGTAGACCTCCCTGAAAATATTGATGATTTAAAAAAACAAGATGCCCCTTGGAAAAACATTATTGCCCCGGAGCAAAATGTATTACTTTATTTAGGACGAATACACCCTAAAAAGGGCCTGACAAATTTGATCACGGCCTGGAAACAGGCAATGCTTGGAAGCTCAAGTAAAAATTGGAATTTAGTAATAGCAGGATGGGCCCAGGGCGGGTATGAGCAACAGTTAAAAACTTTGGCTAGAAAGCTTGAAATAAATGATAGCGTCCATTTTATCGGACCTCAATTTGGGTTAAATAAAAAACTTGTTTTTGCTCATGCGGACGGTTTTATTTTACCGTCGTTTAGTGAAGGGTTACCTATGGCTGTATTAGAGGCATGGTCCTATCAACTTCCTGTGTTAATGACAAAACAGTGCAATCTGCCTGAAGGATTTCGGTTAAATGCTGCTATAGAAATAGAACCAAATGTTGAAAGTATAACCCGGGGATTAATTCATTTCTTTTCAAAAGATAAAGAAGATTTAAAAGAGGTTGGAATGGCAGGTAAAATTTTAGTCACACAAAAATTTACATGGCCTCATGTTTCAAAACAAATGCATGAGGTATATGAATGGATTATTGGTAAGTCAACGATGCCTCTAAATGTAATTGTTGACTAGGGATTTTTTTTAACGAGCTTTCAATACAACAATGATTTTTTTTACGCTTATACATATTTGTGCAGATGAACAAAGCTTGCATAATAGCCGTACAAATAATTTTGACAGCCAGATTCAGTTGTACCTGGCCTGTGCAAAGCAGTTGCATTATACATTAAGGGAGCAAAATCTGGATTTGGTAGTTCTTACAAACGACAAGAATTATCTACAGAACTTGAATACCGATGATTATAAAATTGAAATTATTGAGATAGCGTTCACACTCAAAGTTCCATCTGGGATAAAGTTTTATTCGGCACATTTTAAGCTGGAAGTATTTCAATTTTTAGCATTGCAGCAACATCCATATGTTGCCCTCGTGGATTCTGATATGTTGTGTGTGAATAGCTTGCCTGAAAGTTTGCAAAACATTATCGATTTAAAAATGCCGATGTATTATGATATCACGGATCAAACGGCACCTGCTTATGGACACCATGTTATTATAGCCGATAAAGAGCGACTAATAAAAAATAAGTCTGCCGGAACGTGGGCCGGAGGTGAATTCATTTCTGGCACCCCTGCTTTTTTTCACGATTTATCCGAACAAGTAAAAAATATACAAGATCAATATTTTTCATCCTTTAGTTTATTTCATCACCAGGGTGACGAGATGATAACATCTGTTGCAATCGAAAAATTAATAATTAATAGAAAGCACACCATACTTGATGCCGGAGCTTTATCTATTATTGGAAGGTTTTGGAGTGCACATACCTTACATGTACAAAAGCCTATCAAGGCCTATTACAATCATTTTTTATTACACTTGCCTGCTGATAAAGTATTTATCTCCAAATTGAAAAAAGATCAACTCAAAGGCAAAGCTTTTTTTAAAAAATACACAGTATATCTGAGCAAAAAAATTTATAGGAAGCTAATCAGGAATATGTTGATCAAATTTAGACCTACCACAAACTCTACCAAATGACCGAGATGCATTTTTAAGAATCAATAAACCAATTAAATCCTGGCTGATATCATTTGAATCTGACAAGTCAATCAGCCCCAATTCATCAGTTTTTTTACAAGCTTTTTTGACTTATGCTGAATAATTCCGTAGCTGGACAGCGTATTAAAACGTTTTTCCTCAAACGCTTTATTGGACTGCCATCTTTTAAATCGTTCTAACACAGGCTCACCCAAAACTGTTTCCCAGGCTTTAGCTATATTTTCCTGCGTGTAATTTTTGCTTTTTTCTATTCCGTTATTAACAAGTGATTGATAGAAGTTAGGATCATCACGCAGTTGCAACACTGCATTGAGCACTTCCTGGTGGCTTGTCGCCAGTAAATAATCTTTTCCTGGTGTGCCTACCTGTTTAAAAGCTGAATCATTTCCGCCAATAAAGGGAATATGCGCATGCCATGCATTAACGAGCTTGCTGGGCGGTTTTGAATTATAAGGTTTGTCGTCAAAGCTCCTGATACCAATGAGTACATCTATGTCTCTCAGATCATGACAAGCACCTGTGGGAAGATTTACAAATTCAATAGCATGTGGCTTAAAAAGATTAGTCCAGGTTTGTTCTGTACCGGCAAGGTTTCCGTTCCATGTTTGCCCGGCATAAGCAACCCTGGTAACTCCTTTTCTGTCCGCATTTCGTTTTATTAAACCAGGTTGTACCCAGAGTGGAAGAAAGGAAGTATTTGCTTTGAGTTCGTTTTGATTTTGCACAATATGATAATGGGCCCATTTTCGCCAGGGAAAATCACCTTTAATGCACACGATAAAATCCTTTGATGTGCCTCTAAGTTTAATAAGATC
>Ga0157380_10000880_pt1 | contig 18872 bp, 16 predicted proteins | sample S35metaG_FD_119757 | JGI IMG/M metagenome (GOLD analysis project Ga0157380, IMG submission 119757) | Switchgrass rhizosphere microbial communities from Kellogg Biological Station, Michigan, USA - S3-5 metaG | ecosystem: Host-associated > Plants > Roots > Rhizosphere > Soil | place: USA... | reverse complement strand
CTGGATTTCCGGCATGCCAGCCTCCTTCGATTGCCCACTACGCTCGATTCGAGCACTGTAAACGGCTCAATCGTGTACGACCGGAAGGGTCTGAACTGGAACGGTCAGTCGCATGGACCGATCGCAATGGCGGATTCCGTCAACACCGGTCATTCGGGCGCCAATCTTGACCGGCTGCACTTAGTCGAGGCCGTGTGAAAACGCTTTGATCGTGCAAGGCTCATTGGCAAAATTGAGGGTAGCGCGACTGAGCGGGCTGCCACATGAAGCGATTCATCGAGGGCCAGGACCGAAGCCAGGTCACCCTGCTGCCCGAGTGTCTCGACGACTACCTTGGTGAGGACAACCCGGTTCGCGTCGTCGACGTCTTCGTCGATGAGTTGAGGCTCGAAGAACTCGGCTTCGAAGGAGCGCAGCCAGCGGTAACCGGTAGACCGTCGTACCACCCGGCGGTGCTGCTGAAGATCTATATCTATGGGTATCTCAACCAGGTCCAGTCGAGCCGGCGCCTCGAACGCGAAGCGCAGCGCAATGTCGAACTGATGTGGCTGACCGGTCGCCTGGCCCCGGACTTCAAGACCATCGCCGACTTCCGCAAGGACCATGGCGCCGCCATCCGCAACGTCTGTCGCGAGTTCGTCTTGCTGTGCCGGCGCTTGCAGCTGTTCGCCGACGGCGTGGTCGTCATCGATGGCAGCAAATTCAAGGCGGTCAACAACCGGGACAAGAACTTCAGCCGTCGCAAGATCGAGGTGCGAAGGCAGCAGCTCGAGCACAGCATTAATCGCTACCTCGCCGAGCTCGATCGTGCCGACCGCCAGCCCGAGCTCGTTCTGCCCGATCGGGTGTCGCGTCTGCAGCAGAAGGTCAGCAAGATCAAAGAGCAGATGCACGAGCTCGGTCAGATCGAGCAGCGACTGCAGACAACCGGGGAACGTCAGGTCTCGCTGACCGACCCGGACGCACGCTCGATGGCGACCAGCCGCCTTGGATCGGCGGTCGTCGGCTACAACGTGCAGGCAGCGGTCGACGCCAAGCACCACATGATCGTCGCCCACGAGGTCACCAACTCGATCACCGACCAGGGTCAGCTACCCGCGATGGCCAAGGCGACGAAGGAAGCGATCGGACACCCGAAGCCGACTGTGCTGGCGGATCGTGGTTACTTCGAGGGCTACGACATCCTCGAATGCGAGCGAGCGGGGATCGAAACGCTGGTGCCAAAGCCACTGACCTCGAACAGCAAGTTCCAAGGCAGGTTCGACAAGCGCGACTTCATCTACGACAAAGGCCGTGACGTCTACCGGTGCCCGGCCGGGCAGATCGCGATCTACCGGTTCACCGCGGTCGAGGACGGCAAGACACTGCGCAAGTACTGGAGCTCAGCGTGTCCAAGCTGCCACCTCAAACCCCAGTGCACGCCGGCTCCGTGCCGACGCATCTCTCGCTGGGAACATGAGGAGGTCGTCGAGGCGGTTCAGGCACGGCTGGACGCCACGCCGGAGGCGTCCCGCGTGCGCCAGCGGACCGTCGAGCACGTCTTCGGCACGCTGAAGGCCTGGATGGGATCCACGCACTTCCTGACGAGGACCTTACCTCGCGTGCGAACCGAGATGAGCTTGCAGGTTCTGGCGTACAACCTGCAGCGAGCGATCAAGATCGTTGGTGCTGCGACTCTGATGGCAGAGATGAGGGCGTAGAGCCCTCGTCCCCTCGTCAACCGACTGGCACTTCCGGTCTTAGGACCGTCGTGATCCGACTCTCTCGGCCACTTCGTCCTGGTGTTTACACACAGCCTCAGTCTGAAGCGGAACTTCACAGGCATCACAAGTCCGGCCGGCCATAGGTTCCGCGGGAGATGACACTGATCGGCTGCCATGCGCCATAAGAATCTGGCCGGCGCCGATGGCCAGTAAGCAGCTGCTTCTAAGGACTCAGCGAGGCGTCCGTATCGTGTACTGCGATCCGTAACCTTCGCGCGACGCCTCAGATCTACTGCTCGCTCCGCTGCCGGAGCCCTCGCGGGTCGCTCGCGAGCACATCAGACGAACCTGAAGGTCAAATATCTTTGGGAGCCTGTTCAACCGAACGGGGTTCACTCTGACCCTAGGAGAGGCGTGTTGTCGGGCGGACCATGAACATCGCGCATAGCTGGCCCACATATTGGACCGCCTCAAGTGTCATGACCGTATCCGCCGCGCGTTCGGCCTGATCGGTGCCGATCGCGGGCACTGCTTGCGCCAAGAATTTGCGGCGCAGCTGCGCATCGTCCATCGGGCGCGAGGCGTCGCCCAGCGGCGCCTCGATCAGGATCGTGTGCCCTGTGCCATCCCGCATCCGCACGAATAGCTTCGCCGGCCGGCCGCCCGGAAGCCGCTCTTCCAGCGCCGCCGACGGGTCGCATCGTATCTTCTTCATGAGCGCTCGCACCTCGCGCGCGTGCCACCGGCCGGAGTCGAATTGCCTCGCGGTCAGCTCGCCGTCGACGAGCGCCATCGCCACGCAACAGGGCAGGCTGTGATCGGCGGTTTCGCGGTTCGCCGGCGCGAACTTGGCGGGATCGGCCGTGCGCCGGCACGCATCGGCGTGCATTTCGATGGTGATCGATTCAATGCCGTCGACGCGGCCACCGAGCCGCTCGCGCAACTGTAGCGCCGCTTCCACCGGGGACTGCAGCGTGTACTGCACAGGGAAGCGCTTCAGGCTCACGCGTCGCGCACTGCCCGTGCCGGGGCAGAGGTCCAGGTCCCGTACGCCCAGCGCCTCCAGCGCGCCGAGCGGCCCGGTGAAGCCGGCGGCCGCGAGGCGTGTCGAGGCGATGCACTCGGATGAAGGCAGCGCGTAGCCCACCGCCTTGGCCATGCTCAGGCGCCCTTGCACCAGCGCGGCAGAAGTAAGGTGGCGAAACCCGCCCAGCGCGACGGCGTGCGCCATCTCGCGGGTACTCAAACCCCAGAGCTTGCCGAAGATGAGGGGCGTCACGAACCCCGCAGCGCTCACGTGGTGCAGGCCGATGCCCTCGAGGCTGAACGAATCGGCCAGCCGCACCTGCGCCTCGTAGGCAACGGCGATGGCTTCGATCAACGCCCGGCCGCCGTGGTGTCCTGCCTCCGCGGCGGCCAGCGCTACTGGAATGTTCTCGCTCGGGTGGCAGACATCGCGCGCCCAGTAGACATCCATGAAGTCCAGGTAACGGACCAGCACCCCGTTGTGGAGGATCGCGTCGGCCAGCCCGACCCGTTGTCCGCTGCCGATCAGCGTCGCCGCATCCTGCGCATTCGCCGGTGGCCGCAGCAGCGGCGCGAGCAGTCGAACCGGCTCGCATCCCACAGCGCCGATCGCGCATCCCAGCGTGTCGAGCACCAGACGCCGGATCGCCTCGACATCTTCGCGCGGCATGTCCTCGAATCGAACCCCAGCCGCAAGAACCGCGAGCCTTTCGGCGAGAGTGTCAGCGGCGGCGTTTGCGGCCACTTCTTATTGCGCCGTGATGCCTGCCGACTTGATAAGGCTGGCCCAGCGCTGTGTTTCCTGTTTCAGGAAATCGGCCATCTGCGCGGGCGTGGCGTCGAATGTTTCGTCCCCTGCCTCGATCATGCGACTCTGCACGTCGGGCAGCTTCGTCACTTCGGCCATCGCTTGCTGGAGCCTCAGCGCGACGGCGGGCTGAGTTCCAGGAGGCGCCACCATCGCGGTCCAGGAGGTCGCGAGGTAGCCGGGCAATGCTTCGGAGATCGAGGGCGTGCCGGGCATTGCCGGGTTGCGTTTCCTGCCGCCCACGGCGATGGCGCGCAGCTTGCCGGCCTTCGCGTGCGGCAGCGCCGAGCTGAAGGCGAAGAAGGTCATGTCGACCTGGCCGCCCAGCGTCGCGTTCATGGATTCGGCGCTGCCCTTGTACGGCACGTGCACCATGTCCACGCCCGCCATCGACTTGAAGAGTTCCGCGGCCAGGTGCGGCGCGCTGCCCGCACCGCTCGAGCCGTAGTTGAGCTTGCCCGGGTTGGCTTTCGCATACGCGATGAGTTCCTGCAGGTTGTTCGCGGGTACCTTGGGATTGACTGCCAGCATGATGTCCTGCAGCGACACCAGCGCGATCGGCACGAACTGCTCCGGCTCGAACGGCACCTTGCCGTACAGCGCCTTGTTCACCGCCAGCGGCGCCGGCTGCGTGAAGAGCAGCGTATAGCCGTCCGGCGGGGCGCGGAACACAGCCTCGGCGCCGATATTGCCCGCCGCACCGGTGCGGTTTTCGACTATCACCGGCTGTCCGAATTTGGCCGACAGCTTCTGGGCGATGACGCGGGCCAGCACGTCGGTACCCCCGCCCGCCGCCAGCGGCACGATGATGCGAATCGGGCGGCCGGGGTAAGCGTCCTGCGCCTGCGCGGCAGGCGCCGCGGCCAGCGCGAGAGCCAATGGAAGCAGAACGAAAGGTCTGCGTTGCATCCAGTCTCCGTGGAACGGTTGTTCGCATCAGCCGCGCGCCAGCGCGCGGTCCACCATCGCCGCCGCGCTGCCGAGGTAGTTGGCCGGCTCCAGCAGCGCCGCGATCTGCTCGCGCGACAGGCGGTCTTGCACCTTGGGGTCGGCGCACAGCACATCGAGCAGGCCTCCCTTGCCTGCGGCGACATCGCGGCACGCAGCATAGACCGCCTCGTGCGCGTGATGCCGGCCGATGGCGGGCGCCAGGCCCATCATCACCGCCTCGGCCGAGATCAGGCCGCCGGTCAGCGCGAGGTTGTCCTTCATCCGCTGCGCGTCGATCGTGAGGCCCGCGAACATCTCGCGCGCCTGCGCCAGCGCGCCCGCGGTGGCGATGAAGCTTTGCGGGATCGCCACCCATTCCGCATGCCAGGGCCCGGTGGCGCGCTCGAAGTCCTGCACCATCGCATCGAGCATCAGCGCGCACTGCTGGCGCACGACCTTGGCGGCCGCGATCATGAGCTCCGAGGAAATCGGATTGCGCTTCTGCGGCATGGTGCTGCTGGAGCCGCGACCGTGCTGGAACGGCTCAAATGCCTCGCCGAACTCGGTGGCCATCATCAGCATCATGTCCGTGCCGACCTTAGCCAGCGATGCGGTGATGAGCCCGAGCAGCAGCACCGCCTCGCAAAAGCCGTCGCGCGACACGTGCCAGGTGATGTCGGGCTCGGCCAACCCCAGCTCCTCCATCATCACCGCGCGCACGGCAAGGCCGTCCTTGCCGAGCGACGCCAAGGTGCCGGCGGCGCCGCCCAGTTGGCCCACCAGCACGCGCGGACGCATCTGCCGCAGCCGCTCCAGGTCCCGCACCAGCGGATCGCGCCAGATGGCGATCTTGTAGCCGAAGGTGATCGGTAGCGCGTGCTGCAAATGCGTGCGGCCCGCCATGGGCACGTCGCGGTGACGCACGGCCAGCTCGCCCAGCAGCGCGACGCAGTGAACGAGATCGCCTTCCACCAGTTCCAGTGCGCGGCGCACCTGCAGCACCACGGCCGTGTCCATGATGTCCTGCGTGGTTGCGCCCCAGTGAACGTAGCCGCCAGCCTCTCCCGCGCAGGCATGCGCCAGCTGCGTGGCCAGGCCGACGATGGGGTAGCCCACGTTCTCGCATTCAGCCTTGAGCTTGCCCATATCGAGACAGGCCAGTTGCGCTTTTGCGCTGATCTCGCGCGCGGCTTCGAGGGGAATCATGCCGACGCTGGCTTGTGCGCGGGCCAGTGCCGCCTCGGTGTCGAGGCAGGCCTGCAGATAGCCCTCGTCGGAAAACACGGCGCGCATCGCGGGCGTGCCGAACATGTCGCGGAACAGGGAGGAGTCGTAGACGGTGGAAGGCATCGATAATTTCTTCGCGGATCAGTGGGTGGCGGCGCTTCCGAACAGCACCGTGCATTGGCTGGAGAGCACGCCGCCGTTGCCATGGGCCAGCGCGACGTCGCAACCGGGCACTTGGCGCGGCCCGCATTCGCCGCGCACCTGGCGCACGGCCTCGATCATTGCCAGCAGGCCGTACATCCCCGGGTGGCAATACGACAAGCCGCCACCGTTGGTGTTGACGGCGAGTCGGCCGCCCGGCGCGATGGCGCCGCCCGCCACGAACGGTCCGCCTTCGCCCTTGGCGCAAAAGCCCAAGTCTTCCAGGAACAGGATCGGTGTGATGGTGAATGCATCGTAGAGCGAGAGCATCTTCACGTCGCGCGGCGCGAGCCCGGCCCGGGCGAACGCCTGGCGGCCCGATTCGCGCGCCGCCGTGACGGTGAGGTCCGGCATGTTGGAGATGCTGTTGTGTCCCAGCGCCTCGCCGATTCCCAGCACGTGCACGGGCGGGCGTCGCAGCGTCTTCGCGCGGTCCGAGCGAGTCACGATCATCGCGCCGCCGCCGTCCACCACCAGGCAGCAATCGCGCACGGTCAGCGGCCACGAGACGACGCGCGACTGCAGAACCTGCTCGATCGACAGCGGCTCCTTCTCCCAGGCCACCGGGTTGAGCAGCGCCCATTGGCGCGCGGCCACGGCCACTTCGGCGAGCTGCTCGCGCGTGGTGCCGTACAGGTGCATGTGGCGCGACGCCGAGAGCGCGTAGGCGCTGGCCGGCATCATCGGGCGGAACGGCGTCTCGTAGGGATTGAAATCCGGCGGCGACGCGGAACTGCGCGAGACCGAGCGCTGGGTGCTGCCGTAGGCGATTAGGGCGACGTCGCACAGGCCCGCTTCCAGCGCGGCACGCGCGTGGGCCAGGTGGCTCATGAACGAGGCGCCGCCGATCTGCGTGCCATCGAAGACTTTCGGCTGGATCCCCAGATACTCGGCGAGCACCATGGGGCCAAAGCGCACCTGCGCGGAGGCGCAGAAGATGCCGTCCACGTCGGAGAGCTTCAGCCCGCAGTCGTCCAGCGCGCGCACGGTGGCCTGCGCCATCAAATCGACCGGGCTCATGCCGGCGGCGACTTGGCCAAGATCGGATTCGGCGACGCCGGCGACGGCGATCGAGACGGCGTTGCTCATGGCCGGACGGGTACGAAAACGGGCAAGGCGGCGCGGCCTTCCGAGGCGGGCAGCACCCGCAGCCTCACGCGCATGCCGATGCGTACGGATTCGGCGGGGATGTCCTCGACACGGCTCATCATGCGAAAGCCTTCGTCGAGCTCAATCAGGGCGATGTTGAGCGGCGGTTCCCCCTTGTAGTGCGCAACCGTCGTTGCGTAGACGGCGCCTTCACCTTTGGAAACTTTCCATGCGAGATCGGTGCTGCCGGTGCCGGGCGCGGCGACGCGCGGGAAGAACACCGGCCGGCCGTCACTGACCTGGTAGGCCAGCTCGCCGCGGCCCAGGTGTTCCTGGTAGAGGGTGAGGGGAGATTTCATGCTTCGCGATCCCAGGCACGTGCGAGCAGGGTAGCGTCCTTCTTCAGCGCGTACTTCATGACGCGCTGCGACGGCGTGTGCGGCAAGCTGTCGGCGAAGACGATGTAGCGCGGCAGCTTCATCGCCGCGAGGCGCGGCGCGCACCAGTCGATGATGGATCGCGGGCTGGGCGCCGGCTGCGACCGCGGCACGACCACGACCAGGATGTCCTCGTCGCCCAGGGGCGCCGGCACGCCGATGGCCGCCGCCTCGAGCACGTCGGGATGCTCGCCGAGCACGCGATCGAGCTCGGCGCCCGAGATGTTCTCGCCGCGTCGGCGGATGATGTCCTTCTTGCGCGCGATGAAGTAGAAGTAGCCGTCGGCGTCGCGCCGCGCCAGGTCGCCCGTCTTCAGCCAGCCGTCGGCGTAGGCCTCGGCGGTCTGCTTCGGGTCCCGGAAGTACTCGACCATGGAGATCGGCGTCTTCACCAGCAGCTCGCCCTCCTGTCCATCGGCGATCTCGCGCCCCTCGTCGTCGACCACCTTCGCCTGAGCGAAGCCCTCGGGCATGCGCGGATGGCGCGCCGGCCGTCCGATGCTGCCCGCCTTGCGCGGGCCGTCGAACGGGTTGTTGAGCGCGCCCGGAATCTCCGACATGCCGAAGCCCTCGATCAGCTCCGGCACGCCGAACTCGTCCTGGAATGCGCGCAGCATCTCGGCGCTGATCGGGCCGCCGTAGATCTTGCGGATCCGGTGACTCGGGTCGTATTCGCTGCGCGGCCGCCTGGCCAGGATGCTGCCCACGGCGGCCAGGATGTTCAGCTGCGTCGCCCCATGCTTGGCCGCCACCTGCCAGAACTGCGACGCGGAAAACTTCGCGGTGGTGATCAGCGTGCCTCCGCAAGCAAGTGCACCGCCAAACGAATAGAACAGCGCGTTGATGTGGAAGAAGGGCAGGATCGCCATTAGGCGCTCGCCCGGCTGCAGGTACAGGCGTTCGACGAAAGCCTCCGCCGCCAGCACGAAGTTGCGGTGGCTGTGCACCACACCTTTGGGAAAGCCGGTAGTACCTGACGTGTAGATGATCACCAGCGGGTCGCGCTCCGCGGGCGGCAGCACGCCGTCCAGCGTGGCCGTGTCGCCGGGCCCGTCCAGTGACGAAACCGCCAGCACCCGCGGGCGGCTTGCGAGGCGCTCGGCGACGCCGCGCACGCGCTCTGCATCCTGGTCCTGCACGAACACCGCGCGCGGCTCGCAGTGGCCGAGGATGTACGCCATCTCGTCGTCGGTGAGCGCCGGGTTGCCCGGGACGAAAACGGCGCCGAGCCGGGCGATCGCCAAGAAGAGAAGCGGCACGAGGTCGCTGTTGTGCGACACGCAGGCCACGCGATCCCCCTTGACGACCCCCAGCGCCACCAACTGCGCGGCGATGCGCTCCGCCGCGTGCTGGGCAGCCGCGTACGTCCACGGCCGGATTTCGCCGGACAACAACTCGCGCTGGGGTACGGCCCGGCAGCGGGAGGCGAGCAACGAGGACAGCGTGCCCTCGTGGGCCGGGAAGCTGTCGAGCACCTGCAGCGGCGTGAGTGCCCCTCGGGTCATTTCTCGCCGACGAGCTTCACGCCCTTGTCCTTCAACTCCTTCATGATCTCTTCGAGGTGGTGGTGGGCGGTGTTGGCGATCGGCACGCCGCAGTAGATGGCCTGTTGCAGGAACACTTCCTCGATGTCGGCGAGCGACATCTGGCCGACCAGAGCGGCGCGCAGATGCATGCGGAATTCCTCCCAGCGGCCCAGCGCCATCATGGTGCCCAGCACCAGGATGCGCCGCTCGCGGTAGTCGAGGCCGGGCCGAGTCCAGATCTCGCCCCAGCCGTAGCGCACGATCAGCTCCTGGAATTCTCGGTTGTGCGCGGTGATGCGTTCGTTTGCGCGGTTCACGTGTTCGTCGCCCAGGATATGGCGGCGGACTTTCATCCCCTCTTGGTACAGCTTGTCTTGGGGCTCGGCCATGTTCACTCCTGGTGGTTGAAGGATCGTCAAAGGAAGTCGAGCAGCGCCTGGCTGAAGGCTTCGGGCTGCTCCACGTTCGAGATGTGGCCGGCGGCTGGCAGGATCAGCGACCGCGCGCCGGGGATGCCAGCCGCCAGCTGGGCGCCGAAGGCCTCGTGCGGCGTCGCGGCGTCGAGCGCGCCGGAGATGACGAGCGTCCGGGCACGGATGCGCGGCAGGCCAGCGCGGAAGTCGGCGTCGCGGATCGCCGCGCAGCAGGCGGCATAGCCCTCACCGCTCATGGCGGAGAAGCTGGTTCGCATCGAGTGGTAGAACGGCTCGTCGCGGTCGCGATACGGCTGCGAGAAGAAGCGCGGCATCACCATTTCCAGCAGCACGCCCATGCCCTGCAGGCGCGCGAGCTGCATACGTTGGGTCCAGCCTTCGGGCGGAGGAAGATGGGGCGCCGCATTGGCAAGCACCAGCGCGTCGAGCCGTTGCGGCGCGTGGACGCCGAGCCATTGGCCGACGAGCCCGCCGAGCGACAAGCCGCAGTAGGCGAAGCTCTGCGCGCCCGCGTGATCTGCCAGTGCGAGCAAGTCGGCGCCGAGCTGGTCCAGCGTCGCGTCGCCGGGCACCACGTCGCTCGCGCCGTGGCCGCGCATGTCGAAGCGCAGGAGCCGAAAGCGCTGCGTCAGCGGCTCGACCTGACGGTCCCACATGAACAGGTCGGTGCCCAGCGAGTTGCCCAGGACGAGGAGCGGCAGGCCCGGCTTGCCGTCCAGGCGCCAGTGCAACCGCGCGCCACCTGGGGAGAAAAATGCCATGGTCGCTTCACTCCGCCTTGATGTTGAGCTTCTTGATGATGTCCGACCAGTAGCTCAACTCGGTGCGCGTCAGCTTGTCCAGGTCGGCCGGCCCCATGAAGGTGGCGTAGGTACCGGATTCCTCGGCGCGGCGTTTGAATTCGGGGCTCTTCACGGCCTTCTCGATCTCGCCGACCAGGCGGTTCACGACCGGCGCGGGCGTGCCGGCCGGCGCGTAGATCGCAAACCACGCATCCAGCTCCACGTCCTGCACGCCGGCCTGCGAGGTGGTGGGCACGTCCGGCAGCATGGGATGGCGCGTCTTGCTCGCGATGGCCAGGGGCCGCAGGCTGCCCCCGCGAATGTGCGCCACCACCGCCGGCGGCGTGGTGATCAGCAGTTCCACACGGCCGGACAGCACGTCGCTCAGCGCCGCCCCCGCGCCCTTGTACGGAACGTGGACCATCTTCGTTCCGGTGCGGAAGGCCAGCAGCTCCGAGCCGATGTGCTGCAGCGTGCCGTTGCCGGAGGACGCGTAGTTCACCTTGCCGGGATTGGCCCGAGCGTAGGCGACGAACTCGGTGAGCGTCTTCGCCGGCACGTTGTTGCTGACGACGATGACCTGCGGCGACGTGATGAGCAGGGCCACCGGCGTGAAGCTCTTGATCGGGTCCCACTGCAGATTGGAGAACAGTGCCGGGTTGGCCACATGCGTGCCGGAATAGGCAAGCAGGAGCGTGTAGCCGTCGGGTTGCGCGCGCGCCACGTAGGTCGAGGCGATGTTGCCGCCGGCACCGGGGCGGTTGTCCACCACGAAGGACTTGCCCATGGACTTCGTCAGTTCGTCGGCGAGCAGACGTGCGGTGAAATCACCACCGCCGCCCGGCGCGCCGGGCACGACGATGCTGACCGGCTTGTTGGGGTATTCGCCTTGCGCGTGCACCGCGGTCGACGGCAGGCAGGCCGAAAGGACCGCGAGAAGGAGGAAGCGTATGTTCATGGTGTCGATCAGGAGGAGTGGAATCAGGCGCGCGCTGGCCAGGCGGCAGGCGAGGAGCCGGCCGTGGGCACCGGCCTGTCCCAGCCTGCCGGCGTGAGCGACATCTGCGTCACCGGCCCGAGGTGCGTGATCACGCCCGCGGCTGATGCCGATTGCTGGAGCCAGGGCTGCACGAGTTCGTCCGGAACCTTCATGGGGCAGCGCTCGTAGTCTTTCGAGGCGACGCTCCCGTGGCGGCGAATCCATTCGCCGCAACCGGCCAGCGAGAGACGCACCAGCCATGAGCCGCCCTCGGTCGCGCGCCGTGCCAGCGCGACCATCGCGCCATACGCCATCAGATAGCCGGCCACGTAGTCCTGCTGGGCGACCGGCGTGAACACCGGTCGCTCGTGGGTGCCGTTCCACGCGATGCCGTTCGCGGCTTGCACGACCGTGTCGTAACCGCGCCGGCCGCGCCACGGGCCGTCGAAGCCCCAGGCGTCGAGCGTGACGTAGACGATGCCGGGACGCAGGGCCGCCGCGTCCTGCGGCGACAGGCCGCGCGCGTCCAGCGCGCCGGGGCGGTAGGCCTGTGAGAACACGTCGCAGCCGCGCACCAGCTCGCGCATCTTCTGGATCTGCGCCGCATCGCGCAGGTCCAGGTGCGTGGACAGCTTGCCTACGCCCGTGTCGAAATCCAGCATGCCGGAATCGGCCAAGCCCGGTCGCGAGATTCGAAGGACGTCGGCGCCGTGTTCGGCCAGATTCTTCGCGCAAGTCGGGCCAGCCAGGACCCGCGTCAGGTCCAGGACGCGCACGCCGGACAACGGGCGGTCCCCTGCTGGCAAGGGCTGCACCGGCGCGTCGCCGATGCGGATGATCTCGAGTACAGGCGCCGCCGCCGCCGCAATCCCTTGCGGCAGCGCACGCCATTCCTGCTCGCTTCGAACGAGGGCGCCGCATCCGCCGGCTTCGAACACCGCTTCTTCCAGCGCGTGCCCGTCCCATTGCGCGGCACGCTGCTTCATTGACTCGGGCGTGGCCTGCGCGCCGAGCGCGAGGCAATTCTTCTCGGCCAGGTTGGCGAAGTTGCAATGCAGGTAGATCCAGCGGCCGTCCCTGAGCTGGTACGGGTTGGTCAACACGTCCATCACCGCTCCCGGCGGCTGTCCGTCGACCTTCATGAACTTGTAGCTTTGCATCGCCGCCGTGGCCGCAATGGCATCGACGTTCACCTGCTGCCTTTGATCGCGCTTGAGAAACCACAGCCACGCCGCCGCCATCGCCGATGCGGCGATGACAGCGGCGCCGGTCTCCGCGGCCTTCAGGCGCGTGCGCACCACCGGGTCCCTGCCGGTGATGTTGACGTCGGATGCCGCCTCTACCGGCAGCGCCGCCAACTGCCGCAACTGTTCCAACAGATCCTGCGCGCTCGACATCCGCTCCTACTCCGGCTTGATGCCCGCCGCGCGTGCGACGCGCGCGACGTTCGCGATCTCGGACCTGATGAAGGCGCCGAACAGCTCGGGGGTGCCGACCACCGCCTCGTCGCCGGGGGACAGGCCGCGCGAGGCGAAGATCTCCTGGACCTCCTTGTCGCGGAGAATCCTGTTGATCTCTTGGTTCAGCCGGCGGACGATGGGCTCGGGCGTGCCGGCCGGGGCCATCATGCCGTACCAAAGCGACGTGTCGAAGCCGGGCAGGCCGGCCTCGGCGATCGTCGGCACGTTGGGGTACCTGGGCGAGCGCGCATTGTTCGCCATCGCGATGAGCTTGACCTGGCCGGTCTGGATGTGAGGCTGCACCGCGGCCAGCGCCGTGACCATGAGCTGCACGTGCCCGCCGATGAGGTCCGCGAGCGCGGCCGCCGCGCCCTTGTAGGGAACCGAGCCGATCTCGACGCCGGCCATCTGCCCGAACATCACGCCGGCCAGGTGTTCCGGGCCGCCCTGGCCGGAATTGCCGAAGTTCAGCGTGCCCGGCTTGGCCTTGGCGAGGGCGATCAGCTCTCGCACGTTGTTCGCCGGGACTGCAGGATTGGCGACCAGCACCAGTTGTGTCGAGGCGACGAAGGCGACGGGCGCGAAATCCTTCACCGTGTCGAACGGAATCTTGACGTAGAAGCTCGGATTGGTGACAAAGCCATTGCCGTTGAGGATGAGCGTGTAGCCGTCCGGCGGCGACTTGGCAAGGATGTCATTGCCGATGATGGTGTTGCCACCCGGCTTGTTGTCCACGATCACGCGCTGATTTAGAGCCGCGCCGAGGCGCGTGGCCAGCAGGCGCGAGATGGTGTCGTTGCCGCCGCCCGGCCCGTAGGGCGAGATGATCCGGATGAGCTTGTTTGGGTAGTCCTGCGCATAGGACGCGGGTGCGATCGCCATGACGGCAAGCGCCGCGATGGCTGCCAATGACTCGCGCCGTTTCATCGATCGTCTCCTCGTCTTGCTGAGGGTCCCGAGCGTAGGGACCTAAGGCCATGCCGGCAAATGATGAATTTCTGTGGCTATGATCGATGCCATCGATAGGGCTCTCGGTGGAACTGCGACACCTGCGGTACTTTCTGGCTCTGGCCGAGCGCATGAACTTCACGCAGGCCGCGGCCCAGGTGCACGTAACGCAATCGACCCTCTCGCACCAAATCGCCCAACTCGAAGCCGAACTCGGCGCCAAGCTGTTTGACCGCTCGGACCGGCGCGTGACGCTCGCGGCGGCCGGCGAGCTTTTCCTGCCCAAAGCCATCAAGGCGCTAGCCGAGATCGACAGCGGCATCGCCCTCATGAACACCTCGCGCAAGACGCTGACTGGCGAGCTGCGCATCGGTACCACGCCCACGCTCAACATGGAGGTGGTGCCGCACTGCCTGGCGCTCTTCTCGCGCGACCATCCATCGATGCGCGTGATGGCGGACGAGGGTACCGGCGACGGGCTGATCGCCGACCTCCGCGCCGGCCGACTGGACCTGGTGGTAGCGTATCGCCCGTTCGACCTCGCGGGCCTCGTGTTCGAGCCGCTCTACACCGAGGAAATGGTGGTCGTCGTCAACGGCGACCATCCTTTCGCGCGGCGGCGCCGCCTGCGGGTGGTGGAACTGCACCGGCGCGAGCTGGTCCTGCCGCCGCGCAAGTTCACCACGCGCGTGCAGCTGGACGAAGCGTTCGAGGCCGCCGGCGCCGAGCCGATCGTGGCGATGGAAATGTCGTCGATTGCCGCGATGCTCAAGCTCGTGCAGCAGGCGCCGCTCGCGACGATTGTTTCGCGCAGTGCGCTTTCGGAGCACTTGGGCCTGCATGCGATCCCGCTGGAAGGCCCGACAGTCGTGCGCACGCCGGGGTTAATCTGGCTCGTGGACCAGCCGCGCACTCCGGCTGTCGCATCCTTGGCGGCCCTTTTGCGGACGCATCAGGCGCCAACGGCAATAACACGCGCTCAACGATCTTGATCGGATGCTCGATACGACCAAACTCGAGACTGGGCTTGTTCGGCATGTGCTCTGTGCGGCGATCGCGCGATCATCACCATCTGGTCAAATCCATATGTCAGATATCGGCGGGATAGCACACTAGGAGCCCGCAGGGTAACGCTGGCGCAGGATCCTCGCTGCCTCGACCATCGCGCGAAGCTTACCGATGGCGCGCTCGCGCGGCAGATACTTCATGCCACAGTCAGGCGCGAGGATGACGTTCTCGGCCTTAACGAAAGGCAGCGCCCGTTCGATGCGCTCGACGACCGTCGCCGGCGACTCTACTTCGGCATCCTGGAGGTCGATGCAACCCTCCATCTCCTGCTTGCCGGCCAGGCCGGCGAGCGTCGAGCAGTCGAGACGCGACTGCGCGGTCTCGACCGAGACCTGGCGGCAGCTGCACTGAGTCAGCTCGGGCAGGAACGAATAGCCGCTCGGCCGCTCGTGGATGATCGCCGCATAGCCGAAGCAGATGTGCACCGCCGTCGTCCCGGAGACACCGTCGAGGGCGCGGTTGAGCGCCTTCAGGCCGTACTGGCGGGCCTTCTCGGGCCGTGCCTGCATATAGGGCTCGTCGATCTGGACGACATCGGCGCCGGCGGCGAACAGGTCCTTGATCTCCTCATTCACCGCCGCGGCGTAGTCCATCGCCGCCTCCTCCTCGCTGGCATAGAAGTCGTTCTGCGCCTGCTGCAGCATCGTGAACGGGCCGGGCACCGTGATCTTGGTACACCGCGTCGTGTGCGCGCGTAGGAACTTCAGGTCATCAACCTCGACGGCATGGCGTCTGCGGACCTTGCCGACGATGCGCGGCACGGGATTCGGGTGGCCGGAACGATCGAGGGCACTGCCGGGGTTGTCGAGATCTACGCCGTCGAGCGCCGTCGCGAAACGGTTCGAGTAGCTCTCGCGCCGGATCTCGCCGTCGCTGATGATGTCGAGGCCCGCCTCCTCCTGAGCGCGGATCGCGACGATCGTCGCGTCGTCCTGGGCCTCGGCGAGGTACGGCGCCGGGATGCGCCAGAGCTCCTGCGCGCGAACCCGCGGCGGAAAGCGGCCGGCGAGCTTGGCGCGGTCGATCAGCCACTCGGGCTGCGGGAAGCTGCCGACGATGGTCGTGGGAAACAGCATGGCCGGATCTCCGTGGGATGAGGTCAAACGCCGAGGTAGGTGCGCTGGATCTCGGGCCGCGCCAAGAGGGCCTGCGGCTCGCCTGCGCCGACGATACGGCCTTCCTCAAGCACGTAGGCCCGGTCGGCGACGGCCATCGCCATCGCCACGTTCTGCTCGACGAGCAGCACCGCCATGCCCTCCTCGTTGACGCGCTGCACGGCGGCGAACAAGTCGCGGACGATGAGCGGCGCGAGGCCGAGCGACGGCTCGTCCAGCAGGAGCAGGCGCGGCCGCGCCATCAGCGCGCGCGCGATCGCGACCATCTGCTGCTGGCCGCCCGAGAGCTCGCCCGCCGGGCTGGCGAGCCTGGTCTCGAGCGCCGGAAAGAGCGCCAGCGCGGCGGCGAGCGACTCGCGCCGCTGCGCCCTGGCGGCAGGCAGGTAGCTGCCGAGCTCGAGGTTCTCGCGCACCGTCATACTGGTGAAGAGGCGCCTCCCCTCCGGCACGATTGCGATTCCGGCCGCGCAGAAGCGATGCGGCGCCAGGCGCGTGATGTCGCGGCCGGCGAGAACGAGGTGCCCGGCGCGTACGGGCTGGATGCCGGCGATGGCGTTGATCAGCGTCGTCTTGCCGGCGCCGTTCGGTCCGACGATCGAGAGCAGCTCGCCGGCACGAACCTCGATCGAGACGCCCCAGAGCGCGGGCGCGACGCCGTACGCGACCTCGAGGTCGCGCACTTCGAGCAGCGGCTCCGCCGCCGACGGAAAAGCGCCTGCGCTCACGGGCGCGCTCCCGCGACCGCCGCCGTGCCGAGGTAAGCGGTCATCACGTGGGGCCGCTTCATCACCTCGCTCGCCGCGCCTTCGGCGAGGAGCAAGCCGTGGTCGAAGACGACGATCCGGTCGCTGAGCGCCATCACGGCGCGCATCACGTGCTCGACGAAGACGATCGTCGCGCCTTGATCGCGGATGCGCCGGATCAGCGCCACCGCGGCGTCGGTCTCGCTCGGCGTCAGGCCGCACAGCACCTCGTCGAGCAGCACCAGGCGCGGCCGCGACGCGAGCGCGCGCGCCAGCTCGAGAAACTTCCTCTGGTGCAGGTTGAGCGCGTCCGGGCGCGCCTCAGCGCGGCCGGCGAGGCCGGTGAACTCGAGCCAGATAATCGCCTCGCGGCGCGCTGCTGCCGGATCGGCGACGGCGCCGCCGAACATCGCCGCGAGGGCGACGTTGTCGACGACGCTGAACTGTGCGAACGGACGCGGGATCTGGTACGTGCGGGCGATTCCCGCGGCGGCGATGCGGTGCGCCGGTGCGCCGGTGAGGGTTCGCCCTTCGAACCGGATCTCGCCCGCCGTCGCCGCGTAGTGGCCGCTGACCACGTTGATGAAGGTCGACTTGCCCGAGCCGTTCGGGCCGAGCAGCCCGAGGATCTCGCCGCGGCGGACGTCGACGTCGACGGCGCTGAGCGCATGGATGCCCTTGAAGCGCTTGTCCAGGCCGCGCACCTGTAGCAGGACTGCGCCGACGCGGACTGTCGCGCCGCGTCGATCGCGGGCGCTCGCATCGCCGGGCGCAGCGACGACAGCTTCCGCGGCCGTCGGCAGAGCCGAAGCTGTCGGCTGCGCCGGAGCGGCCGACGGCAACCGCGTACGCCGGCGCCCGAGCACCCGCTGCAAGCGCGGCAGGATGCCGTCGGGCATGAACAGGATCGCCGCGATCAGGATCGCCCCCGTCGCCGCCTTGCCGGCGATCGCGTGGTCGGCGGCCGTGAAGCTGTAGAGGAGGCCCGTGATGGCGATCGCACCGACCGCCGGCCCGGCCCAGTGGCGCGTGCCGCCGAGCACGCTCATCAGGACGACGGTGAGCGGCACCGCGATCGTAAACACCTCGCCGACGGTGACGTACGAGAGGAAGAGCGCATGGATGCCGCCGGCGGCGCCGGCAAGCGCGCACGAGATCGCCAGCGCCATCAGCTTGTAGCGGTACGTCGGCACGCCCATCACCTCGGCGGCGTCCTCGTCGTCGTGGATCGCGAACAGGCCGGCGCCGAAGCGCGAGGCGGCGACGCCCCAGGCGATCATCAGCGTCGATGTCGCGGCGGCGAGCGCGAGCAGGTAGAACGTCGCCGACGCCTTCGGCCCGATAGGGGGCACCGGCACGGCGCTGAGCGAGACGCCCTGGCCGCCGTCGAGCGGCGTGTTGCCGACGATCGTGCCGATGACGAAAGTGACCGCGAGCGTGAGCAGCGCGAATAGCTCGCCGCGAACGCCCTTGACGCGAAAGACGATCGCGCCGAGCGCGACGCCGAGGACGGCGGCGACGAGGGCGGCGACTGGCAGCGTCCACAGGAACGGCCAGTCGAAGCGCGCCAGCAGCGTGCTCGTCGTGTAGAGCCCGGCGCCGAAGAACGCGCCGTGGCCGAACGAGAAGTAGCCGGTGTAGCCCGACAGGATGTTCCACGAGGTCGCCAGCACGATCCAGTGCAGCATCAGGTAGAGCAGCGAGTCGTAGAACGGCGGCAGGCCGAGCAGCGGCAGGCCGGCGAGCGCGACGCCGGCGCCGACGATCGCGATCGGCGTCCGCTTCACGCCGACTTCCCCGGGCGCAGGACGAGCACGGCGATGAGCAGCGTGAACGAGACCATCGGCGCCCACGACGGTGCCGTCACCGCCATCGTCACCGCCTCGCTGACGCCGATCAGCGTGCCGGCGACGAGCGGGCCGAGGGCGCGGCCGAGGCCGCCGAGCATCACCGCGGCGAAGACGACACCGATCCAGGCGTAGATCTGCGACGGCGCGAGCGTGAAGCTGAGGGCGAGGCAGACGCCGGCGATGCTCGCCAGCGCCGCGCAGGTGCCGGCCAGCAGCAAGGCGTTCGCCTTCTGGTTGACGCCGAACGCCGCGGCGATCGGTGCATCCTCGGCAGCGCCGCGCAGCGCCCGGCCGAGATCGGTGTAGCGGAGCACCGCCCACACCGCGGCCGAGATCGCGACCGCGAGGACGAGCGTGATCAGCTCGGGCACTGGAACGAAGAGCGTGCCGACCTTGAACTTCTGCTGCGCGTAGCTCGACTCAAGCTTGCGAAAGTCGGCGGTCCAGATCGACTGGATCAGCGCCTCGACGATGCCGGTGAGGCCGAAGGTGAGCAGCAGCGAGTTGAACGGCGTGATCGCGAAGCGCGCGACCAGCCCCTGCAGG
>Ga0157380_10000879_pt1 | contig 18879 bp, 11 predicted proteins | sample S35metaG_FD_119757 | JGI IMG/M metagenome (GOLD analysis project Ga0157380, IMG submission 119757) | Switchgrass rhizosphere microbial communities from Kellogg Biological Station, Michigan, USA - S3-5 metaG | ecosystem: Host-associated > Plants > Roots > Rhizosphere > Soil | place: USA... | reverse complement strand
CGCGCGGCGTCGAGCGCATGCAGCTGCACGAACGGCTCGGCGTGGTGGCCCGACAAGCGCGCCGATTTACCGGTGCGCGTCATCGTGTGCCACTGATCGCGAACTCGGCCCGTGTTCAGCACGAGCGGATAGTCGGTGTTTGGGCTAAGAGCCGGGGCGCGCGGCGGTGTCGGCACGAGCTGGGCTTTGCGGCTCGCCGTGAAGAAGCGCCCATCCGAAAATAGGCGGGACGGCGACGCACCGACCGGGCGCGGCCACTGAACCGGCTTCAGATTGTCGTACTCCGTGTCGCTCAATTCCGCGACGCCGCCGATGTCGAAGTCGCGTGCTCCGTCGTTCTCGAATGCCGAGAGCCGCGCATGCTCGCGGAAAATCGCGGCCGGCGAGTCGTAAGGGAATGCGGCGCCGAAACCCATGCGCTGGGCGACCTGAGTGACGATCCACCAATCGGGCTGCGCCTCGCCTGGAACGGGTAGAAACTGCCGCTGCCGCGAGATGCGCCGCTCCGAGTTCGTTACGGTGCCGGACTTCTCGCCCCACGTCGCCGCGGGCAACAGCACGTGAGCACAGCGCGTCGTATCCGTGTCGCGCACGCAATCGGAGACGACCACGAGCTCGGCCCGCGCGAGCGCACGCCGCACACGATCGGCGTCGGGCATGCTGACAACGGGATTCGTCGACATGATCCATACGGCCTTGATCTCACCACGCTCGACGGCTTCGAAGAGGTCGACGGCTTTGAGCCCCGGCTTCGCGGCGACGCTCGGCGCGTTCCAGAAGCGCGCGACGCGCGCGATGCTGTCCGGAACAAAATCCATGTGCGCGGCTAGCTGGTTCGCGAGCCCGCCTACTTCCCGTCCCCCCATCGCATTGGGCTGGCCCGTCAGCGAGAACGGCCCCATGCCCGCCTTGCCGATGCGGCCCGTCGCGAGATGCACGTTGATGATCGCGTTGACCTTGTCGGTGCCGCTCGTCGATTGATTGACACCTTGCGAGAACGCGGTGACGGTCAGCGGCGTACGCGCGAACGAACGGTAGAACTCGAGCACGTCGTCTTCGGCGAGCCCGCACGCGGCGGCGACGGCCGGAATCGATGCCGCACTTTCCTTCGCGACGCGCAACGCTGCACCGAAGCCTTCCGTATGCGCATCGAGAAACTCGAGATCGAGCGCATCCTCGCGCCGCAGGTGGTTCAACAGGCCGTTGAACAGGACGACGTCAGTACCAGGCCGTAGCTGGAGGAAGAGATCGGCAATGTCGCCCGTCTGGGTGCGGCGCGGGTCTATGACGACGACACGCAGCTTGGGATTGGCGGCTTTCGCGGCGCTGACGCGCTGAAACAGCACCGGGTGGCACCAGGCGAGATTCGAGCCGACGAGCACGATGAGCTCGGCTTGCTCGAGATCGGTGTAGTCGTTCGGCACGGTGTCGGCACCGAACGCGCGTTTGTAACCCGCAACGGCCGACGCCATGCACAGGCGCGAATTCGTATCGATGTTGGCGCTGCCGATGAAGCCTTTCATCAGCTTGTTCGCGACGTAGTAGTCCTCCGTGAGGAGCTGACCGGACACGTAGAACGCCACGGAGTCGGCGCCGTGCGCCGCAATCGTCCGGGCGAAGCCGTTCGCGACGACCTCGAGCGCTTGGTCCCAGGTTGCGCGGGCGCCGTTGATCTCGGGGTGCAGCAGCCGGCCTTCCAGGTCGAGTGTCTCGCCGAGCGCTGCCCCTTTGGAGCAGATCCTCCCTAAGTTGGCGGGATGCTCCGGATCGCCGCGAATCTCGGGGCTGCCGTCCGCCGCACGCGCCGCGACGAGGCCGCAACCGACGCCGCAATACGGGCACGTCGTGCGTACCGCTGTCATGAAGCTTTCGCGAGCAACTCTGCTGACAGCTTCAGCGCGACGCGGCCGTCGACGACCCGCACCTTGAAGGTCTCCGTTGACCCTTCGTCAGCGCCCGTCGCGCTGCCCGTCGAAAGATCGATGACCCAGTCGTGCAGCGGGCACGTCACGCGTGTGCCGTGCACGATCCCTTGCGAAAGCGGCCCGCCCCGATGCGGGCATTGATCGCGCAGCGCGAACACTTCACCCGTGCTCGTGCGAAACACGGCGATCGTCGTGCCGCCGATGCGCACGCAGCGGGCGCCGCGCTCCGGGAATGCCGTGAGCGCGCCCAAGTCGACCCAACTCACGACACGAGCTCCGGCCGCGCTGGGACATCGAGAGAGGCGAATTCCTCGGCCTGCATGCCGGCCGCCCGTTCGGCCCAGGGATCGGTCTGCGAGTACTTCTGCGACTCCAGGAACCGTGCGTACAGCGCCTTCCGTTCCTTGGCATTGTCGACGATGCGCTCGCGCACGTGCGACAAGCCGACGCGCTCGATCCAGGGGGCCGTTCGCTCGAGGTAGCGTGCTTCCTCGCGATAGAGCTGCAAGTACGCGCAGCAGTACTCGATGACCTCTTCCTCGGTGGCCACTTTGCAGAGGAAATCCGTCGCACGAATCTTGATGCCGCCGTTGCCGCCGACGTGCAGCTCGTAACCGGAGTCGACGCACACGACGCCCAAGTCCTTGATCGTCGCCTCCGCGCAGTTGCGTGGGCAACCCGACACGGCCAGCTTGACCTTGTGCGGGTGCCAGGAGCCCCAGGTCGCGCGCTCCAGCTTGATTCCGAGCCCCGTGGAGTCTTGTGTGCCGAACCGGCACCATTCCTTGCCGACGCAAGTCTTCACCGTGCGCAGCGCTTTGCCGTACGCGTGCCCCGAGACGAAGCCGGCCTCGTTGAGATCGCGCCAGACGCTCGGCAGATCCTCTTTCTTGACGCCGAGCAGATCGATGCGCTGGCCACCCGTGACCTTCACGGTCGGCACGGAATATTTCTCGGCGACGTCGGCGATCGCGCGGAGCTCCTTTGCGGACGTGACACCGCCCCACATGCGCGGCACCACCGAGTAGGTGCCGTCGCGCTGGATGTTGCCGTGCGCACGCTCGTTGATGAAGCGCGATTGCTTGTCGTCCTGATACTCACCGGGCCACGCGCACAACAAGTAGAAGTTGAGCCCGGGCCGGCACTTGTGGCAGCCGTCCGGCGTCTTCCACTCGAGGAACTGCATGACGGTCGGAATCGACTTCAACCGCTCGCGCACGATCGTGGCGCGCACTTCCTCGTGGGTGTAGATCGTGCACGGGCACATCGACTTCTTGGCCGGGGCTTCCGAGTAGTCGCCGCCGAGCGTGTTGGCGAGCAGCTGCTCGACCAACCCCGTGCACGAGCCGCACGACGACGACGCCTTGGTATGCGCGCGCACCTCGTCGAGCGTGAACAGGTTCTTCTTGGCGATCGCTTTGACGATGTCGCCCTTGCAGACGCCGTTGCAGCCGCAGATCTCGGCCGTGTCGGCCAAGCCCGTGACGGCGTCCGCGCCGGCCGTGCCGGAGTCGCCGATGTGCGCCTGCCCGAACAGGAGGTTCTCCCGAAAATCGCTGATCGCCGTCCCGTCGCGCATGAGCTGGAAGTACCACGCGCCGTCCACAGTGTCGCCGTAGAGCACGGCTCCTTGAATCTTGTTGCCCTTGACGACGAGCTTCTTGTACACGCCTCGCGCCGCGTCCTTGAATACGAGCTCCTCGGTGTCGCCTCCGCCCGTGAAGTCGCCGGCCGAGAAGAGATCGATGCCGGTGACCTTGAGCTTCGTCGACGTCTGCGAGCCCGCGTAGCGGCCGATGCCGAACTCGGCGAGATGATTCGCGACGACCTTCGCCTGCTCGAACAGTGGCGCGACGAGGCCATAGCACGCGCCGCGATGCTGCACGCATTCACCGAGCGCATAGATGCGCGGATCGTAGGTTTGCATGGTGTCGTTGACGAGCACGCCGCGATCGCAGGCGATGCCGCTTGCCTTCGCGAGCGCAGCGTTCGGCCGAATGCCGACCGCCATGACGACGAGATCCGCGGGCACCTCGGTGCCGTCGCCGAACCTGACGCCGCGCACCCGCTCCTCGCCCAAGATTGCCGCCGTCTGCGCCGGCATGACGAACTTGAGGCCGCGCTCCTCGAGCGAGCGCTTCAGCAGCGCGCCGGCGGACGCATCGAGCTGCCGCTCCATCAACGTCGGGAGCAAGTGCACGACGGTGACCTCCATGCCGCGCTTCTGGAGCCCGTAAGCCGCCTCGAGGCCGAGCAACCCGCCGCCGATGACGACTGCGTGTTTGAACTGGTGTGACGCGGCGATCATGCGGTCCACGTCCGCGATGTCGCGATAGCTGACGACACCATCGAGCTCCTTGCCCGGCAGCGGCAGCACGACGGGGTTGGAGCCCGTGGCCAAGATCAACCGATCGTACGGCACCTCGAGCCCGCTCTTGGCGATCACTCGTCGCCGGGCGCGATCGATGCGAACGACCTCGTCGCCGGTATGCAGCGTGATGCCTTGCTCGGCGTACCACTCGCGCGTGTTGATCATGATGTCGGCGACGGTTTTTTCCGCAGCCAGCACCGGCGACAGCAGAATGCGGTTGTAATTCCCGTGCGGCTCGCTGCCGAACACCGTGATGTCGTACATCTCGGGCTCGAGCTTCAGCAGCTCCTCGATGGCGCGCATGCCAGCCATTCCGTTGCCGACCAAAACCAGCTTTCGTTTACGCGTCATCGATTACCTTTCCCTGGAGCACGAATACGCCGGCCCAAACTGGGCCAGCGTCGTTGCTTGCTTCTTACTTCCAAACCGCGTGCCAACGGCCGTCTGTCGCTGCGCGATCGCGGAACCCCTTGGTTCTCTTGGCTTTCGCCGCGGCGTGGCCGTGATCCCGTGACTCTGGGAGGCAGCGCGACGCGCCAGAATGGGTCAAACACACCGGTCCGCTGCCACACGTTGGTGCAGCCGCGCTCGCCGATCGCCCTGTCTCGCTAGCAGCGACGCGGTTTTCCTTGGCTCGAAATCCGTGGCATACCACTTGCACCCGCCCGACGATGCTCGACACAAAAGCGTTCCTGAAATCCGGTCATGCGCCGACGCTCGCCGCGGCGTTCATCTACTTCACGTTCTCGTGCTTGATCTGGGTGTTGAACGGCGCGATGGCGCCGTTCATCAACGAAACGTTCTCGCTGACCCCGTCGCAAACCGGCCTGATGTTGTCCATTCCGATTCTGGCCGGCGCGTTGATGCGCTTTCCGCTCGGCGTTCTCGCGCAATACATCGGGCGCAAACGCGCAACGCTCGTCGAGATGTCGCTCATCGCCTGCGCGATGCTGTACGGCTACACGATGGTCGAAGGTTTCGGCGATCTGCTCGCGATGGGTGTGTTGCTAGGCATTGCCGGTGCCAGCTTCGGCGTGGCGATGTCGCTCGGCTCAGGCTCTTTTCCGCCTCAGCACAAAGGGCTGGCGATGGGGTTCGTCGGCGCCGGCAACGTCGGGACCGCGATCTCGGTGCTCGTGGCGCCGCCGCTCGCGCAAGCGCTCGGCTGGCAAACGGTTTACGGGATTGCGGCCGTCGCCGTTGCGGTGCCGATGCTCGTGATGATCGTGTTCGCGCAGGAACCCGACGACGTGGATGCCCGCGCGCCGCTGCGTGAGCACATTGCATGCCTGTTCGAGAAGGATGGCTGGGCCTTCAGCTTGATCTACGCGGTCACCTTCGGTGGCTTCATTGGGCTCACGAGCTTTCTGCCGACGTACTACTACGACCAGTTCGGCGTCACGAAAGTCGAGGCGGGTCAACTCACGATGCTGGCAGCGTTCATGGGCGCCGCGCTGCGCGTGTTCGGCGGATGGATCGCCGACCATTGGGGCGGAGTCAACACCTTGACGGTCGTACTGGTGTTCGTGGCGGTGACGCTCGGCTTGACCGGCCTCGCATCCGGTTCGCTCGTCGCCACGACGCTGCTGCTCATGCTTTGTTTTGGGGCGCTCGGTGCGGGCAACGGCGCGCTCTTTCAGCTCGTGCCTTTGCGCTGGCCGACGACGACGGCCGTCGCAGGCTCGATGATCGGCGAGATCGGTGCGCTCGGCGGCGGACTCGTGCCGAACGCCATGGGATTATCGAGGGAGTACCTCGGCAACTACTTCGCAGGCTTTCTGCTGTTCGCCGTCTTGTCGCTCGTGATGCTCGGCGTCATGCGTTTCATGCAAATCCGCTGGACGCGTACCTGGGCGGAGAAAGGTGGACGGGCGCGCCCGGCCGTGACGAGCGCGGTTAGCTGGGCAGCCAAGCCAACCACACGACGAGCAACGCGTTAAGAAGCAGCGAGACGAGCAACGCGAGCTTCCACAACGCCGCAGGGTCCCGCGTCATGAGCGGCGTCGGCAGCGGCGCGTTCAGCGGCCGCGAAGCGCCTCGCTCGAGCGCGAGAGCGAGTTCCTCTCCCGTTTCAAAGCGTTCCTCACGATTGCGTGCGACCGCCTTCAGGGCGATGTGGTCGAGCCAGATCGGCACGTCGGGACGGCGCCGGGACGGCGCTACCGGGTCCCGGCGAAACGGCGCCTTCTGATACGGTTCGATCTCGCCGTACGGTAAACGTCCGGTTAGCCAACGGTAAAGAGTGACACCGAGCGCGTACAGGTCGCTGCCCGCGTCTGCGGCCTCTTTCCGATCGGCGTCGACGCCCCACTGCTCGGGGTTCATGTAGCTCGGCGTGCCCGCGTGCAGCGTCAGCAAAGCAGCGCTCTCGCGTCCCGACAGCGCCACGCTGAGATCGATAATCCGCCACCTGCCGTCGGTGCTGCGATGCAGGTTGCCGGGCTTGATGTCGCGGTGGATGACGCCTTGGCGGTGCAAACGGCCCAGCGCTCGCGCGATGGCGGCCGTGCTTGCGACGATATCGGCGATCGAGAACGTCCGCTGTTCAGCGAGTAGCTGTTCGAGCGTCTTACCTTCGTGCCAATCGAACACCGCGTAAAACGCCGTGGCATCTAGGATCTCGCGTACCCGCACGAGCTCGTCCGCACGGTGCGCGGCGACACGCAGCCCTAGCCACGCCTCGTGCGCGAGCATCGCGATCTCTTCTGGGTCCCTTGCACGCGCCTCGTGCAGCGTCTTGATAGCGACCAGCTCGCCCGTGAGCGAGTGCTGGGCCTGATATAGGCGGTGAACACCGTTGTCGGCGACAAGCGCCGTAATCCGGAAGCCGTCGAGCTCATCGCCAACCTTGAGCTTGCCCGGCGATGGCAGCTGGCGCCCCTGCCGGATCGCATCCTCGAGCCGTTCCGGGGCGAGACCTTTCACGCGGATCACGAGCGCAGTTGCGTTGTCGCGGCCGCCCCCCGCAAGCGCCGCATGAACCACCGCCTCGCTCGCCGACTGCGCTGCTCCCGCAGCGAGGAGCGCGGCGAGATCAGCTCGCTGCACGCGGTCGTGGACACCGTCACTCGTCAGCAAGAAGATGTCGCCCGCCTGCAGCTCGCCCTGCTGGTATTCGACGTGCACACGCTCGTCGAGGCCGATCGCGCGCGTCAGCTGCGAGCGGAAGTCGAGATGCCCGCGAGCATGATCGGTCGTGAGCTGCGTCAGCTCTCCGCCTCGCAACAGCCAGGCGCGCGTGTCACCTACATGCGCGAGTGTCCAGCCGTGACCTTGGAGCGCGAGCGCGGTCAACGTGGTCGCACCATGGCCGCCGCTGCTGCCGGCGCGCCGGTTGTGATCGGCTAACCAACTGTTCTGGGCGCCGATGAGCCGGTCGAAGACGACCGTTGTCTCCCAAGTGTCGGGAGCGCTGAAAAAGTCATTGACGACGCTCCGCACCGTCGTCTGCGCAGCCATGAGACCGTGACCTCCCGCGGACACGCCGTCGGCGATCGCCGCAACCAGTCCGTAGTTGCGCGCATCGCGAAAAGCCGCCGCAAAGTCCTCGTTGCGCTCGGCGTGACCGCGCTCGCAAACCCAACCGATCTCGACGTCGAAGCTCATGGAGCCCAGTCACAACACACCCTCGGCGGCGCATCCTATGCCAACGAGCACGCATAGCGCCAACTGGATCAGAAAGCGTAGTCGACGGACAACCAGAACTTGTCCGTATCCGTGAACAAGGTTTCTGCACGATAGTCGGCGTACTTCGCAGTCAGCGCTACGCGCTCCGTGCGCGCGACGAGCTGTAAATCGACCTCGTCGCCGAACTGCGCCCCGCCGACGTCGGCCGTGTAGTCGTGATAAACGGCCGTCGCCGTGATGGCCGTGAACGCTCCTCGTTTCCCGAATGGATACGTGAAGCGGACGTATCGGTCCTCGATGCCGGCCGCCGGCGTCGCGAGAAACTTGTCGGCCCAACCTTGAAACGCGTGCAGCGTGGCGAGAGGCGTCGCGAAACCCGTAACCCCATCGCTGCCGAGCAGCTCGACGCCGAGACCAACACCGAATTTCGTCAAGGTCAGCCCGCCTTCGACGAGGGCGTAGTCCGAGTCGAGGTCGGCGGGGTTGGCACCTGCCTCGGCCTGTTGCGCGTAGGCCAGTGCGTACGTCGCCGTCAATTTGCCGAGGGGCTTCGACCCGGCCAGCTTCGTTCCTACCGTGTTGCTCGACGCCGCCGTCGCGTTGTCGATATCGAGGTAGTAATCGAACACCGACAGCGTACCCACCGGCAGCGTGTAGGCGAAATTCGCTAGCACGACGTCGCCCTCCCACTTGCCTTGCGGCGAGTCGGGGCCGAAGACGCGATTCACCTGTGCCGCATAAGTCAGGTCCGTCTTGATCTTTGGCGTCGCCCATTGCGCCCGCAGCCCGTCGAGCGTTTGCTCGTGCTGGCGCCAGCCCACGTTGCCGACGAACCGCTGATCGTCGTGCACGATGCGCTGCCGGCCGAACGTCAGCGTCGTACGGTCGAGCGACTTGTTGATCAGCGCGAAACGGTTCACTGCCGCGAAATCGCTCGGATCAGCGACGACGGGATACTCGGTCTGCCCGTTGGTCGTGCTGTTGTAGTCGTCGATAAGGTCGCCGACGAGCACGCCCTCGGCAAGGAAGGCCGTCCCCTTCAGAGGCGCCGTTTGATACCCGACCCGCAACCGATTCGTCAACGCATCGGCCGAAGACGCGAAGCCGTCTTGCTCGACCGACTCGTAGCGCGCTCGCAAGTCGACGATGGCGTCGCCATCACGCAGTGCCTGCTCGAACGTTTCGGCACCGAGTGCCGGCGCCAACGATGCAGCGCTCGCCAGCGCAAGCGCACCACCCACCCCGATTCTGCCTAGATCAATCATCTGTCTGCTCCCTTTCGTTACCCGTTGGTTCAAGCCCCATCCGCCCCCGGAAAAACAAAAACGCCGCTGAGAGTCGCCACCGTTTCGGTGGGACTCCAGCGGCGTTGCTGGTCGAGCCCTACAGTGGACTCGTCGTTGCCAAGCTCTTTACAAGGGTCGTGCCAACAGCGATCGCGGCCACCAATAGTTGATAACCATTTGTTTGCAATAGCTTTGTATGTCCACTCGGCGCAAGACGCCGGGCGTCGCGGTGTAACCTTCTGCGCCACGATGGTTCATCGACGCGCCACAACGCTGCAAGGCAGTGCAGCCGCGCGCGTCAGAGAGAGTGAGCGTCCGCAAACGGCGTTTGCACGTCGAACTGACCTAGGTAGGTGCGGACATCGCTTGCGACGAACTCGATGCGGTCGAACGGCCGCGGTGCCGGCGCGGCGAAGGCCGCCGCCGGCAAACACTGTCGATAGAGATCGGGGCGAAAGACTTCGGCGGAGGCGCGTTGCGCCTGTGCGCTCGGCGCGAGCTGTCCCCAGCGAACCATCTGCGCGTAGACCCAGAGCCCATCGGCTGCACGCGGCGCGTTGGCCGCGTGACGGTGAAAGTACATGAAGTCTACGTCGCGCTTTGCGGCGCCCAAACCGAGATGCAGGTGACCGTCGAGCGCCGCCGCGATACTTTCCGGCGGCACGCCGAGATACTCAGGCCGTGCGAGCAATGCTGCGAGCGCAGCGTGGTTCGAAACGTCGTCGACCCACTTGGCGGCGGCTTCGAGCGCTTGCAACAACCTCTTGAGAACCGCTGCTCGCTCCGCGAAAGATGCGCGCAGCGCGAGCACCTTTTCGACGGACCGCGGAAACAGCTGCGACTGCGTCGCGACGATTCGACCGAGACCATGCATCGCGGCCAAGCTGTTCCACGGCTCGCCGACGCAGAAGCCGTCGACGAGGCCGGCTTGCAAGCTTTCAACCATCAGCGGTGGCGGGATGGCGACCAGGCGTACATCGCGATCCGGGTGCACGCCCGCCGCGGCAAGCCAGTAGCGCAAGTCGAAGTTGTGATTGGAGAACGGAAAGACCATGCCGAGCGTCAGCGGCGTCGCGCGAGCGCGGACGACTGCCGCGAGCGCACGGCCCGCTGCGGCAGGGTCCTCTAGACTTTCCGCAGGAGAGCTCGCGTACATCTCGTCGAACAATTGCGTCGAAACAGTGACGGCATTGCCGCCACGCCCGAGGACGAACGGAGCGATGCAATCGACTTGCACGTGGCCGACACCGAGCGTCAACGCTACGGGCAGCGGAGCCAACGCGTGCGCACAATCGACGTGGCCGAGAGAGAGGTGATCTCGCAGGCTAGCCCACGACGGCTCTTTGACCAACTCGAGATCCACCCCGGCTTGTGCCGCGAAGCCGCGCTCGCGTGCGGCCACGAGCACTGCGCAGTCCACGAGCGGCACGAACGACGCCACGATCCGCTCATTCATTTTCGCTCTCCGGCGCCAAGCAATGCGGCAGCGGCGACGAGCGAACGGGCCAGCTCGGCAATCTTGCGGTTTTGATTCATTGCCGTACGCCGCAATAGCACGTACGCCTCGTCCTCGGAACCGCCGCTCTGTTTCATGAGAATCGCTTTCGCTTGATCGATGATCTTGCGATCCTCGAGCGCCGACTTCGCTTGCTGCAGCTCGCTTTGCAAGCGATCGAACGCATGGAACCGGCTGATGGTCACGTCGAGGATCGACTTCACGCGTTCCTTGCGTAAGCCGTCGACGACATAGGCCGACACGCCGGCATCGATCGCCGCTTGCACGGTCGCGCTGTCGGATTTGTCGACGAACATCGCAATCGGGCGGCGCGCCAGGCGCGACACCTGGAACATTTGCTCCAGCGTGTCACGGCTCGGGTTCTCGAGGTCGATGAGAATGACGTCGGGATCGACTCCGACGATTCGCACCAAGAGATTGGCCATGTCGCGAATGTGGTGGATCTCGAGCGTGTCGCCGTGGTCGACGCCGTTCGCGACGCGCAATCCTTCCTCGAGGATGGCTGCCCGGACCGCGTTCTCGTCGATTATTAGAATTCTTAGCGAGCGTTGGCTCATTGCAGGACGGCGGATGCAAGAAGCATGCAGGCCGTTGCACGGCGCGCAGAACCTAGCGGCGCGCCGTGCTCGCGCACCATTACGGAACGGGACGAGGAGCGGGCTGCCCCGTTCTTGGGCAGCGACAACGTCAGACTAGCTGTGCACCGCGCGAACGGTCAGTTGCGCGATTCGAGGAAGATCTTGCCGGTTTCGGCCGTGCAGCCGCCTGCGGGCACAACGGTACCGCAACTAATCAGCCGCGCACCCTGCGCCATCGCGCCGAACGTCTTACCGTTGCGCAGTGGGTTCAGAGTGACGGTGATGACGGTGCCGATCGGGAACGCCTCGACCGTCACGCCCTGCTTCGAGATGGTTGCCGCCGGCCCGAGCTCGACGCCCCAGGTGATCGGCTTGCCATCGGCGCCGACCTGCAACTTGCCCTCGGCGTCCACGATCTCGAACAATAACTGCGCGTGGTTGGCCCCCGGGATGAAGCGCACGAGCTTGCCGGTGTACGTTTCCTGCTTCGCCTGGTCGTACATCGCAAACGAATGGTGGGCATGCGCCGACAGGCCGGGCAGTCCCATCACGACCGCGCCGCAAACCGTCGCAAGCCAGCAATTCTTCCGTGCGACTGCGTCGCTCATATATATACGCCTCATCCGAGCAGCGGCTACTCCGCGCCGACGCATGATGTCATGCGGAATCGAGCCGCGGAAAGGCCCGGCAGCGGCGTGATGCTCCGCAGGTCAACGAACGTCGATGCGCCGAATGATCTCGTTGCGCGTCAGGTCCTCGATCGCCACACGTTTGCGAGCCGAGGCAAGGCCAGCGGGCCACGGTCACTGCACTTTTCTTAAGACGCAATTTGGCCGCCAGCAGTACCGCGCGCGCGCGGCGATCAACGTCATTCAAGCTCGTTCCCTGTTACGTAAAGCAATCGAAGAGGCGCTCCCCGCGAGCGTTTTGACGCTATCATGCCCGGCTATGGGACGCCGTAGACAAGTCAGCGATCGCGAGATCAGCGTGGCCGCGCGCGAGGTTTTCATCGACCGCGGGCCCAAAGCACCCGTGGCCATGGTCGCCAAGAAGCTTGGCGTCTCGACGGCCACGTTGTTTCAACGCACGGGCTCGAAGCAGCAGTTGATGCTGATGGCCTTCCAGCCCGAAGGCACGCCGATCACCGAGCTCGACCGCGGTCTGCAGCCGGGTGTTCCGGTGCGCGAGCAGCTCACCCACGTGCTCATCGAGATCAACCAATACTTGGGCGTCGTCATCTCGGCTTCAATGACGTTGCGCGCCGCCTGTATCGCAGCGGACCTGCCGGAGCCGACGCCGTTCCGTATACGCGCGGAGCTCTCGGGCTGGCTGACGCAGGCCGCCGCCGCCGGACTGCTGACGGTCATCGATCCCCGCATGACCGCGGAAATCCTGATCGGCACCATCGAGTCGCGCCACATCCACGCCTACATGCAGCGGCAACAGCCGTCATCGCAGCAACATCGCGACTTCCTCAACGCGATGCTCGACGTGGTGTTTCCGGGCCGCTAGCCTTCCGTTTCGACGCAATCCATTCACCGGTGCGACCGCCGCCCGCGGCGCACGCACCGTCATTCCGTTGCCATTTAGGAGTTCGAGTAATGACTGAGCACAGAGACGAGACGATCGAAGAGCTTTTTGACCGCGGCCTCGAGGTGCGCCGCGCCGTGCTCGGAGCCGAGTACGTCGACAATTCATTGAAGTCGGCGAACGACTTCATGATGGCCTTCCAAAACATCACGACGGAGTGGTGTTGGGGCTACGCCTGGACGCGGTCGGGACTCGACCGCAAGACTCGCAGCTTGATCAACCTGGCGATGTTGACGGCGTTGAACCGCGGGCCGGAGGTCAAGCTGCACGTGCGCGGCGCGCTGAACAACGGCGTGACCGTCGAGGAGATCAAGGAGGTGCTGCTGCACGCAACCGTGTACTGCGGCATTCCGGCCGGCCTCGACGCTTTCAAGGCGGCCAACGAGGTGCTCAAGGAGATGGGCGCCTTCGCGAAGAAATAGCGTGCAAAAAAAGCGGCGGGCCGATTGGCCCGCCGCTCCTGCGTCTAACGTTTCTGCTTAGGCCGGACTCTGCTTAGAAGTTGACCTGGAAGCCCATGAAGTACCGGCGACCGATGGTGTCGTAGTAACCACCGTTGTACAAACCCGTGACCGGGGCACTGAAACCAGTCGGCGCCACGCAGCCCGGAGCGCCACCGCAAACTCCCGCCAGGTTGGTCCCGACCGGATAGCCGGCCGTGCTAACTGTGGGGACTGGCTCTTCATCCAACAAGTTGGTGATACCACCGCGGAGCGTGAACTTCTCGGTGAGGCTCCAGTTGAAGGACAGGTCGAAGATGCTGTAGCTATCGGTCTCCACGTCGGTGCGCGGCGTGTAACTGAGCACGATGCCCCCGCCACCTGCCGCTGCGATGGCGTTGTTCGCCTTGATGGCCTGTTCGCTCGCATACTCGGCCGAATTGACCGAAGGCAGGTAGCGCCAGCGCAGGTTGACGCCCCAACCGCTCGTAAAGTACCCAAGCGAACTGAAGAGCCGGTAGTCGTAGGCGCCCGGATTCGTACCCGAGAGGTTCGGACCGAGCGAGCCCGCCCAATCCGTGAGCACGTCGAACACGGCCGGCGACTGCTTCGTCTCGTAGTAATCTAGGAAGGTCGCCTGCGAACTCCAGAGCAACCCGTTGCCATTGCGCAGCGGAAAGTTCCAGTTGAGCGCGACGTCCGCACCCGCGGTCTCGATCGTGGCCTGGTTGTCGTACGACACCGAGGTCGTCAGAGGTCCACCCAGCGTTGGATTTCTCGGCAGCAACAGACACCCCGGCGTCGCAGCCTGCGCTGCGGCCTCAGCCGCGTTCGCGACGATCGTCGAGCCGTAGCAGCGGAAGTTAGCGTAGTCCACCGAATACAGCATGATGGCGTCTTCGATTTCGACCTTGTAGTAGTCGAACGACAACGTCATGCCCGAGAGCCACTCGGCCTCGAACGGCGAGTTCATGACGAACCCGAATGTCCAGGTGTCCGCCGTTTCCGACACCAGGTTCGGATTACCCGTCTGCTGCACCCAGTTGAACAAGCCGCCGGCGCCGCCCGTGGCGTTGTCAACGGTGTAGAACTGGGTAGCGGCCGCGGGCCCCATCTTCGCTTCGCAGATCAACCGGGCGCTCGCCGCACCTTGAGGCGTCTGACCAGCAGCTAGCTGCGGCTGTGTTTCGGTCGCAGCCAGAATCGGGTCGGGCCCCGTGCCGCCCGCGCCATAGGGCGCGGCTGACCTCAGCCCGCAAGGATCGCCGAAGTTGTTGCCGCCGACCGCGAAGATTTCCTGCGGATTCAGGAACAGCTCGCCGAGGTTCGGTGCGCGAGTGGCACGGTTGAAGCCGCCGCGCAAGCGGAACCAATCGTTGATCTCCCAGTTGACGAGGGCCTTGTAGGTCTCCTCCTGGTCGGTGTGCTCGTAATCGGACCACCGCCCGCCGAGCTCGAGCTCGAGCCGTTGAAACCCCCTGCGGTTCGCAAGGAGCGGCACTAGAGCTTCGAGGTAGAGGTCATCGACGGAGGTCGACGCATCCATGTAGCCAGTCGGATACACGCCAACCACTTGGTCGGTGTAGGACACGGTCGACTGCAAAATATCCGGAACGAACTTCGCGTCGTTGTCGCGGCCTTGGTAACCAGCGGCAAGGCGAAGCTCGCCCGCGCCCCACTCCGCGACGGCACCCTCGAAATTGAGCTCGATGATGTCTTGCCTGTTCTGCGCGCGAGTCTGCAACGTCGCGTTTACGGCGTTGAAACAGTCTTGCGACAGCGCCGCATCGCCGGCAAAGAAGGTGTTGTAGAAGCCGCTCGTGCAGGTGACGTCGGCGGCGCCGAAACCCGGCGATTGCGCCGTTGCCGACGTGTTGCCCGAGATCGCGGCACCGCGGCCGTAATCGGGCCGGCGAATCATGTCTCGGTAGCGCGTCAGCGAGAGATTACCTGCCGCATTGTTGTAAGTGCTCGACTGACCGTGGGAGAAATAGAGCTCGGCGGTCCAATCGGCGCCCAAGTCGAAGTCGAGGCCCCCCTCCACCTGCCACACGGTGTTGGTGTTCAGCGTGCTGCGAGGCGGCAAGCTGCTATCCGGATTCCAGCCGGGCATCCAGTCGCCCTGCCCGGTCGTGCCGACCAGAAGCGGGTCGGTCGTCACCGTAGTGCCGGTAAACGCCGCACCGCAGGGCCCGAAAGCACTGAAGCTACCGGCCATGCAGAACGTCGTGGGAGGGCGGCTGTTCAACAGCGCCGCTAATTCGACCGGCACCGGATGCTGGGCGCCGGCTGAACCGGTCGGCCGGAAGCTCGGGTTCGCGTAGGCTGAGCTGGTCGGATTGGCGACGGCGGCAGCAACGACCGCCGCATCGTTGTAGTTCAGCGTCGGCAGAAGCGGGCTATCCGTGGTCGGGTTGTACTGCACGATACCTTCCCAGCCGAAGATCGCGTTCGTGCCGAACAACAACGTCTCGGTTTCGCTTTCCGCCAGCGTCGCGCGCGCATTGAACGTGATTCGATCGGTGAAATCGTACTTGCCGGACGCGAAGAACGAGTAGCGCTCCTGCGGAGCGCTCACGAGCGCTTGCGAATTGTGCCACTTCAATCCCTTCATGGGCTGAGTATTGCCAGGAATCGAGGCGTCGAAGTTGTCGAAGGGGAAAATGCTGTCGCTAGTCGCAGGGAGATACTTCGATAGCCCGGCCCGGCTGTTTTGCACGAACACGCTGCCGTTCGAATTGAAGTCGAACTGACGGAAGAACGGCCCCGTGGGATTGAACACTTCTGTGCCGGCCGGTCGAGCGGCGAACACGCCGTTGATCGCTCCCGCACTTGGGCAATTGAACAGACAGTTATAGTGGTTGATACCCTGCAAGAAGATGAACGTGCCGGCCGCATTGGGGTCGGCGTATCGATCGGTGTAGGCGTCACGATCGATTTCGTTTACTTGCTCGCGGTTGTAGTGCTCGACACCCAGTGCGACGTTGCCGCGGCCATCGGAGAAGTTCGAGCCGAACACGGCAGAGATGCGGCTCTCCTCGCCGCCGCCCTCATCCGACGTGCTATACGAAGAGTCGACCTCGATTCCCTCGAAGTCGTCTCGCAAGATGAAGTTGGTGACGCCGCCGACGGCGTCAGCGCCGTACACCGCGGAAGCGCCGCCCGTGATCGTTTCCACGCGCTGGATCAGCGCCGACGGGATCGAATTGATGTCCGTCACCATGAGGGCGTTGATCGGCACGGGCCGCTTACCGTCGACGAGGACCAGGCTTCGGTTCGGGCCGAAACCGCGTAGCGATATCGACGCGATACCGACCGAGTTCACCGGCGTGATCTGCACGTCGCCTTGTGACGTCGTCGGCGTAGCCGCCGGGTTGTAGTTCGGCAGTTGGTTCAAATAGGCTTCGAAGTTCAACCCCGCTTGGGCTTCGAACGCGTCTTGCTCGATCGTAACGATCGGGCTGTTCGACGTGGTGTCACGGCGCACGATACGCGAGCCGGTGACTACGACTTCCTCGAGTTGGTCAGGTACGGCTTGCGCGTACGCGCCGACCGAAACGACGCCGGAAGTCATTCCGGTAATGGCCGCTGCAATTGATAGAGACAGCGAAGATCGCTTCAGCTGAGCTGACTTGGTAAACATGGAATCCCCCTCCAAAAAAATTGTTCTGCGTGATCGCTTGCTACGTTGTCAGTACGTGAAATAACTGTTCCGTTAATTAGTGTTCTGTGAGTTACTTTTGCACCGTCTCGCTTCGAACGCCTCCAACTGCTGGAAAAAACCCAAGGGGCCGACGAGTGTTGCGTAGCTGCTACAGTTATAGCAGCGCGCGCACTAGTGTTTCAGCCTCTCTTATCGAAAGCAAGACAGGCAGCGCCACCCAGACGAACTTACCCGTCTGGTGGACGGTTGCGCTGATCGCTCCGCTGCGCCGACGAGCCCGGTACCGCCACGAGCAAGCGTCGCGCCTTGCCAAACAGGTAGCGCGGGCTATCCTGCTTGGCTCTGCGTCGTCGCCGGTGTGTTCCTTCATCGGCAGCGCACGCTGACCTGGAGCACCCATGACCGCTTACGTCTCGCACGGTGGTATCAAGATCGCAAAGTCCCTCCACGACCTCGTCCGCGACGAGATCGCGCCGGGCACGGGCGTCGCGCCGGACACCGTCTGGACGCTACTCGACTCGATCGTGCGGACGCTCGGCCCGCGCAACCGCGCTTTGCTCGAGAAACGCGATGCGCTACAAGCGAAGATCGATGCGTGGCTCGGCGCGCGCCGCGGCGGCACGCTCGAGCCGCAAGCCACGGCCGCGTTCTTGCGCGAGATCGGCTACCTCGTGCCCATCGGGCCCGCGTTCACGGTGACCACGACCAATGTCGATCCGGAAGTCGCCACTTTGGCCGGACCTCAGCTCGTCGTGCCCGTCGACAACCCCCGCTACGCGCTGAACGCGGCCAACGCGCGCTGGGGCAGTCTCTACGACGCCCTGTACGGTACCAACGTCATCGCCGAAGACGGTGGCGCCGAGAAAGGCCGCGGCTACAACCCCGTGCGCGGCGAGCGCGTCATCGCCAAAGCAAACGAATTCCTCGATCAGGCTGTGCCGCTGAGCGGAGCCCTATGGGCCGACGTGACCTCGCTCGACGCCGCGGGGGGACGCCTTGCGTGCCGCCTGCGCGACGACCGCAGCGCGAGCCTCGTCGATGCAGCGCAGTTCGTCGGCGTGCGACGCACGGGCGATGCGTTGACGAACGTGCTGCTACGCCATCATGGGCTGCACATCGACATCGTGATCGACCCGACGCATCCGATCGGCCGACAACACCCGGCCGGCGTGAAGGACGTCGTGCTCGAGAGCGCGCTCACGACGATCATGGATTGCGAAGACTCCGTCGCCACGGTCGACGCCGCCGACAAAACCGTGGTGTACCGCAACTGGTGCGGCATCATGCGCGGCACGCTCACAGCTTCGGTCGCCAAAGGCAGCGGCACCATCGAGCGGCGCCTCAACACCGATCGGCAATACACGGCGCCGAACGGCGCTGCGTTCACGCTGCCCGGGCGTAGCTTGCTGCTCGTTCGCCACGTGGGCTCTCACGTGCTGACCGACGCCGTCACGGACAGCACGGGCCAACCGATTGCGGAGACCTTCCTCGACTGCGTGCTGACGACGCTCGCGGCTTTGCACGACTTGAAGGGATTGAGCTCGTTACGCAACAGCCGAGCCGGGAGCCTGTACATCGTCAAGCCGAAGCAGCACGGGCCGGAGGAAGTAGCGCTGTCGGTCGAGCTGTTCGCGACTGTCGAGCGCGCGTTCGGTCTACCCGCCAACACGCTCAAGATCGGCATCATGGACGAGGAGCGCCGCACGACGGTCAACCTCAAAGAATGCATTCGCGTCGCGCGCGAACGCATCATCTTCATCAACACAGGCTTCCTCGATCGCACGGGCGACGAGCTGCACACGCACATGGAAGCCGGCCCCGTGATTCCGAAGCCCGAGATCAAAGCCGCACGTTGGATCGCGGCGTATGAAGATTGGAACGT